>Ga0209488_10000283_pt1 | contig 41714 bp, 53 predicted proteins | sample Rivendell_Oct201_8_FD_188349 | JGI IMG/M metagenome (GOLD analysis project Ga0209488, IMG submission 188349) | Vadose zone soil microbial communities from the Eel River Critical Zone Observatory, Northern California, USA -... | ecosystem: Environmental > Terrestrial > Soil > Vadose zone >...
TTCCGTAAGGATTTCCAAACGGATCCTCCCCCAGAGTTGATGGTGACGCAACCAGCGCCCCATTCATTTTAGTACGAGAGGGTGCAAACATGGCCGACCTCGAGGCTCGTGGGGTGCGAGAGCGATCAAGGCTGAGGCGTTCGGTGATCGGAGTGGGTAAGGAGCTGGCCATAAACAGTCGGCGAGGGGTTGGCCTCGTAGAGCTCCTCGCCATATCCTTCTTGCTGAAGATGACAACGCTGGGAGTGTTAAAGGAACTGGCCTTGCCATCGCGTGGTGCAATGATCACAGGACTAACGTCTATGACAGATGAGGCGGATACTGGCACGGAGGGGCTTGCCTGCTCGTTCAAGGTCAGGCCAAGGGAAACGTCAAGAGCAGTGAAGTGAAGCGGATGACTGGGACTAGGGAATCTCCATGGTTGATCAGACGGAAGGCGTGGGGGAGAGTGACGGAAAGATGGTGTGGTGAGGGGATTGTAAGGGGACATGGGAATAACCGGCAGTGGAGGCAACGGAGATGCCTCACGAGAAGGCGGTGGAACTTCTGGTGAGACAGAACGCGGGGAGTTTGGGGGAGGTGTCGGGCTGTCCCGAGAATCTGCCTGAGATAATGGCGGCCGAGACTGGTCGAGCGGCTGGTCGAGGACGGGAAATTCTCCCCGGTAGACGCGGGAAGCAGATGGTGGACGTAGGTCAGTATCTACATCAGAGTCATTGCCATTCTTCCTATCTGACAAGGCAGACGTGCTCGAAGCAGCTGGTCGAAGGGATCGCAGCCTAGATTTTGTGGTTTCATCAACAGGGCCGCTACGTTTAGAGACGGACAGATTCTCCTTCTCTTGGCCACCTTTCGCATCTGCTTCATTGGCATTAGCAACTGAAATGAAGTCTCCGCGAAGCACAACACGTACGATTACTTTTCTTTGATCGGTCAGCGTTCTCTCGTCGGTTAGACATAGCAATCTTGTGTTTTTCGAATACATGCCGCCTCCACATACTTTTGGCATTGACGCCAGCGTACGTCCGTCTGCAAAACGTGCATCGGAGGCGAGGTTCTTCCCCATCAGGCCAGCCTTCAGCTCCTCGTTCTTTCAGGTCTTTCTTTTTTGCTGGACACCAGCCTCGTGGGGGTTCGAGTTGAGGAGGATACGGTATAGCGTTAGGATTAGATGTGTGCATTGAGATAAAGTCAGCGGGATCAAGAAACCAATCGGGATTCATGGCCATAACAGTGTAAGTAAGACCATCCGGGTATAAATGTGAATCCGGGAAATCGAAAAACGGTGGATGTATGAATACGGCGTTCGGCTCGCCCGGAGAGGGATCCATTGGCGGGAGTGGGTGTGTGAGCGAATTATTACGCGCGGGAGGTGGAGGCTTGGGTGTGGGTGTTTCAGAAACATTAGGGTGATAGGGGCGAGGATGAAAAGACGCAGCCGAAGAGGTGAAAAAATCAAGAGGATTGGGGGAGGTGAGGCGGCGCTTGAGACGAGTCGCTTTGTGGTCGGTCATGGGGGAAGCTAGAATTACGGGGGGGTTAAGGGTGAATGTGAATAGAGGGGTGAAATGAGGATGACTCACTGAAGGGGGGAGCGCTAGCGAGCGAATGAGCGGGAAGGGATGACAGGTCAGGGGAGAGAGGGAACGGCAAAGTCAAGTGAGCTACTTTTCAGTCGGAGTTGACACGCTCGACACCACACGGATCACACCACACGCGTTCGTCATGTGACCGTTATATTTATTCACAAATATTTCATTTTCTACAACTCAAATCAAAACGCAAGGGAAACGTATCTGCCATATCATATTCATCAGGTGCCGTTCTGACTTCCAAAGTCCTATTGGCTTACCCAGCTATTGCGATCGCCGGGCCAAACGGAATCAATTTGGATAATCCGCTGAGACTAGCCATGCGTGATCAGCATCCTCTCCCACTTAGACAAAATTGCACTCACAAACCCCGACTGAGGACAACAATCATGATGGTGGCTGAGAAGATGAAGCCACCCACGGCGATGGCCGGACCAGCAAAGCGATGCTTGCTGAAGCGCGGGTGCAAAGAGACGATGCACAACCCCAGGCCATTGTAAATCTAATGCAGAACAAACCGTCGGTTCGAGTTTAATGCCAGTACAAGTTACCCCGCGTTTACTGCGTAACGAGACGCTGTCAAAAACGCCTCTATTCTATCTTGGGGGAAACCCAGAAGTTTGAGAGTATGGTTTCCGAATGCTTCAGTGGCCATACCCGCCGCGACTGGTAGCAGAAAGGGAATATTAACTTGAATGCAGTGTCCAAGAAAACACCAAACCGAATATCACTCCTATACGCCATAACAGCGATGGATTTGCGAGCCTTCTGGTTGAGTTCCGAATCGAAAGCAGTGGAGTCTGAGCAGAGAGTTGGGACATGTCGTGCAGCAACGTCTTCGAGAGCTTGCCGCCGCCTGCTGGCTGATGCTGAGCTGATCGTGATCGAACCGGTCCGGCCCGGAAATCGCTCTGGGCGTTAAACCAAAACTTTGACCACTTTATATTCCGGGATACGCGTTTTACGACTCGAAATCACTAGACATGGGCAAGGCACAAAAGAAAACAGGAAAGGATCGATTGGATAAGTACTACAAACTCGCAAAGTACGTAGAACTACTCTATATGGGTTTTAATCGCCCGACCATAATATCTCCCACAGAGAACAAGGGTACCGCGCTCGTTCCGCCTTCAAACTTATTCAACTGAACAAGAAATACTCCTTCTTGGAATCCGCACGATGTTGTATAGACCTTTGCGCTGCGCCGGGGGGATGGCTTCAGGTTGCGAGCAAGACAATGCCCATGAACAGTCTGATCGTCGGTGCGTGGAGCATCGGAATTATTGTCAATATGACTGTTTGATCCATCTGCTAAAAAGCGCTCATCGATAGGCGTCGACCTGGTGGCTATAAAGCCAATTCCACGAGTTACTACCTTTGCAGCCGACATTACTACCGTGCATTGTCGTAACCTCCTCCGAAACGAGCTTAAGGACTGGAAAGCAGATGTGGTGCTCCATGACGGTGCACCAAACGTCGGGACTGCCTGGATACAGGACGCATATTCTCAGTCAGAGCTCGTTCTCATGAGTTTGAAGCTCGCGGTGGAATTTCTCATCAAAGGGGGGATTTTTGTCACGAAGGTGTTTCGGAGTAAGGACTACAACAACCTCATCTGGGTCTTCAACCAGTTGTTCAGTAAAGTTGAGGCAACGAAACCTCCTTCCTCTCGGTAAGGCTCTACATCCGACACTCGTGCCTAGTGACCAATTGTTTACCAGAAATGTCTCTGCAGAGATCTTCGTTGTCTGTCGCGAATTTCTCGCTCCAAAGGCCATTGATCCGAAATTCCTTGATCCCAAACACGTGTTCAAGGATCTTGATGCCACTGCACCCATTGACAAAGGTATCGCAGGGGGCAATGCACAGGCGAACGTGTTCCAACCCGAAAAGAGGCGGAGGCATCGTGATGGATACGCCGACAACGATTACACCCTTTTCAAGCAAATAGGTGTAGCAGAATTTATCAACGCTTCTGACCCCATTGCTGTATTAGGGGCAGCGAATAAGATGACTTTTACGACGGAGGAAGAGAAGTCGTACGTCCGTCGGCCCCCCCTAATCACTTCACCTTTGTTCACGTGTCGGTCGTTAGTTGGGCTTCTCTCCCTATCACCTCTTCCGATGTCACGGCCAACTTGGACGACCTCAAGGTACTCGGAAAAGGCGACTTCAAAACCTTGCTCAAATGGCGCACCACACTCAGAGAAGAGGTCCGTTTTAAGACTCTGCCATCTTTCGATCTAAACTTTGTTCCTCTTAGTTGGGCTTAGAAGTGAAGACAAAACCTGTGGAGGAATTCACGGAGGCAGTTGAGGTTGTCGATGTTGTCGACGAAGATGAGCAGATTCAACTGGAGGTACGCAATCAAGTCCCCTCAACGCGGTTAATCTAACCCAAATTCAAGTTGGAGCGACTAAACGCGGAGGCGGCTAGCCGAACCAAGCGCGAGCGGCGGAAAGCCAATGAAGTCAAGAGGAAGACGATCCAGAGAATGCAGTTACAAATGACTGCACCACTAGACATTGGTCTTGAACAAACCGACGCAGTCCTTGGTCATGGCCAGGAGGACATGTTCGACCTGCAATATGCGGAGCGGGTCCCAAGAAATAAAGGTCTCCCTGACACGTCCGACGATGATGTTGAAGAACCAGAAGAGAGCAAGGACGACAACAGCTCGGATGGCGAAGCTCTAGATACAGATGGGGAGCAGAACAGCCGACTGAAGGCACTAGAAAACGATTTGGATGGACTATACGAGACGTATCGGGAGAGACTTGCCGAACGTGATGCCAAATACAGAGTCCGCGAGGCAAGGCAGCATGACAAACGACGCGAAGAGTGGTCAGGTATTGACAAAGGCGAAGCTGAATCTGACACCGGCGACGAGGACGGTGGATGGGATGAGATGGAGCAGCGTAGAGCTAGGAGCGATGATCCGGATTCCTCGTCAACGGATGAGGACGAACCATCTTCATCCCAGTTGTCCAAACGCCAGCGACCTCGCCAGCCAGAGGGATCCCGGAAGAAGGCACGATTACTCACGTCTCTCGAGGAACCTCAGACTGCACTTCAAATGTCCAGAAAGACGGACGTGTGGTTCAGCCAAGACGTTTTCAACGGATTGGGTGATCTGAGCGAGGATGACGATGACGATGAGGCTAATTCCTCACAGCCGTCGCAGGACGTCGAGGTGTGATCCTTCCTTTCACAAGGGTTTTAATGCTTACGCATTAGCAGACGTCGTGGTCGGAGGGTGACGAGCCTGACTCAGAATCTGAACCCGAACTCGAACTCGAAGTCGTACCCAAAGATCCGGACGACGCAGAAATGTGGGACGTCAATGGCCCAAACGAAGACGAGATAAAATCGTCTCAAATACAAAGTATCTGTTTTCATTAACCCGGGTCTCCGTCGTCGACTGATTGTCGGTTTGACCAGAGCACGGTCTACTCACAGCAGAAGCGGTGTCTCTTGCTCAGGATCTTGTCAACCGAATAAAAACGAAAACAGAGCTCATCAACGACGGTTTTACGCGCTACTCTCTCAATTCGAAAGAGGGCCTGCCGTCGTGGTTCCTTGACGATGAGGCTAAGCATTACATTCCCAACATACCCATTAGCAAGGAAGCCGTGCAAGCACTACGCGCCAAACAGCGCGCTCTCGACGCACGTCCCATCAAAAAGGTTGCCGAAGCAAAGGCACGAAAGAAGTTCAAGGCGGCTCAGCGTTTAGAGAAGGCTCTGAAGACAGCCGAGGGTGTCACGAAGACAGATGACCTGACGGAGCGCGAGAAGGCACAGCAGGTGGAGAAGCTCATGAGCCGTGGTCTGGCGAAGAGCCGGAAGAAAAAGGAAGTCAAAGTGGTCGTCGCAAAGGGCGTTCACAAGGGCCTGAAGGGCAGACCGAAAGGCGTCAAGGGCCGTTATTTCATGGTTGACTCGCGAATGAGGAAAGAGGTGCGTTCTGTCGCCATTCCATTTAATATTAAATGATGTCCCATACTTTTTATAGCTGCGCGCAAAGAAGGCGCGAGAGAAGGAAAATAGAAAACGCAAGCGTAATTAAGCTCGCAGTGCACACGAGGAACGTCTGTCGCTAGGGATAATATATCCAGTTCAATAGCCGGGTGTAAGAAGTTGGCACCATACAACTGCGATCGGGTACACTCTAAGGGAGCTCGGAGTTTCTCTCTCTTGCTGTCATCCGATCGCATTTTTGGAGGAAAGCGTTCCACTCCTGTGAGGAGTCCAGATTATCTGACGAAATCTTGAATGAGGTGCATAGTGTGATCAGAGGCTGGATGGTTGCGTCACAAAAAGTAATCTTACCACACAAACCGCGGAATGATGCCCGCTTTCAAGATCGAGTGCGCTCTCAGATGTAACTGCAATCTCAGGATAAGTGTCCAAGGGGAAGGATTCCGTGCTTTGCCGAACGCTAGCGTTAGTTGCAAGAACATACTCATGGTCGCCATAGAATACACGAAGGGGGGGGATAGGCTGAACAACGTCAGGGTCATTGGAGATCAAGCTGCACAAGGGTGTTAGCGCTGTAATTGCGAGGTGCTGTGACACACGACACTCACAAGTTTTCAAGGTCGTTCAAGTAGTTGAGTAGCTCACCGGGCCGTTGACCGGAAGCAAGGGGATTCATGTCCGAGACATTGAAGCGAAGATCCATTTGACTGATATACGAACGTTAACAGCAGAATCTCGATCCGAAACTAAATCGTTCACACCGGTCAGGCATTAAAATGTCCAGATTGGCGGAACTGCCGGCCCAAAACGTCGCGCCATCGAAAGCACCGCCGCCGCCTGGAAGGTCGATAGGAAGTCGCACTTCTTTCAGGCCCACAAGTGGGACCTCAAGCCGAATGAAATGAGTTGCTACAGGACCTTTTCTATCTTGATCAGGGAGTGGCATACAACGATAAACCAAGCGATGGAGGAAACGCTGTTGTGATGGCAGTGTCTTCACGAGCTCCAGTGGAAGACTAAATGGAATCAACAAAGCGAAAAAGGACCTTCGCATTTCTTACCTAGGAATAAACGTAGCCAAAGATTGCTGTGCAGATACCCAAGAACGCGTATTTGAATAAGTCGAACCCCCTGTATAAGGTGCTAGCAAAGAGGGTCGAGTGTCGTTTTGTGGGGATGAGAAGAGAATATGTCCCGATCTGGCGGTAATTCAGAGGACGATACGGTACATCAGTTATTGACACTTACGAGGCAGAGATAGACCTCCTGGACCCACAACTAGATTCAGAGGATTTGCCTATGAGCCGGTGTTGGAGATGAACCGCAGCCCTGAAGGCACGCTGAGAAGATCGATGAATCACGCAGGTCAATGCGCTCACCCATCCATCGAGAATATATTACTCGGCGAATGTCCAAGTCCGCCAGCACCCAGATTTTGTGAGTGGGTATCCCCTAACCAATCGCCAATCCTGCGCCATCGAAAGAAGGTATTTGATCTCATCATCGGGGGTAAGGAACGAGGAACAGCGAAGGGATACAAGGCATATGCAAGAGGGGCTGCCGTCGGCGTGTGCAACTCGTTGTTGTATGCCTGCTGCGCGAGGAGTTCAGAAGGCTCTGTCTACAGCAGCAACGTCAGGAGGGGCCATGTAGTGACATATCTCACATACTTGATAATGCAGTCTGATCGCTAGCCTCTGGGCTAACACGATATTCGTGGGGTGTTTGGCGCGGACACGTAACTTAGCGTGATGTCAGATTGTGCTCCCAGTTTGAGAGTTTTCCTTACTTTCCTGTTTCCGAGGTTCTCGACAAAAGCCCCGGAAAGACGCGAGATCTTCTGAAGAACTTCCTGTGAGATAGCATACGTAAAAGGTGTGTCGATTGTATCCTCCACGATTCCCTACAGACTGATGAGTATGTTACAAAGACTAACTTGAAAAAGTAGCTCACCTTTCGAACGTTGACGACATATTTCTCTATTTCCCTGACAGACTCGCGACTTCCTTCGAAAAATAAAGAGAGAGGGTTGCGTTTCACAGAAATGTGCACATTGTACATCTTCGATAATTGAAACAAGTCGGAACCATCTTGAAATAGCGTCAGTCAACGTAGCGCAGGAGCGATATGGACAACCTTTTCCGAGAAGAATGAAAAGCTCGCCTAAACTAATTGCCAACGCTAGAGATTGTGAGATATATTGATATGAATAGTATAAAGAGTTAGGGTATACATACTCTGGGAAGTTACTTCAGTACGATCTCTCTGTGCGCGTTTGAGTTCTTTGAGAGATGGCCATCGCCACGCCTTCTCAACGATAGCCCCCGCGACTGACATTTTTCGTTGATTCGAGCCTATGTGTAATCCATATTGCTGGGAAAAACTCCGTAGTTGATCATGACTGAATGAACGGCAGATGGTGTCCAGAAGGTTGTTGTATTCATGCGCATACCGTTCTGACTGTGGATCCGAGTGCCCTGAAGGTTTTAACCGCTCGAGGTCTTGCAACGTCGGGATGGTCCCATCTGCGAGGAGGGATAATAGATAAGATTCCGTTTTACTGGGTCCCAAAGCGCGCCCAGCAGCATGTATGTCGTGTCCAACGGTCCTTTGAGGGGAGACGGGTTGAGAAATGTCAGGGACATTGCCCACGCCACCATGGATTCGCTTTTCGAAAGCAGACAGATTTGACACAGCAGTGGCAAACCGAGTACTACGTAACCAAAAACAAGAAGGACATGACGAAGGGAATGCGACACGACGAGGGAGAGAAGAGAGTAGCATTAACGGTCGCTGGCAATTGACCGGCCCGGTTGACCCCAGGTCCTCACTACGTCCTCTCTTGTACCTTCCCGTCAATCAGATCCATGTCCTCATCTTCGCCGACTACTCCTTCCCAACCGTTACTTTCTAGGTATTCCATGAATCCCGCATCTTCTTCAGCAAGGTCCACCCCAGTCATATCAGGCACGAAAAAGTATGTCACCAGTATACCCGTAATGCCACAAATCGCCGCTATAATGAACGTCCATCTTAGCAGTATATGTGCGCCCGGTCAGGCTTCCGATGGCAATAAGTCGTCATTTCTCACCTCTTTCCCAGGTGATTTTGAATGGGAGTGAATGCCTGTGTACCAATTGCGGCGCCTGCCTTGCCAACCGCTGCTGACAATCCGTAACACGTCCCACTGTCCCCATTCAGTACCTGCCATAATTCTTTCGGGCTTGACATACCGAATGGGCGTCGCATACGACCTAGGTCAAAGAGCAGTTTACATGACCGCGCTTCGAATAGACTATACGGACTTACTCGGCGCTGACGAGACCTAGCATATCTCCGGGCCCCTGGACGAAGATGAGGAATTCCCTCTGGTGGAGATACGCGTACTAACCAGATTCCCAGATGACTGCATCAGTCCATAACTGGAAAATATTCGAAGCGTCAGTCGGGACATTACTCTCAGTTATAAGCGAAAAAAAACATACAATACAATAAACAGGGGAATAATCTTCGTAATTCTTTCGTATGCGAGCCCTATGATCAAACCTGACAACCGAATTGTGTTACTCCCTGCTTTCTGCAAAGACAATCCTTACCAAAAATTAGATAACCACTGAACCCCAAGATCATCTGGGACGCTTGCTGAGATGCAGATACCCTACCAGTAATCTGACAGCTTACCGTGTTCCTGCGACCAAGAGGGTTACACAGAATTACGCCGATGAAGACACCAGGCAAGGCGATGGAAGAAAGAAGAAGTTGCCACTCTGCGGTTTTCTTAATGTCGCTATTGTGAATGACACTCGAGATAATGGTCCCCGAAAATACGCCATTAGGGAAGGTCACAAAGTCGTACAAAAACCTAAGCTGTGTCAAAACGCAAAAGACGAGTTGCGATGAGACCTACCAAGCACCGCAAGTACCAATCAATGATCTCCAATAGCGCTTGAAGACCAGGTAGTATGGTACTCTTCCTAAACAAGGGCCGTGGTATCAGCGAGAGCCCGTGGGACAGAAAGACCCGTCATACTCACTCTTGATGGCGCCCTTGCGGTAAAGCTTGGAACTCATCATTCTCAAGCGAAAAACTAGCACGGTGAGTGGGAGGATAATTCCGACGCCAAAGCAGACACGCCAGACAGTATGAAGATGGTTCTCCCCAGCGATCGAAAGAACAATGAGAAAGACAGAACAAGCCAAGGGTCCACCGAACTGGCAGGAATAAACGTCACCGCCGATACTAGAACAGACGGGTGACCTACGGAGAGAACAAAGTTTGTGACCATAATGAAAACTATGTAAGAACACGACAAGAATGGTTGGTCAACACACGAAAGGGAATCAAGCTAAGAAGCATACTAGGGCCTCGTTTACTTATTGCTTGTTCGTTTGCTGCCTCGCTGGCGCTGGTAGATGACGCGGGATATTCTCCACCGACACCCTGACCAAATAATGAGGTACCAATGTTCAGACAATATAAACAGCACGAACGATCCCTGTTAGCCCCCGGGCAAAGGTTAAGAACCAGAACAATCCCTTGGCACTGCCATCCGCGCCATGTGCAGCGGTGCTCAGTGTAGCGCCAAGAACAATGAGCAGTGTAGTGAAGACCAGTGCGGCCTTCCGTCCTATGCGATCGCATACCAGCCCGACGAATATCTGGCCTATGATTGCACCTAGACAAAAGGCAGAGCTCAGGCGGCGGTAACATCCGAATATGTATATCTACCAACTAAGAGGGCGTTGGAAACCCGGGTAGAGACAGACGATGTATAGTCTTTCGGGTACAAGCGTTTAAACACCACCTAGCAGAGTCTAAATTCTATTTGATGTCCGATTCAAAACGGCAAATCACATACGTTAGACATGGTCATAAGGTTGTTCTGGTCTACATCGTTGTTCGATTGTCAGCGCTAAGGGGACCGTGGTGTCTGATAAAGTCGCGTAGTTGGACTTACATCCATCGCTTATAAGACCAAATGCTGCAGCAGCAATCGTGAAGTAGGCGCTTATTCTCTCTCTCGTAGTAGTTACCTGCTTTCCAAGGTCTGGAACATCTTCTGTGCTTGTTATCGCCTCAATTGACTTCGTATCTTCTTGCGAACCCATGACACGTAACAGGACCACTTGCAGTAACGGTTGTGGATACCTTCCCAAGGGCGTTCAAGTTACAATGAAGGAAGAAGACGCCCTGGATGTGAAATCTGTTCGTAGCTATTTATACCATGAATAACTGGCGCCGTCCCACACGGGGAAAGAGAGAGAAGCGCATCATCTTCAGAAGGTAGTGACAGTCGCACACGTGCGTCCGGCCGGATGTGTACAACAAGGGCTTCGTGGCTCCAAGTCGGGTCAAACGGCCATTGTTCAGTGGCATGTAGCACACGCCGGCAATTTGAACAGCGTGGTGCTCCTTCGAGACGTCGACGCAGAAAATTGGTAACTCCTGGCTTTGCCAAGCAGGACCAGTTTTTCGTCGGTTAGAGCGAATGGCTTCCACGACCATGACCGCCAATCAGGTGTTTGCGGAGAGAAGAAGTTCACGGCTAAGCGAATAATGGCCACGTGTAGAAGAAGATTGTTATACATCAGGTTAACTGAGGCCAAGGGGGAGACCCTGAAACCCGTCGTCAAACTTCCATAATTGAGTCGGAGACTGTCTTTCCCTTGAGAAATTTTCGTCGAAGCATGTGCACAGTCGAAGTCCACGTCCCACGGCAGGCTCATTCGGTGCTAAGGCGGATGATATATATCACAGCGCATTCAGGGCGGGGCCAGAGAAATCAACAAATGGCTCAGGTTTGATAACATCAACCTTCTTTCAAGGATCAAGTATTTCTCAACTTGTAGATGTGCCTGTTTGCTCACTTTGCACTCCCCTTCAGCACATCAGCAAGACAACAGGGACTTCGTCACATCCTCCCCTCCATTTAGTGAAATTCCTGACAAGGTCCAACTGCAAGGATAGTAAGAGTATTAAGCGCGACAGCAGATATTGTAGCACACCCCATTGTTGTGTCAACCGTGACAACGGCCAACAAACTTGACAGTAAAATTTACGGAGGCATTGTGTTGTGGTGAGCACGGAGATTGGTGTAAAGGGTAGATTATACATGTAGGATGAATGAAGTCCAGTGTGCAACACGGTAGGCTGCAGGAGGAAGCGATCTCGCAACGCCGATTGACAAAACAGAGACTCATTTATGATTCCAGGATAAAATCGACAAAGTACAGAGTGTTTGGATATTTGCGTTTCCAAGTGAGTCGTGGGACGGAGGATAGGGAAAGCGTGATAGAGACACCAACTACGAAGACGGAAGCGAAACGCCAGAGGGTTCGCTCGGTGCTAGAGGGGAAAGTAAATGACCACCCGAGGCAATGAATGCTACCGAAGGCCGACGCAAACACCACAAGGGCGAATGGGACATACATCGTGAGCCCAGTTGGCCATTCGTCAGGATGAAATTAGATGACCCTTTTCAAGTTCTCGTACTCCTGTTCCGGTGTTCCAATACACAAAAATTGTGGGGGCTTGACGAATGGCCAAGAGATAAGATGGAATGGCCATGGGACTGGAGGCAATTCGCGAGTCATTGGCCCATCGGCAATTGCAGTTGATTGGAAAAGGCACCTCGAAGTGCGTCCTAATATCCCACGTCAGCTCCGACACCACCACCATCTATTGGCTGTTCAGTTATATACTCGCGCCCCTCGTCGCACATTCACCAGCTTGTGCCACAAGAGGTAGATCACGAAATTGAGAGCTGCAAAGGTAACAATGACGAGTTCCAGTTCGGTGGTCGGTAAGCGTTGGACTACTCGGGCGATCGGGCGATGCACTACGTCACAAATCAGCCAGTTTGCAGGATGACGACTGCTTTGGACGGCATCCCCCTTGCTCTTGTCCTCAACCTCCGCTTTTGAAAATTTTGGGAAATCATCATTGCCCGTCGGAGAATAGGATTGTAGATTGCAGCTTGGGCAACAACACTCAGACGGGGTGGTTTCCATCGTATTCGATGAACCCCCCCATACTATGGGGGGTTTCATGGAATACGATGTAGTCGCAAAGAACCGTGAGTGATGGTGTGCCAAGAGGGGATCCACGGGTGGCTGCGAGGATGGCGAGGATCGTGGTCTACAGGTGGCTGCGAGGAGAGGGGCAACGTCGTACAACGAGGGTGAATAGTCCCCTGCTCCTGCTGCAGTTCCTTCCGCGTCCCCTGAACGACGTCATCTATGCAATGGGACACGTGTTGCCGCACCAATAAAGTGATGGAGACGACCGTGATAAAAAAGGAAAGCGTGCGCACCTCGAAGGCCGTTTTGAAGGTTTGGATATACAGAATGAGAAGGAGTAGGAAATCAAGGCCGTGACGATCGCATCGTTATGCGCGGCGACGCCAAAGTACGGAAGTTGGGGGATGAACAAAGCTTGACGCTGGCAGATTCGCTGTACTTCTTTATATCTACGATCTCACCTGTCTCTCCGTCGATACCCCATGAAAGCTCTCCATTCGCATGTTTTGCTTGAAAAAAAAAAGGTTAAAAACAAGCTACAAAGTACAAAGAAAATATAAAGAAAAACTGGACAGTGAAGAGGGGGAGGGGAGAGACTCACGCCGAGCGCCGTGGGGGGGTGGCATTCCAACCCGCATTCGGCACGAGCGTGCGCAGGGTCACTTCGAGGGCGTCCGCGACGGCGCCGAAGGGCCCCTTCTCGGAGCCGCTAACTCCGTGCGCGTGTAGGCGGGCCATCTCGACTGCGCCGTCGGCGCGCACAAACGTCGGGTTGAAGACGACACTCCGGACATCGCGTCAGCCAGGTTGCGATCGATCATGTTGAGGATGTCCTTGGACGGCGCGAAAGGATCCCGCTCGACTCCGGTCACCCTGCCGGCGCGAATGCAGGCCGACCGTGATGGCCATCTCGAGCGCACTATCACCGGGCACGAGCTTCAGGTTGAAGACGTTGCGGGCGACGGGCGTAGCGCTTGATGTCGATCGTGTGCACGCCCGCGTCATCTGCTGCGATGGTGCGGACGGCGTCAAGAGCGAGGTGGTATATCAGGTCTGCCCAGCGCACGACAAACTTGGTCCCGATCGCTCTCTTGATCAGCGCGAGCATCTGTGCGTCATCGCTCGTGTCGATCGGGACGGAGATGTAGAGACAATCTCTTGAGCGGATTCGTAGCATTGACGTAGCTGGAGACAATGACGACCGAATGGACGCCTCGAGCTGCGAGAAGGACTGGGCAAGGATCTTGCCCGCTGTCGTACACGTATAGACGGCCACGCAGGGGAGCAGTAGGGAAGAGAAGGCCATTATCCCTAAGGCATCATGTAGATGAATGTGAGAAGGACAGCATACCCAAAGGCAATCACGCTCGTCCCATCTCTGCACTCCCTGTCCTGCGTCAGGCTGAGCTCGATCATACTTTTTGCAGCAGGGTGAGCGACTTGGATCTCGCGAAGAATCGCATTTCCATCATTTGTGAGGCTGGGAGACGGTCCTCGGTTTTAGACGGCAAGGACCCACATAATAGGAACGAGGATCGTTTTTAGCGTGGATTTGGGGCCCAGAAATGTTCAGATCGATGACATCGACGTCTAGTTTATAGCAGTCAGTAACTGGACGAGTGACATCTGAAGTCGAAATTCTTACGTTTGACATGCCGCTTGGGTGTGGCAACTACTTTCTGACCTTTGAGAGTTGCACTGGATACCCCCTCAAACAGGTTCAAGTGCATTAGAAGGACACGACCAAGGGAATGCGACACGAGAGACAGAAGAGAGCCGCATAGCCTCGCTGGCAATTGTCCGGCCCGGTTAACCCCAGATGTCACGTGCCCTCTTGTCCAGATATCCTCGTCGTCGCCGACTGCCCCTTCCCAACGGTTCCTTTCTAGGTATTTCATGAATCTCTCATCCTCTTCAACAAGGTCCACCCCAGTCATATCAGGCACGAAAAAGCATATCACCAGTATACCCGTAATACCGCAAATCGCCGCTATGAACGTCCATCTTAGCAGAGCAGTACATGCGCGCTTAATCAGTCTTTCGATGGCAAGGCAATGAGTAGTCGTCACTGCTCACCTCTTTCCCAGGTGATTTTGAATGGGAGTGAATACCTGTGTACCAACTGCAGCACCGGCCTTGCCAACCGCTGCTGACAATCCGTAACACGTCCCACAGTTCTAAATCAGTACCTGCGCTCACTTTGCATATCCCTTCTGCAACAAGCATTCTGCTAGTGAAGACTTCGGTATACGTATCAAGCACGGTCCACCGCACGCGTGGCAGATCGTTTTTTCGTTTTGAAAAGGCATTGGATACGATCGACTCGGAGAAGAGTGGTACACGTGGCAAGAGGTCCGATCAGTCAGGATCAAATTATCATGCATATCATGTGCCCTCACAAACTGTGGCCTCGTCATCTCTGGTTGTGGGGAAAGTAGACATTACACTTCACATTTACTCCACCTTCAGGTTTCGAGCTACGAGCGATAATGGAAGTATGAATTTGCCTATCACCTGAGAACACACCGCAACACGACTGCTGCGCCACCTCTCTCTTCCCACAACTCTTGACCAAAGCAGGTATTATTTCAAACCTAGGGAGACGGGTTTATCACACCCGTGGGCCCGGAACAGTACAGCATGACGGTGTCACTCATTTCATGCGTTTTGATCCTGCCAGTCGGAGCGCACTCGGCGGCCACACTTACCCGTGTACATGCCAGCGTTGATGGGTTAATTTCAACTCAATCGTTATCGGGCGCGTGATTGCTGAAACAGCTTTGCGTGGCATCATCAGTAAGAGTCAGCGCCCATCGACAACAACGAGGAACACGCATGTCTTCATAGCCAACTAACAACTAACATCAGCCTGGGCCTTCGCCATGCGCACAGCTCGTGTGTACTAGTGGGCGGACTCTCACGCCCGACGGATGCCTCAAAGTTTACTTGCACGTTGACCTGTTAAGCACTAGTACGATGCCATTGCCCACCGCCGTACACGTTGATACTATCTACTAGGAAGGCTCATGTCGTCCCTTTAGACGTCCCATGGACATCCGTGGGGACTAGCCAGAATCGCGGTCCGCGGTGCCCTGCGTGGCAAGGCACGTGCTGATCCGCACCTAACCACCTCGCAACCCTGTGCGGCACAATATTAACGTGGGGCGCGGCGCGACATGGGCTTATCCGTTCTGGATGCAGTCCACATGTAGGCGGGTGTTACACACAGCGTTGACCCCTTCTCGATTCTTGACGTCTTTCCGGTACCGAAAGCAAAGCTTACTGTAACCGGAAGCACATCTGTGCACCCCGGGTATACCAAGGCCCGAAATGTTGACCTCTAACGCCGAGGATTCGGACATCACGCCGCGTTAAGAGGCAATGGTGTTCCTGAGACCGACTCTCCCGAGAAGGTCTTGGGGAACTCGAAGGTCAATGTCATGGTTGTAGACGTTATCCGTATCCCGGGACGAATCGAGCTTATGAACACGTCTATATCCCATTTGTTATGAAGACGTGGAGGGCAACTAGTGTATCAAATGTCACGAAACTCGGAACCCAGGATTCGGGCGAGTTAGCAGCATGTGATGACATGCAATGTTGTTAATATGCCCATTCTCGTTCGTGTCACTCTACGCCATTGACACCCGTTCACCCTTGCTGGGAATCGGGTTGATGCTGCTAACCGTTTTTCTGCCAGTGACAGTGCGATGGCCGGAACAAGTCTCCTAACTGTTTAAGGGTCGAGGAGTGCTCTGGAACTGTCATGTCACATCTAACCATCGAACTTAAATCGCTTTGGTATCGACCGGGGAATGTACTATTCCTAGTTTTTTTAATCGTAGTTACTGCACTGTAACACCACCTCCGCCTCGGGAATTAGAAGACGATTCCAATCTACTCGGAGACAAGGCACATCGGGCCTCTAAAGTCATACAATTCAAGTTTCACGTCATTGTCCACGCGCTAGTTTTCTGAGGCTGTAAACATGACTGTGCTGTCGCCTCGTTCCGTTGTGTTTTTTTAGAATGGAGTCTGGTGTAGGACTGTAGGTTAGAACGCAAAAGCAACAAGTGAAGGCACTAAGGTGATCGCCAGAGAGCAAAGACAAAATTAAAAAAACGTGAGAAAAGGGATGAAGCCGAGTCAATCTTATCAGTTAACGACCACGGCACCACTTGTCGTGCTCCTAGCAAATGCCTCCTCAGCCCCCATCGCCGGTCATATCCTCTTCTTCAACTCTTTGGGCAACTGGTATTTATTGGTTCCCCGCTCTTTCTTCCCCTGTTAATGACCTCTACTAGCTTCCAAAGAATGGGTCATACCTGCGAAGCCCAGACCTGGCCGAAAGCCGAAGAAGGATCTGACTCCAGCACCTGCCCAGCAGAACGATGTAAAAATAAATTTACTGTTTCATCTGCTCTCAGAAATGACTCAAACGTCTTGGGTCTAGGTGTCCGATGCCAACGGCCGGCGCGTCCAAAACAGGTATCGAGTTCTGTCGGTGCTTTCGATTTGCGACATGCTGATTTGGTATTACCGGAAGAGCGGCACAACGCGCCTTCAGAGAGCGCAAGCAATCGCAACTAGCAGAGCTTCAAGCGCGCATCCAGCTCTACGAGCAAGGCGAGATTGAGCGTAACGTCGCCCTCCAAACCGCTGCCAAGCGTCTTAAGGACGAAAACGACCACCTTCGTGCAGAAAATGGCCGACTTAAGGAGACGGTTGCAAATTATGAGCGTGGTCGCTTGGCATCAAAACCCGATGAAAACAAGAGATGGAGGGACAGCTCATCCGTTGGTCCTGACGACCAAAATCTACCGAACAAGAGACGTAAGCTCGGCGTCATCAAGACAACACCGTCGTTCCAGGTTCCTACTCCTACTGCCATAGCATTGACATCATCCACACCATCTCAAGTCTCTTCTCCAAGTTCAGAGAACGGACCGTCGTCTCTCCCGACCCCCGCTCAAGGAGATGTCATGTTCCAACCAGCATCCTCTACTCTTGAGAGCATATTCAACTTCCCATCTGGCTCTAAAGCCCCGGTGTTCAATGGTATTGATTCCATGGAGACCTTTGAATGCGGCCTTTGCGTTGACGGCACTTCCTGTGTTTGCCGCGAGGTGGCCCTCAATCTTCCCACTCCATTCAAGGCGGAAACCGTGGAGCCAGCGCCTTCCTTGGTGCCCGTCGCGTTGCCTCCTGCACCACAGATAGGCCCACAATCTATTCTAGACAACCTCCCACCATACCAGCCCCCGGTCCCTCTTCGACGGCGTCCGGATGTAAGACCTCTCAGGTCCCTATTTCCCGTCGTCCCTCTCTCCGAAAACCTTTCACAAGTCACGCCAACGAGTCGAGCGGACTGCTCAGGCGATCCGTCGAACTGTCTGGCGTGTGCCGATGACGCGTTCGGACAAGCGTTTTGTGTCGCCGTCGGTGAGTCGCTGGCTGCCGGCGGCCCGTGTGCGGATTGTCCCAGTGGCATCAAATACGCGGACGGCGCACATCCAAACGCGTCCCGAGAGGGCGGTAACGCAGCGGAGATTATCCCCACAAGCGACGCTTGGCGGCAGTTGAAATCGCATCCAAATGTATCTTTCGCCGACCTGACGTTGCTGGCCGAAGTCGTGGCACGGAGATCAAAGTGCACCGGCCCCACTGTGGTCATCTCGCCCCCGCCTGGTTCCGTGACACCAGAGCGACCGTCTTCTCCAGTGGTTTCAAAGGACCGTCCAGCGGCCGTAGCAGCGGTGGGTGATGACGTCATTCTATTGTCCGATCCGCATGCACCCTATCACATCAAGGAGCGGGAACGTTCAGCGTGTTCCTCCCCGAACTTGGCGCCTAACGACGAGCTCGTTGAGTGCTTGCAGACCCGATCGATACGCGAGGTTCACGCGGCCGGCGTGCGAGAAGCGCTGGCCCTTCTAGACTCGCGTTTTTGAGGTCTTAGCGCGTAAGGTGCATCCGCATCTGCTGGTTATCCTCATCAAGTATTTACCCATCAATTGGGCTGGTCATTTGTATTCATAGAGTCCGTTCCTGCACACACAAATAGAGCAATTGGATTTCATGGTGATTGTGATTGTGATGATTCACGTTGTAATGTACCGCGAGGTTTCTTAACATACATCAAAGCCTCCTGCTGCCAGTCCATCCGCAATCTCTCCTTTGCGAACCAAGCCTTGAACAGTTTTCTCAACTTGGCTCTAAGGTCACGGCGTTCGCCATCTGATAGCTCCTTCGATGAGCTGCGGCCGCGATGGAGGTTCCGTAGATGGAACACAAGCATCTTGAGTGATGCACGCTCAAATTTGTGTGGTAAGGGTGCAACTGAGGGCCATAAAGTTATCAACGTTTGGCGTGCAAGGCGATAAGCTCCGACTGCAAAGAACACACTCGTGATGGCATCTATGGCGGGGACATCAGGCCTGACACCGGTTGCAATCATGTGCCGAAGGACGCGTATGGCCTGTTCAGGATTGTTTTGGCGTGCGTAACCCACAATGAGGATCGTGTGCATGACACAGTTGGGCTTGATCCCCCCTCTTTCCGCAGAATCCATCACAGCTTCCGCTGCGGCCGAATCGCCACTTGCGACATAGCCCTCCATCAGCGCGGCATAATGGTACTCGTTGGGGTGCAATCCCCGATCGAGCATTATTTGGAATACATTCTTGGCCATACCCATGTCGCCGTTAATTACAGCCTCGTATTGAATTCGGAGGGCGGATATCCGGCGATCCGCGAGCACGCCACGATCGGCTAAGGATTGAATGGTTGGCCAGATACGGGTGATTTGGTGAGTGAGAGTAGGGAAAAGGCCAGCATTTGGGCCAAAGGATTTGCCCACGGTAGATATCTGAGCCAGGTGTGGCGGGGACCGGGTTTGGAAGGAACTTTGCCTCTTCGGAGAAGTATTATTCCAGCCCGATCGCTGGACATTACGGAACTGACGACGAAGACTAAGGGCCAAAAATCGAGACAGGCGAGATAGGGAGAAGTCGTTCAAGACAGTGTCCATGGAAACCCAGGAGACATCAGTCGTGGCAAACCCTTCGGAATTGAGGTGGTACTCGAGAAGCGCTTTGGTGTGATGATCAGGGTTTACCCGGCACATTTGCATTAAGCGTATGCAGGCTCGCAAGCCATTAATACCACACAAGTGTAACAAGCCATCGGCCAGAGCGTTGAGAATCTCAACAGTGGGTTTTGGTGGAACGCGACGTAATGAAAATTCCTCTCGAGGTTCAGGTGCGAGACGTATGTTTTCAAACACAGCTTTAAAACGATCAACGTCCGCGCATAGCGCTGAGACGACATCAATGGCGGCACGAGGCCGGCCAGTGGCGAAGTAGAGGCGAACAAGGGCAGCGATAAAGCGACTGTCAGGAGTGATATCGGAGCGTTTCATTTGTCCTAGTAAGCCATGAGCGGAAACCAAGTCGCCTTTGGATGCGAGGTAGTGGAGAAGGATGGTATATGTGGCGATATCCGGGAGTTTACGACGGAAGGCATGACCGGGATTTGACGCGCGGATGAGGTTTGAAAAGATGGCATCTTCTCCTTCGCGTCGCAAGAGGTCCACACCGCGCGACAGTCGGGATACGTCGAACATCCCAAAATCGAAATGACGGACTAGCGATATGACACGCTCCGTATCGTGGGCATCTATCGAGAATTGAAGAAGGGCGTTCAAGATACGGGTAGATGTCTTTGCGTCTGCGTCTTTGAGAGCATTGAAAGCGCGTGTCTGAACAACAACATCCGGGCCCAAGGTGCGATATGCGGAGATGACAGTAGCCTGGGTGTAGGGATCGGTGGTGAAGCCTGCTTTCGACATTTGTTGAATGACATCCATGGCCTTGGCGATATTTCGGTTGCGGAGATGGCCAGATAAAAGAAGGAGATACGTCCTCTGGCTTGGGGTTAGACCTCCTTCTTCGAACCACCCCAAGGCACGATCCAGACGTGCAAAATGTGACGTTTCGACTAGTGCGCGGATGTACCAATCTAGAAGGCGGGGGGTGTGACGTCCTAACTGACGTTTTTGAAGACGAGCTAGAGCGGGTATCAACCTCCATTGTTGAGCCTTGGCAAAATGCCAAGCCACTGCCTCGTATACCTCCTTTCTCAAACGATAACCGTAACGATGCGCGGCGACCAGGACAAGAAGTGCTGTGCGGGGGCGCGGGGTGGATGCCAGCTGTCGGGCAAGCTTGGACACCTTGCAACTGTCGGAGAAGGCACGGAGCCATTCGGGGTTTGTCCAAATGTTCAAGACTTGCTTTCCGGGGGAATGAGTGGTAGCGGGACGAGGATGTGAAGGTCCCATGGTTGACAGCTGTTCTAACAGGGGGACGTGTATGGGAGATGGATGCTCGTCGAGCCGCACAGACCTCTGGTGGAAACTGCCGGACGTGTTTAGATCGTCGTAGTCGCGTGGTTTGGGGACTGGCCGCACCCTCCGTCGGGAAAGAGTAAAAGATCTCAGGCATGTGAGGGAAAGGGTAGGATATGGACGTGGTGATGAGGGAATGAAAGAATCCGCCAGAGAGTGTAGAAACTGATGGAGAGATTGCCTGCTGCCACGGCCAACTCTCCAAAGCATGGACAGCCAGGTCAAACGTCAGGAGAGGACGGTGTTAAGACACCGTGGACGTGGGCTGTGAAGACGGCGGTAAGCGATTGATAGGAAAGGGAACACGTGAAGGAGGGAAGGTTGGAAAGACCTCACATGAAGCACGAGGCAGATTAGGAAGGAATACGAGTTGACAAAAAGGTGGAGTGCGCTGGCCGGCGCAGGACTAGACGGGACGGAGAGGATGGAGGAGGTGCGGTGATTCGGGTGGAGATGAGGGGAACACGCCCGCGGGACCAAGCGCGTACGGTCACCCGGTCAACTCACCCCTTTCCCAGCAAGCGGGTACAGTATTCAGGTTCCAACAAACTGTTTTCTAGCTTGGCAAAAATCTTGAAACTCGCTTGAGCGCCACTCTTTATTTTTTAAACAAAATTTTATTGTCTTTTCTCAAAATCGACCATCCCCGCCCGTGAGAAGTTTGTGGCCGCTCATCGGCACAGGGGTAGCGTGGCCGGTTACCCTCGTGTGGTCAATTGTGGGTCCCCGCCCATATCACTGCCTGCCGACACACAAGGTAAAACATGTATTGTTACTACCAGTAAGAGATCAGTGAGTCATCTTCACTTTGATCATGTTTGAGTCAACTCGGAGAGGACAGACTTTCGGAGGATGGAACGTAGATCCCGTGCATATCGCATTACCTGAACAGCCTGTTCGTGTTTGTGCGTTCCGGTCTTACGATCTACTCGGCAGGCGCTGGTCCGAAAGGCACGCTGATTTCATGAACATGGACCTGCTCATCCCGGTTCGGTGGCGGACTATCGAGAATATCCAATACCCAGATCCTCCATCAATTGTGGACTCCCAAGCTCAACCTAACACCCACTTCCGCTCTCGGTCACTTTACCGACACAACACAAAGCTTGTCCAATTTCCCATTCCCGCGGAATGAACCAATTCCGGCTGACTTGCCCCGATGCGTGTTTTGGGTTTCTTCCCAGTCGTTTAGTCTTGATGGTCGCTCATTTCAGTGTTAATGGTCAATACCGTCTGCCGCGAATGGTACAACCCTGGAGCGCCCGGAGATCCGCCTGTCGATTGACTGCTAGGCGCGCTAACCTCGCGTAAGGGTATCAAAAATCCACAGTTAAGTTAACGTTAGCCGCCGCCCTGGCGACGGCATGAGAAACCATGAGTTTCATCGCTTTGCCTGCCCCGAGCGGTTCGCCGTGAAATAACGTGGCACGCGAATATATATATAAAGGTGGGATGATCGTGCTGACTCCCTAGATACCTCCTCGCCAAGCCTATGGCTCGCATCCACACTCTCAGGTCGCACCTTTCGGTGCTCCAGTCCAGTGCATCCCGTTTTGCTTCTTTGCCCGCCTTTTATGTACCTCAAGCCTTCTCAGAGTCGGGTGACGTCGCATCATGGGAGCCCGTCTCATACATGCAATTTCTCCTTGATGTCGAGTTGTTCGCGAGACATTGGGCCCATGTGCTTAAGCTCGATAACATCCCTCAGCAGTCTGTCATCGGCATGTGGTCAGTCAAATTTCGCTTCATTCTTCAATGTCAAACCACCCATACTGTTCTAGGTTGAGCGGCATGACCTATGTTGATGTTCTACACATCTACGGGCTCTCACGTGCTGGCTACATCCCACAACTCTTCAGCATCCGACTACCCAACCCTGATGTCGTCTATGAACTACTTGGCAGGGCAAATGCTCGTGCACTTCTTGTAGACCCGTCGTTCGAAAATCTTCTCAAGGAGTGCCCCGTTCCAACACATCAGGCTGCCACGACGGTATCCGACATAGGTTCTCATGATGCACCCCTCCCTTGCCTCCCCAAGCTCAGGGAGAGTGATATCGTGTTCATCTTCCACACCAGTGGTTCCACTTCTGGAACCCCAAAGCTCGTGCCTTGCAGTCTGTCCTGGCTTGATTCTGCTGTCACCAAGTCGCATCAGATTTCGAAACCCAGGGGTCGAACAAACCGCAAGCAAGACGTCGCTGTGTGGATGTGAGTCATCCGGATCTATATCCTCCGCGCCTAACTGAATCATCTCTTGAAGGGGGAGCATGTGCCACATTGCACAGACATTCAGTGAGTACCACTAGAGTGTGACCCGATCAGATCGTACTGATGCTCCATCTGTCAGTGTTTCTTGGGTCTCTCCAACATGGTGCCTGTACTGTCCAACCCTCTAGGCAGGCGTTCTCATCAAACGAACTGTCCTTGATGATTCGGAATTGCGGTGTCAATCGCCTTAACCAGTTCGCGACTTTCCTCACCCACCATCTCCGAAGCTCTCGGCAAAACCCGAGGCTCCTGGCACAGTTGCAAACTCTCGACGACGTGCTGTACAGTGGACTGGCACTTCCCCGGGAAGAGGAAGAATGGGCACACGCAAACGGAATAAGACTACGGGTGAGATTACATTCATTTTTGATACAACTGTGTCTGATCTTCCACAAGAATCTCTTTGGCAGCACGGAATGTGGCGCAATACTCCTGTCGGAGGGCTCCGAAATGCTCCTCCGACCTCTTGATGGGATGTCATACACGTTCCGTCCCATAGCTTCCGAATCCAAAGCAGGGGCTGAGCAAGTGGAACACTCTGATGCGCCTCTGCTCGAACTGGTTATACTCGCGGAGTCACCAGACTGCCCGGATAGTTCCTTGCGGGCCGCCGATGGACACTTCCATACCGGGGATCTGTTCCAGGAGGTCCGACCGGGCTATTATCTTTCCAAGGGCCGAGACGATGACTGGATCAAGAGTGAGAATAGCCTCCGATGTGATACCAAGTACGTACCATGCCCGTCGCTCTTAACAACCTCGACTGATCTGTTTTGCAGAGCCATCGAGGACAACGTTCGCGCCACTTGTAGCGATCTGGTGACTGAATGCGTGGTTGTTGGCAACGGTCGTCCATCACCAGCGCTCTTCATTGAGACGAATTCGGACATACCTCTGCCCAAACTGAAACGGGAGATTCTCCGGCGCACCCGACAATTTCACTCCAGAAGGTACTTGCACGAACGGATCACTTCAGCAGACGTGATCGTGATCGTAGGAAAGGGCACGTTACCCAGGACCGCAACTAAGGGTAACGTCCGTAGGAAAGCGACGGAAGAGGCCTTCCGGACTCTTTTGGACAAGATCTATGACGCAGAATGGACGGGGACATCATAAATGGACTTAACTCAAATGGACAGGTATCTATTATTACATTCACACCCGCTATTACCTCGCAAGGATAATTGTATCTCCGATATGACCTAGCCGTACTGGTAGGATTAATGCGTAGTACTAATAGAGACCAAGGTCTTTTAGTTTACATTCTTACAATAGTACTATAATCGCACCTACTCCTAAAACATTGCTTATTATTCCTCTTCGTTGTCTGAAACATCCGTCATGATGACGACCCGTTCATGATTTATTTGCATGCGGAGGAGCTCAGTATGGTTAAGAGCAGTCTTGACATGTACGTGAACGTCAACTTGTGGCGTTAGAGACGATATCCACTGTTTATCCGCCGCAGTGTGGGAAGAAGGTACGACACGAATCAAATCCAGAGTGATTTGATATGTAAGGGAAAGGCGCGCTCCATGGCCAGAATTTGAAAGCGAACTGGTCTGATTCACTGATGTCGAACGAGATGGAAGGAACTGTCTGTTCAGGTCTAAAGCCGAGACATTACGCGCCGCCGAAGTAGGGCTTGGAACACAATTGAGGATAACAATGACGGGATAATGTGATCGTCGGAAGCTCCATAAGGCCGAATGAAATGCTTTGAGAAAATTGTTTGAGGGCGTGGAAAGCGGAGCGGCAAGAGCCATTGGATGAATTAAGGTGCCTCGTTCGGCCGCTAAGCGGTCGAGCCAGTGAAAATTACTGGCCGAGTCGATGGCAAGGAGAGCAATCTCTGACGTGGGAAGGTTACCCATGTGGTATGACGATAGATTAGCTAAACCGGCTGCGAGTTGTGACGAGGACTCCGGACGGAAAATGTGAACGTTGCGAAGGGCGACGGATATGATCTGCCCGGTAGTATTTTCGTCAGGAGGGGGGCTGTGCGACAGGCGCTTTCGGAGTAATGTCTGAAGACGTTGGATATCGAAGGTGCCATCTGTGTCAAACACGACTGAGACTTTGTTCCAGCCACCGAAGCTGAGTGGAAGAACACAGGAACAAACAAGGTAGTAGAGGAGGTGAGTCTTGCCGGAGCCTGAAGACCCCTGGATTTCAAGGACATCGCCTCGGTGAAGGGAAGACAGGCAAGAGAGTCCGAGATGCGGTGGTGTAGGGATTCCAGTAGGTGCGGCGGCTGTGCTGCTTGATTAATACGAGATTCCCCAACAAGTAAGAAAACCAACAGGTGGATCGCGTAGCGCTCAATAGCTATTGGCAGGATAAGTGACTCGAGCTATGGATTGGAAGGAAAATTTTACCTCATCAAGTGATTCAGATTGAAATTGTTTGAAGTCAAACTCGTTCTCCATCCCATCAGCATATCAGCATCAGACACGCAAGAGATTGATGAGATGAGTGATAGTACACGTGACCAGCAACAGCGAGGTGTCGAGGGTTGGGACCAAGACACGCTACAGACACACGTATAGAATGTCAACGTCAAGTGCCGCCCCAAAGGTGGCTAATTCTTCACCTTCTCGCCGTCCCTCGTCCATATCTTCATCTTCTCATCCCCATACAGCTGGCATCACCAAGGGCGCCACAGCTCGGTCTGCCATCAATCCTCGTGTTTCTGCATCACTCAACTCTCCACGGCGGACTACGTTCAAGAGCCCAACACCCCCACCGGCTAGCCAAGATGTTCCGGAGGTACTGGCTGCCTCTCTCAAACGAGAGACGGAAGAGAAAGAGCGGGTGTGTGATCGCGTCCCTTCTTTGCCTCGAGCACAGTGCTCAATTACTCGTAGCTCCTCGTTCAATTACAGAACAAGGAGCAGACCATAACAACCCTTACTGAAGAAACTTCCAATTTCTCCACTGCATTGAACACGGCCGAGACACGGTTATATGAATTCTATACTGAGCAGGCTAGGATGGAAGAGGAATTGTCTGCCCGCATCGAGGTCACGGAGAAGCTCAGAACACAGGTTCGCGAGCTCGAAAAGGAGAAACGTGATCTACACAGAAGATACAATGAACAGGTGAGCATACAATACTCGACATGAAATGTCAAGGTGGTAAACACGTGTTTGTTTCCAAAGACTGCAACTTTCGAGGCGGAGCGGCAAGCATTCTATGATAATGAGCATCACCTCAAATCTCGCATCCAGTCCCTCACACAGGCACGAACACAGGCAGTGGTACCACGGTCGCCAACTGTACCCGACATGTCAGAAACCGAGACCGATGAAGAAGCGGAAGAGGAAGTTGTCGAATCATCCGTTCCATCTCAGGAGAAAGAAGATCCTCACGCGGAGTCTGCTGAACTGACGGCCGTGAAGCTAGAATTGTCCACTCTGTCTACGTCTTACGCGTCACTCCAGAACACCCTCGTCCTCCTGCAGACGCAGCTCGTCGACCTGAAGCGTGTGAATAATCAGCTTCAGGAGGAGAATGAAAGCTACAACATTCTTTTACGCGAAAAGACTCTAAGCGGACAGTACGACGTATTTAGGCAAGTCAGCGGGGACAGGTCCAGTTACGGCGAAGAAGATAGCCAGACGGACGACATGGGTGACGTTCAAAGTATGAAAAGTGGGGCTCACAGCAGTCAACTGGGCACGGTCGACGAACACCCGAATGAGGACGATTTGCCTACCGATTTCGGCACAGATCACCCCGACCTGGTGCAACATTCCGACGATGAGGAATCTCTGGAAAGAGAGGGTTCGAACCGCGGTAAGCGCAGTCGTCACGGTCGTAATCGCAATGGGGGTTCTTCACATTCACCCGCGCCCCGGGGCGAGTCCCTTGCTGGATTGCCAATCACTGGCCCAGGGCTTGACCTGGCCGCCGAGTTGGGAAGGGCCGAAAACAAGGATATATTGGAAGGTCATCCGGTTGACACTTCCATCCCGCCGAGAGACAAACGAGGAAAGAAGGGCTCGTCTGAATCGAGGAAGCTTTCCGCGGGGGATCCTGGAATGGAGCGGTCCCATGAAGTGGATACGTTGCGAAACGAGATCAAATCTCTCAAGGATGCAAACAAGGCGCTCTCTCTATACGCTTCCAAGATTATCGATCGAATTATCGCCCAGGAAGGGTTTGAGCATGTCTTGGCCATTGATTACGAAGCGAAGACGCCCTCTACTCCAACCGCGACAACGGTTGCGCCTCCCCAGACATCCGCCGCCGAAGTTAATCAGAAAGCGAAGCGACGCAATACAATGTATGCCCGCACGGATTCGAATCCTCCTCCGCGCGTCGAAAAACTCACTACATTCAACTCACCACCTCCGAGTAACTCTCCTCCATCGCGCTCAAGCAGGCGCTCGATGTCCTTCGACTGGCGTGCGTTCTCTTCCTTCGTAAGCGGTGACAAGGACAAGAAGCCCGACACGAACCCCAACCTTCGTCCTCTTACCCTCAAACCCGGTGGCATCAGCGGCGCACGCAAACTCGAAACACAAGAAGACGAGGAAGACCGCAGAGAACGCGAGCGACTCAATGCGACAATGAAACTCATGGGCATCGAGAAGCCCCCCCTGCCGCCGAGGACCCAGGATGTCACCACCGCACCAGAGACACCCACGGTAAAGGTGGAAAGTGTGGCGAGCCCGTCTCTCGTCTCTCGCTTCTCATTATTCCGTCGTACGACCGCACCGCCCGAGTCGCCGGCTAACGCTTCCCCTGAGATATCGCAAGGGAAACCCACTAGCCTCACTCATGACACGCTCGTCCAGGCGCAGGCAGAAGAATCGCTGGCTGCACTCGACGCGCAGGAGCGCGTTCTCAGTGCAGAGATGGCTAAGGGCGGGAGTGGCGGCTTCACAGAGGTCCTGCCTCGCCGCAAGTCTGGCAGCAGGCGCTCACACACCAGTGGTGGTGGGAGCGGCAGCACTGTATGGAGTGCCGGTATGAGCCGTGCTGGTGAGGACGATTGACCGGATGGAACAACTCGACACTGCACTGTGATTTCAGAAGCGCACCGTTACCGGGCGCGCCATCATTTACACCACTTTCTCCACTAGGTCATGATCAACTTACAGAAAGCATATATGTCCGATAGCTACACTAGGAAATGTATACCCTTACGTATTTTCAATTGCAAACAGGAACTGGCATTGCAAGCATTGTTATTACCGAGGTCGGACAACGCGTGTAAAGACAATAAGTTGAGAAAGTCAAATTCGCGGCAAAGGATGAAACCAGAGTGGGTCATGACGACATTGAACGGCTGTTGATACCATCGTGCGCAGTATCATCCGCGGTTTATTGTTTACGTTGTTGAATTGTTGAATGGCGCGCGACAAGGGTGTTCCGGGCATGCGTTCGGATAGTCTCGAATGGGTTTGTAGCAAACTCGGGGTTCGAACGGATCAGAGGTTGACGGAAATGTTCCGCTTTGCTGCGCAAGAAGAAAAGATTTTAAAAATAAAACGGTGATCTCAGTTGCAGATGCGAGACGATGAAGGGAAGACAATTGGATCGTACAGGGCATATCGTCGTTGGGATCTCGTGAGGGGTTTGCCTTTTCCTTCGCCGATCATGCCTGGTCGAGGTATTGTTTGTTGTCGTGCCTCCTTCAGGTCTGGCGTGCTGGCCGTCAACTTGGACCGGGCGATGAATTTCGCCGACGCGCCGCCACCTGCGCTGGCAGGGCCAGTGCTTGGAACTGTGGCCGCGGCGTCGTCAATCACCCTTCCCGCGGACGTGTCGCCGCTACGACTAGTACTACCGCTGGCATCTGTTGGGGCCATGGATGGAAGAGCAGCCCTTAGCGAGCCCAGGTCGCCCGCGAGCTGCTCCTTCTCCTTGCGTTTCAGTCTGCGCGCATGCGATTTTGAATACGGCGCGCGTGATGCTTCCAATCCTGTAGTTGACCCACCCCATCATTTTTGTTTTTTGCAGGGTGGTGATGATAGACGACGAACGTAGACATAGCCGAGGATTGGGGCGGCGCACATGGATGGACGCGTGAGTCAGGTGGGGTAAACCAAATATAATTGAAAAGATACAAAAGGGATAAATGGAATGAATAGAGTGGGTGAAACGGGATAGTTGTTTGGTTTTGTGTGAGTGGGTAGGGCCGAGGAGGGGGTGGACGCCACATACTCTCGAGGAATAGCTCGTGCTTGAGGATCCGTCTCTCTTTCTTGTTGATATTCGGAACTTGCTCCGGACGTGACGCGCTCTCGTTTACGGAAGACAATATCTCTTCTGCCTTGGGGGTGAATCGCGTGAGATCGCGCTCGAAGAGATAGGCTTCAGGTCCCACATACAGAGACATCTTTGAGTGCTCCGACATCAATATGTCTCACGGCGTTATCTTGGACGGCAAATGTGCGATCGACGGGCTTCACGGATATAGTGTGAGCACGGGAGATAGAGCGTCGTGAACGGACTTTTGGCTGCGTTAATCATCATTATTTTCTGCTCTATGATGCTGGAGTTAGCACTCACCATGATGAGAGTCCGATGAAGATGGATGTTACTCGAACGGCGAGCGTGGGAAATGCTATCAGATTGGCGCTCGATGGTCAATTGTACGAGCGCGAGCGCAAGATGCAATCTCATCTGCGATTCAAGCAAGCAGATCTATTCTATTGTCTACTGTCGTCTACATCTGACATCATCTCATCTTGCGCCCCTATGTCAACTCCTGGCGGTGTTTTCGAGTCCTCCAGTCCGATAATGACGAAGCTTACTAATACCAACGCCGCTCCGAGCACTACCTGGGTTTTCACAGGGTGTTGCAGCGCTATATCCCCCAGAACTGCTAATGGCATAGTCAAACTAAGACCGATGGTTACCACCAGCGGTGTCGTCTTGAGCATTGCGATCACATAGACGTAGTCACTGAGGAGCGTAATGGCCATCTACCAAATCGCTCATGAGAAGTAACGAAAACACGGAAGCTGAAAACTTACATTAACAAGTAAACCGGCCACAACTCTTCCAGAACTCGGTGGCTCGAACCTCTCAACACCGACGAAATGTAAAATGACACCGATCGGCCAGCATGCAAGGATGTTGAACAAGCCGACGAATCCGAAAAACAGTTGCATATCAATCCGTGATTCTGAACGAATCCGAACCTTGAGCAGGATGACATAAACAGCGTACACCAAGGCAGAGAGCAGAGCGAGAGAGTCTCCGAGAAGAGAGTATCGTCCGTTCTGCATATCTGCAAGTAGAGGGCGACCCGATGTTGAAGAAGGTCGTGACGGCGCGCCCGGCGGAGCATCGCCCGTGTCCGAAAGGGAGACCAAGAGTACCCCAGTAAAACTTCGAACGGGTCATTGTCCTGTCCCCAGAGACCATGCACACCACGCACCTAACGGCGACAGCACCAATCTTTGCGAATGTGAAGTGGTCAACGTGAAAGACCCGCCCGATAATCAACGTGAAGAAACCTGAGCTTAGGTATATTAGCACGGGCGACGGAGTAGTGGGAGGACTGCTGCACACCACTCATGCTGGACAAGATAGTGGCGCTAGCCACGCTAGTCATCCCAAGGCCAGCGGTTAGCGTCCAATTTGCGATGAACCAGAGGAAGCAGAACACGGATGCGAGGTGAGCAGTCTCCCGCACAGTGAGTGGCGGAAGATCGGCCGAGGTGGACTCTGGTGGCACATAGGACGAACGATGTGGTGGACTCTTCAATGTAGATTACGATAAGGATGTAAGAAGAGAGGTGGAATATCTCTCACCGTTCCGCTTGGTGTCTCGTCTTCGTTCACAAGTGGCTCGTATTCATCTGAAGGACTGTTACATCGTCGGTGATGATCCGAATCATCCATGGCACACGCTCACCCCAATACATTTGTTGGGCTAGAGATGGCGTAATGTCTTCGAATATATCTCTTTATTAGAAATGGCAGAAGGTACAGCGAAAAGGTGCTTGTTGTGAGGTACGTGATTCTGCATCGCGTGACAATGGTAAGCGAATTAACACGGTCAACAAAGATAGGACGGTACAGACAGGAAGGGCTTCCCATACCCCCCAACAAATAAGTCCTGAGAGAAAGCATAATTGGACAGGCCCATTGGCTGTTTTGTTCTGTAGACGTACTTGTGTCACAAAGTTGGAGGCCGTCCACAGGAAGACGACGAGGAGTAGTAGGCCTATGCCGATAGCATAGTCTCTCCGAGAGTGTTTATGAGATTCGAAGGACTTGCCTGTTGCTGGAGGGTCTAGAGGTAGGGAATCCATCTCTAGAGGTGGGTCCAGATGGTGTTCAGGCATGTCCTGGCGTCAGACCACAGCCACATGCCAATTCGACTATGCCGTAACCTATCTCGTAACATTCGTACAGTACAGTATTATCCCGGAAGTCCACGAAAATAAACAGAATGCTCAAAGACTATCATCACCCTCTCGTTGATGAACCGCCCAAAAGTGACGTATGGTGGTGCTTCACCTTTTCGAATATTCGGTAAAGACTAATCACCAAGTTGAAACAATACATGAGCAACCCAATGCCCACGAGGATAATCAATGCCATCTGATTATCGCATAGTGACTCCCCTGCCTTGACGTTGTTATTCCCAAGAGGACTAGGAGGCCGAGGAAGTTCGCTGTACCACGAAATAGCCGATGGATCCGTACATGGGATGGGAGAGGTAGAGAAATTGTCGAAGCAAAGTGAAAGCGCGGCCGACCATGCACAGATGAACAACACCTCGAGTAATGTATGAGCCAACTTGGCTGACGTTCGCCAAAGACCGAGCGGCCGTCCGAAGTATTCGAGCTGTCGACACGATGAAATAGCGACAGACGGAAATTTCACATCGGACTCACGTATATAGCAACCATGACGTGAACCAGGGTCAGTGGTGCGAAGATTACGACCAGGGTACTACATTGCGTGGAGACAGGGTTCAGTCTGCGCGCGCATGGACAGAACAGGGGCAACTACGCACGCCGAACTGCCAAGGACTCCGGTAACATTGTGATGCTTCTCGACCTTTCGTATCCGAATCGCAACGGCAAGGGCCGCTGTGGTGAACGTGATATTGATGAACCGAAACAGCTAGCGACTTGTCAGCTGGAGTGCTCGAATTCGACTAGGAGAGTATGCTTCACCAACGGCACATAAGTGTTATTTAATAAATACGCTCTTGCCCGCTTTCTTGTTCTAGGCCACCAATTCTCATTTTTAGCAGCCTCGTCAACTTGATGTCCTTCGGCGGGTTTTCCATTTTGCAGCTGTTCGTAAACGTTCGCACGAGACATCGAATCGAATGGCTTTGGGACCCAAGGGGAGTCCCATCCTGGAGTCCGACTATGCGAGAGCGTGTACGTAGAGACCGGAGCCGGGGGCAGCGTTATTCGCAAGCCCCTGTCTCGAGTGAGCGAGGGACCCAGCTCTTGGCTCTTCTCGCCGTCCTCCCTGCGAGCAAACCCAGGATTAAGAGAGGAGGAACGGAAGATACTGGACCTCCTCTCGGGTCGGATAGGAGGAGGGTCAGCGCGGGACACCTCCGATGGGGGGATCGGGCGGAGGTGCGTGAACGGGAACCAGCGGTGTTCGCTGCTTGGTCCAGCCAAGGAGTGCTGCGATGCGTCAGAAGGACGCGTATCGGATTGGCCACGCGACCCGCCCGGGGATGGAGGCTCGTGATAAGAGTCCGTGGGAGAGGGTGGCTCGTCCTTTGCCCATGCTGTAGCAGATGGAGTGGTCAGCGCGTGGGTGGAAATGTGGAACCAAAGACGGGGGTGACGCACGGGGTCTGGTAACGACCTTCCTCCTTGACTCTATACTTCGGACACCGCCAGATTTGTTGGCGTTTGAAATAGACGAAGACGAGCCGGCCTGTGTTAGAGGATCATCAACCATGAACAGAAGGGGTGGCTGCGGATTAAGAGCAAACTACTCCGAGATTTCTATTTCCATAAAGGTAACCGTCATCACCCATGGCCGATGAAGCCATCCCTTCAATTTCGACTGGTGTAGTCGGCTCTCGCTTCGTCTCACAGACCGACATTGAGGCTGCTCGGACTCGCAGAGAGGAACAGTGGAAAGCTGCATACGCCAGGTCTTTCGGGGTCTTTCTCCGTCTCCATCCTTCTCACACGATCCTCTTAGGCTAGGTCAACAACCGCCGCCCACACCACAAGAAGACGCGTACGATGGTCGTAGTCTGGCAGAGGTCCGCTCTACTATTATACCTCACTCCCCCGTGCTCATCTTGGCCGCTAGAAACTCGCCGCCAATCGCGTAAGTCTCGCGCAATGGCACAAACGCCGTGCTCGTCCACGCCCTCACATCTCTATCTTTCACCCTACCCCCCCTCCCCATTTCCCCGAACAATCTTAGGCAGCCAAACAGGAGGAATGGGAAGAAAAGACTAAGCTAGCGAACCAATTCCGCGCTCTCGAGGAAGACGAGATCATGTTTCTCGATTCGGTCAGGGAGCGGCAGGAAAAGGAGGAACGCGAGCGCAAAGTGCGAGATGGCGAAGAGCTCAAGACCTTTCGGGAGTAAGCCCCATAAATGCACTGTTCTTTTATCACGCGCTCACGATCCGTCATACAGGGCCGTCGCAGCAAAGGTGATTGTCAAAACCCCACCAGCCGCACCTGCGGCCGAGTCAGCGTCGGCCACCGCACCGAAGACCGCCGCGTCGATGCCCGCAAAGAAGCCCACAAAGGCATCTCTCAAGGGCGTCATAGTGAAGAAAAGGTCGAAACCCGCTCCCGAGGCGAAGGCACCCCCAGACAACGCAAAAGCTGAAAAGGCGGGGCACGACGACAGGCCATCTCCAGACCCGAAGCGGCGAAAGGTTGCCCTAGAGTCATGATCTCTCGTGTTAGGTGTCTGCGCGTATGTAACGACTTTTCTAGTGGAATGGGATGCTCGCTATTACAGTCCATGACTCTGTGCAACTACTTTTATCTTCGCGTAACGGGACTTGGTGTGGGTGTCCATCGTACGCGGTTCAGGTCTTTGTCTTTGTTCTTCTCCCAGCCCGCAGTTCTTTCCATCGTCTCTGCCCTCCTCGATGCAGCCGTACCCATAGTTGTCCGGTCGAGCAGCCTCCTGGCTGCGGGTGTCAGTGCGCCCGACGCTTCTGCGCGACGCGGAGTCCATGACGGCGGTGGCATGTCACCTTTTCTGCGCGCGTAGCCAGGCCCTAGCAAGCTCGCTTTTGCCCGTAGACTCTTCGAAGCAGAGGACGAAAGCTTGTGCGACAATACCTCGCGCTTCGTGGGCGCAGATATGTGGAAGGGCGTGCTGGGCACCGGTCCTGACAGTTCGGCAGGATCGTCAGATTGTGATAGAATGCGAGGTGTCCCTACGAGAGTCCCCCAAGTCATGAGTTGTTTGACGGCTGCTGGTCCAAGTTCTGATGGTGTAGGGGATGGAAGCGCAGGGACGTAGGAAAAGCTGTTGACTCCGGGTGATCTTGGTCTGTCTGTGAGTGAAGGGTGAGCAATGCACGCGTACGCGGTCATCGTGGTTAATACGTACATGGGGTGCCTGCAATTGCATTGTCGACGCGACTTTGAGTGGGGCTAGGTGGTTCAGATAGTGCTCGAGATGATGAACTCAAGCTTTCGTCCTGTTCCGGGAGTCGAGTGTTCCCATGCTTGATAGTCTTTGGGGGTCCCTTTGAAGGAGTGCTCTTGGAGCTCGATGGGTCATACGGAGACACATCGACCCCGGGAGAGAACATCAGGGAATTCCTCGCTCGGAATGCCCATCCATCCACTCCCGCAGATCGAGTGTCCTTCTTCGGCGCCATAACATCATCCACCACCTCGTCCACCTCCCGATCCGTCTCCCGTAGCAAGACGACTTGCTTGCCCGCCGAAGAAGACTCCACCGCGCCACCATCGGCCCCAGCATCCTTGCCCCCGTCTTCTCCCCGGGCAGTAATGAGTCCAGCCGTAAGAGGCGGCTCGATCCTCAACCTCTCCCGCACCCCAGCACTCTCCGGCATCTCGATCAAAGCCTTCTCCCTAGCCTCGAGCGCCTTAACCCTCTGCCCCTCAACGCGCCGCTGCGCATCCCACGCCCACCCGAACCTCTCCTTCCGCCGCGCGTTCTCCTCGTCCAATATCTGCGTAAAGCTCGCATTGTCCTCAGACGTGTACCGTGCCTGGAACCCATCCAGGCTCATCTCCGTGTCGTAGCGTGCGCGCTTGGCGCTGGAAGGGGGCTGCCGCTGCTCAGACTGCAAGGGCGTGTCGGAAGGTCCGACGCCGTAGGGCGTTTCGGAGGGCGTTTGCCAGGGTCGTCGCGAAGATCTGACGGTGGCATTGATGGATTCGAGGTTGCGGACGCTGGCGCCGATGAGTTGCGGGTCGCGCGTTTCGAGGGCGTCGAGGTATGAATTGGTGGCATCGATGTGAACCAAGGAAGGGAAGAAATCGCGGGCGATGATATGGGAAAGGGCGGCTGTATATTCGTCTTCTTCGAGGACAGTTTGACGGTTCAATGACCTCTTTGGTGCCGAGGTCGAAGTTGATTGTGAACCCGAGGGGTCTGACATGGTAAAGCTGGTAGACTTGTCTTCCCTTTCCCGGCCCGGGAATCCCCTCTTCGAATTCGAGTCATTTCTACTTACTACGTACGGTAAATCAAGACAATAACATAACACACAGAATCCCCAGCTACGTCGTGGTATAAGATTGGCTCTGAACCGGGATGCATAAAGTTCTTTTCTATCGTATCAAGAATGTTGAATGGCGTCTGCTCGGAGGCACTCATTAAATCGTGGAAGCAACATGATAGTGACTGTGAGAGAGGAACACGTAAAAAAGGGATCTACCTGCCCATCTGAGAAGGGGCAGTGAGAAGTAATGGAACGCAGAATGGAGGGGGTAGGCGAGTGAGAGATATCCGACAAACGCAACCGCGAGATATGACAAGTGGAAGCCAGTATACACCAAACTCAGTGACGCGCTGATGAGCCAGAACGTGGCCGGCCCTTGTCGCGGGCATCCAAGAATCGATTGTTTTCCGCGTCAGAGAGATCGGCACCTGCACTCCGGCGCCCGCTCATGCCAAAGTTGGGCCTGCCAATCCGAGTCTGTGACAGCGGGGTGGTAGTTGGCGTAGGGAGCTTCGAATGATTTCGAACTGTGATGTTAGAGTGGGGGGTAATTATGGAAAGAGGCTTGCCACTGGGTGAATCTTTATGGGGCAGAGTGGAGGATGTTGGGCTTGCACCTACATAAGATGCGGACGTCGATAAAACGCGATCGCGATGAGGAATGCCGCTGTCGGACAAGCTGCCGCTGGAGGGAGAATCCCCTGCAGCTGAACCCAGGGAGGATCGCTTGAAACCAAAGCTGGGACCACTGGGTCGCTTTAAACCAGTTGCGCCAGCTGTTGAGGGGTGCGGATATAACCCAGAACTTGGAAGAGGAATGAATGTGGGTGTTGCCGGGCGCGAGACGGGAGTGGGTATCGAACTAACGGTAGCAGTCGTGCTAACGCTGCTACGCCCCTCGGTTGAAGTTGACAGCCGAGACTGCGGCCTTCGCAATCCAGAAGGCTGCGAAATTTGGGATGGCATGTCCTGTGTGCCCACAGAGCCTGACTGAGAAGAGTTAACGACTGAGGCAAAGCCAGGGAAATTGATGGCAGAGGGGGGGCTGGACGCTCTTCTATGATCTCTGTCTTTAGGTTTAATGGGGGAGGGCGAATCTTCCATGATCAGAACCCAGCCAGAAGAATTTCCCGCAGGCGTTTGTTTGTTCTCATCAGTATCAGCGATTCGCCGACCGAGAAGTAATGATGGACGAGAACGTTCATCTGGGGATTTGATTGATTGACTGCTTCCTGCCGAAGAAAGATTCGACGACTTTGAGTTTGATGTTGGCGCCGTTGTGACAGGGGGACTGGGGCGACTCATGCTGCCCATTCGGAGCCGAGGGACGCGCGTATGGATCTTCTGTTCGAGGTTTTTGACCTTTGCTCGCATTTCGGACACCATCTGGACCCCTCGACTCTTGGAAGAGGTAGTAACAGTACTACTGACTGTTGGAGTAGTTGAGGAACCGGAAGCATTTGAAGTGGAACGGTTGACAGTGGTCCTGGGCAGCATGCGAGAAGATGTGTGTATGGAAGGTAATGTAGTAGACCTGCTCAGAGACGTTGGTGTCTGAGACGAGGTAATCTTGTGGCGGGGCAACGAGAATCCAGCGCGTTGGAGCAGAATAGATTGTCCAGATTCGGAGTCCGCGGATGACGTGGAGGGCCTTGGCGCATCCCGGATCGAGAGAGGAGTATCAGGCTGAGGGAAATCAGGTAGTTCGAGATCAGCGGGAGGTTGAGTATGAAGAAGGTCATCGTCCGAGGGCTTGGATACATGGGGGGCAAGAAATGAACCTTCTGATGAGGTTCGAGAAGGAGCAGAGTTGAGTGCCAGACTCGAAGCACGGGCACGGGCACGGGCTTGTGCTGCCGCTAACTGGTCCCTTAGGACGGAAACTTCGGCATTCGAATCTGCAAGGCTTTGAGATGTCTGTGATGACCAGAAGACATGAAACGTACCTCGAAGTTCGTCCTTTAATCTCTGGCACTCCTCCTCAATATGTGCCTTGTCAAGTAACTCGTGCTCAAGCAAAATCTTCTCCTCAAGAGCACGCGCGTACTTGGCCTCGACATCAGATAGACTTGATACGACGGCCCGCTCGTTTCTCTCGAGGTCATCGTTGCCCATCTCGAGTTCACGAAGCTGAACCTTTATTTTCTGGTTTTCCTGACGGAGGGAGTCGAGCTCACGCTGAAGAGAAGTTGTCGTTGTGTTGTGATTGGTTTGAAGTGACATGAACTTGGACTGGATACGAACGGTTGGGGTGACAGATGGTAAAGCGAGAAATTCGACGCACCTTCCATGAATCACGTTCACCCTCTGCTCGTTCCACCTTGACTCTTAGTTCTTGCTGGGCCTTCTCAGTCCTTTGGAGTTCCCGCTCTAGTTCCTCCTCTAGCTCCTTGCTTGATTGGTGAAAGTCATCGAGTTCATTCTTGGTCTCTGTGAGCATCTCTGCAGCTTCATAATATTTTGTCTTCCAGTCCGTGACAGATGAGGGAGAGGAATAACTAAGTGAGACGCGTTCAGCGGGTGGCGTAGGTGGGGAATCAGGATGAGAGTTACCTGATAAGGTCGCTGTCGAGTGTTGCCATGATATTGTTCTTCCGCAGTGGGTCTGAGGGAGGGAGGACTGCGGTCATAGCCAGACCGAATTGGAAACTAGACGAGGGACGCGGTCAAGGTAAACGTGAAGTAGAACGTGAAACGGGGATGAGAGCGCCCAGGGCCAGTCGCCAACACGCAATCCCTGGCAGGTTGGCGAGAACCCGCCTTGTTTGGTACTTATTTGTCACCACCCACGGGATTAACGGCCCGGTAAATATCATTACTGACTGCTACTCTACTTGTACTCCTTAAAGCCCTTCAGGTTTTGCACACTTCCGCTTCTCAAGTTTACCCGTTTTCGGACACCGCATCTCTTGCCACGATACCGGCTCCATCGTCCCACCTACGTCAGAGTGATATTAGCCACTTTCATCTTCTCTCACGTATTACAATTACAAACCAGCCTCGCTCGTCGCAAATAGGACACCAAGGTCGTTGCGCGCAGTGGTTATGTAGTAGCTACGTGCGTCTCCAAGGGATATCTTTTTTTTTTTAGTAGGCAGAACAATGAACCAAGCACATAGTGTGTCGTACCACTAGACCCCTTATAACATCCCCACCCCGAAAGCAATCCCCAACCTTGACTTTGTCTTTCTCTGTTGCCCGGATATCTTGTACACGAATAACCCCCGTAAAGTCTTCTCCTGGTGGCAGTGGTACGTCGTCCACAACTGTGATAGAAACTACTGCCTGTTGAGGGGACAGCCGGATAATAGAACCCAAGACAATGGAATCCGGTGCAGGTGGGTGAGGTTTTAGACGAGGTATTGTCAAAGTCTAGTAGCCGAGGCGAGCGGAACCATCACTCAATTGAAACCAGGTACAGAGAGGAGAGAGACGGACGGAGCCCTGATGTATCGGTGTGCCAAAGAGACTTGCTCTCGGCTCACCATTTCTAGTGTATATACCGCTACCAAGTTGAAGCGCAGGCCCGCGTGGGAGGGGAACTGGTTGACCAGGGACTAAATAATCGGAAGGCATGCGAAGTAGGGCTGACACTGTGGTATATTCCCGAACTTGTCGGTTGGGGAGGATGGGAGCCCAGTCCAGTTGGGGATTGTTTGGTTTCCTCCGAGTGTTCACATAACCACCGACTCCCTCCCTTCCCGGAATCCGCCTGCTTTCACTTTTTGCGTGTCTCTCTTTCCTCCATCCTTCGCCATGCCTCCGCTTTCGTTCACCCGTATACTCTACAGAGGTAACCCTCATCGTATTATCTTTGTCAGATGATTCTTATTTTTCATTAGGTCTTCATAGTTCTATTCGCCGTGATGCTCTCACAAAGATGTCAATGCCTGCAATGAGTCCAACGATGACAGAGGGTGGAATTTCAGCGTGGAAAAAAGCGGAAGGAGAACCTTTTTCTTCTGGTGATGTCCTTCTTGAGATCGTATGTGCGTCCCTCTTGAACACCCACCAGAATCTAACAACGCGTCCTTACAGGAAACCGACAAGGCGGTCATTGACGTTGAGGCACAAGAGGATGGCATTCTCGCGAAGATTGTTGTATGTACCATTCCTATGACCGTTCGCACACCCAGGTGTTCACGCGTCCACGTCATAGGCCCCGGACGGATCGAAGAATGTCTCCGTCGGTAGCACCATCGCTATTCTCGCCGAAGAAGGCGACGACCTTTCTGGCGCTGCAGACTTGGCTGCCAATGCCGCCAAGGAGGTCCCTTCTCCCCCTCCCAAAGAGGAAAAGGCCGCTGAGGCACCAAAGGCTCCAGAACCTTCAAAGGAGCCATTACCGTCACCACCTAGTGCGGGGTCCAAAGCCGAGCTCCCGAAAGGCGACCGCATATTCGCGTCCCCTATTGCCAAAAAGATCGCTTTGGAGCGTGGTATTCCGTTGTCAAAGGTCAAGGGTACTGGTCCTGATGGTCGAATCATTCGCGAAGATATCGAAAAGTACAAACCCGAACCTGTTTCAGCTGATGTCACCTCGTCAACACCTGCTGCTGACTACGTGGATATCCCTTTGAGCAGTATGCGCCGCACGATTGCCTCTCGTCTGGCAGAATCGAAAGTACAATCGCCGCATTACTATGTGACTGTCAACATACAGATGGACAAGGTTCTCAAATTGCGTGAAGTCTTCAACAAATCCTTGGCCGAAAAGGGTGCGAAGCTTAGCATCAACGACTTTGTCGTCAAAGCAGTAGCCAAGGCACTCGAGGACGTGCCAGAGGCCAACTCTGCATGGTTAGGAGACACTATTCGACAGTAAGTTCGTCAATATGTATCATTGAGTGTCCCAAACTAAAATACTTCTCGTAGATTCAAGAAAGCCGACATATCAATTGCTGTGGCCACACCAACTGGGTTGATCACACCTATTGTAAAGGATGTTGGTTCGAAGGGTCTAGCGACTATATCTGCAGAGGCGAAAGCCCTTGCTAAGAAAGCTCGTGATGGCAAGCTTTCCCCGAGCGAGTACCAGGTAGGCTATGGGATCTACACTGGATTTTTGTCGACCTGACCAAAATGTACCTCTTGATAGGGCGGCACGTTCACGATTTCAAATCTCGGCATGTTTGACGTCGACCACTTCACTGCCATTATTAATCCTCCGCAATCGTGCATCCTTGCCGTGGGATCTACCCAGCCTTCCCTCGTTCCCTCCGCGGAAGACGAGCGTGGTTTCAAGACTGTGAATATCATGAAAGTTACCTTGAGCAGTGACCATCGTTCCGTCGATGGTGCGCTTGGTGCTCGGCTTTTGGGCGCCTTGAAAGGATATTTAGAGAATCCATTGACGCTCATGCTTTGAGCGTGATCAAAAGCGCTGGGCTTGATAGATTATCATCTGCCTGTGCCCTTAGATTTTTATATCCTCACTTACGCGCTAATTTCACATGCACGGCCTCTTAATCTTCTGGAAGCGGCTGCTATTAAGATTGTGTGTGACCTAGTACCAGAGATGAATCACGCAGTGAGAGGATCTAAGAGTAGAGCCGGTATATCAGTAGAATGCGACAACACGCGAACCAGATCCGGCTTCAGAAAGCAAAAAATTATCAGTGCTTGTTATCACACGATTCCATAGGAATGTACCCTCATGTCCTTGTGTTAAGGAACTGCAAAATGATGAACTGCAAAATGACATCTCTTATATACTCAGACAGTCAGTCTGAGTATACATCAGGAAAATATCCATTTACTCATTTACTTGTCTACTTTTTGAAAAAATAGAGGGTTTTTTTGTGCTTCACTCCTCCTGAA
>Ga0209488_10000284_pt1 | contig 41669 bp, 65 predicted proteins | sample Rivendell_Oct201_8_FD_188349 | JGI IMG/M metagenome (GOLD analysis project Ga0209488, IMG submission 188349) | Vadose zone soil microbial communities from the Eel River Critical Zone Observatory, Northern California, USA -... | ecosystem: Environmental > Terrestrial > Soil > Vadose zone >...
CCGGAGTGGCTGCACCCGAGGCTCTACTGTGGCGTCGATTGCGTGGTGACGAGGATGCTGGAGGGGGCGCAGGAGGATGCCGTAGCGCTCGAAGGAATGACGCCGCTCTATAGGGACATCGTCTGCCCCGCCAGCGACGTGCTCTTCCGCATGGAGATGCGCGGCATGCCGCTCGACGAGGACCGGCGGGCGGCGCTGGTTTCGCGCACCCGAACCCGGCTCGCGGTCGTCAAGACGCGCATCGCCGAGGCCGCGGCGGAGTTCCACGGCCGGCGCATCGGCAAGGTCGCGGTCGGGATTGGGCGGCTGCGGAATCAGAAGCTCGCGCATGAGCAGAGCCTTGTCGCGTGCCAGTACCATCCGACGTACCGGGGCCTGGGCGAGCTGGGCAAGCGACTGTGTCAGGAGTGCCGCACGCTCTATGCGAACCGCGCCCGCGAGCGCGCGGAGGCCCGAGCGCACACGAAGCGCATCCGCGACGGTCAGACGCTCCTGACGCGTCTGGGCGAGACCTTCGACGCCGGCAAGCCCGACCACTGGCGCGCGTGGCTATTCAGCGTCGAGGGCCTCGGCCTGCACCCGCTGGAGCGCACCCCGAAGAAGCAGGAGCCCTCGATCGACGACAACGTCATCGAGGCGCTCCAGAAGAAGCACCCGGAGTTGACCGTGCTGCGTGACCGGGTCGATCTCGCGCATCTCCAGAATCGGCTGTCGGGACCGCTCGGGGTCGAGGCGGATGCCAAGGGGCGCGTCCACTTCGCCTATTCGCTGCACCGGTCGTCGAACGGTCAGATCGCCTCTGGCATCGACGACTACGAGCCCGAGAACCCCCGCGCCTCGGCAGGCAACGCACAGAACATCACCGAGACGATGCGCCAAATCTATCGGGCGACCCCCGGCCACGTCATCCTGCACGTCGATTACGCGCAGCTCGAATCCCGCAACATGGCGTGGCAGGCGCGCGCGCTCGGGATGACGCAGGCGTTCCTGCGCGGCGAGGACGTGCATGCGCTGAACGCCGCGGCGATCTACGGCTGCGCCCCGGGCGAGACGCGCCGGTATCGAGTCCGGTTCGGCGGCGCCGACGTGACCGCGCGGTACGCGGCGAAGCGCGCCACGCACGGCTGGGACTACATGATGGGCGATGTACGCGCGAGCCGGGAGTACGGGATCTCCATCGCCGAGGCGCGGCGGGCGAGGCTCGCGTACTTCAAGGCGTGGCCGGAGCTGGCGACCTTCCAGCGCGAAGTCATCGGGCGGGTCGAGCGGGACCGCTACCTCGTCAACGCCTTCGGGAGGAAGCTGCGATTCTGGGGGTTCGTCTATCGCGACGGGCGCTGGCAGAGCACCGATGTCAATGAGGCAGTGGCGTTCGTCGTGGCGAGCGCGTGCAAGGACATGGCGAAGGCAATGCTGCGGCCGCTCGACGCGCTGGGCGAGGCGAACGGGGCCGAGCTGCTCACCACGACGCACGACTCATTTACGTTCATGGTGCCGACGGGGCGAGCGGATGCGCTGGCGCGGGCATCGCGCACCGTGCTGGAGCGCCCGTGGCCGGAGTTCGGAGGCGCGCCGGAGGGTCTGTTCGCCTGCCCGGCGGAGTTCTCGGTGGGCATGAACTGGGGCGACTGGCACGAGCACGACAACGAATGCGCGGCGGACTGCGACCGGGAGAACCCGGACGGGATTCGCAAGGTGAACCTTGACGCGGGGCCGATTTCGGTCGCCGCATAGGAGAGACGACGATGCTGACTACGGTGCTGGCTGTGGCGATGGCGGTGGCGGGCGGGTTCCTGATGGGCGCGGCGGCGCACGATCCGCTCGCCGCGTGGTGGCACCGGCTCGGTGGGCGCACGCGGGTGGTGACGATTCGGGGGCCGCGGGCGGCGCGGTTCAAGAGGGTCGTCGTGGACCCGGCCGTCTCCGATGCCCCGCGCGTCTGACCGTCCGCGCGCGCGATTCACACCGTGCTCGATTTGCTGGCGCAGCGAGGGGACGTTCCAGCGGGTGCGTGGAGCGCTCGTACATCCCGGGTGCGCGCTGCGCCTCGACGTGGGATTGGTGTCTGCGTCCGCCCCGGCGGCTTCATCGACCGATGGCTCGCCTTTTGTGAACCCTTCGAGTTCCCCGACTCCTTCGCCATCTTCTCCCTCCTCGCCTGCGCCTCGGCCGCCATCGACCGACGCATCCGGGTGAACCCGGGCAACGAACCGAGTCCGTACCCGGCGCTCTACGTCGTCCTCTACGGCCCGAGCGGCGTCAAGAAGGGCGGCGCGATCAAGTACGCGACGTGGCTGTTCTCGAAGGCGGTGAGCGTGACGCGGTATCCGGACGACTTCACGATGGAAGCCCTGTTCGGGCGCCTCGCGGCCGACTCGAAGGATGGCGGCCCTGGGGCGCGCGGGATCGTCGTGAACGAGGAGTTCGCGGACCTCATCGGCGGCGCGGACTACGCCCTCCGCACCACGGCGATGCTGTCGAAGCTATGGGACTGTCGGGCGGTGACGAGCCGCGAGACGCGCGGGCATGGGTATGAGGAGGTCCGCGACGCCTACGTCACCCTGCTCGGGAGCACGAGCCCGGACTGGTTGGAGTATATCGACCCACGCGTGCTCGCGGGTGGGTTCGTGCGGCGGTTGCTGCTCGTGGTCGAGTTCGTCGCCAAGAAGCGCGCCGCGCGTCAGGTGCTCGACGTGGACCTGTTCGACGCGCTGATCGAGGACTTCCGCGACCGTCTGGGGGTGCGGGCGTTCCCGGCCGAGACCGCGATGACGCTGACGCCCGAGGCCGGCGACCTGATGGAGCAGTGGTACGACGCGCTGCCGATGCAAGACTGGCCGAAGCGCGACGACCGGGCGCGGAAATTCGCGACCACCGTGCAGGAGCATGTGCTCAGGGTCGCGGCGTGCGTGCAAGTCCTCGAAGGCGGCTCCCCCGGCGCGCTCGACGCGGAGTCGTGGAATGAGGCCCGCGCGCTCGTCGAATACATCATCCCGGGGCTGCTGCTGGCCTATCAGAGCCTCGTGCCGACGCCGTTCGCGCGGCTCAAGGCAATGGCGGTGAGGATCGTCGCGGAGGCCGGGGGCGAGATGGACCCGGCGGAGCTGGACCGGGCGCTGACGCGCTCGGGCGGGGTCGATCAGGAGGGCGCCGGGCGCGTGCGCGCGGCGGCGGTGTTCGAGGGGTCGTTGCGATGGGCGGGGGCGCGGGTGGCGATGGTGCGGGAGTGACGAAGCCGCCGGTGTGCCGCTGGCGGTATCAGGATCTCGATGACTACTGGGAGACGAGCTGCGGGAAGGCGTGGAGCTTCAACAACGGCGGCACACCAGTCGAGAACGAGCAGCGATTCTGTGGTTACTGCGGCAAACGAATCGAGGTGGTCGAGTGACGAAGCGACGTTCGCGGTCGCACGCCCTCGCGCGGCCCGAGGAGCGCCTTGTCGTGGTACGCGGGCACCGGACGCGGGTGTGGTACAAGATCGCCGTGGTGACGCCACGCGGCGGCGAGACGCCCGGGCAGGTGTACCGCCGCGCGTTCGAGGAGATGTTGGAGTTCGTCCGCGAGAACCCCATCAAGATGGCGCGGCTCGTGGTGCGCGAGTGCGGGTTCGAGGACGCCGGGGCAGGGTCGCTCGACGTGGAGTCACAGGGCGCGGTGCGCTGGACGCTGGCGTGGGATCGGGGGGTCTGATGCGCGTGGTGATGGTGTCGGGGGCGTTCAAGGGGGCGGCGAAGTGGATCGTCGAGTTGAACGTGCGGCGCGCCGAGACGGTGGCGCTGGAGCTGTGGAAGCTCGGCGTGGCGGTCATCTGCCCGCACACGAACACGCGCAACTTCGACGGCGCGGCGCCCGAGGCGCTGTGGGCGCGCGGGTATCTCGAAATCCTGCGCCGCTGCGACGGGCTCGTGCTGATCCCCGGCTGGGACAAGAGCGAGGGCGCGCGCGTCGAGAACGCGTTTGCCGGGCACAATCGGATCAGGGTGTTCCAGTGGCCCGCCGAGGCCGCCGGGTTCAAGCGCTGGCTTGACGAGGAAGCGTTCGGGGCGTAGTGTTCGACCCGGGAGGCCGACACAAATGAGTACGGCTCGCATCGACCGACTCCAGCCCGCCCTCGCCGCACGCGCATCCGCAGGGATTGCGGCCTTGAACGACCTGTTCCTGCCGATTGAGTTCCCCGGGTTCGTCGTCCACGTCTCCGATACCTTGCGAACCGCGGACGAGCAGGCGAAGGCGCACGCGGCCGGGCTCAGCGATCTCACCCTCGGCTGGCACAATTTAGGGCTGGCGTTCGACTTCGAGGTGCTGAACGAGAAGGGTGTATACGTCACCGACGGGGCGCACCCGGTGTACGCGTTCTGCGGGTCGGTGTGGGCGCTGCTCGGGTGCCGGTATGGGATCGTGCTGCGGTCGGGGCAGATCGATCACGATCATGTCGAGTGGCGACCAGGCAACGTGACGCTCGCGGTGTACGTCGCGCAGCACCCCCTCGTCGCGTGAATGGCCTCGGCGTCCCCAACGGCAAGCGCGCGATTCTGTGGACCGCGCTCTGCGGGCTGGCGTTCTCGGCGCTGACGTCATACGGGGGCTTCATCGCCGGGGTCAAGTCCGATGCCGCATGGCATGAGCGAGTCGATGCCCACATCCGGGACTCGGACAAGGTGTGGCAGGGCGCGGGGGTGGATCACCAGCACGGCGAGCAGACGAGCCGGGATGTCGCGGTGCTCACCGTGCAAGTCGGCGAGTTGACCAAGGCGCTCGACCAGTACGGGCAGAAGTTCGACCGGCTCGGCGACAAGGTGGACCTGATGGTACAGACGATGATGCGGCAAGGGGCGATTAACCGATGAACGTGCCGGAGTTGCTCGCGCGCGCGGGATCGCGGCTCGGCAAAGGCGAGGCGTTCACGGTGCTCACCGGGCTCGCGCTGACGTACCTCCTCGTCATCGGGCTCGTGAATCACGAGGCGGTCGCGGCGCCACTGGCGGGCGTGGCGATGGCGTTCATCGGCGGCGGCGCGGCGAAGAACTACGCCGATCAGGTCGCGGCGGCGAAGAAGCCGCCGGACGCGCCGTGATCGGGCGCGTGTGGCTGGCCGGGCTCGCGCTCGCGGTGTTCTCGTGGCTGCCCCCGACGGTCGATTGCAAGGGGCGACCGTTGAACGATCTCGCGTTTTACGAGGTCGAGACGCTGACGATCACGTTCACGGGGTGGATCACGACTGAGCTGGGGCCGATGCCGGAGTATGACAAGCTGTTCCAGGCGATCACCGTGTTCGAGCCCAGCCTGACGCGCCCGGACCCAGCCGTCGGCGGCGTCGTGGCGGTGCTCGATGTCGAGGCGTTCGATTACGCCGGAAACGGGAGCGCGGCATGCTCACCTTGAAGAAGATCGGCGGGTGGATCGTGGCGGCCGCGGTTGCCATCGTCGGGCTGCTCGCGCTCGTGTTCGCCGGGCGGCGGCAGGCAGAGGAGGAAGGCGCGGCGCACGGGAAGGCGGACGCCGACCGCGCGCGGCTCGACGAGGCCGCGGCCAAGGGCGACGACGCGGTGCTCGACGAGTTCCGCGAGCACAATCGGAGGAAGCCGTGATCGGGGCGCTGGTGCTGGCGCTCGCAGCGGCGGTGGCGCCCCCAGTGTCCGACCGCCCCGCATGGTGCGTTTCCGGTTACGAGTGCCTCCCCACGCACGAAATCGTCGCCGCCACGGAGCACCTCATCGATCTGGAGGAAACCATCGGCGTCCTGCGCGCCAAGGCGAAGGGGCACCGGCTCGGCTGGCACGCCGGGTGCGGACCGGGCGCGACGCTCGTAGTGGACGCGGACTGGAACACGAAGGTCTTGCCCGCGCCGCTATTCTGCGGCGGGGTCTACGGGTGGTGACGAGGCGACCATGAAGACGCTGGAACGCGAGACTCCGACCTTGGGCGAATGGGTGGTGTGCGTGGCGAGCATGCTGGCACTGGCGGCGATCATCCTCGGGCCGCCGGTCATCTTCGCCATCATCATCGGCACGCTGCTCGGACTCTAGTAGAGCAACGCCCGCCGACGACGTCCGGTATCGACATCCCCCCGCACGAGCGCCTTGCCGAACTGCGAGCGCGCGATGCCTTGCAGGCCCACCGCGGACGCCGTGGCGGCGGCCCCGGTGACAAGGGGCGGAGGCGTGAGCGCGGCGACGCGCCCGGCGAGTCCACGGACGGCGACGCCGCCCTGGATGACGACGGGCGCGATCTTGACGAGCGCGGCCGGCGAGGCGACGGTGAACCCCGCGGCGGCTCCGACGGCGGCGCCGACCGGCCCGCCCGCGGCGAATCCGCCGAGACCACCGAGCGCGGGCGTGGTGTACGCGGTCCCGAGCGGCGTGCCGGTCGCGGTCGAGCGGGCGAGGAGTTCCGGCAGGCCGAAGGTCTCCGGGCGGCCGATCTTGGGGCTGAACCGCGTGCCGATGAAGGATTCGCGCGCGAGGCCCTCGGCGGTGCCGGGGGCGCCAGCGGCCGCGGCCGGGTGGGCGAGGTTGTCGATGATGCCGCGCCACTGGGTCCCCGGGAACGCCTTATCGTAGGCTTTCATCGCCGCGACCACGTCCTTGCGCCCGGGCTCGAAGGCGCCGCGGATGAGGTTCTCGGCGGAGTCGTTCTGGGCGAAGTAGCGTTCGAGCAGGTCGCGCGCGCCGGCCATGTCGTGAATCTGGCCGTCGATGGCGACGGCGTGCGCGTGGCCGGTCGCGGTCAGGTCGGTGTGATAGCGCTCGGTCCACTGGCCGACGAACTTGCGGATGTCGGCGAGGGCCTCGGTGGACATCGCCGGGTTGACCGAGGGGGAGCCAGTGGCGCCGAATTTGGCATAGCCCTGCGCGTCGGCGACCGCCTTCTGGAGCGCGGTGCGGACGCGCGCGGCGACCGGGGCGGGGGTCTGCTCGGTGGACTTGAGCCACTGGTCGAGATAGAACTGGTAGTGCGCCTGGACGGTCGCAGGGCTCGCGCCCATGCCTGCCGAGGTTGCCGCGTAGGACATCGTTGGCGGGTTCAGGAGGTCCATGACCGCGGCGTTGTCGGTGATGCCCTGGGGCGAGAATCGGCGCGTGGTGGCGGCTTCTGCGAGGCCGCGGATGCCTGCGGCGCGCTCGCCCGAGGGTTGCAGCCACGCTTCGAGGACCGGGCGCATGTTGACGGTGGCCTTGGCGATTTCGGCGTCGCGGGCGGAGACGAGACCGCCGATGGCCGCGGGCGCGACCGTGCCCATGTGCCCGCGGTAGGCGTCGAGGACGTTCGCCGGAGTGACGAGCGGACGCGCTCCGGCTGAGGCACGGGCGGCAAAGATGTCGTGGACCGACATCCCCTCCGCGGCTTTGACGCCGGAGAGGCGGGACAGGACGGTCTCGCCCGCGCGGCCGAGGAAACCGGTGTCGGTCAGGCCGGACGCGAGCGCCGCGGCGCCGCGCTGCACGGCGCGTCCGACCGGGGCGGCGACGAATTTGCCGATGGCGGGCACGGCGGCGCCCGCGGCCCCGGCGAGCGCGATCTGGCCGGGGTCGAAACTGCCCCCGCCCGCGATGGCGTTGCCGATGCCTTGGCGGAGCGTCTCGGCTCCGGCGCCCCCGGCGGCGAACCCGGCCGCGGCTCCGAGCGGGCCCGCGGCGGCACCTCCGAACGCGCCGAGCGCGGCACCCGCGGCGGGCAGCGCCACGTCGCCCACTGACAGGTCGAGCATGTCGCGCAGGAACTCGCCCACGCCGCCCTTCTGGGGATCGACCAGCTTCCACGGGTCGGCGCTGCCGGCGCGGCGCACGGCGAAGTTGAGCCCGTCGCCGTAGGGGAGCGCGTCGTAGCCCCGCGCGCGCAGGAACATCAGCGCGGTGCCGGGATTCATGAAGTTCTTGATCGCGAAGCGCTCCCAGCCGGAGACGCCCATCTCGTCGAGCGCCTTCGTGGGACGGATGCGCGCGACTTCGGCGTCGTTGATCGGGCGCCAGTCGCCGGTCGTGGCATCGGCGGTGAAGTAGGAGCCGGTCTTGGGGTCTTGTGCGAGGGGAGCGGACATTCTATTGCTCCGACCCGAGTTCATCGGGTTCGTAAAGGCTCACATCGCCGCCGTCGGTCGGGATCATCTGGAGACCGTCGGGCAACGGCTTCGGCGCCGCGCGTCCGGAAGGCGTGCCACCCATCGGCTGCGTGCCGGTGAAGTTGTAGATGAACTCGGGATCGTAGACCGAGGCGAAGCGTTCCTTGTCACGTTGCGCGGCTTCGAGGATGCGGTCGATAGCGGCGAGCTGGCGCGTCTTGTTCGACGAGATGCCGACATCGAGGAGCCCCGCGCCGACGCGCCCGACTTCGAGCTGCGTGATGTTGCGGCCGGCGACCTTGGGGCCGAAGTAGGTCATCAAGACACCCCAGCGGGCGGCTCCCTGAATCGTCTGCTCGGAAGTCATCCATGAGAGCCAGTCGGACTTGGCGAGGCTGCCCGCGACGGGGCCTCCGCCCCCGGCTGCGATGAGCGGGCGGAGCCGCTGCGCGGCGTCGATGACGTTGCCGAGGTATTCGAGTTGATCGAGCGTGCCTTGCGGGGGGCGATTGAACTTGCGCCCCGCGAGAGTGGCGAGGAAGTCAGCGCGCTGCGCGTTGTGCGCCAGGATGCCGAGGCGCTCGGCTTGGAACTCCGTCGTCATGCGGCGCATTTCGAGGTTCGATTGCATCGTGGCGTAGCGGAGCCGCATGTTCTCGGCGCGGTCCTTGCCGGCTTCGCCGACCGCCGCGAGCCCGTGCAGGCCGGAGATCGTCTGGCCGCGGGCTTCGAGGCCGGTCTGCGCGGCGCGGGTCGCCTGCTCCTCCTTGAGCTTGATAAACGGGAGGACGGCGTCGAACCCCTTGAGCCCGGCGAGGAAGGCCATCGCGACGCCTTCGCCTTTGGTGTAGGTCGGGCGCTGGTAGACGGGCGCGGGCGCGGCGAGTGCGGCGCGGAGCGCGAGCGTGTCGGCCGAATCAGGCTCAGGCGGCGGCGCCGAGAGATCGAGCGGGGGAGCCGGGGCGATGCCGCTGTCGGAGAGGCGGGTGGCGGGTTGGGGCGGGCCGAGGGGTTCGGGGGGCGGCGCGGCGGTCGCCGTCTGGGCCGGAACGGGTGCGGGTGGACCGAGGGGAACGGGCGAAGGCGGACCGGGCTCCGAGCCGGGCGGAAGCGGCGCGTCCGTCGCCATGCGCTGAATCGCTGCGGCGCGGTCGGCCGGGGCGACGGGCGTCGCGCGAAAGACGCCGCTCTGCTCGACCGGACCCTGGACCGGCGCACCCGGAGCGGTCGCGTCGAGAACGCCCTGCGTCGCGTCGCCGACGCCGTGCAGGACAGCCGAGCCGCCTTGCTGAATGGCGTCGCCGATGGTCTGGTCGATCCCCGAGCGCGTGACCGCGGGACCGCCAGCGGGAGGCGGCGGCGCGTCATAGGTGACTTCGAGCCCGACCTGACGCGCGGCGAGGCGCAGGGCGTCGAACGCGACCTTGGCGGAGTTGCGAAAAGCGGCCGGCTGATTCGCGTCACCCAAGATATCGGTGAGCCGCTTGGCCTTGCGCTGAATGACCTGCGCGACTGCGACATCGGGCAGGGCGCCACCGGTGGTCTGGATCGAGAGGCCGGAGGGATCGGGCATCGCTAGCCCGCCCACCCGCCCGCGGGGGTGTAGATCGGCTCATCGACGGGGGTGTACGGGGGCTCGGGCAACGGCGTGAGCGCGCTGGACGAGGTCGAGGTGCTCGTCGTCTTCGGCGTGGCCGGGAACAGTGACTTGTACGTCAGGAACCCCTCGGTGACGGCGCCGAGGGCCTGGGTGAGGCGATCCGTGCCCGGGCGCACCGGCTGGCCCATGATGGCCTCCACGTTACGACGCGTGGTGGCGAGAGTCTGCGAGAGCGCCTGCGCCCGGGCAAGTTGTTCGGGGGCGGCGGCGGCGGCGAGACCGCCGAGCGAGCCGAGGGCGGAGTCGCGCAGGCCGGAACGCGAGATGGCTTCTTCGAGCGCCTGCGCCTGTTGCTGGCCGTAGCCGCCGGAGAGCGCGAGTTCACGCTGGCTCGGGGCGAGGCCGGCAAGGGTGCCGCCGATGGCGCCGGGCTCAGTCGTGGCGAGGGCATGCGCGCCGCGCGAGGCGATGCGGTTGCGGGTGGTGCGGGCGGCGCTGCGAGCGCCCTCTGCGCTGAGGAGGCCGCCGAGTGCCCCGGCGGCGGCACCCACACCCGCGCCTACCGGGCCGCCCACCGAACCGATGGACGCGCCTTGCGCCGCGCCCCCGATCACGCCGCTCAGGGTGCTCGGCGCCTGCGGCACGGCGGACGTTCCCGACGCGGTCGTGATGTTGATGTCGTTGCGGACCGAGGCGAGCGAGTCGGCGAGGGTGAAGGCGTCGTTGATGTCTTGGAGCGCCGGGACGCGGGACACGGCGTCGGCGAGCGCGGGGTCCATCGGGCCACGCAGGGCGATCTGGCGCGCGAGTTCGTCTTGCAAGGTCGTGCCGAGCGGGATGCTAGAGAGACCGGCGGCGAGCGCGGGACGCAGGCGCATCGCGTAGTCGGGGACGCTGAACGGAGGCGGCTCCGGGGGCGGTGGACGGGGCGTCAGCCACGAGTTGTTGGCGCTTCGGCTGCCGGCGAAGTTCCCGATGTTCGCCCACGGGTTGCTCGGGTCGGTCGGGGTCGAACCACGTCCGCCGAAGCCCCACAACGGGCTGGTCGCCGCGCTAGTCGGCACGCGGGGCCTCGCGCAGCGGGGTCGCGCCGCCGTCTTTTTCGAGTTCCGCGACGCGCGCGGCGAGGCGCTTGTTCTCGGCTTCGAGACCGGCGGCGCGGACCTCGGCGGACTTGCGCCGGATCGCCTCCTCCGCGAACGTCATCGCCAGCAGCTCGATCTCGTTCAAGCGGACCTCCCGGGCCGACTATACCACCGTTCCAGGGACGACGGTGCCGGCGTAGTAGGTCTCGATCTGGTCGCGCGCGGTCAGGAGCGCGGGGTTCTGGGCGATGGCCTGCGCGAACGTCGGCGCGCTGTCGTCGGTGTAGGTGAAGCGGGTCGTGCGGACGGGGGTGAAGGTGCCGTTGACCACGTACCCGAACTCGACCACGGTGACGATGACATGGCCGATGATGTCGATGGAGATGGTGCGCAGGCGCGCGCGGGTGACGGTGGGGCGGGATTCCTGGGCCGTCAGGTCGATGGGCATCGCTAGGAGACCAGTTCGGCGTAGGCGGAGGTGATTGTCCAGGCGCCCGCCTGCGAGTTGACCGAGAGCCCGAGGAACTGGCCGTTGACGGCCGAGTTGTCGAACGAGCCCGCGACGGAATCGACGCCGCCGCCGAAGCCGGTGGCGATGGCCTCGGAGGTGATGACGTTGACCGCGCCGACGAGGACTCCGGCCGTGCCGACATTGCGGACGAGGCAGTTGACGATGAAGATGCCGCTCGACGCGACGCCGGTCTGGACCTGGGTCGCGGTCAGGGTGACGCGCCCGGTGTCGCTCGTGGTCTGCGCCGCGCCGAGGCGGATCGTCATCACGTAGGCGGTCGTGCCAGTGGCCGTCTTGTTGACTGCCATCGTCCAGCGGTAGAACTGGCCGGCCTCCATGCCGTAGGAGGGGATCAGGAGTCCGGAGTTGGTGATGTAGACATCGGTCGAGGTGGCCGGGGACTGCGAGGCGGTCGAGAAGTTGCGTGACAGCATGCCGTGCCGCACGCCACTGTCGTCGGTCTGCACGAGCTTCTTCGTGGTCGAGTCCACCCAGAGAATCGACTTGCCCGAGGCGGGGGTCGAGGGAGCGGCTTGGTTGTCGAGCAGGATGTCGGCCATGTGGGGCTCCCTTAGCCTGCGAGCACGATGCGCTGGCGCGTGCCGAAGTCGTCGGTGAGATAGAGGTCCGCGTTCCCCTCCAGCGTAGCACGGTTCACGGTGGTGAGAGCGAGACGATTGTTGACGGTGTGCGCGTTGTCGGCGGCGACGTTGAACGACAGGTTCGACTTCGGGCCGCCGACGTAGCGGGCGCCGTAGACGCTGAAGTTGGTGATGACCACCTCGGCAGTCCCGGCGGCGTCGAGCCGGTTCGTGCCGGTGAGCGCGAGGCGGATGTACTGGAACAGGAATTGCCCGTCGGTGATACGCGCGGTGACGCCGGTCGCGATGTCCGGCATGTTGGTGCTGCCGATCAGGCCGCGCGGGACGCCGGCGACGGTGGTGCCGGAGCGTTGCAGGATGTCGGTGTCGTGGATGGTGCCGTAGGTCAGGTCAGTGGTGAGCAGGTCGCGCAGGCCGATGCACTTGACGAGGTTCGAGACGAGAGAGATCTGGCCGTTGACCGGGGCGAGCGTGGCGTCCACGTTAGGGAAAGTGTACGTGCGCGTCGTGCCGGTCGTGATGCCGCTGGCCTGGAACTTGGCGATTTTCGTGGCGTCGCCGTCGTCGTGGATGTCGAAGACGTTATCGGCGAACGAGGTGCCGGCGGAGCCGCTCAGGTCGAATTCGGCCCCGGCGTCGTTCTTGAAGTAGAGGTTCGAGGTGCCGGACTTGTCCTTGGCGTAGACGAAGACGGAGTTGCCGGCCGGCGTGGCGGGCGCGGTCATCTCGTAGAAGCGCGCCTGCGTCGCGGCGCCGCTGATGCCGATGGAGACCGCGCCGGTGCCCTGGGCGACGAGACCGAAGTCGATGTTGGTGTCGGTGCCGACCGCGCCAATGTATGGGGCGACGGTGGTCGCGTTGTTGGCGACGAAGACGTGGTTGACCGAGGCAGCGGTGGCGCGGTAGCCGAGGATCGGGTTGCCGTTCTTGTCGATGCCGGAGTAGGCAGAGATATTCGCGGGCGAGGAGGCGTCCTTTTGCCAGCGGGCGTTCAGGTACTCGATGGCGCCGGTGATGACCGGGGCGGCGGGCGTGGCGTCGTCGAAGTCGGCATCCACGACCGCGGCGCCGTTGACGGTGACGTTGTCGCCGGCCGCGGCGGCGGCCATGAGATCGACCGTGGTCGAGCCGTCCTTGCGATACTTGAGCGAGGCGCCGTTGCGCCAGAGGTCGCCCGTGTTCGGCGAGGGCGGGTCGCCGGCCTTGTCGTCGAGATTGACGTGCGCGCCCGCAACGGCGCCGGTGGCGAGCTGCGCGAGCGACAGGACGGTGATGGCGCGGGCGGCGGGGGACTCGGCGTAGACGCGGTCGCCGAGATAGGCGCTCCAGCGGTTCGTGCCGGAGTTGTGGGCGTCGATCTTGAGGCCGTAGCGGTTCGTGGCGGTCGTCTGCGCGCTGCGCTGGGCGATCCAGATCCCGTACTGGTCGGTGGCGGAGATGCTCGCGCACTCGGTCTTGATGCCCGCGGCGACGGTGACGGTGGGGTTCGCGAGGCTGCGCGCGGGGCCGCTGATCAAGGCGCCGAAGACCTCGTCCCACGAGCCATTGGCGTTGCCGATGGTGAGCGTGGGCATGTTGAGCTGGTATGCCTTGTTGCCCGCCCCCGCGCCCGCGCCGGGGAGGAGCGAGACCGTCGAGCCGCCATAGGCCATCCATGTCGTCGTGGTGATGCTGCCGACGTTGCCGGGGAACCTGCCCTCCCAGCACTTGATTGTGACCGCCGAGAGCGCGGATAAAATCGGCTGGAACAGCACCGACAGGCCGATGCGCGCTCCAGCGTCGGGGTTCATCTGGACGGTGGTCGTCGTGGAGGCGGGGGCGCTGAGGATGATCTGACCGCCCGTGCTGATGTTGAGATTGCCGAGGCTGCCGGTGAGAGTCTGCGACGCGCCGTCGTCTGTGAGCGTGAGCGTCGAGCCACTGGTCGCGGAAAGCAGCGCGGCGGGGTACTTGATAGTGGCATCGGAGCGGATGAGCGAATTCGCGCCCCCGGCGGCGGCGGAGGTGCCGTAGGTGATCGCGGGGACGACGAGGGTCGCGCCGAGGGTGACGCTGGCGTTCGCGCCGCCGTCGGAGAAGGTGAGGGGGGCGGCGGTGGCGAGGGCGCGCTCGGCGGTCAGACCGGCGACGTTGCCGATGGTGACGAAGGGGGAGGAGGACGGGGCGCCGCCGGAGCCCACGCCGGTCGCCGCGGCGGCGGCGTCGGCGATCCCCTGACCGGCGCTGCGGCAGAAGTCGTCGATGACCTTGAGCGCGCGTCGCACGTCGCGGTCGGAGATGGCGTTGAGGTTGACGCCTTCGTAGAGACGGACGGTGCCCACCTAGGCGCCTCCGGTGAAGGTTAGACGAAACAACCCTCCGGCCGCGCAGCGCCTCGCGCGCACGCTCACGGCTCCTTCGATTGGCCGGAGGGCTCGACGATGACGGCGAAGTAGTCGAGGCCGATGGGGCCGGGGGTCGTGGCCGCGAAGCCGCAGATAAACGACTCCGCCAGCGACTCGCGGTCGGTGGGCGTCGCCTCGCGGCGGTCGAGCGCGAGGGCCTCGGAGTTGACGGGGTAGTCGTCCTGGCCGGCGTTGCGCTCGATGACGTAGGCGGTGCCGAGCTGGCCGGGCGCGGCTTGGTGGTGGACGTAGAAATTGACGACGCGCGATTCCGTGCCGAGGCCGCCGGGGTAGGCTTCGCCCGACTCGACCACGAACCGGATGCCGCCCTCGATGACGGGTTCGACGGTGCCGACATCGTTCTGGTACAGGGTCCCGTTCGCGTTGGCGGTGAACACGATGTCGATCCCTCCGACCTGCGCGACGAAGGCGGCGTTGGCGTCGCGGCGCACGGGCCAGGTGACGTTGGCGCGGATGTTGGTGTCGGACCCCTTCGCGTGTGCGGGGTGGTAGTGCAGGAACGCGCAACGCGTCGGGCGCGTGTCGCCGGGCGCGGGGTAGAAGAATTCGAGCCGATACATACGCGGATTGTTGACGAGCACCGCGGTCGAGAGCGCCGCGACGTTGACCTCGGCCTCCCAGTCCATGTCGTCGGTGATCACGTCCCAGTCGGAGCCGTCGGTGACGAGGATGCCGTAGCGCGAGACGTAGGCGAGGCGGAGGCCCTGGCCGAACGAGAACGTGGCGGCGGCGACGGGCGAGACGCAGCCTTGGGCGAAGTGGACCTTGGACTTCACGCGGGCGGGGCTGAACGTGGTGTCACTGGGGCGCGGCAGCGTGTTCAGCCGGTAGATCCCGTCGCGCCCGAGGATGATGGCGATGTTGTCGAGCGCGCGGATGGCGACGACGAGGTCGCGCTTCTTGGTGTCGCCGATGTTGAATGAGTTGAACGAGGGGAAGGCGTTGATGTCGTCGTCGGTGCTGAACACGACTTTCGTCGGGTTCGCCACGTCGTTGCACAGCAACGAATCCTCGAAGATGTCGCCGGTGCTTGACACTGGGGCCGCGCCGTTCTTGGGGACGATGAACGTCGTGCCGGTGATCGAGGCGGAGAGGGTCTGGTACGACGTGCCACCTGGGAGCGCGGGCGTGGTGCGCGTGTCGTCGATGAAGGCGATGCCGATGGCCGCCTCGCCGATTTGCGCGCCGATGGGGAAGACACCGTTGTTCGCGGTGGCGTAGACGGCCCAGTGGGTCGCGTCGGGGTTGATGACGATGGGGCGATAGACGCGCGGCTTGACGACGGCGCCGGTGCCGGTGATGGTCGTCACCGTCGCGGTCGCGGAGACGCTGCGACGCAGAATCGCGCCTGCGGCGTTCTTGACGCGCTCCTCGACCCAGTAGGACATCGTGTCGGGCGAGGCGAGCGTGAAGCCGGCGCCCGCGCCCAGGTTGACATCGACGGAGGGCGCGGCGTTCGCGGCGAGCATGCCGTGGAACGATTGCGCGGGGGTCGAGGAGACGACGCGGTTGCGATCGACCCCGTTCATCAGGACGTGCTGGTTCAGGTAGTGCGTGATGTCGAGCGTAGTCACGGTGCCGGCGAGCGAGTAGTCGCTCGCGTCGGCGCCCGCCAGCGCGCCGAACGAGCCCGTGAGCCCGGCGGCGGCGGTACGATACGCCGTGCCGCGCATGACGATGAACTGAGAGGTCGCGCCGGTGAATTCGGCGAAGGCGGCGCCGATGAGCGCCGAGGCTTCGGGTGCGGCGTTGAACGCGACCCGGCCGCCCACGCTCCACAACGTCGGCGAGTTCGGCTTGTAGTAGGCGTCCTGCGCGGTCGTCATCTCGCCGGACGCGAGCAGCGAGGCGTCGCGGGAGGTGACGCGGCCGAGGTGGAGGGGGATGCGGGTTTCGGGCATCGGCGCGCGCTAGGGGTGCAGACCCCACAGCATGTGCCACGTCTCGGTCGAGGCGGCGGTGGCGCCGGTCGCCTGGAATTGGATCGACGAGCTGGAGTACCCGAGGACGGTGCCGACGAAGCCGGTGACGGTGCCCGAGGCTTTCCAGAACGAGCATTGCGCGAAGACGTTGCTCGCGGGGAAGGCGCCATCGTGGAACGTGATCGTCACCGTCGGATTCGCGGAGAACCCGGAGGTGCCGGAGACGAAAATGACCTCGCCGCGCATGTCCTTCGAGCCGCCAATGACGGAGTTGAACGCGACTCCCGCGCCCCAACCGCCGCCGAACGCGAAATCGCCCGTGGCGAGCGTCGTGCCGCCGGTCTGCGAGACACGACGCACGGCGAGGATGTCACGGCGCGGGGTCACGTCTCCGGCATCGACGACGAGCAGGTTGTCGGCGGAGTTGGCGGAGTTTCGCAGCGAGAACGAGGTCGCGCCCGGCACGAGACGCGCCGCCGCCGCCCCGAACGTCAGATTCCCCGTCGTCACGGCGAGGTCGCCCGTAGTCGCGACGATGCCCCCGGTGGCCGCGATGCCACCGGCGGAGACCGACACCGCGGCGCTCGACGCGAGGCCAGCCAGCGTCAAGAGGCCGTCCTTGTTGAACCACCACTTCTCCGACCCCTGGACGTAGCCCGCGAGGTGCCGGTCGTTCGTGGCCAGCGCGCGCAGAGTGTCGATGGCGCGGTAAACTTGCGTGCCGGTCGTGAAGGCGTTGCTGACGTGGATGTCGCCGCCCTGACCGAACTGGTCGATGAGCAGGCGCCCGTTGGCGAGCGCGTCGCAGACCGACATCGCGGCCCAGCAATACGCATATCCGTTCGAGTCGGTCGTGAGGGGGTTCGTCTTGGTCTCGGCACCCTCGTCGTCCTCGTAGATCGTCGGCAGATTGCCGGTGGGCGAGAGGCGGTCGTTGTTCGAGAGCGAGCCGATGAAGCCGGGACCGCCGACGGTCAGCGAGGTGTTCGAGAGCGCGGTGATGGTGCGCCCGGAGCCGTCGGCGACGGTGCCGTTGGGGTGGTAGGCGGTGACGGTGTCGGTCGCGGGGGCGCCGGACTCGCCGGAGAAGCGGAGTCCCCCGGGGTTGTTGATCGTGAACGTATTCGGGCCGCCCGAGACGACGGTCGCGCCCTGGCGACGCACCTCGACCGAGGCGGCGTTGATGGGGAGGCCGGTGGCGGTGTTGCTGATGTAGAACTCGATTTTGTGCAAGCGTCCGGGCATCGACGATCCCCCCTAGGACTGGTTCCCGAAACCCCTGTCAGGATAGTCGCGCCACTCGCGCTCGCACGCGGCGCGCAGGTCACGAGACACGGTGCGGGCGATCTGCGCCTCGGTGAACGAGCGCGTTTTCGCGACGATGAAGGCGACGGCCTCCTGTACGATGGCCTCCTCGACATCGACCGGGACCGCGAGAATCGCGCCGTCGGAAGTCGGCAGCGCGATGCGCGCGTGGTAGTCGAGGCGGACCTTCGGATACCCCGTGTTGATCGTGCCGAGCGGCGGAATCATCGTGACGATCCCGGTCGCGAAGGCGTTGCGACAAGTGTAGGCCAGCGGCATCGTCACGGGGCTGCGCTCATCGGCCTCGTAGCGCGCCCAGTCCTCGTAGCGCACCCATTCGAGCGTGCCGGCCGCCTTGTCGTTGTTGTCGAGGATGAGCGCGGCGCGCGGCGAGCGGAACGAGGCGTCGAGCGCGTAGTCGGAGGTGCTGTTGACGAGGGTGATCGTGGTGCGCTGGCGCAGGAATCGCCACGCGACCGTGTTCGCCATGCGGATCGCCGACTCCAACGCGCGCCGGGCGCGGTCCTGCGCCGCCGGCCGGTCGCCCCCGCCGACGTAGTCCGCGAGGTCGTCGAGGATGTCGCTGACGACGCGGTTCTCGCCGGTCTGCGGGAACGACGCGGACGCCGGGACGAAGGCGAAGTTGGGCATCGGGGGTCGCGGCCGGCGCTACGGACGGTTCGCCGACATCTGCCGCAGGATGTCGCTCTCGGGGACGCTGCCGGCCGCGCGGGACTCCTGGCGCAGCTTCTCCGCGACGCCGAGGCCCTGGGTGTCCACCTCGATCTGCCGGTGCGGCTCGGCGATGGGGTCGATGCCGAAGTGGTCCTTCGACTCGTGCAGATAGGCGGCGACCTTGGTGCCCGTCTTGCGCCCGCAGCGCTTGCACTTCCAGACCTGACCCTCGGTCGTCTGCATCGGGCCTTCGGCGAACTTGGGCGCGGCGGACTTGAGCCGCATCCACTCGGGCTCGGTGAGATCGACGAGGAAGTCGCCTTCGGCGCGGAGGAACTGGGCGGGGGTGCCGTCGCCCGCGGCGGCGATCTGGATCATCATGCAGTACTGGTACTTGCCGGGGTCGTAGTCACGGCTGTGCGTGCGCGTGGCGAGGCCGTCGTAGACCTCCTGGCCACCGGGCAGCGTGACGATGCGGAGCCGGGTGTCGGCCGGGATGTCGATGAACTTGTCCCAGAGGTGACGCTCGGGCGTCGTGCCGTCGGGGAGCGTGGTCGAGGGGAGCGGGCCGAAGCGGAGGGTTTTGACGCTCACCGGAGCGCCTCGGCGGGGACCGGATCGGTCGGCACGTCGTCGGGGTTCTCGGGGCCGGGCTCGGGATCGAGGATCATTGTGCGCCTCCTTGGGCTGGGCTCAGACATTGTAGACGCGCTGGCGCTGGTGCGACAGACGCGCGAGAATTTCGGCTTCCTCGGATTTCGCGACGCGGGCGTCGGTGACGAGAGCGTCGTGCGACGGACAGAGACGCGCCTCGCCGCCGTTGTGGACCTCGCGGCGGCCCTCGCGGACGCAGCGGCGGCAGAGGGCGCTCGTGATCCCGCGCGCGAGATCGGCGCCGAAGACGGCGTTGACGCGATCCTGCGTCGCGGCCCCGGCGCGCACGATCTTGACGAGAACCGCGCGCCAGCCCTTGCGGGTCATCTGGCCGCATGCATCGACTTGCGTCCACTCGGGGATGAGCCCGAGGGTGACCGCGCCGAGAAAGCGGGCGCCGGGGGTGCCAGGGACGCCGAGCCAGACGCCGGAATGCTGCGGCCCCTGCGTGTGAACGTAGAGCCGCGGGTTCAGGAGGCGCAGGCGCGCGAGGAAGTCGGTCGTGTTCAGCGCGCGGCCGACGGTGTCGGTGGCGTCGGGGGCGACGAGCAGGGGCGTCGTGTCGGCGAACTTCACGAGGCGATCCCCGCGAGCGAGTTTTGCTGCGTCTTGGTGTATTCGGGCTGGAGCGTGACGGGCTCCCAGCCGGGCCAGTTCGCGACGCGCCAGCGTCCGATGACCTCGCGGTGCCAGACGGGCTCCATGCGCGAGTTCTCGCACGCCTGCGCGGCGTACTTGCGGTCGGCGTCGTGGCGGGCCTCCCAGCGCGGCAGCGGCCAGCCGCCGATGCGCGGGACGACGATGCCGCCCTGGGGGATGAGGTCGCGCGTGAACTCGCGGCCGGAGAGTTCGGCGGTCGGCATGAAATGGCCGGGGGAGCGGGCGACGCGGAAGAGGTGGACGCGATCGGGCGCGGCTGCGACGGCCGCGCGGACGACCCCAAAGGCGCCTTCGAGGAAGTCGTCGTCGTCACCGATAAAGATGAGGTGCGTGCCGGTCGCGGCGTCGAGGCCGCGGTTGTGCGCGACGTAGCCCCAGCCGCCGTGCGCCGGGGTGTCGAGCACGGCGAGGCACTCGTCGCCTTCGCGGGCTTCGCGGTAGACGGAGCCGAGCGCGGTGAGCAGGCTCGGGCGCCCCATCGTGGCGATGATGATCGAGAGGCGGATGTCGTCGGGGGTCATCGCGCACCATGTTGCCGGCTGACGGGCGTTGGCATCCTTACCAGTCGCTATGCGCTCAGGCAGACTATGCGCGCCGCCAGCCGGGTGTCGTCGGGAGCCCGGCGGAACCCCCGACCGTGCGTGTCACGCGCCGCCGCGCGAACCGCGTTGACTAGGTGCCCGTCGCGTCCGACTTGCAGATCACGACGGAGTTGCCGCGGGCGAGCTTGGCCTTGAAGAACAGCAGCCACGCCATGTACCCGCGATTCCGGGCCGGGACGTGGACCGACATCTCCGGAGGCGTGTCCACCACCTGCGGCAGGCTGGCGTTGAAGTCGAGATCGCTGATGCCGAACGCATCCTTGGCGATCAGGAAGTTCAGATCGTCGTCGGGTGCGGCGGTCGTGTCGCGGGTGATGCTCTGCGACAGCTTGACCGCGCAGCCGTAGACGTTGGAGGTCGGCGGCGTGCCGTCGAGCGGGGTCAGCATCGCCGACTCCACGTCGCGCGACTTGGCCTGCACCCACGTCGGCGCGCCTTCACCGATCATGTCGTAGCAGGCTTCGGTCGAGCCGACGAAGGCGAAGTACGGCGCCGACGCCGGGGGCGGCACGTTGCCGAGGTTGACGAGGAGCTGGGCGGCCTGACGCAGACCGTCGGCGGTCCAGGCGGTGCCGGCGTTGACGGTGAGCGTCGAGGCGGTGGCGACTTCGATGGTGCAGCGGGCCTCGACGGAGAGCGCGGCCTGATAGCCGAGCGCGGCGAGGAGTTCCTCCTTCGTGCCCGAGAGCGCGGAGGAGATCAGCAGACGCGAGTATGGCACCACCGCGCCGAACTCTTCAAGCAGCGCGTTGACGGCCGTGGTCGTGATCGTGGCCTCGGCCGGGTCGCCGCCTTCCGCCGCGACGTTGGACGTGACCGCGGCCGGCTGGTTGACGAACTGCCAGCGGATGTTGATGCCGGCGCCCTTCTGGAGCGTGCCTCGCTTGCCGAGGCGGTACATGATGTTGGTGTTGGTCCGGAGCGCGGAAAGGAACGGCTCCAGCGCAACGTCCTGCATCACGCCGCCCTTGGAGGAGGCACCCCCGAAGTTCGTCAGGGTGGTGATGTAGCTGGGAGGATTCAGGGCCATGGGACTCGTACCTCAGACGCCGCGCGGCGGGGCCGGGCGGACGCTGGTTATCGTTTCCGCAGCGCGGCCGGGAGATCGTTCTCGTCGAACAGGTCGGGCTGGAGTTCGTAGAGCTTGCGGAGCTTCTCGTCGTGCGAGAGCTTCGCCCAGTCCGGCCCGGTGTCGGGGGCGGAGGCCCCCTGTCCGCTGATGGCGGCGTCCCGGCGTGCGGCGGCGTTGTTGGCGTTCCCTGCGCTGCGCGCGGCGTCGAACTCGGTCTTCTGCTTGCGGAGACGGTCCCGTTCGAGCATGTTCTTGAGATACTCGACGGAGCGGTAGTAGTCCACGACCGATTGACCCGTGCGCGCGTCGAGACGATAGATGGCGAAGGGCGCCGCCCGGACCGGGTCCTGGAGAATGGGCTCCATCTCCGGCCAGTAGTCCTGCCAGTCGGAATTGAGCTGGCGGAACTTGATCAGGGCGATGTCCTGCTCCTCGTAGGGGTCGCGAGCGAATCCGGGGTCGGGCGGGGGGGCTACTGCGCTCCCGTTGCCCGGGCCGTAGTGGCTCGGGTCGGGGTCCGGCTGACGCGCCACGGTGCCGTTGCCGGGCCGGGGCGTGAGCAGTTGACGGAGGTCGTTCATCTGCCTGTCGTGCAGGCTGCGAAGGTTCTGCTGATTGGTCGTCAGGGCATCGACGGACCGGATCAGCGCCTCCAGACGCGCGTTCGGGTCGGTGGCGCCCGGGGAACCGGGGCTCGCGGCACCCGTGGCCGCGGCGGTTCCTTGTCCGGGTGTCGGCGATGAGGCGCTCGCCGGGGCGCTTCCGGGTCCGTTGGGATTATCCGGCATGATCTAGGTGTCCTTTCGCTGCGCGGGCCGGGCGGGCGGAGCGCTCGCCGGTTGTCCGCGCCAAGTCTTAATCTCGGTGATGGCGGCGCGCGTCGCGGCCTCGTAGCCGAGCCACCACGCGCCTTGCGCGGAGCCGACGAGGCGGTTCGCGGTCGCGTTCGCGGACTCGGCTTCGGCGGCGAGCCACGCGAGGGCTTCGACGCACTCGGGGGCCGAGGCCCAGCCGTGCAGGAGGTCGGCGCGGGAGATCGCGGGGGGCTCGCGGCGCTCGGGGGGCGGCGCAAGTTGCGGCGCGGCGCGACGCGTGCTCATCGTCAGATCCCGGAATCGCTGCGCGAGGTCCATACGCGAGGTACGGTAGGCGCATAGGTGGGCGATGTCAAGCGGTTTCATGCCAGCGCGAGGCCGGGGGGCGCGGGGCAACACGGACCCTCAGCGAGCGTCTACGCGACTCGCTGGCCTTCGCGCTGCGTCTGCCCGGGGCCGGTACCGAAAGTTTCGGGGGCGCCGCCGGAAGGCGAACGGGGCGAGGCCGCGGGGGGCGCGGGGCCTGCGCCAGCGGCGCCACCCGGGCCACCGGCTCCCGCCTCGCCGGGGTTCCCGCCTTGCGCGACCATCCGCATCTGCATCATGGCGAGCGTGCGTTGCTGCGCGGCGACGACGATCTGCTCGGCGTCGGGGATGTCGAGGCCGTCGCGGAACCAGCGGACGAGGATCTCGGGGAACGTGAGCAGGAGTTGCTGCCCGACGGGCGAGCCGAGGATGTTGCCGGACTCGCGGTACTGCGCGAGGCGCTGGAAGCGGGAGCCGCCGAGACGGGCGCCGGTGAAACGGATGTCGGTGTCCACGTTGATCGCTTCGAGCGGGACGGCGAACGACTCGCCGCCGAGGACGGAGACGGCGCCGCCCGCCGGCAGGAACTGGCGCAGGCGCGAGTGCAGCGTGCGCCCGATCCACGGGTAGTCCTCGCGCTCGATGAGCTGGATCATTGGCTCGATGCGCTGTGACGCCAGCCGCACCAGCTCCGACACCTCAGTCGCGGTGGCGCGGTCGCCGGTGCCGATGGCTTGCAGGGTGTTCGTCGCACCGGTGCCCTCGCGCATCGTCAGCTTGCGGCGGGTGATCTCCGCGGCGCAGAACTGGAGCACGTTGATCTCGATGGGCATGTTGGCGACTTGCTTCACGTCGGTGCAATTGATGATCGACGGGAGGTCGATGAGGTCCTGCGGGTTGCCGCCCCAGGCCTGGCCGACGAGGGTCGGACCCTTGACAGCGCGCGTGACGAGGTCGGTGAACGCCATCAGGAGCGCGTCGGTCGAATCTTGCAGGAAGCGCACGACCTCGGCGGGCGAGAGGCCGTAGAACCGGCCCGCGATCGGGTTGACCACGATCTCCTTGAACGGGATGTTACCGTCGAGGAACGGATTCGCGCGCGAGCGGACGCGGACGCCGTTGAGCAGCGTGATCACGCGGTTCTGGACGCGGTCCGGGCTGCGAACGGGGGATTCGCCCCAGTACTCGAACCCGTCGAGCGTGGCGAACTGATCGGGGAGGTCGGTGATGGCGCCGGGGAAGCGCTTGCGGACGTACTGGGTGGCAGCGCGGCTGTGACCGGCTCCGGTCTCGGGCGGCGCGAGCGCGCGGCCAATGGCGTCACGCACGTCCTCGATGTCGTAGACGCCGGCCTCGCCGAGACGGAGCGCTTCTTGCATCGTGAGGGTGAAACGCTTGGCGACGCCGACCATGTCCTCTTGGATGCGCGTGCCGGAGGGGTCCGGGTAGAAGTCGTAGATGTCCACGACGCGTTGGAGCGGGCCGTCGCGATAGACGACTTCGCCGGGGACGAGGTCGTAGCCAGTGGGCACCATCTGCCAGCGCGAGCGGGTTTCCCAGCCGACCTCCAAGATTGCGGTCCCGAACAGGAAGGCGTCCTTGATGAGCTGATAGTGCGTGCGGTAGACGCCGGGCTGCGCGAACACGCCCATGAGGAGGCGCGCGACGAGACGGGACTTCTCGTAGTCGTCGGCGCCGAAGGGGGTCGCGGTGATGTAGTCGCGCTGGCCGAGCAGGAGCGCGAGTCCTTGCGAGGCGATGCTCTCGACGATCTGATGCGTCTCGGGGTCCTTGAGGATCGACTCCTGACGGTAGCGGCCGCCGACGGGGCCGCCGACCGGGAGGCCGGGACGCGTGCGCATGAACGGCATGTCGGAGTCGTTGAAGGGGTTGACGAGATAGTTGGCGAGGACCTCATCCCAGCGCGGTGTGTACCGGGCTCGCGCGCGGTCGCTCCGGTCGAGGAAATTGAGCACGAACGCGGTCTCGTCGAGGGCGCGGAGACGCGAGTCGATGAGGCCGGGCGCGGAGGCGGTGGAGACGAAATCCGGCATGATGGCGCCGCTAGGCGGGCCTCCGCTTCATCCGCTTGACCGCGGTGGTCGCAATCGCCATCTTCGACGCCATCGGCATCCCGGGGTGCGCGGCGGCGATGTCCTCGGCGACCTGCGAGCGTTTGCGGGCGGCCGGGGACCCCTTCTTGAACGACAGCTTGCGAAGACGGGTGCGGGCCATGCGCGTCTCAGTCGCCCGAGTCGAGGACGTAGACGACGATGCCTTGCATCGACACCGTGCCGCCGGTGACGGTGACGACCTGGAGCGACTGACCGTTGGCGGTGGACATGACCGGGGCGTTGCGCTTGCCGGTGAGCGGGAAGATGCCCGCGGTGTCGAAGGTGCCGGAGATCGCGGTGGGGGTGCCGTCCTGAAACTTGGCGCTGAACGAAACGGTGCCGGTGAGGCTGAACACCGCGTGCAGCACCACAATCGAGAACCCCGCGACGGCGGAGACGAGGGTCGTCGTGGTACCGGTCGCGATGCTGATGGAGGCGGTGCGGATCTGGCCAGCCTGGAAGTTCGTCATGGGCGCTCCATCAGGAGGCGTTCAGCGTGTAGGCGACCATGCCGCGCAGGGAGATCGTGCCGGTGGTCGTGATGCGGACGTTGTTGCCGTCGCGGATGTCGGGGAAGAGCGGCGCATCGCGCTCGCCGCAGGCGGCGTAGACGCCAGGCACGTCGAACGTGCCGGTCCAGTCGCCGGAGTTGGTGTTGAACTTGAACGTGGGCGTCGTGCCCGACATCTGGAGCCAGAAGCCGACGACGTTGTAGACGAAGCCGGGGTTGCCGCCGTTGGCGAGGACCGTCACGGTCGCGGTCGAGATGTCCACCGTGGCGAAATGGATCTGGCCGGCCTGCGTCGCGCTCACGGGTGCGTCACTCCTTGCGGCGGCGCCCGGCGGCGGCGAGCTTCTGGAAGCGCGACTTGCCGTATTTCGCGCGCCCAATCGCGGCGGCGACGGCGCCCGGATTGCGGACGCCCCCGCGCGCGGCGATCTTGGACTTCAGCGCGGCGAAGCGGCCGCCGCCGCCGAGGCGCATGGATTTTCGCGGCTTCGAGTAGGCCATCGTCGCCTCCTCAGGAGATCCCGAACAGCGCGGTGATCGTCAGCGTCGCGTCGGCGGAGACGGTGCCGGTCTTGACGGTGGTGATCTTGAACTGCGCGAGCGAGGGGATGATCGTGTTCTGGCCGTCGAGGTAGCCGTGGACCGTGCCGACGGCGGCGGCGGCGGTGATGAAGGTCGCGGCGGAGGTTTCGGAGATCTGCGTCGGGGTGGCGCCGTAGCCGAGCGCGATGCTGAAAGTGCCCGCGCCGGTGCCCGCGACGCGCTGCACGACGGAGGCGCCGAGGAAGGTGACGTTGTCGAACGGGCTGACCGGACCCACCGAGGCGACGGCGGCCTCGCCGCGCAGGAGGGTCGTGGCGTCGGAGGCGCCGCAGACGGCGGTGAAGTCGATGGTGAAATTTCCGCGGCGGATTTTGCGGGGCATGGGGGGCTACCTCTGGCACACGCGACGCGGGGCGCCGCGGCCGTCAACGCGAGGTCCGCTGCGTCGCGGGCCGCGCTCCTTCGCCACGATCATCGGCCCGTGGCTGCCGTCGTCGCTGAGACGATGCGCCCATTCGGGGGGCGTGTCAAGTTGTGCACGTGCGCAAGAGGTCAACGGTCGTCAGCGTTCCCGAACTCGTGACCGTCCACCGCGGCGTGGTGTAGACCGGCCCGTAGTACCCCGGCCACGGCGACGGGTACCACGGATATGGGTGCCACGGCGCCGGGCTCGCGCCCCGCCCGCAGGTCGGGCAGAAGCCGCAACGCGGGCAGGTCGCGGAGATTTCGGCCACGCGCGCGAGTTGCGCGGCTTTCAGGTCGGCCATCGTGTCGGTCGCGGTCTTGCGGTCGGGGGTGTCGTCCATGTCGGAGTCTCCTTAGATCGTAGTATAGCGCGTCCGAAACGTCGGCGGCGTCACCCGCGCCCGCCCGATGCGCCCGGTGCGAGCGGACCCCCAAGCGGGTGCCCAGGCTTCGAGAATCGCGGGGTCGCAGGTGTAGGCCGCGGCGTCGAGGGCGTCGTCGTGATCGACCTGGGGCCAGTTGTCGAACTGGCTGCGGAACTCCTCCAGAAGCGCCGGGTCGCATTCCTTGCACAAAAAGACGCGCGCCGCCTCGGCTTCCTTGTTGAACCCGCCGATGCGGTCGGACTTCGCGTGTTGCTTGGTTTTGAGGTCGATGATCTGGATGCGCTGGCCGAGGGAGGCGGCGCTCTGTGTCAGGTTCGACCGGAAGGTGGACCCTCGTGGGAGTTCGGGCGCGACGACGGTGACGCCGTAGCGCGCCATCAGGCGGAGCGTCTCGCGCTCGCCGTCCGAACTCGACATCTCGTTCGAGTGGACCCCATCGACGAGATACCGGAGTACGACCGAGCCGCGCCGCGCCAGCACCCACACTTGAATCGAGGCGGAGTCGCCTTCGCCGTAGTTGGCGTCGCCTTTCCACGCGGGGTCGATGGTGATGATCGGGAAGCCGTCTTCGGGGATGTCCTCGCGCGTGGTGTCGCGGAGCCACCACTTTTCGGTGGTCTGCTGACGCGAGAGTCGGTACGTCACCTCGAACTGGAGATAGTAGAAGTCGTCGTTGCCGGCGGTCGCCAGCTCTTCTAGGCGGCGCTTCTCCAGATCGCTCTCGCCCAACTTGTACGGGTGCGCGAGCGGCCCGTAGCGGGCGTGCAGGCCCTCGGGAAGGTGGGCGGGCACCGTGATGACGCGGTAGAGCGCCCGGCCGTCGATGGTCGAGTTCATCATCATCGACCACAGGTCCATGCGGTTGTAGGGCGTGCCGGTGTTGACCTCGCGGCCGGAGGAGATGTCGAGCTGGTAGCGCTTCGCCCGGTAGCGGCGCTTGGCGTCATCGCGCACGACTTTCGAGAGGTGCTCCTCGGTGACGAGGTCGTCGCCCATGTCGAGGTCGGGGTGGCGCCCGGTGTCGGAGGCGCCGAGGCCAATCGCGCGAAACGTCGGGTCGGCGGTCTGGCCGGGCGGGACCCACGGGAGGGTGAAGCGCTGCGACGTGCCGAACTCGCGCACGCGCTCGCCGGGGCAGGCGGGCGACCAGACCGCGCGGACCCACGGGTGCGACTGGAATTTCGCCTTGAGGCGGACGAGGTTGTCGCTGGCGAGTTCGAGCTTGTGGTGGCGCAGGACGGCGGAGTAGTGCGTCCCGGTCAAGTGGGCGCCACGGAGTACGTACCACATCGGAATCGCGCCGTGCGAGAAGGTGGACTTGTACGTAAAGCGCGGCCCCAAGAACAGGATCCCCGCCTCCGCCGGCGCGGGGTCGAGGATGTACTCGCGCAGCGGGCGCAGGAACATGTCGCGGTGGTACGCCGGGTACAGGAAGCGCGGATCGGCGATCACGTTGTCGAACCAGCAGCGCTCGGCGAGGAAATACATCGGCTCGTGGGTGTCGGGGAGGATGGCGGCCCAGGCGCGGTCCATCAGGGTCTCGGCTTCGTTGCGCGCCGACGCCGACCAGCGTTGCTCGATTTCGTCGCGCGTGCAGGTCGAGAGGTCGCGGGCGAGCTGGAGCGCCACGTCGCGTTCGCCGGTGGTGACGAAGGCGCCGGCAATCGGGCCCCCGGTATAGTCGATGCCGTCGATGAGGCGGGCGGCGTCGGGGCGGCGCGAAGGGTCGAGGAGGTGCGGGCCGGAAGGCGAGCCGGGGCCGGCGCCCCCTCGCGCGGCGGCCGTCTCGGCGGCCTGCTGCGAGATCGGTTTCTGGGGCCGACCGGGTCCGCGCGCGCCGACGCGGCGGCGGGCCTCGTCAAGGGCGACTTGGATCTTGGCGTTGTTCGCCAAGACGCGGCAGTAGTCCTCGCGGAAACCGGCCTGCCGCGCCGCTTCCCGGCTCGGGACCCCCTGCACGACCAGCGCGACGTAGGTCATCTGGCGGCCGGTCAACTCCTTCGCGGTCTGGCGGCGGGCGCGGGCGTTGCGCTTGGCGCGGGTGGCCGAGAGCCCCTGCGCGTCGGTCAGCGCGGCGAGGGCCACGTCGGACGGGGTGACTTGCGCGCCCTTAATAGATGATATCGGCACGCTGGCCTCGCGCCGGTGGAGTCGGCACCAGCCGCGATGTCCGGGCGGGTCGAGACAGTCGGGGCGGCGGGGGCAGCGGGCCGGGCCGGGAGTCGCAGGCGCGGACGGCGTCGAGGGGGCGTCGCCGAAGGTGATCGCCGGGGGCGGCGGCTTAGAAGGCTCGTCGGCTGGCGGCTCGTCGCTCACGGGGCGGAGTCTAGCACGAGCGGAGTCGGGACGCACCCGCCAGCGTGCCCAGCGCCTATAACCGCACGCGCGGCGCCGCCCTGACCCCACACGCGACCCCCTCCCCCCGCACGCGCCGTGACCGGCAACGGCACCGGGACCGTCGCCCGGAATTTCGGCGAAAGTTTGCGGGGACCTTAGATAATCGAATTCGAATCCTTCGGGGGGGAGGGCCGGCCGGGGTCCGAGCCAGATATGCGCACGCCCCCAGCCGCATATACGCCTAGTCAGCGACGCATAGGCGTGCGCGGTGACGGTGCGAGCGTGTCGAGCGCGGAACGCTCGCGCCAGTCGCGGCGTTCGCGGAATGTCGGCGCGCCGACATTGCCTAGCACGACTCGTGCCAAGCGTAAGTCTAACATAATCAACGACATCATAGGATTTATGAGCATAAACGATATGATCCCCTCCAGTCGCCTCCACCGTTACCTTTTGTAACAAGTGTCCGCTTATGGGACGGAAAACGTCGTGCCAACGGCGGTGCGGGCTCAGCGGCTTATATGTCGCCCAAGCGCAAATCGCTGGCACGGGGATTTCCCCGGACGCGCATGCCCGACGCGAGCGTGCGACCGGCCCGGGCGCGCATCGCTGGCCACGCGTATGCATGGATAGATTATCGTGACACACGAGTTTATACTTGACAGCGGTATCGGTGCGGTGTATGTAGAGGATGCGACGGGATGAGTCATGGAGGATGCGAGATGACACAGACGACGAAGGCGCGAGTAATCCGGTGTTCTGAGTATGACGATCCAGGCGCGCAATGCGGCGCGTGTGACGCCGGCATACCGCGCAAGGGTCCATGGCACAGTCTCGACCGCCAAGTTTACGATGCGAGTTACCGCCTGCCACCCAGCGCATCAAACCGAACCATAGACGACCCGAAGCCCGCCCCGCAAGTCATCGCGGAGTGCATCATCCTGCGTTGCTACACTTGCATTGAGTTCAATCGAAAGTTTCATACGCACTCAATCACAGAGTCGTCCGTATTGCCGGGCGACATAGCGGATTGGGCCAACCTTCACAAATCGGCGGGCCACGACGTGCGGGAAGTGGGCAAGTGAGCGCACGACAAGTGGGCGACTCGCTCATTATCAAGGCCGGCTGGGGTTATTGGGATACTACGGCCTATCCAATCGGAGGATGCTTTCGGCGCGCCCCAGGGCCGCTCTACGTCGTTGTCAAGGAAGTAATGGAACGACCCTACAAGGGCGCCGATTACCTCGTGCGCTTTGACCGACCAACCATGCAGAGCGGCACCGCAGCGGTCGGCGCCGATGCACTTGACGTGCGCCCTCTGGCGCGGAAAGGTGGCGACAATGACGCAACGAGGTAAGACGACAGGCGATCACAACTGCGCGCAGCATCCCGTAATGCACCCCCGCGACTTCGAGGGCACGGCAGAAGGTCGCGTGCTCCTGATCCCCGATTACATGCAGGCGGGGCTCTACGACTACCTCACGAAGCACGTCGAGCCCGGCGGGTTTCTGCTCGCAGTGCTCTCGAACGACCTGTGCGAGACCTATGTGCGGGCCGATGGCACGAATTTCTTTTGCGTACCCGCCTATGTCTCTTACCTCTACAACCACGCGCCGTCTCAGGCTTGGGGATCGCCCGAGAAGGTCGCGGCATGGCTGGCGGCGGTGGAGTCATGACGCGCACGATTGACCTACTGGTCGAGAATCACGGCTCGATCTGTCTACTCCGCCCGGTGAGCGATGCCGGGCGCGAGTGGTGCACCGAACATCTGCCCGAGGACGCGACGACCTGGGGCGGGGCGATTGCGGTCGAGCCGCGGTACATCGGGCCGATTGCGGACGGTGCTGTCGCGGATGGACTGGTAGTCCGGTGAGCGCCGCGCCGATGTGGACGCCGGGGCCGTGGGTGTATGACGACACTTGGGGACTCGTCGCGGGGCCGGAAGGCGAGGAGGTGGCCGCGATCCACGTTGGACAAATCGAGGGCCGGCGCGTTGACCGCTCCACCGCCAACGCGAACGCAACCCTCATCGCCGCCGCCCCGGACATGGCGGAGGCGCTCGAAGCGGCGCTCGCGGTCTTCATGGCCGAAGCCGACGAAGCCCTCGGGTCGCCAGCTCAGGCCGCTCGCCGTGTCACGGCGAAGCGGGCGATTCGCAGCGCGCTCGCCAAGGCGCGCGGGGAGACGAAGTGAAGCCGCTCCGGAAGCGGCACAGGGTCGATCACTTGTGGAGCGAATATGCCCAAGTCTGCGACTGCGGCGCCGTGCGACTCCGCGAGGCCGGGCGCCGCAAGTGGGGACGGTGGCACGCCTGCGCCCTCTGCGCCATCTCGCTCCGTCATCGAGATAGTCATAGTCATCGAGGCGCGCGTGTGAAGGGGCGACGGTGAGCGGAGACCGTCGCCAGCGCCATGCTCACCGCTGCCCGACCTGCGAGCGGCGGGCGGACGGCTGCGGCCGCGCGTGGTGCGCGTTCCTGTGGTGGGTGAGGTGCGGGGCGTGCCGCGCGAGGGTCTGACGGACGCGAATCCGCTGACCGATCCCGGCACCCCGAGGCCCCGCCTCGCGTCTAGGCTGCCCGAGGCGAGGCTTTCGGCGCCCGCCCGCGCCTCGATGCCCCTCCGGCCAGCCGCGCGCGTTCTGGGGCAGCCTGCCGCGTCGGCGGGGCCACGGGCCGCCGACTCGCCCGTCAGACGCCCGCTAGCGCCCGTATCCCTCACAACTCCGCCGCCACGCCGAACCCCTTGCACATGCGGGAGGGGGGGGACACATGCTCGCTGGTGAGCTGGCCGATCCCCGAATCGCTCAGGCTTCGGCGATCTGGCCGATCCTCGGTACGTAGAAAAAGGCAAGACACGTTCTACATGGTAAAACAATTCGTGTTAATATTACATACCACCCCCGTGGTAGGGCCTGAAACCGCCCAAAACAGCGATCCGAGACCTGCATGGGACCCCCCCCCCCCTAGCATACATGGCGCGAATCGCTGCGGAGGAATTGATAGATTATGGTAGTCCGCGATATTTGGCGCTTGACATTCGCGGAGTTTTGGTGCATGCTCCTATTTGTATCTCGTGGAGGTCCGAACAGATGCCACCCACCAAGTCCATTCTCAATTCAGGCTGGCGGCGGGATCTGACGCCGCTCGACCGACTCCGCTCCGACATCGAGGGGTACGTCGAGTCGGTAGTCTTCGCGCTCGGCGAGGAGTATGGCGCGCTGACGGATGTACGGATGTCGCGCTCGATCACGGTGATGCGGATCAACCGGATTCTGCGCCGCTCGTCTGCGGACGCGCTCGCTCCGATGGTGCTCAACCGGATGAGCCGTGCCGGGCTCATTCGCATCGACGGGTCCGTCGTGCATTTCCTGCCGATGCTGATCGCGCGGTGGGAGGCCGAGGAAGCACGCGCGGACGAGGCGGCTCAGGGCGACGCCGCGGCGGGAAAGCCCCCGGCTCCCCGGGCGGACGGGGACGAGCGATAGCGCGATGGCCGCTCGCGTCGAGCGCCCGCGCTGCTCCGACTGCGCCTCCGACGATCCGGCGCGGTTCGTGTTCTGCCCGAGCCAGCCAGATAAGTGCGACGGGTGCGAGGTGTGCGAGAACGGGTTCCACGACGAGGCCAGGGAGGAGGCGAGGGAACGTGGCGAGCGATCCGAACCGTAAGTCGATTCACCCCTGCCCGCGCTGCGGCGACCCGAGGGGGGAGCGGACATATTCACACGATACGCCTGGAATAGGCCCGCAGTATCACAATGCGGAGCACACCGAACTCGTCTGTGCCGTCCAGCGGATCGCGATGGAGCTGCGCGAGATCAAGCCACTCCTGCAAGACGTTTTGATGACGAGGCACCGATGACCGTCCCCACGCTCGCCGAACTAGTGAGTGAGTTGAGGGGCGCCAAGAGTGTGCATGGTGACTGCTATCAGGACGAGTGCCTGTTCGTCGCCTTCGAGGAGAGGCTGATCGAGGGGTGGACGCAGCGACATACCGAAGGCCATCTTTTAGGGCTGGAGGAGGCGTGGGACTTATACGTTGCCTCATTGGATGATAATCGTGAGTTTGAGGACTTACTGGAAGAGCGTCAGAAGCTGATCGAAAAGAGCGCCGAGGCCCGACGGGCGGCGAGGGAGGCGAGGTGAGCGACCTTGGTTCAAGCCCGTGCGAAACCGCCTGCATCTACTCCGCTGGCTCTGAGAACCCTGCGGAGATGTGCGGTACTTTGTTCGTCAAGGCCCGCAAGCCGCAGAAGTGCTGCGAGTGCGGCGGGGAGATCAATCCAGGCGACCGTTACGAAGTCGTTTCCGGAAAATGGGAAGGCGAGTGGCTGTCCTTCAAGACTTGTGCTCCGTGCGCCGAGATCCGCAAGGCGTTCTGCTGTGAATGGTGGACCTACGGAACGCTCTGGGCCGATGCAGCCGGAGGATTCTTCGAGTACATGACAATCGGGTGTCTTGACAAGCTGGAAACCGCCGCCGCGAAAAAGAAGCTCATGGCCGAGTGGCGCGCGTGGAAACTTCGATGACCCCCACCCCGCCCCGAGAGGCGAGTTTCGAGGAGGCGCTTAGCGAACATTGTCAGGTCCTTCTGCCGCCCGATACCTCATGCTACCGCTGCGACAAGGCCCGCGCCGCCCACGCTCGCGCTCTGGCCGCCGCGAGGATCGATGAACTCAGACGCGCGATGACCGGCAATGGTTATCAGCGAATCGAGCGGCTTCGGTTGCTTGAAAAAGAGCAGCGCGCCGCCGCTGCGGAGAAGCAGGGGCGATGAGCCTGGCCAGTCTTGAACGTGAAATCGTGGAGGAACTTCGCCAAGTCACCGGCTTGCGTAGTCTACGGCTCAAGGATTTGATGGAGTGGTCCAGCGGGCCGTTGACGGCCCACGAGGGCGAGGTCGCCGTGTTCCTGCCGGGCTTGAAGCTGAACGCCTGTTACAAGCCGCCCGTGAAGCACCCAGACGAGATGCCGCACGTTGATACCTGCCCCGCGCTTCGCGGCGGGATGTGTTCGTGCAAGCCTATCAAGCGCAGGAAGCCCGATGCCTCCTGACCCCAAGCCTCGACGCTTCCGCAAGAAGCCAGTAGTGGTTGAGGCGGTGCGGTTTGATTACAACATGACCGGATTCGGGATTTGCCGCTGTAATGATGTCCCGCGCGGCGGCCAGCCACACATTCATACGCTTGAAGGTTATCTGTCGCCCACCATTGGTGACTGGATCATTCGTGGCGTCAAAGGCGAGTTCTACCCATGCAAACCAGACACCTTCGAGGCGACCTATGAGCCAGCAGACTGACCCCAAGCCGATCTGTCACCACCACTGGCACGAGGTGGAGAAGGTACACGGAAGCTACCTGCATTGTTGTCATTGCGGGGAAACCAGAATGACAGGCGCTTATGACTGACCCCAAGCCGCCGACCGTCGAGGAGCTGGTGAGGGAGGCGCATCTGCTAACCCAAAGAATCCCGATGCGGAAGATTATCGACGCCCTCGCCACGAGAGCCCGCCTTGCCGATAGTTACGGCGCCGAACTCCTGGCCATCCTCGAAGTCGCCAAGCGGGCCGGCGGCCATGAGGTCACGGCCGAGAAGGCGATGATCGAGATGAAGCGCGAGCGCGACGAGGCGCGGGGCGAGATCGCCAAACAGCAGACGCAAATTGATGACTTCGCTCGGCGGATGGGGGCCGATATTGAGATACTGAAGGCCGAGAACGCGCGGCTGACGGAGCAGCTTCGATTGCATCACCGAGACCACGGTCCAACGGAGTGTGCCAGATGTCGGCGCGCCCTCCGCGAGGGCCGGGAGGGGAAGTTCGATAACGATTGTGATGGTCCAGTACCGCACAGGCACGACAGATGAAGCGCCCCGATCTCGCCGACCTCATCGAGTGGGCGCTAGCGATTATCTTCCTAGTGCCACTGATCGCTGCGGCGCTTCGATTCGCCTGGATAATCCTGACCGAGGTCTCCCGATGAAGATTGGCGAGATTTCTAGGACCCGCACGCCGCCGCCTCCTTGTCCATGTCCTGGCTCGGTCGAATGTTGCCGTGCTCACGAACCCAACAATAAGTGCTGCGTGTGCCATGACACGACGTGGAGCGGGATCAAGAAGTACAAGTGTATCGCATGCGGCAAGAAGCCCGAGGTCTCCCGATGAAGCGCAAGATCATCTGGTGGCGTCTGATCGCTGTTGCTGTCGCTGAGATTGCCTTCTGCGGCTTGCTACTCTGGCTGCTGGTCCACTTGCCATGACCCGACCTCCCGGCAAGCGCAAGACGAGGAAGGCGAGGGAGTGGACGATCTGCCTGACTGGCCGCATGGTGCTGCGGAAGAATCAGGTCGCCATGCACATGGGGCACCCCAAATCCGTGGTCAAGGTCCGCGAGGTGGTGCAGAAATGAGCGATCCGCTGGTGGAGCAAGCCCGCAAGATTCACGACGACTGGCATCGGCTTCAACGCGGCGAGTGCTCGCCTGAGTTGTGCAAAGTTGGACGGCTAGCCTCGCTCGTCGAGCGCGCGGTCAGGGAAAGGGATGCGGCCAGAACCGCCGGAGATGACGCCGAGACGCGCGAGAGCGCCCTGCATGATGCCCTCGCCCGCGCCGAGAAGGCGGAAGCAGAACTGGCTCGATTTGCGCCAACGATCAACGCCGCTCTCGGTCGTGCCGGTCAGAATTGCTGGTTCGGAGACTGCGAAAAATCGCCGGCCTCACTGTGTGGCGTCTGCGATGCTTGGTTCTGCGATGCCCACTTCGATCATGGAAGCCCCGGCGACGGACCGCATCAGGGTGGACGATGACCCCGCCCAAGCCGCTGCTCACGGACAGGTGCCCGAAGTGCGACAGCGATCTGCGCGGCGTGCGCCTGCCGGGTTGCTGGCAGGCTCCGGCTGCGTGGCATCCAGCAACCGCTGTCGGCTCGCCAGCGCAATCAACCGTGTCGTTCCGCAAAGGAATGAAGCCATGAAGTTGATGCTGACGGAGGAGGAGTGCGCGAATCTCGTGAGGCGAGTCATGCAGGCGTCGAGCGTACGAACTACCGGCGAAGTCATCCAATCCGCCGCAGCCCTCGGGGCGCGCAAGCAGAGGGAGAGGGACATGCGAACGGTTCAAGAGTGCCAACTTGAACCGCCCGGATTTAGCAATGCCGATGGGCAGAGAGACGACTGGGACATCCGGGCCGTGCGAAATCAGATCGCCGCCGCTATCGAGGCGGACGAGCCGGAGTCGTGACTCTCCCCGACTGGCCCGACGATCCCGGCCGTCGCGAGCGCGTCGCCTACCGCTGCACCGTCTGCGAGGACGAAGGCACCGCCGAGTGCATTACGCAGGACGGCGCCACCGACTACTCGCCCGAGGAGTGCCCCGTGTGTGGCGGCGAGCTGGACTATGGCGAATAACTCGCGCGCCCGCCGCGTTGGCATCGAAACCTAACGTCACCTAACGAAAATAATCCTTGACACGGAGGTTTGACGAGTGGATACTCTCGCGGTGCCCAACCCAAGCGAAGCCGTCGGCATCCCGGATGCCCCCGCCGCATGGTTCCCGGTCAACTCCGCCGTGGTCGGTCAGACGCACACTGATCACGCGAGCATCATCGTCTACGGTCGCTCCGGCGCCGGGAAGTCGCACCTGGGCCGCCAACTTCTGCGCGACACAGATTACGGCCCGGGCGAGATCCTGTTCGCGATGGCCGAGGACTCGTCCACGGTCTACGGCCCCGGCGCTCGCGTCGTCCGCTGCCGCAGCATCGCCGATTGCAACACCATCGTCGAGGGCCTGATCGCCGCCCGCGCCGCAGGCAAGCGCCTGCCGAAAGTCCTGTTTACCGATTCGATCTCCGGCGTGATGGACTACGCGCGCCAGGACGTTCGCAAGCAAGCTGACGTGCGCGCAGGATTCGGCGACATGGGGTACGGCGTCATTGACTACATGATCCGCCTGCGCGACGAGCTTCCCATCGACTGCGTCACGCTCGTCACCACGACCGAGAACGACCCGAACCTGCCGCCCGAGCTTTCGGTCGAGGGCAAGCTCGTGCCGAAGCATCTGACCCGCCTCTCGAATATCGCGCTCTACCTCAAAAGCGAGCAAGTGAGTTACGACCCGAAGGCCGTCCAGCCGCTCCCGGCCCTGCATCGCATCCTCGTGCTGTCCGAGGACGGTCAGCCCGCGGGCAAGGCGGTCAACCGCTACTTCTACACCCACGACGCCGGCGAGGTTATCGCCAAGGGACACCACGCGCTCCTGTTCCGCGAGCGCGCGATTCTGCCTGACGTGCTGCGTAAGATTCACGCGCAATGACGCGCGCCTGATATCAACGAGGAGAGAACCGATGGACGATCTCGACGTGACCCCGACCGCGCCCGCCCCCGTGACCGGGCTCGACCCGCTCTATCAGCAAATGTACGGCTCCGGCACCGGCGAGGAGGTCGCCGAGCGCCAAGTCGGATTCCCGGTCATCACCGCGTTCACGCACTATGTGCTCAGGCCGACGAAGGCGGTACGCCGCCGGAGCGATCACAACTGCGGCGCGCGGGTGTCGGTCGAGGTCATCGAGGGCATCGAAGACTCGGCCGGACACAAGTTCACCGACTCCGGGGATGTCGCTTACGGGTTCGTCCCGAGCCGCACGAAAGGGAAGCCCGGCGCGCAGGAGACTCTGAGCGAGGCGGACTTCCAGAAGAAGTGCAAGACGCGCTCAGCGCTGCTCAATCGGATTCGTCAGGTGCTCGGATTGTCGCTGGCGGTGCCGCCGGGGTCATTCAGCGACGCCGCGCTCGACGCCTATGCCGCGCAGTTCGGCTCCGCGCGCACGTTCATCGCCGAGGTCCGTGTCGAGAAGGGGAACGACGGCGTCGAGCGGAACCGGATCGTCTGGGAGAGCATCGCCGGACTCGACGAAGAGGAACATGACTCGAAGGGCGCGCCGCTTGGCAAGACGGCGTTGCAGGTCGCGCGGGAGAAGATCGCGGCGTGGAAGCCGAAAGCGGTGACGGTCGCGGGCGGGCGATCCTCGTCGTCGCTCTCGAATGGGGATCTGCGGTGAACGTCGAATCCGAGCGCGTGACCCGCTGGAAGTCCTCGACCGGGAGGCTGCTGGTTGAGCATGTCGAGGGTCAGGAGCACGCGACGGTGTGCGTGTTCAAGCTGACCGGCACGGAGATCGAGGAACTCGTCGCGGCGCTGCGGGCGGTGCAGGAGCAGGCGGGGATGGTCACGCGATTCGAGAGCGTAGACGAGGGCCTCCGGCGCGCGTTCCCGTTCGTCAAGGGCGCGGACGACGCCTCATGAAAGTCTCCGGCTTCCTCTGCGGCTGCGCACGGACGGTGGTGCAGCCGCGCGACCACTACGACTCCGGCGCCTGCCCCGATCCCCCGTTCCCGCTGGAGTGGATCAACGCCATCCTCGACCGCAACGAAGGCGACGAGCGCCACGCGGGCGGGAACATCACCGCGACGCGCCTGCTCGGGTGCCCGCGTGCGGCGCTCCTGCTCGACGAGCGCCCGGTGCCGGTGGACGTGAAGCGTCTGCACTCCGCGGCGTTCGGGCACGAGTGGCACGATCTGATGGCCGCTCGACGCGGCGCGAGCCTCGCCAAGGTGGTGATTCCGGCGACCGAGTTGTTCGGGGTGCAGGTGAGCGGCGAGGTGGACAAGGTCGCGCCCGACTGGTCGACCATTACCGACTGGAAGGTGCACGGCGAGACCGCTCAGCGCATGAAGCACAACAAGCGCAAGGCGGGCGGCGTGGACCGCGACCTCGCCGCGCAGCTCAACATCTACCGCATCCTGATCGCGCGCAGCATCCTCAAGGTGCCGGACGACGAGTACCGCCCGACGATGGTGGGCTGGCACCTCGCGATGGTCTCGGCCGAGCCGCACCCGAGCGAGCCGCCGCCGACGCCGCGCGGGAAAAGTGGCTGGGTACCCGACGCGCCGGTCCCGCCGGGCGTGCAGGTCGTCTGCCCGGTGATGACCGAGGCGGAGATCGCGCGGCACCGGCCGCTCGACGACGACCGCAGCCCGGGCACGCAGCCGTACACCGTGCGCGAGATTGTCAAGATGTACGTCGATTTCCGGGCCGCGCGAGTCGGGGGCATGGCGTTCGATCAGGCGCTCAGGACGCACGTTCCGCTCGTCGGGCGCAACATCTTCGGGGGGAAGCAATGCCTGCGGTACTGTGCCGCGCTGCCGCTGTGCGACAAGGTGGAGGGGGTGCAGAGGTGAGCGACGACCGGAAGCCGAAGCACATGATGGGCAAGACTTGCGGCTACGAACTGTTCCCGGATGGCAGCATCAAACCGGCAGCGGCGCACTACGACTCTATGGATCGTGCGGTGGTTCAAGAGGCGGCTTGCCAATCCCTGCTCGCCGCCGTCACCCGAGAGTGCCAGACGATCATGATTGGGGTTCAGGAGGCGAAGCATCGCTTCTGGGTTCACCTACGAGAAGACTACGATCTAAGCGACAAGGTTGACTGGTACTACAACTCCGAGACTCACGTCGTCTCGAAGAAGCCGAAGGCGAAACCGTGACCGCGCTGCAACGGTGGTCGCTCGTGTTCGGGGCGAAGGACTGGATGCCTCCGAAGGTGCATGATTCGATGACGGTCGCGGCCCGCAAAGAGTGGCTCCGTTGGCGACTGGAATACTTCAAGCAATGGCCGCTCCTCTACAAGAAACACGAGGCGAGGTTGCCGAAATGAGCGAGCGCGGGCTGGTTCGGTGGATGGCGGTGCTCGTGGTGGGGGGAATCGTGCTGATCGGAGTCGTGCTGTGGAGCCTGTCGCGGTGACTCCACTCGTGCCGCCGATCCTCTGGCTCGATGCGCTGTCGGGCGTGGCCGAGATCCTCAAGCGCAGGTTCCCGATCTGACGACGACCGAGACGGTCAAGATCGGGACCGAGATCCTCAAGGCGGTGCAGGTATCGGTCGAGGAGCCTCGCGCGTGAGCCCCCTCCGCCGCGCCGAGCTGGCCTGGGCCAAGCGCGTCTACGGCTCGCGCTGGCGTCGCGCGTTCGCCCGGCGGCGCGGCAACGGGTCGCTCATGTTCGGGGTCGCGGCGTTTCGGGCCGGGTGGTGGTCAGGGTTTGGGTCGGCGCGGATGGAGCAGGCGACACGGGTGGCACGGCGGAGTGCGCAGCGATGACCGTCAACGCAGGTATGAACGCCGCCGGCCCGGACTATGATAGCTACGAGACCCCCAAACCCCTGTTCGCCGCGCTCGATGCGATATTCCACTTCACCGTCGATGCCGCGGCGAGTCCGAGGAATGCGCTGCTCGCACGCTACTGGTCGCCCGCGGTCTCGGGCCTCGTGGCGGATTGGGCGGGCGAACGCGTGTTCGTGAATCCACCGTACTCGGACATCGGGAGCTGGACGCGGCGGGCGGCGACTTCGCGCGACTACGAGCACGTCGTCATGCTGCTGCCGTCGTTCACCGGGTCGGAGTGGTTCCATCGCGACGTGCTGCCGACGGCGAGCGGGGTGTGGTTCCTGCGGAAGCGTGTGCGGTTCACGGTCAACGGGCGACCGCCGCTGAACTCTCGCACCGGCGCGCCGAGCGGGCCGCGGTTCGCGTCGATTGTGGTGGTCTGGCGGGCGGGGATCAGAGAACTCAGCGTGCGCGGCTGGGGCTGGGAACCCGCCCCGTGATCCCCGCTCCTCCCCTCGATGCCGACACCGCACTCCGGCGCATCGCGGCCGAAATTCGAGCCGCGCGCATCGCCTGGGTCGGGATGCCGCTCGGGCGGCAGGCGATGCTCGCGTGGATCATGCGGATGGCGGATGTGCTCTACCCCGGCGAGAGTTTCCGAAACTGAGCGTGCGGACTCCATGAGCGGCCTCTTCGTCATCGGCGAGCGCCCCGGCCCGGAGGAGTGTGATCGGGGCGACCCGTTCGTCGGTCGCAGCGGCGACTGGCTGAACGCCGGGCTCGCGGGCGAGCGGCGCACCGGACCGGATGCGCTGCGCCTGTGGCCCCCGTATGCCAAGCCGGTGGGGTGCCTCGGGTGCCCGGCGTACGACGACGGCCGCTCGTTCGTGCCGGGCTCGGGCTCGACGCGCGTGTTCGTCTCGAACGTGCGGCGCTGCCTCGACGAGGCCGAGACGCCTGAGGCGAAGAAGGCGAGCATGGCCCAATGTGCGCGGACGTACCTCGCGGCGGAGCTGGAGCGCGTGCAGCCGACCGCCCTGTTGCTGATCGGCGGCGATGCGCTGGAGGCGGTCACAGGACTGCACGAGATCCAGAAGTTCCACGGTTCCGTCTGGCACCGCGCGGAGATCGACGAGATCCGCCGCACGCTCGGGGCGACGCAACTCGCGATCCCCGCCAGCGTCCACACCATCGTCGCCTCGCTGCACCCCGCGTTCGCGATGCGGCTCGGGGTGCCGCAGCTCAAGCCGAGCATTGTGACGGCGGTGGCGCGGGCGAAACGGTGGTCGGAGCGGCCGGCCGGGCCGACGCGCGAGTGGACGTTCTCGCTGGAGCCGACGGTGGACGACTTCGCGGCGTATCTCGACGTGGCCGGCAAGGTCGTCCTCGACATCGAGACCGACCGCGACGACCACACGAGCATTCAACTCGTCGGCGCGAGCGCCCGCGACGGACACGCGATGGTGATTCCCTGGAGCCCGGAGGTCGCCGGGGTGCTGCGCGAGGCGATGCAGCGCAGCGACATGATCAAGATCGGTCACAACTTCGCCTTCGACCGCAAGGCGTTCGCGGCGCATGGGGTCGAGGTCGCGCCCCCGACGCGTGACACGATTCAGGCGGCGGCGCTCCTGCATCCGGTGTTCAAGGGCGCGGAGCGGATGCGCTGGCTGAATCTGCCGACGTGCGCGGTGAGGCTCATCGACGGGATTCCGAACTGGAAGGACCCCGAGCGCCCCGAGACGCGCGCGTGGTTCCGGGCCGCGTTCCCGCGCGTGCCGGAGGCGCAGATCCACCAGCCCATGCGGCGGACGAAGCGGCTATTCGTCGGCGACCCGCTGGCCGCGGCGCCGGGCGAGGGCGAGCGGGCGCTGTTGCGGCAGAGCG
>Ga0209488_10000287_pt1 | contig 41405 bp, 34 predicted proteins | sample Rivendell_Oct201_8_FD_188349 | JGI IMG/M metagenome (GOLD analysis project Ga0209488, IMG submission 188349) | Vadose zone soil microbial communities from the Eel River Critical Zone Observatory, Northern California, USA -... | ecosystem: Environmental > Terrestrial > Soil > Vadose zone >...
CGAGCAGTTTCCAGAGGGGCTGCTGTTTCTGCGCGGCCTCCGCATCCCACAATGCGTTTTCCAGCGCCGCCTTGGCCATGCGGTGACCTCGGATCTTGGCATAGAGCGCCGGACACTCGCGAGCCGATTCAATTTGGCGGCCAAGCATAGCGGGAGCGAGATATTGTGTCATCGTCGGCCACGCACTGTCGATCCACTCGCTGCCGTAAAAAGGATCTTCCGCCGCAACGCACTCGGCCCAGCCGTTCACGCCCTCACAGTGGACAGTGACGAGGAGAATACGACGGTGATAAAGACGGCCAAAGCTTGTCTCGAAAAAATGGACAAGCGGCATCTGAATTTCACGGAGAGTGATAGCTTCAACTTTCATGTAGTTTGGCGCGCGCTACTCTGACGCATACGACCAGTTCTCATCCCATTCGCCAAGCACAAACTTGCCGTTGCCTTCGGGATCGCGTTCGTAACCCAGCACCGCAAGTTCATTCGAGAACGCGCGGAGGAACTCATCACGGTTTCGCTCCTGCACCTGCCGCGCCTTGCCGCGTGTTTCTGCCGCTGTTTTCCAGTCGTAGATCTGAGCTGGCACATCGATGGCTGTTTCGCGCTGAATGGGTGGATTCTTCCCCGTTTCCAACAAGGTCTCCACGCGCTTCGACTTCAACCACCATTCGGCGATCAAGCGGTCACTGGGCAATCCGCCCTGCAGCGGTGAAGAAGTGATGCCGTACTGGTTGATGTTATAGCGACGGGCAATCGCGCCCAGCTTCTCGATGTTGAGATAGGCATTCTTAATTTCCAGAGGATCGAACGTCCATTCGATCAACTCGATTCCCCGCTGCAGCGCATCTTCTCTCTGCAGCAGTTTGAGGTGGCGTCCCAATCCCCCGTTGCGATGATCCTGTCGCACCGCCAGCATGTGCGAGTGCAGATAAATATGCCCGGAGCGCGTGCCCGGCACCGAGAGTGCGAAACCAACCATCTCGTTACCGGCGAAGGCCCCCATGACTTGGCCTCCCACTTTTTCGGCGACCACAAACATGCGCAGCGGCACCAGTTCCGCATCGGTAAAATTCCACACTTCTTTTTGCAGGGTTATGCAAGCTCGCAGTTCCTCAAGGCCCTGGCAATGGCGAATGACGACAGGATCAGAACTCAAAGCTGCTTCTCCTGAAGTTTGGCTTGCTGCCATAACGACTCGAGTTCCTCCATCGTGGCCTGGACTGCCGTACGGCCAGCTTCGGACAAGCGTTTTTCCATCCACTGGAAGCGGCGCTTGAATTTTCGGTTGGTCTTGCGCAACGCGGATTCCGGATCGAGCGAAAGATAGCGCGCCAGATTGACCATGACGAAAAACAGATCCCCGACTTCCTCTTCCAGGCGGTCCCGCAGAAGTTCCGGAATCTGCTGCCGACCTGCGCCGGCCATGCCGTGCCCTTGCGGCCGCGGCCCGGGCTCCGGAAAATCTTTCAGCTGTTCGCGAAGTTCGACCGTTTCCTCATGAAGTTTGTCGAACAGTCCGTCAACATTCGGCCAGTCGAATCCGATCTGGGCCGCGCGAGAGCTCAACTTATAAGCTTCGAGCAGGGACGGCATCGCCGACGATATTCCAGCGAGCGCCGAATGCTGGCTCTCCGCGGATCTCTCGTCGGTTCCCTTTTCGCCGACGTCGCTCTGCCGCTTTTTCCGCTCTTCGCCCTTAAGCGCTTCCCAGTTGCGTTTAACTTCGGCCGAGGTCTCCGCCTTCACATCGCCAAATACATGAGGATGCCGGTCGACCAGCTTATTCGAAAGTCGATCCAGAACGTCATCGATTGAAAACGATCCCTGCTCTTTCGCTATCTCGGAGTAGAAGAGAACCTGCAGCAAGAGATCGCCGAGTTCGCCCGGGAGTTCGTCCCAGTCGCGATTGTCAATCGCCTCCAGAACTTCGTAAGTCTCCTCAAGGGTGTAAGGCTTGATGGAATCGAAGGTCTGTTCGCGATCCCAGGGGCACCCGCCCGGAGCGCGCAATCGCTCCATGATGCCGACCGCTCGCTCGAATCGTTCTCCTGTCGTGGACATCGGCAACCAATGTAACTGACGCCTGTCGAAACGGGCAACGTGCAGCAGTTAGAAGGTCAGTGTGATTACTACAGCTAGCGGCGCGCGCGAAGAACGTAAGCAGATCCATTCGCCCGCAGAGCGGTATCATCATCTCATCTCGCATTATCTTGCATCTTGTGGTGGTTTTCGGCATCTCAACAGCGACACCACATATTGTTAAGATGAACGTTGACTTGTAATGATCTCGCCCGTCCAAACTCGTGCAACCCGGCGATGTCAGGAGACTTCCCAGTGAAGGCACACTGTCTGCCGTTCGGCCAAATCCCGCACACGACACGCCTTTTCCTCGATTTCCTGGCATACTCCCCCAAAGTTCAGCCTTTTTATCCCCACTTTCCCGACTCTAAAGAATGGTTAAAAGAGGAAGCCGGTGCGCTTCACTATGACTCCTCGCGGCGCGAGAGCGTCAGCGCCATCCTCAACCGGCAAAACAAATCCTGGAATGCTTCGTCACAGACTCTTGCCAACCTTCAGCGTCTTCGTAACGGTGCGTACGCCGTGGTTACGGGACAGCAAGTCGGCCTCTTTGGCGGTCCCATGTTCGCCATCTACAAGGCTCTGACCGCAGTCAAGCTAGCGGAAGAAGCGACTGCGGCAGGAGTGGATGCGGTCCCGATATTTTGGCTAGCCACATCAGATCATGACCTCGCGGAAGTAAATCATGTATCCATCCCGGGGCCGAACGGCGTTCTGCAAACGCTATCCACGCCGAGTCACGACGTCGCTGGAGCTCCCGTCAGCGCGGTGCGGCTGGGCGAAGAAATCCTACCCGTTGTGGAGGAAGCCGCGGTTCTGCTGGGTGATTCTGCGGCGACGGAATTTTTGCGCGAATCCTATCGTCCCGGCGAGACTCTCGGCACGGCATTTGCCCGACTCTGCACGCGCTTGTTTGCAGAGTGGGGAGTGATTCTGCTCGATGCCTCCGACCCTGATCTGCATCGCCTTGCCGAACCGATATATCGCGCCGCCATTGAGCGAGCCGACGAACTAGAGGGCGCACTATCGAATCGAGGTCAGGCTCTGGAAGCTGCCGGCTATCACCAGCAGGTGAAGGTCACCTCGTCCTCAGTTCTGCTGTTCACAATCCAGAATGGTGCGCGGACGCCGATGCACCGGCGCGGGAATGGCCCCGCTGCGGAATTTGTGATTGGGAACGAGGCCGGGGGCGAAAAGATTTCGCGCACCGAATTGGTAGCCCGGATAGCTGCGGCGCCAGAGCAATTCAGTCCCAATGTGCTGCTGCGGCCGGTGGTGCAGGACTATCTCCTACCCACTCTCGCCTATACCGGCGGGGCTGCGGAAACCGCATATTTTTCGCAGGTGGGCGCGGTGTACGAGGTGTTGCTGGGACGGGTCACGCCCGTCGTGCCGCGTTTCTCGGCCACCCTGGTCGAGCCGAAAATCCAGCGCCTGCTCGAGCGTCACAGAATCACAGTGCCTGACGTTCTCAGCGGACCGGATGCGCTCCGACAGCAATTGGCCGCGCGTAACCTGCCGCGAGATTTGCAGGCTGCTTTCGACGAGGCCAAGAAATCTCTCGAGACAAGCCTCACCGACATCCGCGAGAAGCTGGCCAAGCTGGATCCGACATTGGTTGACGCGGCGCAAACTGCAGCTTCCAAAATGCAGCATCAGCTGGAACGTCTCTACACCCAGGCTACGCGCGCGGAACTGCGGCAGGGCGAACTGATCGGCCGTCACACGGAAACACTCAGTCAATCGCTATATCCCGAGAAGAGCCTGCAGGAGCGCGCCATCGGCGGCATGTACTTCCTGGCCCGCTACGGTCCTGAGCTTCTCACGCAGATTTACGACAACATCCACACCGACTGTCACGACCACCAGATTCTGGAACTGTGAGTCGAAAAAGTTTCACGCCTCGAATCAAGTTAAATGGCAGGCTCCCGATTCGTATCAGGGCATGACTTCAGTCATGCCCTGCGTTGCAGAAATTGAGTTCGGCTTCAGCCGCTGAGTGTGCAACACTATTTGCTCTCGCTGCTTGCCAGATAAGTTCCTAGTCCAATCATGATGGCGCCTGTGACTGTCCTCTGCCGGCGGCGGAACACTGCCGAGGATCGAATCAGATTCCCCAAAGGTCCTGCCAGCACGATCACGATCAGGTCGGCAGTCGTGTTCAAGAAGACTGACAGCGTGCCTAGCAGAACGAATTGCAGGAAGATGTGGCCGCTCTCCCGATTTACGAATTGGGGGATGAACGAAAGAAAAAACAAAGCTGTCTTGGGATTGAGCACTTCCGTCGCAATGCCCTGCCAGAGCGGGTTTCGCGCCGGCTTGCCGATCCTGGAAGCGGGCTCCGCACTCGCCAGCGGCTCCTCAACCACCGCCGGTTCTTTGCGGGCGTCAAGGATCATCCTGATCCCGAGAAAGCAAAGATACGCTGCTCCCAAGTATTTCACGGTCGCGAAGGCCAGTGCCGACTGGGCCAGCACAATGGAAATCCCCAGCGCCGCCGCGAATACATGGACCATGCCGCCAAGAAAAGTCCCCAAGGCGGAGAGCACGCCTTCGCGTTTTCCACCTGCCAGACTTCTCGCCAAGACGTAGAGCATCCCAGGCCCAGGCGCGACAGCGAGCAGCAGGGCTGCGGTCAGGAAGAGAAAGAATTTTGTGAGATCAAACATGCTGAGATTTTATTCCAGAGCCTAACTTCTTAGTGTTCCAGCCTTAGTGTTTCAGCTTTACTGGTTCAGCCAGTTTTCCAACCCTGCGAGCGATTCAACGCGCGGCCAGTCCCGATCGCGATAAGCCCCGGCAACATCGAACAGAACCGCTTCCATCCCCACATTCCGGGCACCCACGAAGTCAATCGAATACACATCTCCGACGTATAGACTCTCTTCCGGCTGCGCCTCCATTTCACGCAGAGCCGCCTGAAAAATTGCCGGATGCGGCTTTTCGCTGCCTACGATTCCGGAGTCCGTAATGCACCGGAAACAGTCCGCGATGCCGCAGCGCCGCAACACGTCTACGATTTTGCCATCCGAATTGGAGATAACGGCAATGGCGTAGTCCCGTCCTATTCGCTGCAAAGCATCACACATCCCTGGCAGAATCTGATCCCAGTTGGCCGAATTCTGCGTATTTTCCACCAGAATATTTCGCCTCCCATCGTCCAAGGTGTCAAAGTCCTGCAGAAGATAGGTGTAGAACGTCCACCAGAAGCCATGATCCACACTGCCACTGATCATCCCCTGGTCAAATTCCTTCTTAGTCCTGCGCTCCAGGGCGTGCCACTGGGCGAGAGTCGGATGATGCTCCTTCTGGAGTGGCGCCAGTATCCGATCCCGGTTTGGAAAGAGAAGCGTATTACCAACATCGAAGAAAATGACTCGCCGAGGTGCCATCAATCGATATTACTCAAACTGTTACTCAGCGGGACCAGAGTCGCTCGGATGACCGACGTATGAACGTGACGTATCCAAACGGTAACCGGGTTTCCCTCAGTGACCAGCCGCAGAAAAACGGGTAATATCCAAGTCTGACCTGGAGAGCGTGGACCGGCTTTCCGGCGATTAGTCTGCGATTATGCCACTGCCCTCTGCAATTGCGTTGCTGTCGAGCATTTCTCGGAGTACCCAGACCGCGATTGCGGCCTATCCCGTTGCGCGCAGCCAGGCACCGGTCTTGTTCGGTCTTATTGTCGCTCTCCAATATCGCGGTCCCCGTGGAGACGTCTACAACATTCTCTGGGCCGTTGTATTCGGATTCGCCACCCTGAATATTCTCAGCCTGGCAGCGAAACGTTTGGAACCGAGGCATCGCGGTCTAAGCTTTGGAGAATTAATGGCAGTGCTGGTCGTGGTTCTCTCGATCGTTCTGCTGGGATGGGAGATGCTGAACCTCTTTCATATCTTCCCGATCAAGCTCAAGCGGTAATGACCGGACCGGAGCATTTCAGAACTCATTTTGCGGTATGATTCGCATGCAATGGTGAAGCATCCCCCTAGTTTCGAAGTTGCCTGTCCCTGCTGTGGTGCGCTGCTCAAGGTGGATGAAGAAACTCGCGCGGTAATCGCTCACACTGCTCCCAAGCAGCCCAAAACCTTCAATGACTTTGAAGAGGCTGCGCGCTCCATGAAGGAACAGGACAGCCGGCGTGAATCGCTCTTCCGCCAGTCGGTAGAAGCTCAGAAACATGCCTCCGACCTCCTGGAGAAGAAATTCCAAGAAGCGGTGAAGAAGGCGAAGGAAACTCCCGACACGGGCAAGCCCATCCGCGATTTCGATCTGGACTAGGGCCGACAGGTAGAATCGTCGGCAATGTTATCCAGGCCACTTCTGCTCGGCCACCGCGGCGCTCGCGCCATCAAGTCGATTCCTGAAAATACCTTTGCGTCCTTCGATCAGGCTCTGGCAGACGGCTGTGACGGATTTGAGTTTGATGTGCGCCTGACGGCTGACGGGCAAGCGGTTATCGTTCATAATCCGCAGAGTCGCGGGATTGAGATCGCGCGCGCTACCGCACAACAACTGACTTGGCTCCCGCTGCTGCAGGATGTTCTGGCCCGCTACCGGGACAGCGCATTTCTCGATATCGAACTAAAAGTGCCTGGGCTGGAGACGATGATCGTGAACCTGCTGCGGAAGTATGCTCCCAGTCGAGGCTTTGTGGTCTCTTCTTTTTTGCCTGAGATTTTGCGCTGTATCCGTGGCGAGAGCCCGTCCATTCCGCTCGGGCTTATCTGCGAAACCAAACTCCAACTTGGTGAGTGGCGGCAATCGCCCGCCGAATACGTCATTCCACACCACAGCTTGACCTCAATCAAGCTCATCCGAGACCTTCGGGAGGCTGGCAAGGAGATACTCGTTTGGACGGTCAACGAACGATCCGGCATGCGGCGTTTCGAAAAGGCGGGCGTCGATGGCTTAATCAGCGACGACACTAAACTCCTGGGCGGGACCTTCCGGCGTTGAACTCATGTTCAGGCAGTTGGGAACTTAGTCTGCCGCAGCTTCCAGCGCTGAGGTGTTGCGCGCGGGCTTATGGAGAAAAGCCGCACGCTCCATGGCGAACGATTCCAGGTTGGATCCCATAGTCTGTTCGTCCCAGCCGAGCACGGCGCCAATGCGCAGAGCGGCCTCGCGGCTACAGGATTCGGACCAGCACGCGCCTAGCGCCACCGGCACGCGTCGCAGCAGGACGTCGCCCAGCGTCACCGCACACTCTTTCCGGTAAGCCTCCACCACTTCAGCCACAATGTGCGAAGAGTGCGGGCAGATGGGAGCGCGTAATTCTGCGCTGACCAGCGCCATATGGGCAATGTCCATGGCGTTCTTGCCATGCCACTCCACCATTCCACGCGCGGTTTCTTCGCTCACCGACCCTGCGCGGGCAATTTCCACGACCGCCTGATCGAGCAACGGATCGAGGGCAGAGCCGGGCCCGACCGCAATCGTCTTTGGTTCGGGGACGCTGATTCCTATTTTGCGTGCGCATTCCCGCGCCAGGGACGCCGCGGTCGTCAGCTTGCCGCCAATGACGGAAATCATGCGAGCAGCGCCCTCGTCGGTGTGGTCGTGCAAAAAGTGTCGTCGCGTCACACTTGAGGGACGATTGCCTGGCGAATTCGGCAAAGGCCTGACGCCAGCGAAGGCATATTTAACATCGTGTGCCGAGATCTTTGCTCGCGGGAATAATTGCTTTACAGTTCGCAACAGGTATTCGATTTCCTCCGGGGAAGGAGCAGTTCGTGCCGGATCACCGTCATCGGGAACTTCCGTCGTGCCCACTAATATCTGGTCGTTCCAGGGAAGAACGAACACCGGACGTCCGTCTGCAGCTTCGGAGTACAGGGCAGCGCTCGGCGCGCCTGAAAAACGCGGAAGCACGATGTGCGATCCACGCACCCCACCCAGCATGGGCTGGGCAGTTCGCACCGAAGATCGCTGACAGACGCGGTCGGCCCATGGCCCGGTGCAGTTTAAAACCCATGCGGCACTAATGCGTTCATCCCGTCCATTGGTTCGATCACGAAGCAGTATGCCTCTGGCCCGTCCATGCGTTACGTCGACGGCCAGGACTTCGGCGTGATTGCGAACCACAGCTCCGAAGTCGATTGCCTCCCGAAGCCATTCGGCGACCAGGCGTTCGGGAAATTCGCACTGCGCGTCCTCGTAGCTGAACAATGACCAGTGTTGGCCCGCATCCAGAGCGCGTTCCACGCGCTTCAATTCCATTTCGCTGGGACGCGCGACTGATTTCGTGCCCGCCATGCGCTGGTAGAGCCACAGTCCTACACGCACTTTCATGGCGCTGCGCTGGCTGTGCTCGTTTAGCAGCAGCAAGAAATGTACCGGCTGTACGAGGTGGGAACGTTCGCGCAGCAGGCGATCTCTCTCCCGCACAGATTCGCGAACCAGATCCAGTTCTCCGTGTTCCAGGTAACGCAGGCCGCCGTGGATGATGCGCGTGGAGCGACTGGTGACGCCTGAAGCGAAGTCATTCTGCTCGACCAGAAGCGTACGCTTGCCGGACCGGGCACACTCCCGGGCCACTGCCACACCGTTGATGCCTCCGCCAATGACGACAGCGTGGAACGTCTGCCCGTCCAGCGAGGCTTGAGGCTTAAGCGCTAATGTCATTGGATGTCAAAATCATTGTGCAACAAGAGATACACGCAATATGGTCTTCCGTTTCTTGAAGATCGCTCCCTATTGCGACCCTTCGCCGGTACAAGTCTGCGCCCCCCTGTGACCCCTCAGAAAGTAACGTTAGTACTTCCTAATGAATGGCCTAAAGTGAATAGGGTCCATGAGGCGACCGGGTTCTTCTCCGTTCATTCTAAACAAGAAAACTAGGTTAAGAACCGGCCCAGTCTCGACTAGGCCCTCGTGGCAGACGGCCAGGTGCGCGATACGGTGTGATTCAGCATCATGGATACGGAGTGGCCAGAAGTGAAGACCCGGCTGGAAGGCCGACTCGCTGATGAATATGCCTCTCCCACGGGTCGCAAAGAGTCATTTTCAGCAATAGAACAACAGGTTCAAAAAGCGAAGCCGCCCACTGCTGGCGGCTTCATTCCTCCGTTGCTCAGAAAATGAATACGGTTGAGCTCCGGCGGGTGGTGTCTTGTTTACGACACTATCCGGCGTCAGCGTGCCGCATCGAAGCAGCATCCCGTCTATCCTCACATCTTCGGGTCTGGAGGCAACCTGAAGTTAAGAGTGACGGTGGTCTGCATTTCCGTGGGCTGGCCGTTCAACGTGCGCGGATTGAATCGCCACAGCTTCACGGCCGCGATTGCGGCATCGGCCAGCAGCGATTGGCCCCGCACTAAGTTCACGCTCTGTACCGCACCGTCGCGGCTGATGCGCACGTCCAACACGACCAGCCCCTGGATCTGCTGCTGCCGGGCTTCTTCGGGATATTCTGGCTCGACCCGATGCAGCAAACTGCCCTCCGCCGCGGACGGGGATAGTTCCAGGACTCGCGCCGGCTCTATGGCGGAAGCGCGCCGTACACCGCCCCCGCTTGTGTTTCCTGTCGAATCGGCCGTCCGACCGTCAGCGGACATCCGGAAGATCTCTTTGCCGTTTTCGTAAACTCGCAGACCACCCTCTGACAGGGAAGGATCACTCGATAGGGACGACGCCCCAGGTTGCCTGCCTGGGCCTCCCTTACGGATCGATGCTGCCCCAGTCTGCCCTTCCGCAGAGGCGATTGGCATGCCATCCGCAATGCGAGTCTTAACGCCGCGAGCATCAGTCGATACTGACCCAGCCACTCGGCCGCGGTCCTGTCCTGAATCCCGTCTTGCGTTGCGCCCGCCCAACCGCTGGCCGATCAATACCGCGAGCAAAACCGCGCCCGCCAGCACGGCAGCCCCCAAAACCCCAGTAACAAAATCCAAGCCATATCCCGAAGTTCTTTCACTCGTCTCTTCCACTAACAATGGAGGCGACGATGGCGCGAATGATGGGTGATGCAATGGATCATCAGCGTCAGCGTCTGGCTGCCAGTCATCCCCGACGAGGGGATGGACAATCCGCGAAACCTCGACTGGTTCTGGCAACGGCTCCGCAGCCAGCTCAAGGTTCTTAAGGACGCGGCGCGAAAGTGCCTCCAGGGTATGTTCGTCCCGATCTCCAAAGGCCGAGGGCCGGGAAGAAAACACCTCGAATAAACCAACTACTTCCGGATCCTTCAGAAGAGGCAACGCCATGACGGAACGCACTCCCAGCCGACGACATGCTTCGGCGTCGGCGCGAGGATCGGCCTGCGCATCATCGCAGCGCTGGACTCGGCTTGTCTCAATGCACAGGTGGGAAAGTCCCGTGGCATTATCGAAGCGGGTACCAAGCGCGGGAGCGGTATCGCCACTGCTGGCACGGCAAACCATCTCGCCCTCGTCCTTGAGCACGATGGCTGCTCCCGTGGCGCCCGTGGCCAGACAAGCTTGCTCGACAATTTCGTTGAGCACGATCTCCAGTGCTAAATCCGCAGAGAGCTGGGGCGACAAACCGCCGCCGCTCTTGGTTACAAACCTCGCAGCAAGCTCGGTCAGGTTCGAATCGGTTTTTCCCACGTCGGAGGGACCCTGCAGGTCATCGGGTTGCGCCCCTAACTCGTCGGTCGTCGACGAGGCAGATTTCGAACCATCAGAGACTGGGTGGTGCTCCATGACAGAAAGACTCAGATTGAGGTCAGCGTCTGTAGCGGAGTTTCGCCCCAAACGAAGAGGTTGTCAACACGATCTTCATCCACGCCTTCCCTTCCCCCAGGCGCCAGGGCGCGAAGGAATTTTCAGCCCTCGTTCCCAGCCTGCAAGCATGTGGTCATCGGTTCCCGAAAACGAGGCTGCGGGTTAGCAACTTTAGATTACACGGCGCCGTGCGCGGACGAAGGATCCGTCTGCCGCGTTCAATCCATCTGTTCCGAAATGACCAAAACCAACCACCAAAATCCGCGGGTTAGAGTCTTTTATCTCCTCCCAATGACACCCTAAAACTGCTAGAATCAACAAATCTTGGGCCAGTTCATGCCATTCCCAAGCTGTTTTCTTTCGACTCCTCCCCTAAGCTTCCTGACGGAAGCGGCACAAAACAAATTGTTCTAGGATATTCAATCCAGGGAGTGTAAACATGCGGATCGCTGTCGTGGGCTCCGGATACGTAGGTTTGGTTGCGGGCGCGTGCTTTGCTGACCTTGGCCATGACGTCATTGTTGTCGACAACGATGACCGAAAGTTAGCGGCGCTGAAAAATGGGCAAGTACCGATCCACGAAAACTTCCTGCCCGAGTTACTGACCCGGCATCGCGGACAACGTCTTACCTTCTCGGACGATTTGCAAGGGGCAGTTCGAGCCAGCTCGGCAATCTTCGTGGCCGTGGGCACGCCTCCCACGGACCGTGGCGAGGCGGATCTGTCGTATGTTGAGTCGGTCGCGCGCGAAATTTCAGGCGCTATCAACGGCTATAAGGTCATCATAGAAAAGAGCACCGTCCCGGTGTACACCAGCGAGTGGGTCCGCAAGATCATTCTGCGCAATGGCGCTGATCCGGAATCTTTCGACGTGGCCTCCAACCCGGAATTTCTTCGCGAGGGCACGGCAGTCACCGATTTTCTTTTCCCGGATCGTATTGTGGTCGGCTGCGATACCGAACGAGCCGCCGATGTGCTGCGCGAGGTTTATGCTCCGCTGACCGATGGCAGCTATTACGAACATAGCGACGCCATTCCCCAACCCGACTGCGCTTCGATTCCAGCTCCCATTATTGTGACCAGCACGAAGAGTGCGGAATTGATCAAACACGCCTCCAACGCATTCCTCGCCATGAAGATTTCTTTCATTAACGCGGTCGCGTCGATTTGCGAATCCGTAGGTGCGGACGTTCACCAGGTGTGTCATGGCGTCGGCACCGATTCACGGATTGGGTCGCGCTTCCTGAATCCTGGAATTGGCTACGGCGGCTCCTGCTTCCCCAAGGATGTGCTGGCGTTTCGCGCCGTAGCCAGAGAGTGCGGCTATGACTTCCGCCTGCTGGATGAAGTCGTGCGCATCAATGAAGATCAGCGGCAGCGATTCCTGCGCAAAGTGCGGACCGCGCTGTGGACGCTGCGTGGCAAACATCTTGGTGTGCTGGGTCTGGCCTTCAAGGGCGGAACGGACGACATCCGCGAATCACCCGCGCTTTTCCTGGTGCAGGCCCTGTTACAGGAAGGGTGCAAGATCACCGCATACGACCCCGCCGCGATGGAGCGTACGCAGGAAACAATCAGTTCCAATATCAAGTTCGCAAACTCCGCCTACGAAGCGGCAAGCGGCGCCGATGCTCTGCTCATCCTCACGGAATGGGAGGAATTTGCGAACCTCGATCTCGATCGCCTCAATCAGGAACTCAAATATCCCATCGTGATCGATGGGCGCAACCTGTATGATCCGGAGATCATGGCAGCGCATGGCTTCACCTATTACAGCGTGGGACGAGCCGCTTCTCATCCCGACGGCGTACCTGCCGCGCTCTTGAAGAACGGCAACAAGAGAGCATGAGTCTACAACGCGCATTGGTAACCGGTGGCGCCGGTTTCTTGGGATCCCATCTTTGCGATGCCCTGCTAGGCGATGGCTGGACCGTGGTGGTCGTCGATAATCTGCTGACCGGCCGCCGCGCCAACCTCGAGCATCTGCGCAGTGACTCCCGCTTTGAGTTTGTCGAGTTCGATATCTGTGAGCCCTTCGACGTGGGCAAGGTGGACTACGTGTTCCATCTCGCCAGCCCGGCAAGCCCGGTGGACTACACCATTCACGGCATTGCTACTTTGAAAGTCGGGTCGCTGGGAACATTTCACGCCCTCGACGTCGCCCACAAATATGGAGCGAAATATTTCGTTTCTTCCACATCGGAGTGCTACGGCGATCCCCTGGAGCATCCGCAGAAAGAGACTTACTGGGGCCACGTAAACCCGATCGGACCGCGCTCGGTATACGACGAGGCCAAACGCTTCACCGAAGCGGTGACCATGGCCTACCACCGCTATCACAAGGTCGACACTCACATCGTGCGTATCTTCAATACTTACGGCCCGCGCATGCAGTTGAACGATGGCCGAGTGGTCCCCAACTTCATGAAGCAGGCACTGCGGGGAGAAAATCTCACAGTCTACGGCGACGGCAATCAAACTCGCAGCTTCTGCTACGTCAGCGACGAAATTGATGGCTTCCTGCGCCTGGCGAAGTCCGCCGAGCACCTTCCCGTAAACATTGGCAACCCGAATGAGTTCACGATTCTCGAGTGTGCCAAGCACGTAATAAAGGTGACCGGATCGAAGAGCAAGATCGCCTACGAACCTCTGCCGCAAGATGACCCCAAGCAGCGCCGCCCCGACATCACGAAAGCGCGGCAACTGCTGGGCTGGGAACCGAAGATTCAACTCGAAGCCGGCCTAAAAATGTCGCTGGATTATTTCCGGAAAGCTGTAGCTGAAGAAGCCACCACGGCTAAATAGCCACCACAGCCCATGTGGGGACAGCCGCCCTCGGCTGTCCATCGGGCCGCAGGCCCGCACACTTAGACGGACTCGCCGCGAAATGTTCTTAAGGTTTGCTTAACTCGAACTCTCGGCCGAAGCGGCCACAAAGTCCATCAACTGCTGCACTCCGCGCCTTTCGTCCTTGGTCTTCGGCTCAAAGACGATCCCCATCCCGTAGCAAGGATGCGAAGCCTGCACGACGCCGCTCACCCTAAGTTTTAAGTCGTAAGTGCGAACGGTAATCTCTACTGCTGATCCAGGCGGAAACGGTGAGTGCACTTCCAGGTAGCAGCCGCCGGAACTCAAATCAGTGAGACAGCAACGATGGGGGACCGCGGAGCCTTCCTTGTAAACTTCGGCGCCCAGTCGGCAGGCGTAGCGGGCTTGTGCGCGCCTGTTGTCCGGTACGGAATCTGACTGAGGTGCGACCTTGACGCTCGTGACCTTCTGCTGACCATCTGCAGTTGCCGCTTTTGTCCCGAAGGACACCGCAACCGCCTGGAGCTGCTCTTCCATCCCCACTGTTCCAGTCAGAGGGCCTTCTTCCCCAGAAACCTCTGGCAGGGTTGCACTCAAGAATTCAGTGAGCAGGCGGCGAGAAGCTTTGGGAACGTCCACGAATTGAATTCCAGCCCGTGCGTTCCAGTCCTGCCAAAGTATTTGTCCCGAGAGGCGCACGCTGGCGCTTTGACCGGGCAACTTGAACTGGAAATAAACTTTGCTGGTGGGTGGAAGTTTCTTGCCGAACACAACAGCCATCCCATCTTCCGCCAGGTCGACGAGGGTCGCTTTTTCCTGTTCAACGTTGGCGTAGTCGACTATGGCATGGGCGTGGACGGAAGCGCGTGCGCTACGGCGCTTGTCTTTCCACATGATCTCGCGCGCTGCCCGAAGACTGCTGAACGCACGTTCGTCGGACACCGGTTTATAGAGCACAAAATTAGCGCCCAGCGCGAACATCTCGCGGATGCCTTTCTGGCTCTTCACAATCACCACGGCAAGAACCGAATCATTCAATCGGGAATGCCGGACTTCACCGAGCAGGACAATTACATCGGCCTGTAAATCGCAGTCGAGAATTACACAGTCAAAACGCTCTTGCGCCAGCCGGATCCCGGCGCGAACCACATCCGGACAGGACTCGACCCGAATCCCAAGTTCCTCGAGGACACGGCGCAGGATTGTAGCTGTCGCCTCATCCGCGCAAACCAGGAGCGACGATAGAGTCATACGACGATATCGTAGAGGCACCCCAGTTCCCCGGACAAGTTACCGGAGTCATCGTGTACCCCGGCAGTCCTAGGCTAGAGAAGACTAAGTAGCTTGTAATCAACCCAGTGACCTCGGTACCCAATCAGAGTGACAAAAGGCCAATCGCTACTAGTTGGCCTGTCGTGCTTTGACGCCTGTCTGGCCCACTCCTACGATGAAGTCCTGAGTACGCGTTTTTATGCATATCGTTTTCACGCGTACTGATACGGAACGCTTTAAGTCTCCAAATATGCTGAATGCCACGACACAGAAGAGGGATCAGGGCTTTTCCCTGGTTGAACTGATGATCGCTGTTGCCGTGATAATGATTTTGGCGGCAATTGCTATGCCACGCTTGTTGAATACCGTCAGCGACGTCGGCCTGCGATATTCTGCGACGAACGTCACCGGCCTGTTGCAGTCGGCCCGCATCCAATCGGTCCGAAAAAATACTTTCTATACCATCCAACAGGCCACATTGCCTACGGGCGGCCCCGGGTACTATATCGATATTCCCAAGAACGGGACGTACCTCACCGGTGATCCGGTCCTGCCCCTCAACACAGAGCTAACCATCCATGCCGGAATAGGTAGCGGTGCCCCTAACGAAGGGACCTTTATCGCCAGTCTGAATTTCACCGTCAATCCGGGGGGAAGCCCACCCAGCTTCAATGCGCGCGGACTCCCTTGTGTGGCGGCCGCGAACTCCTGCCCGCAAACTCCCGGTCAGGGCTTCGTCTTGTTTCTGTCGAAACCCGCCCTCACGGGAAATGTCAATTGGGCTTCGATCGTCATCAACCCCAGCGGACGCGTGCAGATTTGGACCTGCGACGATCTTGGCAATTGGATACAACGAAATTGAGGAACAAAATGTCTGAATCGCCAAACCGTCTTTCCGGAACTGCCCGGCATCGCGCGAACCTCGGTGAGAGCGGAATGTCTCTGATCGAGCTCATGATCGCCATGACCGTGCTCACAGTTGGAATGTTAGGGGCTATGGTCATGATCGTCGTGGGCATGCAGTCGAACACGCGGAACAAAACGGATAGCTCCGCAACCGTTCTGGATCAGGAGATACTGGAGAAGTTTGCGACGTTGAAGCTTTATCCGGCACCGGGATCTGTCACTATTTACGACTGCGCCCCCAATGTCGGTGGCGCGAATGCCCACAACGCCTCACTGGCTCAGGGACCTGGTCCGGCCGGAGGCGGTGCGACCCTATACACCGCAGCCACGGCACCCCTGCCGGCCAATGTGGGAGACATCGACTGGACTCAACCTACCCCCGTTCTAGCGACTTCCACGGTCCAAGGTTATGCCATGCGATACCAGGAATGCAGCGGAGACGTTTACGAAGTCCGCTGGAACATTATCCAGGGCGGCCCAACTCCACCCCCCGTTGGCACCACCCGTATCAGCTTACTGACGGTCTCGTCCCGGCAGGTTGGAGCACAGGGATCCAGGAACGCTATGCTCTTTGCGCGCCCGACGACACTGCGTACCCTGATTGAGAGCAATTGAGTACATGGTTATGAACTTGAACATATCGAGACAAACATCGCTTCCGTCGCAAGAGGGCTTCTCGCTGCTCGAACTCGTCATCGTGTGTGCAATTCTGTCGATCGTGCTGGGGTCCGTTTTCAGTGGGATCGACCTTACCACTCAACGCAGTGAGGCCGAGCAGACTAAAGTCGGCCTGACTCAGGAGGGGCGAGAGTTCGTGGATGAGTTTGAGCGCGACCTGCATCAGGCGGGCTATCCCAACTGCCGCATGATCAAGACCCCCGGACTGGGAGCTGCTCCCAACTGTCCGACAGATTATTCCGTCGCCAATTCCAACGTGGCGGCGTATTCGGGCGTGGCGGTTGGCCTGGTTTCCGTTTCAAATACCCAGGTCATTTTCGAGGGGGACGTGGATGGTGACGGCGTTGTGGACAGCATCCAGTATCGCCTGTTGGATTCCGCCGGCAATTACCCGCCCACCGGAACCTGTCCCTGCACTATCCAGCGCAGCCAGATGCCGAAAGTGAATGGCACCATGCCTCTCGCTCAGCTCACCACTTTCAGTCAGGAATTGCAGAATGTCGTCAACAGCGGAGTACCCGGAGGCACTGCGGCCTACGGAGGCGGCTTGCCGATAGCGGGTAATACCGCCTGGGGAGCCAGCAATACTGCCTACTACGCTGCCGTTAGCAGCTTTAAAGATTACCCGGTATTTCAGGCCTACGACCAAGCTGGCCTCATCGTCCCACTACCCCAGGACAACACCACCACAGCGGGCGCGGCACTACTTGCGTGCCCGCCCGGTGTCGCAACTTGTATTAAGTCGATCAGACTAACTATCAATCTTCTGGCCAGCGCAACCGCCGGCGTGGATTTGAAGACAAAAACCCGGCCAGTCACGACTTTGATCGGAGACGCTCGCCTGGTGAACAACTAAGGAGACTTCTTCATATGCGCAAACACAACCTTTGTAACAAGGAACGCGGAGTGGCTCTTCTCATTGCCCTCTTGGCACTTCTTCTGATTTCCGCTGTCGGCCTGGGCATGGTGTACATGTCAAGCACCGAAACCTCGGTCAATAGCAACTACAAGGACACGCAATCAGCTTTCTTTTCGATGCGGGGCGGGCTGGAAGAAATGCGCGACCGGATGCGGTCGAACAGCGTGCCACCATCGCCTGCGCTTACGGTGCCGCTGGTCCCTCCTGCCACTGCCATGCCTGGTACGGCGAATTCCATTGTGTATATCACCAACCCTTCCGGTGCAGCGGACGTGGTGGATCCAAAAACGTTCGGTAACGCGTACTTCGATGATGAGTTCTGCCACGAGTCCTTTGCCGGCTCAGGGGTGGCATACTCCGCCCCAGGCACGCCGTGTACCGCCGCCGGGGCGCCTCCTGCAGGCAGTGTGGCTCCGTACGTAGCCAGCATGTCGCAGTACACCAATACAGCTGCCTCCCTGAAGTACAAGTGGGCTCGCATCACGCTGAAGCAGAATGGAACTTTCCCGATTACGCCGGTGGATTCCACCCAGGCTGCCGCTTCGCCGGTCTGCTGGGACTCGATGGGCAACCAGGAAGTCGTGGCGAGTGCCCTCGGCTATCCCGACTGCGATCAAGCGCGAACCGCCGGCCTAAATGTCTCCCCCACATACCTCGTTACGTCTATGGCTGTCACTCCGCAGGGAAGCAGACGCATCGGCCAATATGAGGTCGCGGCCTTCAGCATCACGCCGCCCCCATCAGCTTTGGCATTGGACGGGCCGGCCGCTGTTTTCAGTCCCGCACCGAGTTCGGCCAATTACTTCGCCAACGGCAACAACAGCGGTGCGAGCGCATTTACCGGACCCGGCGGACCGGCCGCTTGTACCGCCACAGGCCCCGCGCAAGTACCGGCTGTGAGCGTTGGCGACCAACAAGGTGTAAACAATCTCATTGGCCCCAGCGGCACCATCCCCACTAACCGCCAAGCTAATTACACGGGAACGGGAGGTGCCCCGTCGGTGGTTAACTCCGGATCTACAGGTAGCAACCAGTTAAGCGGTACGTGGTCAACCCCCTCAACCCTGAACGCCCTGGCAGCTTCCATCGGGAATGGAGCCGACGTTACCTACACCTGCGGGATAGCCACCGGCGGGGGGTCGCCGTGCAACGGATCCGGACCTTACGGCACAGACGCCGCCCCGCAAATCACATATGTAAACGGCGATTTTAACTTCGGCAGCAACACCGGCTCGGGCGTGCTGGTCGTAACCGGAGCGCTCAATATCACCGGACAATCAAATTTTAACGGGCTGATCCTGGTCATCGGGCAAGGAGTCCTGAACGAAAGCGGTGGCGGTAGCGGGAATGGTGTCCAATTCAACGGATCGATATTCCTGGCCAAGACCAACAATTCAACCCCCCCATACGCGCAACTTGCTGCCTTGGCCTCTCCTTTAATCGCATGGAACGGCGGCGGCACTAACGGTATCCAGTACAACAGTTGCTGGGCCAACATCGGAAATACCATGCACTACACGGTCGTGGCTTCCCGGGAGGAAATGTACTAACCCGTAATCAAGCCGCGAAGATTCGCCAGTTGCAACCAGCCGCCCCGATCCTGCTCCGCGGATCGGGGCGGTTTCTTTTTCCTGAATGATGGACCAGCTTTACCAACCCAGCCTGAACGTCACGTCGATCGCCGGCAGCGCCGCTCAAGAAACTCCATCAACAAATTTGTTTTGAAAGGGCGCGGCTTCAAGACGCGCCGTAAGTTCCGAATAATCAACCGTGGCTTTAGCCACCGAGGCGACGTCTGGCCTGCAGAAGGATTTTCTAGCACCTGCTAGACTGTCGGCAAAGGGGATACTTCAATACCGATGCATCAATCTTCGGGTCGTGGTTCGCGTGGGCTTTGGACGCTCTTTGCGGCGTCCTCGCTGGCATGTATCGGATTGTTTTTCGTTCCGGCTTTCATCATCCGGCCCTTCCGCTATCAGTCGCCACGGGCGCTTTCTCTCGCGTTGATGTTGCACCAGCGAGCTCCGCTGGGAACTCTCGTAGCTGCCTTCATTTGCCTTCTGCTCGCGCTCGCCTTGTGGAGAGTCTCGCCAAGATGGCAGCGGATCGTTCTCGCCGCGGCCATGGTGCTCGTTGCATTCTCCGCAGTCATGGCCCGCATCGACTACTTCCTGTGGATGTACCATCCTGTGGACAGCCCGCAATTTGAGGCCGAGACGCAGAGCAAGCTCGATTCTGCGGAGATGATCATGGCGGTACGCTTCGGCAATGACACGCGCGCCTATCCCATCCGTGAAATGGCGTACCACCACATCGTGAATGATATGGTCGGTACCGTGCCGGTGGCCGTCACCTATTGAACGCTATGTCACACCGGTCTGGTGTGGAGGCGAACCGCAAACGGAAAGACGCTGCATTTTTATCTGGCCGGCATCAATAACCAGAACTTCCTTATGCGCGACAAAGAAACTGGAACCTGGTGGCAGCAGATCACTGGCAAAGCCATCTATGGGCCTATGAAAGGCACCGCTCTCGAACTGATTTCGAGTGATGAGCTCACGTTTGGAGAATGGAAGTCTGAAATCTCCAACGGACAGGTGTTGGCTGCCGTAAAGAAAGATGCCAAAGAATACGACAGCAACTGGGAGCCCGAGGTCGCCAAATTGCCCGTCGTCATCAGCTTCCCGGGAACGGAGCTGAAGTCGCGCGATGTTGTCGTCGGATTGGAGGTCGGCGGCTCCGCTCGCGCCTACCCGTGGGCGGCACTGCTCAAGCAATCGCCGATCATCGATCGCGTGCAAAGTACCCCGTTGCTGATCGCGGTTGCGTCAGACGGAAAATCTTTTCGCGCATTCGTCAGCCGCGTGGATGGCAAGGATGCAGAGTTTTTTCTGCAAAACGGCACGAAGGATTGGGCTTTGCTCGATACGACGACGGCCAGCCAGTGGAACTTTCAAGGCTGCGCCATTTCCGGCCCGTCCGCTGGAAAATGTCTCGACCGCATTTCCGCCCTCAAAGATTATTGGTTCAACTGGCGGAATTATCATCCCGACACAACCATCTACAAACACTGACACGATTTATTTCCCAATGACCTGAACGGAATTATCGCTGGCTTTTCATAATCGGTTCGCTGACGGAGGTGATCTCTCTTGCCCATTCAAGCCATCTTCTGGGATGTAGGAGGCGTCCTGCTCACCAATGCCTGGGACCGCACTCAGCGCATGGCGGCTCTCGAGCACTTCCATCTGGACGAAGAGGAATTCCACGACCGCCATGAGATGGTAGTGTCCTCGTTCGAGCGCGGAAAGATCTCCCTCGACGAATATCTTGACCGCACCGTCTTCTATCGCACGCGCCCATTCACCCGAGATGTATTCAAGGACTTCATGTTTTCATTGTCCCAACCGATGCCCGAAGTTCTCGATTTCGCGCAATTGCTCGCAAGTTCGGGCAAATATTTCATGGGCACGATTAACAACGAATCCAGGGAACTCAATCTTTACCGCATCGAGAAGTACAGCCTGCGGAAGATCTTCCGCCTTTTTGTGAGTTCGTGTTTTGTAGGTCTCCGCAAGCCCGAGCGGGACATCTATCGCCTTGCCCTGGAAACCACGCAAATACCCGCGGGAGAATGCTGCTTCATCGACGATCGCTCGCTGAACCTGGAAATTGCGGCCAAACTCGGCATGCAGACGATCGAAATGCGGACCCTGAACCAGTTGCGGTCTGATCTGGAAAAGTTAGGTGTAAGTAGGTAAGCACGGTATACCAAACGCGCGCCCTCTCAGGCGGTCTTTCGCGGCAGGCCAGGCTTCCCCGTGGTACCCGGTGTTACATCCAATTCAGCAGTCGACAGCGTCAAGTCGCTCGACCAGCAGTCTGACGCGAGCTTCCATTCTCCATTACTCTGTCGGGCAAACACCCACAAATACTTGCCGCGCTCTTCGCGACGCTTCCCTGACGCACCCGGTACCAGGGCCTTGCAGCGCCCCGCCTCGTACGCCATATCCCCGGCAACTTCTACTCGGATGGGGTCAACTTCCACTTCTCCCAGGCCCGCGTCGAGAGCGCCAAAGAAAAATTCGCGAATCGCAGGCGCGCCTCGCACTGGAGGACAATTCGACCGCAGTACGATTGCATCGGCGATGTATAGCTCCAAAAGATCATCGAGGTGCTTGGTGTTGCAGGCCAGTACCCAGTCCAGGCCGATCCGTCGGACGGCAGCCTCAGCCCGGCTCATGGACTCACCTCTCAGCGCCGCGGAGGACCGAAGCTTTTCAGTTTCGCGAGGGACCTCAGCGGCAGAGCGCCCGCCTCCACCCTCCTGTCCCGCCGGGAAATAGTGGTGGTGATAGTGATGATGGTAATGATGCGTTTCCCCCTTTACCGCCCCGCGCGGGGAAACTGGTTCCCGCTCTGTCTGCAGGTTCCGCTGCGGAATTGGCGCGGGCATTTTTCCATCCTGAGACAAACGTTGTACCTCTGGCTCCTGCGCCGACTCCACGGGCAGCCCGCACATGCCGCAAAACTTGTTGCCCTCCCGGTTCTGATATCCGCAAACACGACAAAGCCGGAGTTGACTCTCGCCCGCACTCTCTTCTTCGAACTCTCCCGCGGCATCCTCAACGTCCGCCTGTGCGGCCAGGCGCTGCACAACCTCAAGAGCAGCCGCCATCGCATCCTGGCTCGGCTTTGGACGTCGCATCTCAGGCTTTAATTTCTGATGGAAATCTTCGGAGCTCTCCGGCGACAAACCCGCTGGACCAGCAGATTTCTTTCCCTTGTCTCTCTCGTTATCCACGCTCGAACCACCCTACTTTCTGAACTCATTTTAGCCCAGTGGAGCGGTTCAACGGCTGGAAAACTCGATCTTCCCCTCGGTCTCAGTCGGCACCCCGTTGCACGTGGCAGGACGATATCTCCAACTGCGAACCGTTCGCAGAATGTGCCGATCGCCGGTAGGACCTGCGCTCTCAAGGATCAACGGACTGTGCACGCGCCCGTCGGTCCCGATGATAAAGGTGACCTTCGCTTTGCTACGGTCGTGCATTGGATTCAAGATTGGCTCTGGCGTGGTCAAAGCCTGCGGCGGCCGAACATCCTCGCAGCGCGAACGCGTTGTGACGTGCGGCACATCGCTGAACTCAGAATCGCGAACGCGAGTCTTCCACAGTTGGCGCTCGCCCTCTTCTGAAGCCGTCATCCGCAGATGCGCCGCGGGCAAACTTACCGTAGCGGCGGCGATTGCTGGCATTGCAATGATGACCAGCAAGGGCCAGATGCGAAGAGTGTGGATCATCCCTTTTAATGACGTAGGCATTTGCCACTTCACGTGGCAAGCGGCGGGCCACCGCAACGCTCGCGTAGATGGTTTGTTTACAATAACTTGCGCGTCGCCCTCTCTCGGAGTACTTCCGCATGTGAAAGTCATTGCACAAATTCGTTGTGGATCCTGCATCTGGACGCATCCTCACTGGGTCGAGGAGCGTCGAAGCGTGAGCAGCGTTACCTCCGGCGGACAGTTCAATCTAATGGGCAGGACCACAGTTCCGATCCCCGGGTTGGTGTAAAGAGTGAGGGGGCCAATTTGATATAAGCCCCAAACGTATTTCTTCCCCAGCTTGGGTAGGAACAGGGGAGGAACCAGTGGGAGCCTGACTTGGCCACCGTGGGAATGTCCGGAGAGTTGCAGATCCACGCGATGGCGTGCCACCTCGTCCGCATAATCGGGTTCGTGCGCCAGAAGAATCGTAGCTTCATTTTCGGGCACGACGTGCAACGTCTCATCCAGATCGGCAGTTCCGCTGACAACATCATTCACGCCGGCGAGCCAGAACCTGGCGCCGTCCCGCTCGATCGGAGACGACTGATTCGCCAGGACCTTAATTCCCCGTGCTTGAAGGGCGCTCGTCACCTGCCACGGGTTGGTGTAGTAGTCGTGATTGCCCATGACCGCCCACAACCCGTGCGTGGCGTGCATCTGGCGCAGCAGATCGGCACAGGGTTCGGCCGCTGACGCCGCTTTCTCTTCGTTGCCGTAGAGCTCCGGAATCGAAACAAAATCTCCGGTCAACACAATCAAATCGGGATTGAGACCGTTGACGATGCCGATGGAAGCCTCGATAGGATGAACCGAGAAATATGGATCGAAGTGAAAGTCGCTGAGGATCGCGACGGTAAAACCCTCCAGACGCTCAGGCCAGCGTCGCAGCCGAATATCCTTCCTCACGACGCGGGGGCGGTTGGGCTCGAGCACCGTGGCATCGACACCGAGGGCGGCGATGCCGGTACCCGCCGCGACACGAAGAAACGTCCGCCTGGTGATGGGAAGTGGGGCCAATCGGTTCGGAGCCTTAGTCTGTTGGATCTTGCTCTGTCGGACGTCCAAGAAGCAGCATATCGCGAATGCGAAATCCGCGATACGTGACGACACCGATGCATCCTCAATGTGGGATGAGCGGAACGTACCCGATGACAAAACAAATCAGAAGCTGAACGTCGCCTGCAGGTCGATGCGACGGCTCGCCGCGGAACTGGAGAACGGCCCTCCTTGAAGGGCATTGGAGATGTCGAAGAATGGCGAACCCAGAATTCCACTGGGATTCGCGAGGTTCACTTTGTTAAACACATTGCGCACATTCACACCCAGCATCAGGTTGTAGCGCCGGTCGGAATTGGACGGCATCTGGGAAGGGCCTCCACCGAACAGAGGGCCGTGGCCGCGTCCCCCGCCACCTCCTCCACCACCCGGTCCCGGGCCTCCGCCGCCTGGCCCCGCGCCTGCGACACCTGCTCCCTTTTTTGCCAGCGGGCCAAACCCGAAAGTCTTGGTCAGCCGCAGGTTCAGCACAAAGTGAGCGGGGCCAGTACCGTAATTGACGGGAACGATACTCCCCACACCAGCCGCATCGAAGGTCCCAAGTGGCGTGCAATAGACTGTCGAAGGTGAAGTCGGCACTACCACGGTTGAGCAGGCTGTTCTCGAAACCAGGCTGGGACGGTCGTTGAGCACCGAATCACCGTTCAGGTCATTCGGAGCAGTGATATTAAACGGCGAGCCAGAGCTCGCAATCATGAACGGACTCAAACGAAACATATAAGGCAATGCGATCGTCCCCCCGAAAAACAGCCGCTGACGCGTATCGAACGATGCCCGTCCATAATCCTGGCTGATGTTGTACGAATTTGACGGAAGACTCGAGACGCCGGAGGCATCGCTGCGCGCGTAGTTCAGTGTGTAATACCCGAATAACTGAAGCTTGCTTCCGACGCGGACATTGCCGTTCACGATCAACTGATTCTGTCGGAAATTACCCTCCGACACATACTGATAAATATTTCCTTGAGTTGGATCGGGGCGAATGGTGCTCCCCGGCGTGCCCGGAAATGGAGCGTTGCTATTGATCGTCAGAAGTTGATCAAAGCCGCGGGAGTTCAAGTACGTGACCGACAAAGTAGCCGACTTGGTCACCTGCCGTTCCACGCTAACCGCCCCTTGCACCGTGTAAGGCGCGTGAAGTCTCGAATTGATCTGGTAGATCGAAGATGTGCTGTTCGCGCTCGCCGGACCGCAGGTCGAAAGAACCAACGGCTTAGCAAGGCCGGGGAAGCAGGAAGGATTGTTAATTACAAATTTCTGCTGGGTGATCCCGTTCAACAATTGCGCCTGCAGCACCTGCTCAGTCTGAAATCGATCATAGAAAATTCCGAAACCTCCGCGCACTACAATCTTCGGCGGGGCACTCCTGCCGCCAACGCCCCACGCAATCCCGACTCGCGGCGCCCAGTCGCCGTGATCGTAAATCTCATTCTGCGTCTCAAAGCGCAATCCGTAGCTGAACGTAATGTTCGGCCGCACACGCCAGTCGTCTTGCAGGTAAAGCCCAGCATCGTAGGCAGTGACAGCTGCTTGCGGACTCCCCATCGTGTAAGTCAACTGCGTCGCAAATGGCGTCTCACCGCTGGCAAGGGCTTGCACCGCGGACCGGTAAGAGATGGGACAAGGGATCGGACTGCTGGGCGGAGTGCAGTTAGAGCCCGAAGCCGCATCCAGGGATGAAAACACGAATGTACCGTTGAATGCAGATGTAGTGTTCTCGGTATCGCGAACCTCACGCAGACGGCCTCCAAACTTCACGATGTGGTTGCCATGAATCAGCGACGTGTAATTCTGCAGCTCGTAGTGATTCTGGCGGTCAATGATGTCGCCCTGACTGTTGCCGCCGCTGGTGAACGAGCCTAAAACATTCACCGCCGGCGTCGTGGTTTGCGCAAGTTGACTGTCGCGTTCGCCTAGAAACTGAACCCGCGTCTCGTTCACGATCTTCGAGCCAATCACCTGCGTGTCGCTGATCTGCAGGGTGTGTTCCACAGACTTCGAGTTATAAGCCTGGGGAGGCAGGTTGAACTGTCCGATGCCGTCGTTGTTCTGTGTATCGCGGAAATACTGATAACGTGCTGTGAGCGTGTTGTTCTTGCTGATCTGATAATCGAAACGTGGACCGATGTTCGTTCGCTGCCGGGGATTTGCAATCGCCTCAATCGTTCGTGTCGGCAGAAGACTGTTCGGGTCGAGCGTAGTAGCGTTAACGGCGGCGAGGTCGTTGATATTCCTCCGCTCAACGTTGAAGAATATTGATGCTTTCTTCCCCAGCGGCCCACCGACATTCCCGCTGTATTGTGTCGAGTAATATCCCGGCTCTGATCCTGCGAATGGGTTCGAGGAATTAAAGGCAGCATCATTCCCATTCACAGAAAACTGACCGTGCAACTTGTCGGTGCCCGGCTTGGTGAAGATCTCGATGCGTCCATAGCCCAGCTTGTCGTACTCCGACGAAAACGGGTTCTGATTGATGCGTATCTCCCGAATCGACGCCTTCGGCGGAAGCTGACCCGCCGTGAACCCATCGATGTACATCTGTCCGCCATTCGGTCCCGCGGAAGGTCCTGCCAGAGCCGCCAGGTCTGACTGCAATTCATCGGGATCGTCCGGAAGAGCCTCAAGTTCTTTGCCGGAAATAACGATGGCTCCGGCGTTGCTGGCCGGATTCACGTCCACGGTGGGAGCCGTGTCAGAAACTTGAAGTTTCTGAGTCTCGACTTCAATAGCCATGGCAATGTTCAGTCGCAGAGGCTGGTCGCCGATTTCGACGCTGTCGTTTTCGTAGATGGTGAATCCCTGCGCTATGACATTCAATGTGTACTTTCCCGCAGGCAGACTTTTGAACTCATATAAACCCTGGGCATTGGTTTGCGTCGTCAGAGGAGAGCCAGTCGGCGGCGTCACGACCACATTCGCATTCGTAATGGCGGCCCCCGAGGGATCCGTCACTTGGCCGCGCAGAATTCCCGCACCAGACTGAGCCAATGCCACGCCTGGCAAGAGCAATGCGGAAAAAACAATCACCACTCGCCAGAGGCTTTCAATCATCATTCCAAAATCCATCCACCAAATCCTGGTTTCCAAGAAACAGAACATCGATTTCACTAATGTGTCCCGCAACTATTGATTCTGAGCATCGCCGGAAGGCCCGCCCAAACTCCAGGGCGACAGCATCATCGCCTGACTGCCACCGGGAGCGGCCTGGAGAATAGGCTCTACCCCAGTCAGCAACGTGATCGCCGTTCCCATATTCGCCGTTCCTTCATTCGACGCGCCTCCATTCGAGGGCGCGCCTTGAGTGGCCACAATCATCACCGCATCACCTTTGTGCAAATCGCTGACAGTAACCACGGGCATTCGGTTCAACATCTGCTGAAAGTCAGGCGCTCCGCCCGAGCGTCCACCCCCACCCATGCCTCCGCTGGCTGGCCCGGTCCCGCCAGCCGATTCCGGTCGAGCGCCTTGGTGGCTGCCCATTGCGGCCGCAGGCGGATTTGGCTGCTGGTCCGTGACTGCCGCTCCGGGGGCGCCTGCCCCTCCCTTCAATCGGGCCGCAAGACGCTGTGCGAGTTCGGCAGGCAATTTCCGAAGCTGCGATTCCGGCGCAATTCTGATCTGCACTGATTTCTTGCTCAATACGTCGTCCACGCTGATCGTCCCAGTCGCTGCATCCACCGACTTAACAATGCCTGCTACGTTGCGGAAATTCCCCGTTACGATCTCCTCCGCAGCCAGGTCCGTTTCGTCCGGCCGACGGCTACCGCGCGCCCGCAGTTGGTCGCCGGACCGGATCTCTGCCAGCGTGCTGGGCTTGGCGTCTTCAAACTTCATCGAGTCTGGAGCGTAGCGCCGAATCACCGTGGCCTCGGACACGTGAATGACGACGCTTCTTGTACCCCCAAAACCGGTCACGGAAATTGTCACGGTTCGAGCGGCCGGATCGACTGCGGTTACCAACCCGCCCGCCCCGCGCTGCCAATCCTTGAGTGCCTGTTGCTGACGAGCTTCCACATCCGAGTGCTTCATCACCACGATGGACGAAGCGGTTACGGACTTTCCGTCGCTCGATGGCTCGCCTCCTACTAGAATCCGATCGCCTGTTTGCAACTCCTGCAGCTGCGCTGCGCTGGCATTCTTGAGATTCTTCTCGCCCGGCGCCACGCGAAGGATTCGAGTTGCAGCTGTTACCGTCACATTAATCTCGGCCCCAGAATCCGTCGCCAACGTGATGACGTCATTGTTGATGGACTTGATTGCGCCAAGGTGCCTGGTTACGGCACTTCGGCTCGCCTCTCCTTGTTCCTGCTGCACGCCCGGCAGGGCAAGGCAAGGTGTCGTCAACTGCACCCCGGCAGCGACACAGGCAAGCACAATTAAGAATCTTTGCGTCGTATTCATACGCCTGTCTTTAATCTACCTGTCAAAAGTTCTCTCGACCGATGATTTACATAGTTTTACGCAGATCGAGACAAATTTACAGAGAGGAACACCCGGCTACGCCAGCAGAAAGGAGGCGGGGAGAAGTAAGAAGTAGGAAAGAAGTCCAGTGCGCTATTCAGCGACCAGTAGACTTTCGGCGAAGGGCCATTGTTCGTCAACCCACTGCGCTCGACAGCGGAAGCCCGCACTCTGCGCCAACCGCGAAACTTCAGTCGTGCTGTACTTGTGGCTACTCTCGGTCCAAATGGTCTCGCCTTCGACAAACTCGACCACCAATTCCGATCCCGGTATGGTCACACACTGTTTCCGCTTCGAGCGCAAATGCATCTCAATGCTGCGCATCTCTCGATTGAAGCGCGCAACATGCTGAAACCGGCTAAGGTCAAAATCAGCGTCGAGTTCGCGGTTGATGCGCGCCAGCAAGTTGAGATTGAATGCCGCCGTAACTCCAAGCTCATCGTCATAAGCAGCAATCATTTGCGCATGTGATTTTTCCAGATCCGTTCCCAACAGCATCGAATCTCCGGGCTCAAGAATGCGCCGCACTTGATTCAGAAATTTTAATCCGGCCATTCGGTCGAAATTACCGATGGTGCTTCCGAGAAACAGCACCAGAAGGTGCTGGCCTCGACGCCGCTTCGCCGCAACCTCCAGCAATCCGTCCAGGTACTCTCGCTCGCAACCAAGAATGCTGGTTGACTCGATATCGCGCAATTCACGTTCGCACATGGCCAGCGCCGTCCGCGAGATTTCGATCGGATAGTACGACGTGTGCTGGCGGCGGCACAATGCCTCCAGAATCCACCGCGTCTTCTTCCCGCTGCCACTTCCCAACTCAGCTACCGCTACGGGCGTCTCCAGAAGGTCCACGATATCGCCGGAGTGCCTTCGCAGCAGGCGCTCATCGGCCCGCGTCAATCCATATTCAGGCAGGAAGCTGATGACTTCGAAGAGCGCGGAACCTACGTCGTCATACAAATATTTTGACGGCAGTTCTTTTTGCCCAGGCTTCGTAAGCCCGGCGCGCACATCCGCGGCAAATTCAAAACTCGGATTGGTGACAATCGATTGAGTCAACATTTTTCGGTCATTCTCCCGTCAGCGTTGTACGCATCGAAATCCGGCATACGCGTACTGATAGTGCGATTGAAACCAATTCCGGAACGAGCGGCGGAGCATGCAGGACGCCGTACGGGCCGACCCACCCTTCATGACAAAGTGCTTCCCATCGAAGAAATCTGCGGAGTATCCCCGGTAAAACGGAAACGGCTTGAACCCGGGAAGCGGGGCGAACGGTGTCGACATCCACTCCCAGCCGTTACCTATCAGATCGCCAACTCCGAAGGCGCTGTTGCCTTCTGGGAAAGCATTAACTGGCGCCGGATCCCATCGGGCGAAGTCAAAGTTTCCGAATCGCGGACCCGGCTCGGCGTTCCCCCATGGATAGTAATGGGAATTCGCCCGCTCCGTGCCATCCTCAGTCCCATACGCCGCTCGATGCCATTCGGCTTCCGTCGGCAATTCTTTTCCCGCCCAGCGCGAATAGGCTTTTGCTTCGGCATGGCTTACATAGACGGGGCCATTCAGCGGCAGCGGGACGTCCGCAAACATTCCGCGGTATTGCCACTGCTCACCATCCCTTTTCCAAAAAACGGGCTGCGAAATGTTTTGCTCGCTTCTCCACTTCCAGTCGTCGTCACTCCACAACGCAGGCGTCTCGTAACCACCGGTCGAAACAAAATCCAGGTACTGGCGGTTCGTTACCTTGTATTGATCAACAACAAATGCTGGGACATCTACCGTGACGGCTTCAAATTCATTGTCCCAACCGAACTCTTCATTACTCCGTCTTTGCCCCAGCGTGGCCGCCCCGGCCGGAATATCAATCATCCTTGGCTCAACCGGAGGCGCCGACGGATGCTCAGTAGCCCGCAGTATTTTCTTCTCGAGCGGCAACTGATGCAGCATGTAAGCCAGTGTCTCTGCATGCATCAAACGATGCTCAATGGCTACGTTCAGAAGAGTGGCGAGTGAAAATTCCGGCAAACTCGAATCGGTTGTTCCCGAAGCCAAACTCTCATCAAGAACCAGCCGCAGCTTCGCAGCATAGTCGTAAACTTGCTTGACAGGCGGCCAGGCTGAGGGCTGATCATCCGGCAGCCCGCCGCCCACCGGATCTATGCCGAAGGCAAATAAGCGGTCGAATTCCGGATTAAAGCTTTTCAGACCGAACACGCGCTCACCCAGCAGATTCCAGTCAAACGCTTCCAGATGGCCGATATAAAAGATGATCCGGTGACGCGCGGCAATAGGGCGATCATAGAGCGCGTCCGCCTTAACCAGCCTGAAGAGCTCGTCTGTGCGCTGGCGAGCATCAGCCAGCCGTTGCTGCAGTTTCTGCATCGTCACGGCATCATTCTGCGTTGCAAGCATACTTAGCCTCTGCGGTGGATACCGCTATGCCCCGGAAGATTTTAGCCAGCCCCCAATTAGTGGCAGAATAAGGTAATAAGGTAATGTCCCTACCCCTGTTCCAAGTCGATGCCTTTACCGACGAGCCTTTCAAGGGAAACCCGGCTGCAGTTTGCCCCCTAAAGGCTTGGTTAGATGACAAACTGCTTCTCGCCGTCGCAGCAGAAAACAATCTTTCTGAAACCGCCTTTTTCGTGCCTGAGGGAGAGCAATTTCGTCTCCGTTGGTTCACTCCCCGGTCTGAGGTTAATCTGTGTGGGCATGCCACATTGGCCTCTGCGTTTGTTTTGTTGACGATACTGGAGCCTCAGCGGGAGTTTGTAAGCTTCGTCACTCGCAGCGGAATTCTAACCGTCCGCCGCGAGCAGAACCTCTTTTCGATGAACTTTCCTGCACTTCCGTCCTGGCCTTGTCCCTCCCCACCGCTAGAACTGATCGAAGGCCTGGGCGCTCAGACGCAACACGTGTCCGTTCTGCAAATCAAAGACAATTACTTCGTGGTCTACGAGTCAGAGGAGGAAGTCCGCCGGGTAAGTCCCGACCTCAGACTAGTCGAAAAACTGCATCCTGCCGGAGTCGCCGTGACCGCACCGGGAACGCAGTCCGACTTCGTGTCGCGCTATTTCGCTCCCAGCTACGGCATTCCCGAAGATCCCGTCACCGGATCGACTCACTGTTCACTGGCGCCCTACTGGGCTCAGCGGCTCGGCAAGACGAGCCTGCATGCCCGTCAAGTCTCAGAACGCGGAGGCGAACTGTGGTGTGAACTAGCCGGTGACCGGGTTATGCTGAAAGGAAATGCCGTGCTCACAATGCAAGGATCATTGCTCATTGAATGACGCAGCGCAATTGCAGCGTACTAATCTCACTTCTGCAGCAGTCCCTTCTGCTGCAGAAATTCGCGGGCGACATCCTTTACGTCCCGACGTTGCCCATCAACCGCATAGTTGAGTTGCCGCATCTCCTGATCTGAAATCCTTCCACCGAGTTGGGCCAGAGCAATCGCAACTTCAGGATGTTGTTTCAGAGTCTCGCCTCGAATAACCGGGACCGCCTCGTAGGGCGGAAAGTAATGCCGGTCATCCTCCAGCACAAATAAATCAAGCGTCGGGATCAGACCATCGGTCGCGTTCCCCGCCGCAATATCAATCTGGTGATCTCTCAGAGCGCGTGCAAGCAAGCCTAAGTCCATCACGCGTGGCTGGCTTGCAAAATGCAAACCATACATGGCCGCCAAGCCCCTGTACCCATCAGGCCGCTCCATGAACTCATATCCAAATCCGGCACGCCACTGTGGAGCATACGCAGCCGCCTGCGACAGAGTCTTCACGTTGAGGCGGCGAGCATCCTCCCCCCGGACCTCCATGGCAAAAGTATTGTTAAACCCGAATGCCGGACCAAGTGTCAGTCCGAAACGGTTTTCATATTCGCTTTTTACCCGCTCATAGACCTGGCGGCGCTCGCCTTCCGGCTTTTGCTTAAGGATGGCAGTCAACGCAGTGCCGGTATATTCCGGATACACATCAATCCTTCCCGAGAGCATCCCCTGATGGCAGATGTAAGTTCCCGCTAAATAAAAACGTCGCTCCACTTTCAAATGAGTATGGGCTTCAATCTGCTGCGCCATGATCTCGCCGAGAATCAGCGACTCCGTAAAATTTTTGGATCCAACAACGATGCGGTCAGAATGCGAGGAAGAACAGGCGGACATCGTTAAAACGCAGAATGCCAGCACTAACGCTCGGCAAACACCCGCAGGACTCGAGCCTGCCACGAACCGCGCGGATCGGCACGAAACATTTCGAGCGCGCATCATCGCGGCCGCAGGCGCTTCTCCACCCATCCGAGACCGAAGTCTGCCAGGAGTGCGAGACCCGCCGCAGGAATGGCCCCAGCCAGAATGAGTTGATTGTTCACCATTGCCAGCCCTCTGAAAATAAGTTCGCCCAAGCCTCCCGCTCCAATGGCTGCCGCAATTGTGGCAAGTCCCACTGAGATCACTACGGCCACCCGCACACCGGAAAGAATCACGCTCAATGCCAGCGGCAACTCAACCTTGAGCAGCAATTGAAGGTCGGTCAATCCCATGCCCCGGCCCGCCTCAACCACCGCCGGATCAACTCCTCGAATTCCGGTATAGGTGTTGCGGATCAGCGGCAAAAGAGCATAGAGAGTCAGCGCCAGAATTGCCAATCGCTCAGCCCGGTCTCCCAACCACGGAACCGGAAGCAGGAATCCGAATAACGCGAGGCTGGGAATGGTCTGAATAACATTGGCCGTGGCCAGCACCGGTTTGTTCCACCGCGGCCAGTGTGCAATCAGAATCCCCAGCGGTATGCCGATCAGCACCGCCAGCAGAGTGGAGACTCCCACCAGCCACAGATGTTCAAGCGTAAGCTCCAACACCTGCCCATGGTTCTGCGCAATGAAATGAAAAAAGTTCATCAGGCTCCTCGATGTGCGGCAGCGTCCAGTCCCGATCCAAAAGCCCGCACGTACGCGGCCGCCAGCGGATCGTCCGAGCGCAGAAAATCCGCCGGAGAAAGAAGCGTCACCAGCTTCCCTGCCTCCATCAACGCGATCCGCGACCCCAGCCGCAGAGCCTCGTTCAGGTCGTGTGTGACGAAAACCACGGTCTTGTGCAGGCGCAGCTGCAGCGAAAGGAACTCGCGCTGCAGTTCATCCCGCGTAAGTGGGTCCAGAGCGCCGAACGGTTCATCCATGAGAAGAATCTGCGGATCGGCGGCCAATGCCCGGGCCACTCCAACCCGCTGCCGCTGTCCTCCCGAAAGCTGATGGGGATAGCGCGATGCCAGCTGCGCGTCCAGACCTACCATCCGCAACAACTCCAAGGCGCGCGCGCGGATTTTTTCCTGCGGCCAACCTTCAATACCGGGAACCAAACCTATATTCCGCTCCACCGTATAGTGCGGAAACAATCCAATCTCCTGGATCACATACCCTATCCTGCGGCGCAGTCGAACCACATCTTCTGCGCCGGCAGCCTTCCCTTCCACGAAGATTTCGCCGCCACTGGGCGACAGTAGACGGTTTATCAGCTTGAGCGTGGTCGTCTTGCCCGAACCGCTGCGCCCCAGCAGCACCAGTATTTCCCCGCGTTGAATCTTGAGGTTAAGGCTCGCCAGGATTCTCTGCCCACTCGGCAGATCGTAAGTCACATCGCGAAACTCGATCGCCGGACCGTTCGAGGCGTCTCGCTCCATAGCTGCCAAGCATACCAAGTTCACGGGACATCTCCGCATTGCCCGCCTATGTCCCAACCCCAGCCGTTCATTTTGAGCGTCAGGGTCACCCAGTCTGCTAATAGACGGAGAGGAAACCCCCGGCTACGATTTTGTCAGCCTGTTTTTGGAAATTCAGCCCCTGGGATGAGTGTGTCTACCTTAAGTCGCCTCGTATGTTTCGCATTAATCCTCATCCTTCCCCAGTCCCTTCTGGCGATTGACACGGGATCCGCGATAATTCACACCCAGGGTGGCGTCTGGGTGAATGGAACCGAGGTCCCCGATTCAACCGCAATTTTCCCTGGTGACTTGCTCGAAACCAAGCCCGGGTTTGCGGCAAATCTAAGCGCGGATGGATCCACGGTCCTCATCCAACCGGAATCAATCGTGAAATTTCAGGGGGACCTGCTGGTACTCGAGCATGGCAGCGTCTCGGTAGTGACCTCCAAAGCCATGCGCGTACAAGTCAATTGCCTCACGGTCGTGCCCGTGTCGACCGATTGGACCCAATATGAAGTGACGGATGTGAGCGGCAAGTTTCTGGTCGAGGCACGCAAGAACGATGTCAAGATCAACCGTGAGGGCGGTCCAGCGAGGCTATCGAAGGAATCCGAAGGCGCCAGCGGCGACATAGTTCATGAGGGCGAGCAGGGCACGCGTGAGGAATCCCAGGTCTGCGGGCCTCCCCCGGAGCACGCAACCGCCGGCAATGCGCTCAACCCAAAATGGATCGCGGCCGGCGCGGCGGGCGGCGGAATTCTGATCTCGCTTTTGCTTCACGGCGGTCCATCCAAGCCCCCCATCAGTTCCTCGAAACCCTAGCAGCCTGCGGAAAAATTCTTCTCGTGATTTTGATTCGAAAGGCCGTCGTCTTCTCTTGATTTTGATTCGAACGGCGCGTGTCTTCTCTTGATTTGGATTTGAAAAACCGCGGCCTCTCTTGATTTTGATTTGAAAGGCTGCCGCTTCTCTTGAGTCGGATTTTAACGGCGCCTGTCTTCTATATTGTTGATTTGGATTTGAACGGGCGCGGCTTCCAGCCGCGCCGTAATCACCGTAAATCAACCGCGGCTTTAGCCGCCGAGGGGCACCACACCCTGGAAGATTCTCCAGAGAAAGACCCACCTACAAAATCCTCTCATGCGCGTACCCGGCAGTAACCAAAGCCGCCAGCAGCTCCGCAATGTGGTCCGGCCCCCTCGTTTCCATCGTGATATCGATGGCCGTATCGCCCAGATTGACGCCGTGATATGCCCGATCGTACGCAGTCTCGACAATATTAGCGCGATGATCCGCCAAAATTCCTGTGAGCCGATACAAAGCGCCCGGATAGTCGGGCAGGTGAACTCTCAGTCGAACCAGTCGGCCGTCCTTCACCAGGCCGCGCTCGATAATTCGCGCCAGTAAAGTAACGTCGATATTACCTCCACAAACCAGCACCGCAATTTTCTCCCCCTTCAGCGGTAGTTTATGGTTCAGCAAAGCAGCAATGGCCGCCGCTCCTGCTCCCTCCGCCAGTGTTTTTTCGCGCTCCAGCAGCAGAAGAATCGCGTTCGCAATCTCTTCTTCCTCCACCGTCACAATGTCATCCACATACTTCTGCACCAGCGGCAGCGTGCGTTCCCCGGCTCGCCGCACGGCAATTCCGTCAGCAATTGTCTTCGCCGGACTTAGCGTAACTGGCTTCCCCTCCGCCACTGCGCGCTTCATCGAAGGAATTCTGGCAGGCTGAACTCCGAATACTCGCACCGCCGGATGAGTCTCCTTTACCGCACAAGCGATTCCTCCAATGAGTCCGCCCCCGCCGATGGGAGCAACGATCGCCTCAATGTCAGGATGTTGCTGCAGAATTTCCAACCCCAGAGTTCCCTGCCCCGCGATCACCGCGTCATCATCAAACGCGTGAATTAGGGTGAAGCCTTCCTGCCGGCTTTGTTCGACAGCATGGTCGTAGGCTTCGTCATAGTTCGCGCCATGCAAAACAACGTCCGCTCCATACGCCCGCGTGGACGACACTTTCGTAAGCGGCGTCGTAAGCGGCATTACAATGCGCGCTCGAACCCCATGCCTGCCCGAGTGATAGGCCACTCCCTGAGCATGGTTGCCCGCGGAAGCCGCAATCACCCCACGCGCGAGCTCTTCCTTATTGAGCGTCAGTAACTTATTCAACGCTCCGCGCTCTTTAAAGGCGCCGGTGCGTTGCTGGTTGTCGAGCTTGAGAAAAATAGAGTTGTTGGTAAGCGCGGAAAAAGCTTCCGAATCCGTACAAGGTGAAACGCGGATCGAGTCGCGAATTCGGCCCAGCGCAGCCTGGATATCTGAGAGTCCGATCATAACGATAGAGCAGTCATCTTACCTTGAACCGGATCGTCTGGAATGGATGGTCGGAGGGTTGATTGCCAAGAAGACCTGATGGCGAGGAGATCACCGCAGTGAGAATCGCCCGCCCCAAGATCGCGGGGGGTTACGGTCATGACGCGATTTGTTGTGCAGCAGAGGCCACCACACCCATTGGGCGCACCGTCGCCGACTCTTTCAGGTAAGCATCGACGCTGGCCGCCGTCTTGCGTCCCTCGGCAATCGCCCAAACCACCAGCGATTGACCACGCCGCATGTCGCCCGCCGCGAAGACGCCGTCAACTGAGGACATGTGGTTGTGATCGGTGGCCACGTTTCCGCGCTGATCGAGCTCGACCCCGAGCTGTTCGATCATCCCATTCCGAACCGGACCCACGAAGCCCATCGCAATCAGCACCAAATCCACATCCATCGTGAATTCGCTGCCCGCGATCGGCTCGAACTTCGGCGGAGGCCCAACACGAATCGCATGCAGTTGCGCTACCCGTCCGTCGGCGGAGCCGGTAAATTTCGTGGTGGCAATACTCCAGTCGCGTACTCCACCTTCCTCGTGAGCACCTTCGATGCGCAATTGCATCGGCCACAGCGGCCATGGAGTCTGCGGCGAGCGCTCCTCCGGAGGCTTCGGCATAATCTCGAACTGGTGGACCGACAACGGCTTTTGCCGATGACAAGTCCCGAGGCAATCGGCGCCAGTGTCGCCGCCTCCGATGATCACTACGCGTTTCCCAGTCGCGAGAATATCCGCGTCCGGCGCAAGAGTGTCCCCCTCACAACGCCGGTTCTGCTGCGGCAGGTACTCCATCGCGTAATGGATTCCCTTAAGTTCACGTCCCGGAACTTTCAGATCACGTGGCTGCTCCGCCCCGCCCGCCAGCACAATCGCATCAAACTCGTGTCGCAGATCCTCGACCGGAACGTTGTTTCCGATCTCCGCGCCGGTCACGAATTTCACTCCCTCAGCGGACATCTGCTCAAGACGGCGATCGATGATGTGTTTCTCCATCTTGAACTCCGGAATGCCGTAACGCAGCAATCCACCAATGCGGTCCGCTTTCTCATAAACCGTCACCGAGTGTCCCGCTCGACACAGCTGTTGTGCCGCGGCCAGCCCCGCCGGCCCTGACCCCACGACCGCCACCTTCTTGCCGGTGCGAACTTTCGGCGGCTCCGGCCTGATCCAGCCTTCGCGGAATCCGCGCTCCACAATGCTCTTTTCGTTTTGCTTGATCGTCACCGCCGGCTGATTGATACCCAGCACGCACGACGCTTCGCACGGCGCAGGACAAATTCGGCCCGTAAATTCCGGAAAGTTGTTGGTCGCGTGCAGCTGCCGTACCGCCTCTTTCCACCGTCCGCGATACACCAGATCGTTCCAGTCAGGAATCAGATTGTTTACCGGACAGCCCGTCTGGCAAAACGGCACGCCGCAATCCATGCACCGCGCGCCCTGGCTCTGCAGCTTCTCCTCGGGCAGATCAAGGTAAATTTCAAACCAATCATTCACCCGCTGAGTAACCGGACGCCGCGGGGCAAGCTCACGCGAATACTCCATAAATCCGGTGGTCTTACCCATGCTGCACCTGCTCCGCCGCCGCGAGAACGGCAAGCGGCTGGCTCGGGATATAAGGCTGCGGGCTGCGGCTCACTCCCAACACACGCTTGAATTCGTGCGGAAAAACTTTGACGAACCGGGACAGCATGTCCGTCCAATTCTCGAGAATCCAGCGAGCTCGCCGGCTGCCGGTCAATTCCAGATGGCGTTGAACCAAATCTTTCACGATCTGCGCATCTTGCGCTTCGCTGCCTGGCTCAAAGCTGCTCGGCCCAAAAACGATCGGCTCCAGATCGACAGACTCCAGGTTGCATCGCTTCTCGGTAAAGTCCATCTTCTCGTCGAAGACATACGCAACCCCGCCGCTCATGCCAGCAGCAAAATTCCTGCCGCATTTTCCGAGCACCACTACGACCCCATTCGTCATGTACTCGCAACCGTGATCGCCGACGCCTTCCACCACCGCCGTCGCTCCCGAGTTGCGCACCGCAAAACGCTCGCCCGCAACGCCATTGAAGAATGCCTCGCCGCTCGTGGCTCCGTACAGCGCGACGTTACCGATCAGGATGTTCTCTTCCGGAGCAAATCCAGAATTTCGCGGCGGATACACCACCAGGCGTCCTCCGGAGAGACCCTTGCCCACGTAGTCATTGGCCTCCCCTTCAAGCGTCAACGTGATTCCATTCGCCAGGAACGCTCCCAAACTTTGCCCGGCCGAGCCTGTCAGCTGAACTCGGACGGTATCGTCGGGCAATCCAACCGAACCGTATCGACGGGCAACCTCTCCACTCAACATCGTTCCCACGGAGCGGTGCACGTTCCGTATGGGCAATTTGATTTCGACTGGTGAAAGGCTCGTAAGCGCATCGCGCGCCTCTTCGAGAATTTTGTGATCCAGCGCCTGCCGCAAACCGTGTTCTTGCGGCTGCACACACCGTCGCGCAACCCGCGCAGGTACCGGCGGATTGTAGAGCAAGACCGACATGTCCAGGCCGCGCGCCTTCCAGTGATCCACCGCGGGCTCAACGTCCAGCATGTCCACGCGCCCGACCATCTCGTCCATCGTGCGGAAGCCCATCTCCGCCATGTAATGCCGCACCTGTTCCGCAATAAAAAAGAAAAAGTTGATGACGTGCTCAGGCTGCCCCTGAAACTGCTTGCGCAGCTCCGGATCCTGGGTCGCGATGCCTACCGAACAAGTATTGAGATGGCATTTCCGCATCATGATGCAGCCCATCGCGATCAGCGGAGTCGTGGCAAAGCCGAATTCTTCCGCGCCTAATAGCGCTGCGATCGCAACATCCCGGCCAGTCTGCAATTTGCCGTCGGTCTGCACGCGAATGCGGCTGCGGAGATCGTTCAACAGCAGCACTTGCTGCGTTTCCGCTAGACCCAACTCCCAGGGAACACCCGCATGCTTGATGGAACTCAGTGGTGAAGCTCCCGTCCCACCGGTATCTCCGCTGATCAGCACCACGTCGGCATGGGCCTTCGCCACGCCCGCTGCCACCGTACCCACGCCAACTTCCGCGACCAGTTTCACGGCGATGCGAGCTTTCGGGTTGACATTTTTCAGGTCGTAAATCAGTTGCGCCAGATCTTCAATCGAGTAAATGTCGTGATGCGGCGGCGGAGAAATCAGTCCCACGCCGGGGATCGAGTGCCGCAAGCGCGCGATCACCTCATCCACTTTGTACCCGGGAAGCTGCCCTCCCTCACCCGGCTTGGCTCCCTGCGCCATCTTGATCTGCAGTTCGTCCGCGTTAACGAGATAGTTCGCGGTCACCCCAAAACGTGCGGACGCCACCTGCTTCACTGCGCTCCGCCGCAAGTCTCCATTCGCATCTGACTTGAATCGCTCTTCGTCCTCCCCGCCTTCTCCAGTATTCGACTTCCCTCCGATACGGTTCATCGCAATCGCCAACGTCTCATGCGCCTCTTTGCTGATGGACCCAAATGACATTGCGCCGGTCGTGAACCGCTTCACGATCTCTTTGGCAGGCTCGACTTCCTCAAGAGGGACGGGCTTGTCGCTCTTCTTCAGCTTCATAAGCCCGCGCAGCGTGCACAGGTTGCTGCTCTGCTTGTCGACGAGGTCCGTATACTCCTGAAATGTTTGCGCGCTCTCTTGCCGCACCGCCTGTTGCAGTTTGCTGATAGTCAACGGATTGAGCAGGTGATATTCGCCATTCACTCGCTGGTGATACAAACCTCCGACCGCTAGCTCAGTCTCCGACTCAGTCAAAGGACGGAACGCGTGCTCATGTTTCAACTGCCCTTCCCGAGCGAGCACATCCAGCCCGATTCCCTCCAGGCGCGACGTGGTCCCTGCAAAATAGCTGTCGATCAATTCTCTGTTCAGCCCGATCGCTTCGAAAACCTGCGCACCCTGGTAACTCTGTAACGTCGAGATCCCCATCTTGGCAAAGGTCTTCAACAAACCCTTCTTCACCGACTTCATGAAGTGCTGGACCGCCAGTTCGGGAGTAACGCCATCCGGCAGATCACCACGCCAAGCCAGATTCTCGACCGTTTCCAATGCAAGATACGGATTGATCGCGCTAGCCCCGTATCCACTGAGCAGCGCAAAGTGCATCACCTCCCGCGGTTCACCCGACTCGGTGATGAGCGCAACCTGGGTGCGCGTTTCTTCTCTGACCAGCAAGTTGTGCACCGCGGCCAGCGCCAGCAAGCTGGGAATCGGTGCATAGTCCTTGTCCACCCCGCGATCGGAAAGAATCAACAGCGTGTATCCGGCCTTACTTGCGAGCGACGCCCTTTGGCACAATTCATCCAGAGCCCGCTTCAGCCCTGCCTCTCCGTCGCTCGCGCGGAACAACGTAGGCAAAGTCGTCGCCAGCAAATCCCGGTTCGACACGCGCCGCAATTTTTCCAACTCGCGATTGCTCAGAAGCGGATGCGCCAGCTTCAGCATGTGACAGTTCTCAGCTACTTCCTCGAGAATATTTCCTTCGCTCCCGATGTAGCTGAACAGCGACATCACCATCTCTTCGCGAATCGGATCGATCGGAGGATTCGTCACCTGCGCGAAAAGCTGCTTGAAATAATTGAACAGCGACTGCGGATGATCCGACAGACAGGCCAACGGCGTATCCGTCCCCATGGAGCCGACCGGCTCTTCCCCTTTGGAAGACATGGGGCCGAGAATCATCTTCACATCTTCATCGCTGTATCCGAACGCACGCTGCCGGCGAAGCAGCGTTTCAGGATCGGAGTGGTGCATGCGCGAAGGCTCAGGTAACTGTTCGATCGTGATCTGATTGTCCTTAAGCCAGTCCGCGTACGGCTGCCGCGAAGCCAGCCGTCGTTTGATTTCCTTGTCAGAAACAATTCGCCCTTCGACCGTGTCCACCAGAAACATCTTTCCCGGCTGCAGTCGGCCTTTCATCTTTACTTGTTCAGGATCCACATCGAGCACGCCGGCCTCTGACGCCATAATGGCCAGATCGTCATGAGTAACCACGTACCGTCCCGGCCGTAAGCCGTTACGGTCAAGGGTTGCGCCGATGACGCGTCCGTCAGTGAAGGCGATTGCCGCCGGGCCATCCCACGGCTCCATCAACGAAGCGTGATACTC
>Ga0209488_10000290_pt1 | contig 41001 bp, 33 predicted proteins | sample Rivendell_Oct201_8_FD_188349 | JGI IMG/M metagenome (GOLD analysis project Ga0209488, IMG submission 188349) | Vadose zone soil microbial communities from the Eel River Critical Zone Observatory, Northern California, USA -... | ecosystem: Environmental > Terrestrial > Soil > Vadose zone >...
GTAGGCTGGCGCTCGATGAAATCGCCATCGTCACCGCCGCCGGACGACTGCCGATTTTGGTCGGAGGCACCGGTCTTTATATCCGGGCGATCGAGAAGGGTCTGACCGCGGGAACTCACGGTCTCCCGCTCATGGGCGGCGGCGACTGGAACGATGGCCTGAACAGAGTAGGGAAGGCCGGGCGCGGCGAAAGCACATGGCTCGGGTTCTTCCTGTACTCAGTGCTCCTTGCGTTCGCACCGCTCTGCGACGCGCGAGGCGATCGCAGCCGCGCAGAGCGCTACCGCAGCGAGGCGAGCCGGCTGCGAAGCATGCTGGAGTTCAGCTGGGATGGGGAATGGTATCTGCGCGGGTATTACGACGATGGCACACCGCTCGGCTCGATGCACAGCGCCGAGGGCAAGATTGACTCGATCGCCCAGTCATGGGCGGTGATCTCCGGTGCGGATCCGGCCCGCGCGCAGCGGGCCATGGCCTCGGTCTACGAGCAGCTGGTGCGCCGCGCCGACGGGTTGGTGCTGCTGTTCACGCCACCGTTCGACCAGACGCCGTTGGCACCGGGCTACATCAAGGGCTACCCGCCCGGCATCCGCGAGAACGGCGGCCAGTACACCCACGCCGCCATCTGGTCGGTGATCGCCTTCGCCATGCTCGGCGACGGCGACAAGGCCGTCGAGCTGTGGTCGCTGCTCAACCCGATCCGTCACGCGGGCACGCGGACCGACGTGCACCGCTACAAGGTCGAGCCCTACGTCGTCGCCGCCGATGTCTATGCGCTGCCGCCCCACGTCGGTCGCGGTGGCTGGACCTGGTACACCGGCTCGGCCGGCTGGATGTACCGCGCCGGCCTGGAGTCGATCCTCGGCTTCCGCCTGCGCGGCGCTTCGCTGTCGATCGACCCGTGCGTGCCCACGGCGTGGCGCGGCTTCGAGATCGAGTTCCGCCACCGCAGCGCGCGCTATCTGATCGCGGTCGAGAACCCGAAGGGCAGGTTGCGCGGGGTCGCGAGCGTGGAGCTCGATGGCAAGAGGCTGGAGGCCGGAGCCACGGCGATCGCCCTGGTCGACGATGGCGCGGTGCATCGGCTGCGCGTCGTGCTCGGCTGATCGATCGACCCGTTCCGGCAATTCGAGCCTTCGGCGATCAGCCTGCTGGTGTCGTCGTCGAACCAGGTGGTCAGTGCGGCTGCCGCCGCCACGGTGCCGGCCAGCAGAGTGAGATGCGATCGGCGAACGAGCATGTGGAAGTCCCCTGTCCGAGCGCGGCGCGGAGGATGTTCTTTGCTGCTGATGGTCAGGGTGAGGACCGCGGCCGACCTGCACGCCAAGGAGCTACAACGTTGGTGATACCGCCCGAATCAACTGCGAGACGTGGGGGACAATGCATGAGCGGTCGGTCCGCGATCACTCGGCGCCGTGCGTACACCCGGAGAATGAGAATGGCCTGAAATGCAGATGAAGGGCATTTCATCCCCGGCGCGTGCGGCGCGAGACCGCATTGCAGTCCGACGGCGCCGGCCAGTGGAGCGCCGCGGCGCGCTCGCTGCGGCCGGGTCCGCTCAGCGGGCGAGGTCGAGCTCGATGCTGTCCGCGCCGAGCATGACCGAGCGCTCCGTGAGTACGGCCCCATCGGGGTCGAGCAGCGCCACGCGGTAGCTCCCGGCCGGCAGCGCGAGTGGCCGCGGCACCGCGCCACGGAAGCGGCCGCCGACCAGTTCGAGCCCGTGTTCGTCCACCACGCGGAACCGCATGCCGTCGGCGGTGCTTCCGGTCACGTGCAGCACGAGCTTCGCTGCCGGTCGCAGGCGCACTTCGAGGCCGGCGATCGAACCGGCGCGCGTGTCGACCAGCAGGTTGCCGGACACCGCGGCGATGCCTTCCCACGCGCCATGGTTCATGGCGTCGTGGTTGCTCGTGCGGATCACGTATTGTCTGCGGCCCAGGCCCGGGATGGCGAAGGCGCCCATGCCGTTGCTGTCGAAGCCCTGCCCGAACCAGCGGATCGAGTGGTCTGCCGGATCGAGGCTCCCCAGCGAGAACGACGCGGCCAGCGGATAGCCCTCGAGGTCGATCACGCGGCCGGCGACCGTGACCTCGTGCGCGAGGGCGACCGTCCCCAGATCGGTGACAGTTCCCGGCAGCAGGTCGATCGGTCGGTGGAACCGCTCGTAGCCATTCGCCCGGACCTCGAGGTCGAACGGGCCGGGTTCGCGGCGATCGATCGAAGCGATCCCCTGCGGGTCGGTGGCCACACCCTGGTCGGAGCAGGTGCCGCCGCGGAGCATCACCCTCGCACCCTGGATCGGCCTCGAGGTCTCGGCGTCGATGACCTGCGCGCGGATCGTGGCCAGGCCGGCCAGCAGGTCGTCCGGTGCGATGACGAAGCTGACTTCGTCCTGGCCGATGCCGGCGCACTTCGTCTGCAGCACCCTTTGGTAGTGAACGAGGCTCACGTACACCGGCAGGTCGCAATCGAGCAGCAGGATGCCGATGCAGCCTGAAGCGAGCGGCTCCACGCGCGGACCATGGTCGTCGAACTGGCCGACGCCGAACTTGTCGTTCAGGCTGCCGGTCACTTGCTCGAAGCGTTTGCCGGGGGGATCGCGCGTGGCGATCGGAACGACGACGCGGGCGCCGGCCGGTGCACCGCTCGCCTGCAGGATGTCGAACAGGTTCTTCCCCGCCGGCGTCGTGACCCTGATCCGCAGCGCCACCGCCTTCTGCAGGGTGAAGTCCCGGCGCAGCTGCAGCCGGTCCGGACGCAGGTCGAGGGTCTGTTCCAGGCTGCGGTAGCCGTCCGCGGTCGCGGTCACCCAATGCGTTCCGGAGCCGAGCGCATGCAGCGCGTAGCTGCCATCCGGTTTGACCTCGGCGGTGTGCCGGCTGCCGGTGTGGTCGACGAAGCTGACGCCGGCCGACCGGGCATCGCGGATGGGTGCGCCGGCAGGATCGAGCAGTGCGCCGTGGACGAGTGACTCGGGCTCGGAGTCCCCGGCCTTGGTGGCAGCAGCCGGATCCGCGGAACCGATCGCAGCGGCGGGATCGCGCTCCGGCGGCGTCGCCGCCGTGCGGATCGCTTCGGCCGGCGGCTCCGCGCGGATCGGCGTGGAACGGTCCACCGGCCAGGATGCATCGGGGACTTCACCGGTCGTGCCGGAACGGAGGCACAGCCAGGCACAGGAACCGAGCAGCACCGCGACCAGCAGCGCCAGCGCGGGGCGGTACCAGTCCCGATCGTTGGACCGGCCGGGGCGTCGTCGATGGTCCGCGGGATGCGCGCCACGGCTGCTGCGTATTGCTGGTCTCGGCGTGCCGTGCGATCGCATCGGGCGAGCGCGGCCGGACGAACCCCTTGGTTCGCCCGGCCGCGAAGGACCCTTCGTCCTGCCGTCGCTGGTCGTCATGGGTCGAGATCGCCAAGACCAGCCGACCGTCGCTCACGACGATCGACCGGCGATGCCGTTGCCGGTCGGCTGCTACTGCGGCTGGACGACCGTGCTGTTGTCGATGCTGACTGCGGTCTGCGCCAGCAGTCTGCCATTGACCGACGCGCCGGTGTGCAGCGTGATCGCCGTGGCGGTCAGGATGACGCCGTTGAAGTGCGACGTGGTGCCGAGGTCCACGAGACCGGTGACCTGCCAGAAGACGTTCCTGGCCAGTGCGCCACCGGCCAGGGCCACGTTGGTGGCACTGCTGACGGTCAGATCCTGGGCGATCTGGAACACCCAGACGTCCGTGGCACTGCCGGTCAGGGTGACGTCGGTCGGGATCAGCAGGCCGGTGCCCCACTTGTAGACGCCAGGAGCGAGCGTCATGCCGCCGATGTTCCCGGCACCCAGTTCGGTGACGCCGGCGGCGCGCCCGGCCGCGTCGGTGAATGCGGTCTGCATGTCGAGCACGGCGGTGGTCAGGTTGACCGGGGTGGGCGGGGCATAGTCAGCCGCGTACACATTGCCGGTGACCTGTGGCGAGGTCGAGAACGCGTTGGTCGGGTCCATGGTCAACGCGAAACCGGTGATCGCCGATGCCGCCGCGGGACTGATCCCGAGGTTGCCGGTGATGGCCGAGGTGGGCACCGTGGAGATCGCCGCCTTGGCGAGGATCGCGAAGTTGCCGGCGGTGCCGAGATTGACGCCATGGCCGGGCTCGGCGTGGTCGCCGGTGGTGAAGGTCCAGGAGTGGCTCGCGTTGAGGGCGATCCCGGCGAGGTTGTGCGCCCCGGTGGTGATCGTCGCGGCATACGCGTGGTTGTCCTCGAGGCGGGCCGATGGCCAGAACACCACCGTCATGTCGGCGTAGATCACCGTACCTGTTACCGCGACCGGCGGCGTGCCGGAGCTCAGCGTGAACGTCAGCGCGGTCATCGTGGTCGGGTCCATGCCGACGCTGAAGGTGGCGCTCATGCTCGCATTGACGGGCACGCCGGTGGCGTTGTCGACCGGGGAGTTGGATCGGACCGCGGGCGACGCGCCGACCGGTGGCGCCGAGCTGCCATGGCCGGACGAGCAACCGACGGCGAGAGAGAGCACGGCGGCGAACGAGAGCAGCATGATCGCGGCCCCCGGCTTGAGCAGGATCGAGTTCGTTTTCAGCATGTTGGTTCCAGTTTGGCGTTTGGTATCCGCAATCACTGGCGCCATCCTTAGAGTCCCAGGCTGAGGAGCGCCTGAAATGCGGATGAGAAGCATTTCATCATTGGCAATCATGCGGCCATTGCCTTCGTCGCATCCAGCCACGACCTCGGCGAGGTGACCCGAGGAAGCCCCGTCGCAACTCTTGTTTGTTGCGGCACCTATGGCCTGGACATGGGAATCACAATGGGCCGACCGTGACCATGGCGATCGGCACCGGCTGCCGGAGTCGGAGGGCACCGGCAGGAAGCAGGTTTCGGCTTCGACAACGAGGGGGATGCGCGGGATGCCAGGGGATGTCGGCCGGCCCGGTCAGCGGGTGAAGAGTATTTCACTTGCGTATCCAGGGCGGACGCGGAACCGTAACCGCGAGCGCGCAATGGACCTCCCATGGCACCCGACGACCGTGCTGGTCGCTGTGCACGCGGTCATCATCGCGTCCGTCGGTCTGCGCGTGGTGATGGTCCGGCCGGTGCCGAGTGTCGCGCTGGCCTGGATGTTCCTGGTGGTGCTGTTGCCGGGCATCGGCCTGTTCTCGTACCTGACGTTCGGCGAACGGCGGCTCGGTGGACGGCGCGCGCGACGGCTGGCGGAACTGCGCCAGCCGTACATGCAGCGGCTGCGCGAGATCCTGCAACGCCGGAGCGCGCAGGTCGACTGGACGCAGCTGCCGGAGGCCTGCGCGTCGATGAACCAGCTCGGGGTGACGATGGCCGGCATCCCGACGTTGACCGGCAACGACCTGCAGCTGTTGACCGGTGCGGAGCAGGTGCTGGCTGCGATCCTGCAGGACGTGGACCTGGCGCGCAGCACCCTGCACATGCAGTTCTACATCTGGCATCCGGGCGGCATCGCCGACGAGATGGTGGATGCCGTGGTGCGGGCTGCCGGGCGTGGCGTCGCCTGCGGCATCCTGGTCGACGCGCTCGGCAGCAGCGCCTGGCTGGGCGGCGGGCAGCCGGAGCGGCTGCGGGCGGCCGGGGTCAAGGTCATCGCCGCCATGCCGACCGGTCCGGTGCGCGCCGTGTTCCGGCGCAACGACCTGCGCAACCATCGCAAGATCGTCGTGGTCGACGGCGACGTCGCCTACACCGGCAGCATGAACCTGGTCGATCCCCGGTACTTCAAGCGGACGGCGGCGGTCGGCCAATGGGTCGACGCGATGGTGCGGCTGCGCGGGCCGGCGGTCGAGGCCATCAACGGCGTGCTGCTGTCGGACTGGTTCCTCGAGACCAGCGTCAGGATCGACCAGCTGATCGGCAGCGGCGACCTGCGCGAGCGGCCGCGCGAAGGCACGGCGAACGTGCAGGTGCTGCCGTCGGGTCCGGCCGGCACCGGCGACGCGATCCTGCAGATGCTGCTGATGATGCTCTATGCTGCCCGCCACCGGGTGATCATCACCACGCCGTACTTCGTGCCGGACGAAGCGATGCTGCGGGCGATCCGCTCGGCGGCCGCCCGCGGCGTCGAGGTCACGCTGATCGTGCCGGCGAAGGTCGACTCGCTGCTCGTGCGCCATGCCAGCCGCTCGTACTACGAGGACCTGATGGCCGTCGGCGTGCGGATCCAGAGCTATGGCGGCGGCCTGCTGCACACCAAGTCGGTCGTGGTCGACGAGCAGATCGCGATGTTCGGCACCGCCAATCTCGACATGCGCAGTCTGTGGCTCAACTACGAGGTGTCGCTGTTCGTCTACGACGCCGACTTCGGCGCGCGCCTGCACGCGCTGCAGGAGCGTTACCTGCTCGACTGTACGCCGGTCGATGCCGCGGCGTGGCGGCGGCGGGCGCTGCCGCAGCGGCTGGTGGAGAACCTGGCGCGGCTGTTCAGCCCGCTGCTCTAGGCGCGGCGGGCGATCGTGCCGTGCCGTCGGCGGCGTCTTCGGCGCGCCAGCGCGGCAGCGTGATCTCGAACTCGCAGCCACCGGCCGGCAGGTTGCGCAGCGCGATCGTGCCGTGATGGTGCTCGGCGATGCGCTTGGCGATCGCCAGGCCGAACCCGGTGCCCGAGGAATGCAGCGTCACGCCCGGCGCCTGGAAGAACCAGTCGAACACCGACTCGAGGTGCTCGGCCGCGATGCCGGTGCCGTGATCGCGGACATGCAGCGCGATGGTCTCGCCCCGGACCTCGACGATGACTTCCACCCGCGATCCGCGCGGCGAGAAACGCACGGCGTTGCGCACCAGGTTCTCGACCATCGCCTCGAGCAGCAGCGCATCGCCGAGCACCTCCACGGTGGCGTCGCCGTTGCCGGACTCCGCCAGCGTGGCCACGACGCCGACCCCGTTCTCGCGCGCCAGCGACTGCGAGCGGCTGACCGCTTCCACGACGAAGTCATGGAAGTAGACCGGGGCGTGATGGCTGGTGTCCTCCTGCGCGAACGGCCGCGCCAGCCGCAGGAAGCTGTCGACCAGATCGGACAGGTGCCGCATGTCCTCGCCGATGCTCTTGGCGTAGCGCCGCACGGCGGCCGCATCGCCGCTGCACGCCGCCAGCAGATCGGTCTGGCTCAGCACGATCGCCAGCGGCGTCTTGATCTCGTGCGCGATGTTGCCGACGAAGCGCCCCTGCAAGCCGGAGAATTCCTCGATCCTGGCGCGCTTGATCTTCAGCCGCGCCAGCAGGGGCGGGATTTCGGCAGCGGTTGCGGCCATCTGGGCCGCGGAGCGGCGCAGGAACAGCGCGCCGATCGCCGCCAATACCAGCAGGGCGCCGGCCAGGATCCAGGCCGCCCACGCCGGCTCCGGGCCCGTGGGCAACGCCACGACGCAGATCGTCAAGCAAGCGGTGATCGAGAACCAGCCGACGAGCAGCAGCCGCAGCAAGCCAATGGCGGTCAGGGAGCTCGAGGTCGGGGAGTCCAAAGTCGGGGAGCTCACGGCGCCTTTGCCCCTCGCGCAGCAGCACCGTTCTCCCCGGCGTTCTCGGGCGTGGAATCGAGGAATCGATAACCGCTGCCGAACACGGTTTCGATGCGCGGCTGCCGTGGACCGCGATCGAGCTTGCGGCGCAGGCTGGAGACATAGACCTCGATGACGTTGCTGCTCGACTCGTAGTTCATGTCCCAGACGTTCTCGCAGATCATCGAACGCGTCAGCAGCTTGCGCGGGTTGCGCATCATGTACTCGAGCAGCGCGAACTCCTTGGCCGACAGTTTGACGACGACGCCCGCGAGCGTGACCTGGTGGTCGTGCAGGTCCAGCTCCAGGTCGTCGGACCGGAGTACCGTGGTCTCCGTCACCAGCGATCGCCGCACCAGGCTGCGCAGCCGCGCCAGCAGTTCATCGACCTGGAACGGTTTGGTCAGGTAGTCGTCGGCGCCGGCATCCAGGCCGGCGACCTTGTCCTCGGTCGAGTTCAGCACGGTCAACATCAGGATCGGAGTCGCCACCCGTTGCCGGCGCAGATGCCGGCACAGCTCGACTCCGTCCCGGTCGGGCAACATCCGGTCGAGGATGATCACGTCATAGCACGGGTCGTTGGCGACCGCGTCGGCCTCGGCGCCGGAGCGCGCGACATCGACGGCGTAACCCTGCTGTTCGAGACCGGTCTTGGTCGTCTCCGCGAGTCTGACGTTGTCCTCGACCAGCAGGATGCGCGTGCGTTCCTTGTCGGGGCCATCGAGCGCGGTGGTCGGCCCGCTGACGATGACCGACGGGTGCTGTGTGACGGCGACCGGTGCAACGGGCGTTGCCACAGCCGGACTGCGCTTCGTCACGGTCCTGCCAAGTTCGAGGATCCGTCCCATGCTGCGACCAAACGCAATCTCGCGGTGTGCGAGACGGCGCCATCTAGAGGACTCGACCGACGGACAGCCTCACCAGTGCGGCGCTCGGAGTCTCACCACCGCTCTACGCATGGCCGCCGTGTCCGGCTGAGTATCGACGCGGTGTACCTTGCCTGCTGCCGATGAGAGCGGCATGAAAGGCGCATGAGATCGGGATGAGAGCGCCGGGCAACCTCAGGTGGCCGATGCGCCCCGGGTCGGAGCAGCTTTCTCCTCCGGGTGGTCGAGGAACCGGTAGCCGCTGCCGATCACCGTCTCGATGCGTGGCTTCTTCGGATCGCGGTCGACCTTGCGCCGCAGGGTGGAGACATAGACGTCGATGACGTTGCTGCTCGATTCGTAGTTCATGTCCCAGACGCTCTCGCTGATCATGGCGCGCGTCAGCAGCTTGCGCGGGTTGCGCATCATGTACTCGAGCAGGGCGAACTCCTTGGCCGACAGCTTGATCTGGACTTCGCCGATCGAGACCCGATGCTCCTGCAGGTCCATCACCAGGTCGCCGGAACGCAGGATCGCCCCCTCGGTCCCCTGCGAACGCCGCAACAGGCTGCGCAGCCGCGCCATCAGTTCATCGACCTGGAACGGCTTGGTCAGGTAGTCGTCGGCGCCGGCATCGAGCCCGGCGACCTTGTCTTCGGTCGCGCTCAGCACGGTCAACATCAGGATCGGGGTGGTGACGCTCTGCTGGCGCAGATGCCGGCACAACTCCAGGCCATCCCGATCGGGCAGCATCACATCGAGGATCAGCACGTCGTAGTGTTCGACGATGGCGACCTCGTCGGCCTCGGCGGCGGAGCGAACGAGATCGACCGTGTAGCCCTGCTGTTCGAGACGGATCTTGATCGTCTCTGCGAGCTTGGCGTTGTCCTCGACGAGTAGGATGCGCATGCGCCCCCCTGAGGGGACCGGACATGGTAGCGGTTGTCCCCCTCCCCCCCCGCGCAAGAAATGCCGCCGCATCGGCGACAGATCCGGTTGCATCGTTCCGCCGCCGGAGCGCGCCTCCAGCTCGAACCCGGGAATCCGCGCGATTCGTCGCGACCTCGCGTGATGCGGCCATCCGACTGCGCAGGGACTCACGCATGCCCGATGCCAACGGCGTTCCACCAGGATTCATGCTCGGGCTGGATCGGGAGGAGGACTCGGGACTGGCGCACGTCGTCCGGTCGAGCGGCGCACTTTGCACGGGCTCTGCGGAACCGGCACGGTCACGAGTCGATCATGAGCGGTGCTCTGCTTCATGGCGCGCGCCGGGCCGGTTCTGGCCGAACAGCCGGGGCGCCCGGGTCGCTGAAGGCGATTTCACCCAGGTTTCATGCCGTTGTCACACCCAGGCAGTAGGAGTGTCCCTTCCTGATGGTGAGTGCACCGGGCCTGCTTCCTCACGGGCCGGTGTCTCGCATTTGATTGAGCCGTCAACCAGGGAGTCTCCCTTGCCAGAATACACGATGACAAGCGTGCGACCGCGAGTCGCCTGCGGTTCGGAGGCGCGCGCCGAGCCTTTCGGCGGCCAGCAGCAATTGCGTGATTGTCCAAGACAGAGTGATTGTCCAAGACAGAACTGTGCCCCGGCGAAAGCGGCGCCGGTGTCGTGAAGCGCCGCATGCCTGGGCCCTGGCGCTCACCTCGGAGCCCGGTGGTGCCAGCGGCATGGTCGATGTTCGCCCTTGCGGCCGAGGATCCCGGCCAGGCTGCAGATCACGTCCTCTGGATCATTGCCGCCGCCGTGCTGCTGTCGGGGGGGACCTGCTGGTTCTTGCTGCGCAGCACGTCAGCCGCGGCCGCGGCGAGGGCCAGGATCGCCTCGGTGCAGGCGGCGCTCGACAAGGCACTCGCGAAGATCCTGGAGTTGTCCGAAGCCCGGGGACGCTTCGTCAGCAACCTCGCACTGGAGATCAGGGCGCCGCTGGCAACCGTGCTGACCCACGCCGAGCAGCTGCTGGTGTGCGGCGTCGAGCCGGTCACGGTGCAGCGCTACAGCAAGAGCATTGCCGAGGACGTGCGGCACCTCTCAGATCTGATCGAGAGCTTCCTGCGGCTCGTGCGGCCGTCGGCGCATGAGGACATCAGTCATCACGTCCCGGTCCACTTCCATGACCTGGTCGTCGAAGCCGTGCGCCGTTGCCAATCCCTGGCCAGCACTCGCGAGGTCAGTGTCGTACCGACGCTGGCGGAGCCCGGCAGTGATGCCGCGGTCGAAGTCCTGGGCGATGCGGTGCTGCTCGAGGCGATGGTCGAGAACCTGGTGCGCAACGCCGTGCTGTCGGCACCGCGACAGAGCCGCGTGGATCTGCGGGTCAAGGTCCAGGGCGAAGAGATCCTGCTGTCGGTGCGCGACCATGGCGCCAAGGTCGACGCCGACCGTCTCGATTCGGTGTTCGACGGGTTCTTCCAGGTGCCGACGCCGCCCCGGCCGACCGCGGGCACCGGACTCAGCCTGGCGATCGCCAAGCGCGTTGCCGAACACCATCGCGGCACGATCTCACTGCGCAACGTTCCGGAAGGTGGCTGCGAGTTCGAAGTGCAGTTGCCGCGCTGGCGGCCGCGAAACCCTCCGGGAATGCACACGACGCCGCGGGCCGTGCCGCAGATGTCCTAGAGCACGAGAGCCTGGCGACCGTGACCAACGGCTCGCCCGCTCAATGCGCCTCGAGCCAGTCGTGGCCGTGGCCGATCGCCACCTCGATCGGCACCACCAGGTCCGCGGCGCCGGTCATCGCCTCGCGCACCAGCAGCTGCACCTCGGCCAGCTCGTCCGCCGGCACGTCGAGCACCAGCTCGTCGTGCACCTGCAGCAGCAGGCGCGCGCGCAGGCGCCGGCGCTGCAGCTCGGCGTGCAGGCGCAGCATCGCCCGCTTGATGATGTCGGCGGCGGCGCCCTGGATCGGCGTGTTGACCGCCATGTTCTCGGCGGCGACGCGCAGCCCGGCGTTGGTCGAATCGATGTCGGGCAGCGGCCGGCGCCGGCCGAACATCGTGCGCGCCACCTTGGTGGTGCGCGCCTCGGCCAGCGAGCCGTCGAGGTAGCGTTTGACGCCCGGCAGCGCGCGGAAGTACGCGTCGATGAACTTGCGCGCCTCGGGCGGCGTCATGCCGGTCTCGTTGGCGAGCCGGCTGCTGCCCATGCCGTACATCAGCCCGAAGTTGATCACCTTGGCCTGATTGCGCAGTTCGGGCGTGACCATCGCCGGCAGCAGACCGTGCACGATCGCGGCGGTGCGCGCGTGGATGTCCTCGCCCCTCTGGAACGACTCGACCAGCGCCTTGTCGCCCGACAGGTGCGCGAGGATGCGCAGCTCGATCTGGCTGTAGTCGGCCGACAGCAGCCGCCAGTCGGCGGCGCGGGCGACGAACGCGGCGCGCACCTTCTGGCCCTCGGTGGTGCGGATCGGGATGTTCTGCAGGTTCGGGTTGTCGCTGCTGAGCCGGCCGGTGGCGGCGACGGCCTGGTTGAAAGTCGTGTGGATGCGGCCGGTGTGCGGGTCGACCATCGCCGGCAGGCTGTCGACATAGGTGCCTTTCAGCTTGGTCAGCAGCCGCCATTCGAGCAACAGATGCGGCACCTCGTGGTGCGGCGCCAGCTGCTCGAGCACGTCGTGGTCGGTCTTGTACTGGCCGGTCGGCGTGCGCTTGGGCTTCGGCAGATTCGCCAGCAGGTGCACCTCGAGGTCGTCGAACAGCACCTTGCCGACCTGCTGCGGCGAGCCGAGGTTGAACTCGGCGCCGGCGCGTTGGTACACGCGCTGCTCGAGCGCCTGGATGCGCTGCTGCAGCTCGACCGACAGCCGGGCGAGGTGCTGGGTGTCGACGGCGATGCCCTCCCACTCCATGTCGAGCAGCACCGGGATCAACGGCAGTTCGAGTTCGCGGTACAGCTGCGCGGTGCCGGCCTGGTCCATCTCCTGCTGCAGGATCGGCCGCAGGCGCAGCGCGAAGTCGGCGCCCTCGCTGGCGAACGCGCCGGCCATGCCGGCATCGATCTGGTCGAAGGTCTTCTGCTGCTTGCCGCTGCCGAGCAGTTCCTTGCGCGCGGTTTTCTTGTGGCCGAAGTGGCGCAGGGTCAGCGCGTCGAGTTCGTGCGCGACCACGCCCGGCTGCGCGCAGTAGCTCGCCAGAGCGATGTCGAAGTCGTGGCCATGCAGCTCGACGCCGGCGCTGCGGCAGACGCCGAGGTCGAACTTGACGTCGGCGCCGGTCTTCTGCACCGCCTGGTCGGCGAGCAGCGGCTGCAGCGCCGCCAGCACCGCCGCCCGGCCGCCGGGCAGGATCGCGGGTTCGAGGTTCAGCGGCACGTAGGCGGCCTGGCCGGGCGCCCAGGCGAACGCGAGCCCGGTCAGCTTCGCACCGCGCAGCTGCCGGCCGCTGGTCTCGGGGGCGACGGCGATGCTGCCGGCCTGGCGCAGCGTGTCGAGCAGCTGCTGCAGCTCGGCCGGGGTGCGGATCACGCGGTACTCGGCCGCCACGTCGCTCGCCGCGGCCACGTTGTCGAGCGTCTTCAGCAGCGAATCGAACTCGAGCCGCTGGAACAGCGGCCGCAGCCGCGCCGGATCGGGCCGCGCCGGTCCGAGGTCGCTGACGCGCAGCGGCAGCGGCACGTCGGTGCGCAGCGTCACCAGCCGGCGCGACAGCAGCGCCAGCTCGCGGTGCTGTTCCAGCGACTGCCGCACCGCCGGTTTCTTCACTTCGGCCGTGCGCGCCAGCAGCTCGTCGAGCGAACCGAACTGCGCCAGCAGTTCACCGGCGGTCTTCTCGCCGACCTTGGGCACGCCCGGCACGTTGTCGCTGCTGTCGCCCATCAGCGCCAGCAGGTCGATCATCCGCGTCGGCGCGACGCCGAACTTGGCCTGCACCGCGGCGGCGTCGAGGATCTCCGGTTTGCTGGTCGAGCTGCGCAGGTTCCACAGCTTTATGTCGTCGTCGACGATCTGCATGAAGTCCTTGTCGCCGGTGACGACGAACACCTGCATGCCTTGCCTTTTTCCGGCCACCGCCAGGGTGCCGATCACGTCGTCGGCCTCGTCGGTCTCGCTCTCGACCACCACGATGCCGAAGCCCTCGACGACTTCGCGGATGTCGCCGAGCTGCAGCGCCATCTCGTCGGGCATCTTGTTGCGCGTCGACTTGTACTCGGCATACAGCCGGGTGCGCGTCAGGTCGCCGCGCGGTCCGTCGAACGCGATCGCGATCGCGTCGGGCCGCTCGCGTTCGAGCAGCGCGCGCAGGGTCTGCACGAAGCCGAACGTCGCGGCAGTCGGATGGCCGCCGCTGGTCGTCAGGCTCATCCGCGGGCTGTTGGCGAACGCGAAGTAGCTGCGGTACGCGAGCGCGGTGCCGTCGATCAGGAACAGCCGCTTCTGCATGCCGGCAGTTGTAGCGGCTGCTGGTCGCGGATCGAGTTGCAAGGCGAGCGGCCGGCGGCGCGGCCCAGCCGGCGGCACGCGCGCGCCGCGCCGGTGTTTCCGGACCTTAAACTTTGCAAAGCAAAGTAGAATGGTTAGGCTGCGGCGATGCGGCGACACCTACCGGGACTTCTCGAGCATCCGCCGGCCCTTCCGAGCGCTCCCACGGGCCCGCCGACACCGGGGTACGCGTTGCTGATCAACCCTTTCTACCGCAAAGACCCGCATGCGAGCTTCGGCAAGCACGCGCTGACGCCGTCGCTGGCGCTGACCAGCATCGCCGGTGCGACGCCGCCTGACTGGCGCGTGCAGTACTGGGACGAGAACCTGTTGCAGGGGCCGCCGCCGGTCGCGCCGTTGCCGCAGGTGGTGGGCATCAGCGTGCACCTGACCTTCGCGGCGCGCGCCTACGAACTGGCGAAGTACTACCGTGCCCGCGGCGCGCTGGTCGTGCTCGGCGGCCTGCACGTGCTGTCCTGTCCGGACGAGGCGCGGCCGCATGCCGACGCGCTGGCGCTCGGGGAAGGCGTGCAGTCGTGGCCACGGATCCTGCGCGACGTCGAACGCGGCGCCCTGCAGCCCGAGTACCGCGGCTCCTACCGCCAGCCCGCCTATGCCGACCTGCCGCCGCCGCGACGCGCGCTGCTGCCGCGCGGGTCGTTCCTGACCACGACCAGCCTGATCGCCACGCGCGGCTGCCACAACCGGTGCGGCTTCTGCTACCTGTCGACCGACGGGCTGAGCATGCCGTACCAGATGCGCCCACCCGAGCAGGTGGCGGCCGAGTTCGCCGCCGACGGTCAGCCCTACGCGGTGTTCATCGACAACAACCTCGGCTCGCGCCCCGAGTACCTGCGCGCACTGTGCGCGGCGTTGCGCCCGTTGCGCCGGATCTGGAGCGCGGCAGTGACGATCGACGTCACCGACGATCCGTCGCTGGTGCGCGACATGGCGCTGGCGGGCTGCACCGGCGTGTTCGTCGGCTTCGAGACGCTGGAACCCGGCAATCTCGCTGCCGCGCGCAAGCAGACGCCGCTGCCGGACGACTACGCGCGGCGCGTGCGCATCCTGCACGACCACGGCATCCAGGTGAACGGCAGCTTCGTGCTCGGCTTCGATCAGGACGGTCCTGACGTGTTCGCGCGCACGGCCGACTGGATCGAGCGCAGCCGGCTCGAGTGCGCCACGTTCCACATCCTGACGCCGTACCCCGGCACACCGCTGTTCGCGCAGATGCAACGCGAAGGCCGCCTGCTGCACCGCGACTGGTCGCGCTACGACACCGGGCACGTGGTCTTCCGCCCGGCGCGCATGACGGTCGCGCAGTTGCAGGCCGGCTATGAGTGGTGCTATCGGTCGCTGTTCTCGCTGGCGTCGATCTGGCGACGGCGGCCCGAGGACGCGCGCGCCATACCGGCTTACCTGGCGATGAGCCTGCTGTACAAGAAGTCCAACTGGCTGTGGCCGTTCCTGATCCGCCACCGGCTGGTGGCGCGGTTCTGGCGGCCGATGGTCGAGGTGACGCGCTGGCGCCACCTGCGCTTCCGCGAGCGCCTGGCATTGCGCGGCAGCCGCGCCGGCCAGCGCGCGGACTCCGTCGTTTCCGCGGGCGTGTGACCGGGAACATCGGCACGCTGCCGGATCGACCACGTCGTCCGCGCCACCGACGATGATCCGCCGACGCGCGGCGCGACCAGCGGGTGCTGCGCCGTGGCCCGCCCGCCGCGCATCATGGAGTTCGGATCCTGCTACCGTGTCCTTCGCAATGCCGGCCCGGCTTCGCGACATCAGTCGCCGACACCCACACCCGCATGAAGTCCCTGCTCGTCGCTGTGCTCTGCACCGCCCTGCTCACCGCCCAGGAGCTGAAGCAGCTCCAACCCGGCGCCGGTGCAGGCGCGCATCAGGTGCACGCCTGGAAATCGAAGGCCGGGCTGCGCTACGCCTGGGTCGTGCCCAAGGGCTATGACGGCAAGACCGCGGTCGCGCTGACGGTGATCTGCCACGGCACCGGTCTCGACCATCGCTGGGGCTTCGCCAACAACCCGCCCGGCGTGTTCCGTCCGAACGACGTCGTGGTGTCGGTCGACGGTCCGTCGCCGGGCCCCGACAACTCGCGGCTGTTCCTCGGCGAGCCGAAGGATGGCAAGGCGTTCAAGGAGTTCCTCGACGAGCTGCAGGCGGCGTTCGCGGTCGACCGGGTGTTCCTCTACGGCCACAGCCAGGGCGGCTTCTTCGTCGTCTGGTTCGCCGGCGAGTACCCCGAGGCGGTGCAGGGCGTCGTCGCGCACGCCTCGGGCGCGTGGAACTGGTCGAAGACCGGCAAGCCGGTGCAGAAGGTCGCGATCGCTTTCATGCACGGCACGCTCGACCCGGTCGTGCCGTTCCAGCAGAGCCCCGGCGCGCGCGATGCCTACCTCGCCGCGGGGCTGCCGCTGGTGCACTTGCGGCGGCTGCAGAACTACAACCACTGGCCGAACGCGGTGCGCGCGAACGAATGCCTGTCGTGGTGCGAGGGCATGACCACGGCGAGTCCGGCGATCGCGCTCGCCGCCGCCGAGCAGATCCTGCTGCCGAAGAAACCCGACGAGTACCAGTGGGAGACCGTCGTCGGCTACGGCGCCGCCCGCCAGGTGCTCGGCCGGATCACCGGCGACGAGAAGCCGGCGTTCAAGGATGCGGAGGCCGCGACGCGCGAGAAGGCGCAGAAGCTCGTCGACCGGATCGAGGCCGAGGGCGGCAGGCACGTCGAAGCGCTGAAGCAGCAGGTGGCGAAGAAGGACGACCTCGTGCTCAAGAGCCCGGCGAGCTGGCTCGGCCATCTGCTGCCGCTGCGCGAGGACTTCCGCTCGGTGCGCAGTGTCGAGGCCTACGTGAAAGCGATCGATTTCGACGAGCACCGGAAGCAGCAGCAGAAGGCGTTCAACGCCGTCGTCACCGCCTGGTACGACGACAAGGCCGCCGAGGTCGCCAAGGTGAAGGCGATCCTGACCGGCCTGCCGCACGCGTTCCTGTTCGAGGGCTTCCCGCCCGAGCTGGCGCAGAAACTCACCGACTGGCCGACCAACTACAAGAAACAGCTCGGCAAGCCGGAGCTCGCCGAGGTGCCGAAGTGCGAGGCGTGGGTGGCCGGCTGGAAGGCCGGGCTCGAGGCCTACCGTGCGTTCTGGAAACAGTGGAAGTGACCTGCCATCCGGACTCCGCCGCCGCCTGAACCTGTGCAGCGGTGACGGCGGCGCTCGAGGTCACGGCGGGGATCCGCGAAAACCCGGAGACCGTCTTCGAGATTTCACGGCAACAGCGGCGACATCTGGCGCCCGGCAACCGGAACCGGCAGGATCGCGCCATGACGACATTCATCGCCCTGCTGCGCGGCATCAATGTCGGTGGTCACCGCAAGATCCTGATGGCCGACCTGTGCGCGGTCTGCGCCGAACTCGGCTTCAGGGACGTGCAGAGCTACATCCAGAGCGGCAACCTGGTGTTCGCCGCCGCCGGCAAGGCTCCAGGCGTGGCCGCGAAGCTGGAGCAGGCGCTGGAGCAGCGGTTCGGCTTCGAAGTCGACACCATCGTCCGGACCGCCGCCGAGTGGCCGCGCTATGTCGAGGACAACCCGCTGGCCAAGGCCGCGGACAAGGCGCCCAACGCGGTGATGCTGGCGCTGGCGAAGCAACCGCCACTGGCCTCTGCCGTCAGCGCGCTGCGCGCGCGCGCGACGGCGGGTGAACGGATCGAAGCGGCGGGCGATGCGATCTGGATCCACTTCGCCGGCGGCGTGGCGAACTCGAAGCTGTCGCCGTCGGCGGTCGACCGTCTGGTCGGCTCGCCGACCACGATGCGCAACTGGCGTACGGTGCTGAAGCTGGCGGAGATGGTGGCGGCGGCGGCGGGATCGAAGCGCAGCGCGCACTAGCCCGGGGTCCGGCGCGCCGGCAACCTGGTGGCGGCCCAGCACTTCGCCGGGCACAGCGGGTCCATCGGATCTGCCGCTCAGCCGCGCGCCGTCTGCGGCGCGTCGGCTGCTGCGGCGGGTTGCGCCTCAGTTGACACGGTTATTCTCCTGGCCCAGGGATGTGGAAGATAACCACCGTGAGCAACAGCTCTCTGTTGGTGTCTCCATTGTGATGGAACACGTAGCGGAAGCCCGACTCATGCCTCCAATCGGTGTTGCGTTTGTAGTTGCTGTGCTTCCGAGACTCCTTGTCTACTCCTTCGATCACAGTAGACATCGCCGTGTCCCTGTTGAACACCAGGATAGCGGTCTTGGTGTCCCGCCACGCGGCGTACGTCAACAACTGGTCGATCGTGTCCTTGTAGTGCGCGGGACCCTTCCAGAACTTGCATTCCGCTATGAAAGCGTTGCGTCCTTTCGCCCTCAGCAGAATGTCTGTCTTACCCATGAAGTTGAACGTCTCTCCGGTAGCAGCTCCCTCGTAGTGCCCGTTGAGGTGAACGAGAAAATGTTGCCGGAGATGCTCCTCACCCATGGTTTGGAAGGCTGACGGGCTCCACTCCATCACACGCACCATGTTCTGCATGACAGACAGAACATGCTCGTAATTCCCCATGTCGAGAATTGGCTCCGGAACATACGGGGCCGTACCCGCCGCAGGCATCGTTGGCGTCAGCTTCCTGCGCACCTCCGGGATGGCGAAGGTTCTTGGGGAACCTGACCGAGCCTTGAGCGGAATCCCCAATGCAGCGACGCGTCCTTGGTTTGCCAGGATTCGCTCGCGCCGCTCAGCGATCGCTCGAGATGCCGCACTTGACAACTTCGTGGGGAAGGATCCCAAGTCACGCCGCTGCCATCCGAGGTGCTGGTCGATCTCATCAAGCACACGATCGACTCTGCTCCTGATGTCTTGCGCAGGCGCATCATGCGGAATGTCGAAGGCAAAGAACACGGCTTGCTGGCGTATCAAACCTCTCGGGGGCCCGGACGAAGCTGTGCTTGCGCGTGCGAAAAGCATCTCAACATCGCCATGCACTGGAACATCTATCTCTATGCGCTGGCCTGGCACGAGACATGGTTGGCTCCGATCCAAGATCCCACGATTCGGATCATTGCGAACGTCGACCTCGATCTCACTCTCCGTCGCCGACATGGCATCACGGCGTAGCTCCGGCGCCGACAACTTGTACTTCTCAACCAGGTACCGCTCGAGATCCGTCGCTGATGTGTTCAGAAACCGGTTGGCCTCCATCTGATCCACCTCGCGACACGCTGAGGCGATGCAGGCGTCCATGATTTCCCGCAGTTCTTCGCTGCAGAACAGGTAGCCCGAGTCCCGATTTATTCTGCCGAACACTTCACCATCCTCGCCAGTAGGCCCAACGTCGGATCTCAACGCCTGCCGCAGATGTTGCGCAGGCTGGCGGCGGCGCGCGCTGCGATCTGCTGGTCGGCGCCTTCGGTCAGCGTTTCGAGCGCGGGGATCGCGTCGACTGCCAGCGGGCCGAGCATGCCGAGTGCGAGGATCGCATCGCGGCGCACGGGCACGCTCGCATCGCCGAGCGCGATCATCAATGGCACCACGGCGTCGCGCGAATTGGCGTCGCCCAGCGCCAGCACTGCCTTTGCGCGGAGGTCTGGGTCGAAGTGGCCGACGACAGCACCCAGCGCCGCCAACCGCTCCGGGGCGTCGCGCACCCGCAGGACGACGGCGCGCGCCAGCTCGTGCACGGCGCGTTCCATGCCGGGGGCCCGGCCTTCCGTCAGGTTGGCCGCGGTGCGGCTGAATGCGTCGAGCAGCGCCGCCTGCATCTCGCGTTCGAGCGGTCGCGTCTCGCGGGCGAGCACATCCGCGGCAGCGACCAGGTAGCCGATGCAATCCTGGCGCAGGTACCAGGTCAGTTCCTCACGCGCCGGGGACACGCCGAGCTCGATGCGAAAGCGCGTGATCATCCATTCCTGGTGACTCCAGCCCGGCGGGGGATGCAGCTTCTGGAGGTCCGCCGACAGCTCCGCGTCCGCCACCGCCGCCTGGGGCCCGAGCTCGCCGAGCGCCCAGAGCAGCTGGCGCTCGACCATCCCCGATGCGGTGGCGGCGTGTTCGAGCAGCGGTCGGGCCGCAGCGCTGGCCTGGTCGCCGAGTCTGGCCAGCGCGAAGATCGCCATCAGGCAGGCGCGGTCGTCGTTGCCGAACGGCAGTCGCTCGCGCACGTGGGCGAGCAGCAGCGGCACCGCGCCCTCGCCCAAGTCGCAGAGGCTGTGCACGGCGGGCAGCGCGCGCTCCTCGTCGCCGAGGTCCAGGAGCAAGACCTTCGGTTCGGCAGTCGGCGGGGGACTCTGGGCGGTGACCGTGGTCGTCGCCGCAGCGAGCATGAGCAGGGCGCGGAACAGCATGAAGTCTCCGGGCGGATCCAGCAGGCGTCGGATCCTACCCGCCCGGCGGTGCCGTTGCCGTGCCCGGCGTGCCGCTCACGGTTGCCGTGCCGCCGCCTGCAGCTCCGCCCACAGCGCCTCGACCTCACGCAGCGTCGTGCGTTCGGCGCCGATGCTGACGCGCAGCGCCTGCACGCCCTTCAGCACCGTGGCCGTCAGGTAGGCGCGCCCGCTCTCGTTGATCCGCTGCACGATCGCCAGGTTGTGCCGCGCCAGCGCCGCTTCGTCGATGCCGGCCGGCCGGTGCCGCACGCACAAGGTCTGCAGCGGCACCGGCGCGAGCCGCTGCCAGTCGGCGGCGGCGTCGATCCGTTGCGTCAGCCACTGCGCCAGCTGCAGATGGCGGCGCAGCTGCGCCTGCAGGCCGTCGACGCCGGCGTCGAGCAGCACGAACAGCAGCTTGAGCGCGCGGAAGCGGCGGCCGAGCGGGATGCCCCAGTCGCGCAGGTTCTTGACCTCCTGGTCGCGCGCGGTGCGCAGGTAGCTCGGGTTGGTGCCCATCACCCGCACCAGGTGCTGCGCGTCGCGCACGAAGTAGGCGCTGCAGTCGAAGCCGACGCCGAGCCACTTGTGCGGGTTCATCACCATCGAGTCGGCGCGTTCGACGCCGTGCCACAGCGAACGGCACTCGGGCAGCAGCATCGCCGAGCCGGCCATCGCTGCATCGACGTGCAGCCAGGCGCCGTATGCAATGGCGAGCTCGGCGCAGGCGGCGACCGGATCGAACGCGGTGGTCGCGGTGGTGCCGGTGGTGGCGACGATCGCGCACGGCCGGTGGCCGGCGGCGCGGTCCTCGGCGAGCAGCTTCGCCAGCGCGTCGGGCCGCAGCGCATGCTGATCGTCGGTCGGCACCAGCCGCAGGTGGTCGCTGCCGAAGCCGGCGAGCCGCACCGCCTTCTCGATCGAGCTGTGGGCCTGGTCCGAGGCGTAGACGGTCAGCGCCGCGGGTGCGCCCTGCAGCCCGCCGCCGGCGAACCCGAGTGCGCGTTCGCGCGCGCACAGCAGCGCGCACAGGGTCGCGGTCGACGCGGTGTCGTGGATCACGCCTTCGAACCCGGGCGGCAGGCCGAGCATCTGCCGCAGCCAGTCGATCGTCACTTCCTCGACCTCGGTCGCCGCCGGGCTGGTCTCCCAGCTCATGCCCTGCGCGCCGAGACCCGAGGCGGCGAGGTCGGCGAGGATCGAGGCGTAGCTGGTGTTGCCGGGGAAGTAGGCGAAGAACGACGGATGGTTCCAGTGGGTGATGCCCGGCAGCACGTCGCGCTGCAGGATGGCGAGTGCCTGATCGATCTGGCCGCCGTTCGCGGGCGGCGTGCGCGAAAAGCGCGCGCGGATGTCGCCGGGAGCGACCTGGCTGCGGACCGGCAGATCGGCGAGGCGTTCACGGTAGTCGGCCACCCAGTCGACGAAGGCGTGGCCGAGACGGCGGAAGTCGGACGCGTCCATTGCCGCGATGCTAGCCGCGCGGTGGACGCACAGTCGCCGTTGCCGCGCGCGGAACGCAGGTGCTGGCGCGGCTCAGCGCGCCGGCTCGGCGGCCGCCAGGGCGGTGAGAACGGCGTAGTGCCTGGCGAAACAGCCGGGCTGCCGCAGCAGTTCTGCGACCGACGGCATCGTTGCCTCGGGCGCCGGCGTGGCGAGCACGCAGCTGGCGATACACACGGCCAGGCAGGCGACCGTGCCGAGCAGCGTGCGCCGGCGCCGGCCCGTGCGTGACTCGGCGGCCAGGGCAGCCAGGGCGGCGAGTCGCGGCAGCAGCTGCCGGCCGCCGAGGCCCGGCGCCGGCAACCAGGAGTTGCCATCGAGCAATGCGGCGGCGCAGCGCGCGAGCGTCGCGCGGTACGCAGCGACGCCGTTCGCCGCGGCCGCACGCTGGTCGCAGCTCAACTCGCGCAGCAGTTGCAACCGCGCCGACGCCAGCCACACGATCGGGTGGAACCAGAACAGCATCAGCACGAACAGACCGGCGGCAGCGCGCCACGGATCGCGGCGCTGCAGATGGGCGAACTCGTGCAGCAGCACGTTCTCGCGGCTCGCCGGATCCGTGGCGCCAGGAAGCTGCCCGGGAACGAACACGATCGGCCGCAGCAGTCCAGCGACACACGGGGCACCGCGTGCACGGGTGGCGCGCAGACATGGAACGGTGTGCATGCCGAGCAATCGCGCCGCTGCGCGTGCCGCCTGCTGCCATGCCGCATCCGCGGCGCGGCTCTGACCGCACAGCTGCGCGACGCGGCGGCGGTAGGTGCAGCCGCCGAACAGCGCGAATGCCATGACGCCTGCCAGCCACAGCGCGACCACGAGGCTGGCAGCCCCGCCCGCGCCGTCTGGGAGCTGCTCCGCGAACGCTGGCAACGACGGCAGCCGGGCCCATGTACTGCTTGGCACGAGTGACCACTGCGCGGGCACGAGGCCGCGCAGCAGCACGATGCTCCACACGATCTCGCGGAACCGTGGCCGGCAACGTTGCAGCAGCAGCTGGTCGATGAGCAGCGCCAGCAGGCCGAGCCATGCCACCTGCACGCTGACGGCCAGCAACCATGCGGCGGCGGCGTTCACGGCGACCACCAGCGTCCGTGGCAGCGAACGGCCGGCCAGCTGCGAGCCCATCGGGCGGTCGGTTGCATCGTGTCTGCCACGGCCCACAGTTCATACTCGACCGGCAGTGACCCGTCCAAGCGGTCGGCGAGGAGGAACTCCGGTCGGTTGGGCCGCCTGGGAATCAGCCGCCGAGCGCGCGAGCCGGCCGGGCCGGCTCGTATGCTTCCCGTCCCACAGTCTGCACCCCGAGGACCTGGCGATGACTTCCTTCTCACTGCGGATCGCGGCGCTGCTGCTGCCCGTTCTCCCCTTGCCGGCGCAGGAGAAGCGCGACGACCTGACGCCGCTCGACATCTCCTACACGGTCACCGTCGGCAACGATCTCGACACCGTGCACATCGCGATCGACGTCGCCAACATCCGCCGGCCACACGTCGCGCTGGCGATGCCCGACTGGGCGCCCGGCACCTACTTCATCGGTCGCTATGGCGAACGCGTGCAGGAGTTCGCCGCCACCAGCAAGGGCAGCGAACTCGCGGTGACGCGCGCCGACTTCCAGACCTGGAGCGTCGACACGCAAGGCAGAGACACGCTGCACGTCGACTACGCCCTGCCGCGCCGCCAGCCGGGCTTCGGCCGGCAGCCGCCGGCCGCCGGCGGCAAGGTCTCCGGGTTCCAGATCTCCGGGCCGTCGACGTTCCTCTATGTCGTCGACCAGAAGGACCGCCCGGTCACCGTGCGCTACCGGCTGCCGGAAGGCTGGGAGTTCAGCAATGGTCTGCTGCGCACCAGCGATCCGTCGGTGCGCCGCGCCAGGGACTACGACACGTTCATCGATGCGCCGACGTTGGTCGGCTCGTTCTGCGAACAGCGCTTCGAGGTCGCCGGCACGCCGTTCTCGTGCGTGTTCTTCAGCAACGACCAGGTCTACGACTTCGACCTGCCGGCCTTCGCCGACGTCTGCCGGCGCATCGCCAGCTACCAGGGCCAGCTGTTCGGCAGCTTCCCGTTCCCGGACTACGTGTTCCTGTTCACGCTGCCCGGCGGCGGTGGTCTCGAACACCTGAACTCGACCAGCATCGGTCTCGACCCCGCCGGGATGAAGCAGAACGTGGTCGCCGGCGCGTCGGTGACCGCGCACGAGTTCTTCCACGCCTGGAACGTGAAGCGCATCCGGCCGAAGGTGCTCGGCCCGTTCGAGTACCAGCACGAGGACTACACGCAGAACCTGTACGTGTCCGAGGGCTGGACGTCGTACTACGGCGACCTGACGCTGGTGCGCACCGGGCTGATCGAGCCGAAGGAGTTCCTGGCGCTGTTCGAGGGCTACATCCGCACCGAGCTGAACAAGGAAGGCCGCAAGCTGCACTCGGTGTCGTGGGCGTCGCGCAACGTCTGGCACCGCGAGCAGGACGAGCCGGCGCGCGTCGACTACTACGCCAAGGGCGAGCTGCTCGGGGCGCTGATCGACCTGCAGATCCGCCAGCACACGCAGAACGGCAAGTCGCTCGACGACGTGATGCGCTTCCTCAACCGCTGGTTCGCCGAACGCGGCGTCGGCTTCGAGGAGAACGACATCGAGCGCGCCTGCACCGCGATCAGCAACCACGACTTCGGCGAGTTCTTCCTGCGCCACGTCCAGGGCACGATGGACCCGCCGCTGGCGGAGATCTTCGGTCATGCGGGGCTCGACTACAGCGAGGACACCGTGACCGCGGCGGCGTTCCCGTTCGGACTGCAGCGCACGCGGCAGGGCCTGCGCGTCGGCACCGCCGCGGCCGCGGAAGCGGCGGCGCAGCCCGAGTCGGGCGCCACGGTCACCGCGGTCGCCGGCAAGACCGGTGTGCGGCCCGATGCGTTCCTGCGCGAACACAAGCCGGGCGACAAGGTCGTGGTGACGTGGCTGAAGGACGGCCAGCCGCGCGACACCGAGGTCACGCTGGTCGAGCAGAAGATGATGGTGCCGCACATCCGCGTCAACGAGTCGGCGAACGAGCTGCAGCGGCGGATCCGCGAGGGCTGGCTGACCGGCAAGTAGTACGCGCGATCCTTGGTTGTCGGCGTGGGAGCCGCTCGCCGAGGCAAGAAACGTGACTGCCAACCGTCGCGCCATCGGGCTTGCTGCGCAGCGGTCTCGCGACCTACCATCGTCCACATGAAAGCACTGTGGCGCGGGCAGGTGATCGCCGACAGCGACGCCACGATCGAGATCGATCGCTACACCTACTTTCCGCGGCAGTCCGTGCGCATGGAACTGCTGCGCGCCACGGCGAAGACCGCGAGCGACCGCCAGTGCCCGCACGGCGTGCAGTTCTACGACGTCGGCCACGGGCAGAAGAGCAGCCTGCGCAATGCCTGGTCGTACGAAGCGCCGGGTGACGCGATGAAGCAGGTCGACCACTGGATCGGCTTCTGGGAAGAGGTCGAGGTCCAGTCCGGCTAGGCCGCGGGCCGCCGGCCGGTGGGTATAGTCCGCGCCACCGATGCCTTTCTATCGGGATGACCCGGGCGCCCTGCTGCCGTGGCTGCTGCGCCTGTTGAGCCGCAGCTTCCGCATCGGCCGGTTCTTCCGCATCGAAGTGCGGATGTACTGGGTGGCGGCGATCCTGATGCCGCTGCTGTCGCTCGACTGGTTCCGGCGTACGGCCGGCACCGGGCTGGAACTGCTCGTGCTCGCCGCGTGCGCGGTGCTGTTCCTGTACGTGATCGTGTGGACGCACGAGATGGGCCACGCGCTGTGGGGTAGGCGCTACGGCATCCACACGCCGCTGATCACGCTGTCGCCGCTCGGCGGCGTGGCACACATGGGATCGGCGGCGACCGATGCGCGCAGCGATGCGTTGATCGCCCTCGCCGGACCGGCGGTGCACCTGCTGTGGCTCGCGGTGTGCTGGCCGCTGTCGCTGCTGTTGCCGGCCGGCACCGTGACGATCCACGGCTGGCGCTACGATCCGGTGGCGTTCGGGCTGGACCTGCTGGTGCAGACCAACCTGACGCTGATGGTGTTCAACCTGCTGCCGTTCTTCCCGATGGACGGTGGCCGCGTGTTGCGCGCGCTGCTGGCGATGCGCCTGCACCCGAACCGCGCGACGATGATCGCGACGGCGATCGGCATCGGCGGTGGCGCGGTGCTGATGGTCTACGGCATCAGCCGCAGTGGCATCTACGGTTCCCTGCTGGTGGTCATCGGCGTGACCAACATCCTCGCCTGCCTCGACGAACGGCGCATCGCGCGCCACACCTTGATCTACGGCGAGCCCGGTGACCGCCGGCAGTCCTGGCAGAGCGACCCCGAGGCGTGGCGCCACGGCGCGGATCCGTTCGCGCATGTGCGGGAGCAGCCGCAGCGCCGGCCCGGTCTGCTGACCCGCTTGCGGCAACGCCTCCAGGCCAGGCGCGCGCGACGTGAGCCGGACCTCGATCGGCAGGTCGACCGGATCCTCGATCGCGTGCACAAGGTCGGCATGATCGGGCTGACCGACAAGGAACGGAAGATCCTGCAGCGCGCGTCGCGGCGGCGCGGGACCGGGTGAGTGGCAGGTGGCAATGCCCTTGCCGCCACCGACCGACTCCTTCGCCCAGCTCAGGGGCCTGCTCGCGCGCAAGGCCGGCAGGCCGACGACTCGGCGGCCGCAGTGGACCCGTTGGCTGCGCCGCTTCGGCCGCTGGCTGCTCGTGCTGGCGCTGTTCGCGCTGTCGATGGAATGCCTGTGCTTCGCCCATGCCGGCACGGGCTTCCTGTTGTCCTTCGCTGCTTTCCTCGGTTGGACTCTCGCCGTTCTACTGGGTGCCGTCGCAGTCTTGGGCGACAATGCTGCGCAGGCGGGCTCGCGCGCTCCTTGCGACGACCGCTTGCAGGGTTGGGGCAAAGTGCTCGCCGCGTTCGTCGCATGCATGGCACTCGTCGCGTCCCGCCGTCACATCGACGCGCGTGTCTGGCTCTGGTGGCACGAGGAAGAACTTCTTGCCGCAGTGCCGCCCATCACCGAGCCAGTGACGGCGCCACCCTTTCCGCGGGCGAAAGAGGATGGCTTCGTCATCGCCACTTGCGGCTCGCCGCCCGCAACGTTGTTCATCTTCTCCGGCATCCTGCAGCGCTACGGGATTGCGCATGACCCGGCAGGAGTGCTGCGCGCGGGGCAATGGGGTGAACCCGGATCAAGTGGAATGAACTTCACCCTGGTCCAGCATCTGCGTGGGCCTTGGGTGGTCTGGTACGAACGCGACTGATCGCTTGCGCGCACTTGCCTTGCCTGCGAGTGCCAGCTGCGTGCTGCTCGCTCGGCCCGGATACTGGCTCTGATACTAAATGACCACTACCCGCCAGCCCTGGAACGGCGCGGCTTCCGGGTCGCCGACAGGGCTTTGGATTGGCTAGCGGTTGCCGGCAGCTTCCACGCCGACCTGCAGCTCGACCGCGGCACCTGGGCGCACGGTGAACGGCTGCGCATGCAGCTCGCCGCCTTCGACACGCCACAGGCACAGCCACGCGCCTGGAGGCAGCAGCAGGTCGCTGGCCTGCGAAGCACTCACGTCCTCGGCGCGCAGGTCGCCGTCAGGGCGGCGCAGGTAGAACTCGAGCGTGATCGCGGGTTCCGCGGCAGCACGCGCGACGTGCACGCGACCGGGTCGCGGCAGCGCTACGCGGCCGAGATCGCAGAGACCCTTGCCGTCGACCCACGTTTCGCCGAGGTCGACCCAGCCCGAAGTCTCGGCGCCGACCTCGACGCGGTAGAAACCTGCCGCCAGGTGTTCGAGCACGAACGCGCCGTGCTGGTCGTGTTCCATCGCCGCACCGCGGCTGCTGTCGCGCTGCCACACGCGCGCTTCGGCGGCAACCGCGCCGGCCTCGTCGGCGACGGTCGGCTCGACGCGCAGAGCACCCTTGGGCTCGCCGCGCTGCTGCAGATCGAACACCACTTCACCGCTGTCGGGCAGCACGCTCGGCTCGATCGCGACCGGCAGCGCGCCGGCGTCGCGCGGCCACAGCAGCAGCCGGCCCGGACCGCCGGGCAGGTTGGCCAGCACGAAGCTGCCGTCCTGGTGCACGAGACACGCATCGAGCCACGGCTCGCTCGCCGCCGCGTACTCGACCCGCCAACCCGCGAGCGGCGCGCCGTCGGCGCCGAGCGCGCGGCCGCGGATCATGGCACCTTCGGCCAGCACCAGGTCCTGGCGCACCGGGCCGCCGACCGACACGCGCACGTGCTGCAGGCCCTGGTCGCCGCCGCCGGCGCGCAGCTCGATGCTGCCGATCGGCACGTCCTGGAACGTGAACGCGCCGTCCTTGCCGGTGCGCGTGCGCGCGCTCGGCAGATCGACGGCAGTGCCCCAGACGACGGTCGTGTCCGGCACCGGTTTGCCGCTTGCATCGAAGACGAAGCCGGCGATCGAGCCGGCGTTGGTGGCAGCGGGCTTGACCTTTGCGTCGAGCTTCGTGCCGAGAACTAACCGCGTTGCCACCCTGGTCTCGTACTCGGCGAGCACCTTGACCTGCAGGCGCTCGGCGAACTGCGCGGCAACCGAGTTGGTCTCGCCCTTCGCCGCGGCCGGCAGCAGCAGGTCGGCGAACGTCGCCTGCGGATGCAGGCCGGCGCGCACCTTGAGCCGTTCGTCGAACAGGCCACGGAACTGCGTCGGGCCGGCATGGCACGACCGGCATTCCTGCGACGGGGGCGCACTGTGGCGCGGACAGGTGGAGCTGTCGCTTTGCTTCGCGAACTTGTCGGCGAGGGTGATCTGCGCTTCCTTCCGGCGCATCACCTCCCTGGCCCGATCGTCGCGGTTGGTTTCGCCGAGCAGCGCCAGCTCGCGTGCGGCGCCGGCCTGGACCTCGATCTGTTGCAGCCCCTGCGCCAGGCCGTCGCGGCGCACGCCGATCACCATCGACATCGCCTGCTGCTTGCCGTGCCAGCGCAGCACCACGCTGCCGGCGGCCGAGGTGGTCTCGCCCCAGGTGTTCAGCGCGCAGCCGGCAGGGGCGAGGAACAGTTGCGCGCCTTCGACCGGCAGGCCATCGCGATCGCGCACCGAACATCGCAGCTCGAAACCGAACGGGTGCGCGAGATCGACGTTGACGGCGCGCGTGCCCGGCATTTCGGTGCGTTCGCTCGCGCGTGGTGCGGTCTGATCGGCGCCGAGCACGGCATCGACGACCGGCGGGCTGGACGCGGTCGTGGTCGCGGCCGGCGATGGCTCGGCGTTGTTCTGCAGCGTGAACAGCAGCGCCGCGCCGACCAGGACGGTGGCGGCGGCGAGAGCGAGCTTGGTGGTCGGTGCCATCAACAGGGCTCCGGTGGTGAGCAGCAGGGGTCGGGTGGCGTGCAGGCCGGTGGCCAGCAGCAGCGCCCGCTGCCAACGCTGGCGGCCGTCGGTGCGATCCAGGTCGGCGCGCAACAGCGCCAGGCCGCGCTGCAGCCGGCTCTTCACCGTCGCGAGCGGTGCGCCGGTGCGCGCGGCGATCGCGGTCGGCGTCAGGTCCTCGAAGTAGCGCAGCAGCACCGTCGTCAGGTACGGCTCCGGCAGCGCGAATACCCCGACGGTGACGCAGCGCAGCGTCTCGCGCCGTTCAGCGAAGTGATCGGCGCCCGGCTGCGCCTCGGCGCGCGCGGCCAGCTGTTCGCGTGCCTGCCGGTGGCGTTCGCTGCGGCGGTGCTTGCTCGCGAGGTTGCGCAGGATCGTGGCGAAGAACCCGGCGAGCGAACCGGGCCGTTCGGGCGGTGTGCGCAGCGCGCGCAACGCCGTCTCCTGCACCAGATCGTCGGCGTCGCTGCCGCCGACCAGATCGCGCGCCAACGCGCGCATGGCGGCGGCGTGGTTCTCGAGTTCGTACTGGACGGACTGGGTCGGGGTCATCGACGGAACGCGCGCCACTGGTTCTATCACCCTGCGGCGGCCGGTGGGGATGCACCGGTGGGCTGGTTTCGTCGCGCGGGCTACGACTCCGGCCGGCGGTCCCGCAGCTCGGCCATCGGCACCCACGCCGCCTGCCCTGGCCTGCGGAACCACGTGGCTTCACGGAACGGCGCGAACATGCCATCGGCGAACGCGAACTGCACGGTGATCGCATTTGCGCGCAGGTCCGCGTGCGCGAAGAAACGGTCGTTGGAGACCACGAGAGAACGCGAGGCGGCGGCGTGGCGGAGCAGCGGCACGTCGGCCGGTCCGCCCGGCGGGCACACGACGTGATGGACGTTGGTGTGTCCACTGGCAGCGACCAGCCGGTCCAGTCCGGCCTGCACGCGTTCGGCACAACGCGCCCAGGTCGAGTGATCGAGGAACACCGACACCGGCAGATCGGGTCGCCAGGCGCGGAACCACTGCACCGCCTGCTGCAACCGTTCGATCGCGCGCGCGCGGACGTTGGCGATCACGTTGGCGCCGTCGATGGCGATGCCGCCGAGTGGCGGTGGCGACGGCGGTGCAGCGTGGCGTCTCCGGCGCGGCATCGGCGGGCTGGCCGGCTAGCGCTTGGAGCGCGCCAGCAGCTCGGCGAGATGGCTCTGCCAGAGCTCGGGCCAGGTGTGCGTCTGGTGGCCGCGCGTCTTCTCCGACAGCGGCAAGACGACTGCCTTGCCGTGCCCGACCCGCGCGAGGTTCTTCTCCAAGAGACTCAGCTCGGGCGGATTGATCGCGTCATCGGCAAAGTTGAGGGCGAGCAGCGGCGCCTCGATCTTTTCGAGCAGCGGCGACGGGTCGTAGTCGCGCGAGGCATCGAGCGCGTACAGCAGGTCGTTGGCGTCGGTCTTGGCGAACCGTTCGGCCATGTACTTGTCGACCGCGGCGTCGGCGGCGGCGCGGTCGGGCGCCTGCTGCAGCCACTGCAGCGGACTGCCGGAGATCACCAGCATCAGCGCCAGGGCACCCTTCAGGCCGCGCGGCTGCGCCGTGTAGTCGCCGCCGTGCCACTCCGGATCGTCCTTGATCAGATCGCCGGCCATCTTGCGCCACATGCGGTTCCTGCCCGCGATCGCCGCCGGCAGGCTCGCCAGCGGCATCAGCGCGTCCATGAACTCGGGGAACGTCTCGCCCCACACCCAGGTGTGCATGCCGCCCATCGACGTGCCGATCACGAGCCGCAGGTGGTTGACGCCGAGCCGCTCGGTCAGCAGCCGGTGGTGGGCGCTGACCATGTCGGCATAGGTGTAGTGCGGAAACTTCGCGCGCAGGCCGTCGCTCGGCCTGGTCGAGCCGCCGTGGCCGATGCCGTCCGGGATCACGAGGTAGTACTGCTCGGCCGTCAGCAGCTGCCCCGGTCCGAACAGCACGCCGGCGAAGTTCGGCACCAGGAACTGCGCCGACGAGCCGCCGGTGCCGTGCAGCACCAGCACGGCGTTGGTCGTCCTGCCGGCGTCGTCCTGCTTCTTGCCGTACGTCACGTAGTGGAGCTTCACCTTCGGCAGCATCTCGCCGTTGGCGAAGTGGAAGTCGTCGAGCACCGCGTCGCCCGCCGCGGGTTCCGGCGCAAGTGACTGGGCCGGTGCCGGGAATGCCGCGGCGAGGGTGAGCAGCAGGGTGCGCGTGGCTCGCATGCCGGGGAAGTACCCGCGAGGGCAGTTCTTCGCCACTCTCTCGCGGGTTCCGAACGTCGGGCATCCGGCCGGCGCAGCGCCGCGCGACAACTTGACCGGGCAGCGATCCAGCCCGACCATCCGCGCAGCACCACCGGGTGGCCCGGAACGGTTGCTTGCAGGTCCAACCACTCGGAGTCCACGCATGGAGTCGTCACCGCAGTACACGCGTCGGGACGCACTGATGATGATGGGGGCGATGGGCGCCGCGGCGGCCGTGCCGAAGGTGTCGCTGGCCGCGCCGCCGGCGGGCACGGTCGTCGAACGCAATGACGCCGCGGTGCGCACGATGCTGGCGACGCAGGTCGCCGATCCGGCGAGTCCGTTCCGCGGCTGCGCGCCGGATCCTTCCGGTCTGCACTCGCCCGGATCCGCGTCCGGGATGATCGAGACGATGGTGGCGTCGTTCGTGCATCCGCAGTCGGCGTTTCATGGTGACAAGGAACTGCTGGCGCGGATCGCGCTCGCGGCCGGCTTCCTGGAGCGCGCGCAGACGCCGCAGGGGAACGTCAGTCTGCTGACCACCAACTTCAATTCGCCGCCGGACACCGGCTTCGTCGTGCACGGTGTCGCCACCGGCGCGGCGATCGGCAGACTGCATGGCCAGGACGACATCGTGCGCCTGCTGCAGCCGTTCCTGGTGAAGGCCGGCGGCGGCATGGCGGTGGGCGGCATCCACACGCCGAACCATCGCTGGGTCGTCGGTGCGGCGCTGGCACAGATCCACGAGCTGTTTCCCGATGACCGCCTCGTGCGTCGGATCGACGAGTGGCTGGCCGAAAGCATCGACATCGACGCCGACGGACAGTTCACCGAGCGCAGCACGCTGACCTACGACATCGTCAGCGACCGCGCGCTCGTGGTCATGGCCGCCAAGCTGAAGCGACCGGAACTGCTCGCGCCGGTGCGAGCCAACCTGCGCGCCTTGACCTTCCTGCTGCACGCCGATGGCGAAGTGGTGACCGAGATCTCGCGCCGCCAGGACCAGTACACGCGCGGCAGCGTCAGCGGCTACTGGTTCCCGCTCACTTGGATGGCGCTGCAGGACAAGGACGGGCAGTTCGCCACGCTGGCGCGGCAGGCCGAGCCCACCGGTGCGCGCCTGTCGGCCCTGCTCGAGTATCCGGAGTTGTCGCAGCCATTGCCCCCTTCGCAGCCGCTGCCGGAGGACTTCGAAAAGGCCTGGCCGGCGCTCGGGATCACGCGCATCCGCCGTGGGCCACGGAGCGCGACGATCGGTCTCGGCGGGTCGAGCAGGTTGTTCTCGCTGCGCCACGGCGAGGCGGTGCTCGAAGGCGTGCGCATGGCGACGGCGTTCTTCGGCAAGGGTCAGTTGCTCGCCGACGCCGCCGACAAGCGCGACGGCACCTGGCATCTGCGCCAGACGCTCGAGGCGCCGTACTACCAGCCGCTGGCCGAGAAGATCACCACCGAGACCTGGACCGACAGTCGCCGCCGGCGCCGGCAGAGCGAAGTCTGCCGGCTCGAGCAGTCGGCGGAGATCACCGAGACCAGCAAGGGCTTGCAGTTGCGCCTGCGGGCGCACGGGACGGACGGCGTGCCGCTCGCGGTCGAGCTGTGCTTTCGCGACGGTGGGCGGCTCGAAGGCTGCGTGCCGAACGCCGGCGAGCCCGGGAGCTCCCTGCTGACGGAAGGCACCGGCGTGTACCGCGCCGGCCGGAACGAGATCCGCTTCGGTCCCGGTGCGGCACCGCACCGTTACGTGCAGGTGCGCGGCGCGGAGCCGCGACTGGCCGGGCAGAGCGTGTACATCACCGGCTTCACGCCGTTCGATCGTACGCTCGTGTTCGAGTGCAGCTGAATCGCGACGCCCGCGGAGGCGCAGCGCACCGGGTGCAGCAGTCCCGACGCCGGCGGATCAGGTCTTCGGCTTCGGCGGCGGCAGGTCGCGCGCCTCGCACACCGACTGGAAGCCCTGACGCGCGTGCGAGCCGTCACAGAACGGCTTGTTCGCCGACTGGCCGCAGCGACACAGGGAGATCATCACGCGTCCGGCCAGGCCAAAGTCCTTGCCGGTCTGGTCGTGGATCGAGAACTCGCCTTCGATGCGCAGCGGGCCGTTGTTGCTGATCGTGATCTTCGTCATCGCGACCAGGGTAGCAGGGGCGGGCTCGAGTGGCCAACCCGCGGCGCAGCGGTGATACGCTCCCGCCGACCTGGAGTCACCAAGGCTACGAGGGCTGCGATGCACCACGAGCGAGCTGTCACGCGCCGGCTGTTTCTCGGACGATCGGGTGCGGCGGCAGCGCTGCTGGTGTCGGCGCGCACGAGCCGGCTTGCGGTCACCGGCCAGGAACCGGCCGCAGCGCAGGGCCTGAACGCCGAGATCACCAGGATCATCGAACGGATCACCGACCCGGAGATCCGCGCCGGGGTGACCGCAGCGGTGGCGAAGAACCTGCTGCCGGCCGCGGTCGAGCAGGCTTATCCCGGCCACTTCAACATCTGTGCGGACGGCGGCGGCTATGGCGACTGGGCGACGTGGCCCGGGCTCGACTCCTGGCAGATGGCGGGCGCCTATCTGTTGCTCGGCAACACCCGCCTCGTGCTCGATTACTTCGATTACGTCGGCGCGGCCCAGCGTCCGGACGGCAACATCCCGTTCGCGATCTTCAAGGGCAGCACGCGCGCGGACGGCACGTATTTGTGCGGCCTGAAGCACCCGCAGGACGTCTTCACCTACACGCCGTCGGTGCGCGCTGGCCTGCCGGCTTCGAGCCAGGAGCCGCGGCAATGGATCGGCCTGTTCGGGCACTGGCAGCCGAAGGCCGAGCCGTTGAGCACGCTCGGACCGGTGTGCCATGTGCTGACCGCGGCAGAGATCTTCGACGCCACCAAGGACACGAAGTGGCTGGCGAAGCAATTGCCTTCGGTCGAGAAGGCCGCGAAGTACCTGTCGAGCCGGACCAGCCCGAACGGTCTCGTCGCGCATTCCGGCTTCTATCTCGAGCTGCCGCCGCGCCGCGGCTGGGACGGGGTGGCGCAGTGCTACGTGGTACATGCCTACCGCGAACTGGCGCGGCTGTTCCGCCAGGCCGGCAACGACGGCGCCGCCAGGCAATGGACCGCGAAAGCCGACCAGCTGGCGCGGACCTTCGTCACGACCTTCTGGCGCGACGACCACTTTGCCGAGTATGTGCACGAAGAGCACGGGCTGGTCGACGCGCACGGGCTCACGGACACCAATTGGGCCGCCGTGGCCTTCGGCGTGGCCGAGGAGCAGCAGCTGAAGAAGCTGTGGCCGCTGCTCTTGAAGGAGCAGGGGTTCTGGTGGGGCGGCATGCCGACCTTGCCCGCGACCAGGCCGTTCAGCTACGAGCAGTGGGAGCTGCACGAGACCGTGCCGATGGCAGTGCCGCCGTTGCTCGACATGTCTTCGATGGGCCGCGTCTGGTACCTGGAGGCGATGGCCTGCCAGCGACAACAGGCCTGGGATCGGCTGCTCGAATCGACGCGCCGCGTCTGCCGCGCCGCCAAAGATGGCCATTGGCGTGAGCGCTACCAGCCGCAGGCCGACGGGACGACGGTGCCGGCGCGCTCGGAGAAGTACTGCGAGTACCCGGCGGTGCTGCTGCGCGTCGTCCTGGGCAACCTCGACACGTTCTGCAAGAAGCAGTAGCGCCGACCTCGCCGGCGCGACGGCCTCTCACTGCAGTCGGCGCAGATGCTCCTGCTCCCAGCCGCGCAGCCGGCCATCGAGCACGAACGGCCCGAACGGCAGCAGCGCGCCGGCAAACACCAGCGCCGCGCGCGTGCCAGGCAAGCGGGCGATCGTGCGCGTGCGCTGCCAGGCGATGCAGAAGGCGACGAACAGGACGCCGTGGATCCAGCCGGCGACCACCACCGCGACCGGCAGGCTCGCCAGGTACTTCAGCGGCATGGCGATGCCGAGCAGCAGCAGGAACGAGATGCCTTCGGCGATGGCCACGCGGCGCAGGATCGGGAACGGGTTGTGCACGCGCGGCACAGCCTGCGCGCGACGTTGGTCGACTGCAAGAGCCGCGTCGGCGAGTGGATCGCCATGAGCGATCCGATCACGAGCGAGGGGAACGTTGCCGCAGCTCAACGGGCGGGAACCATGGTCTCCCGACTCTCCGATCGGATCGCGCGCAGCCAGCGGGCGACTGCCAGCGCGTTGCCGAGTCGCTCGCGGGCGCGGCCGTGGCAGGCGACCGGTACCGGACCGAGCTGCTCGTTGCCGAGCACTTGCTCGAGGAAACCCGCGCGGTGGTTGCGCAGGTTGCAGTAGGCGATCTTCAGCACCAGCTGCTCAGAGGCACTTGGAACGACGCATTGCCCCCACGCGAGCGTGGTCGCGGTCCACGCCGCGAGCACCGGCTCCGGGCCGGCGAACGCAGCGAAGCGGGCACGCGCCGCCTCGGGGCTGCTGCCGTCGCGGACCAGGTCCGCCGACAATCCCATGTGTCCGAGATGCCGTGCCGACGGTCCGGCACCGGCCGGCCGCAGCACCGCTTCGAACACTTCGCCGGTGTCGATGCGCGCCGCGGTCCACTGCAGCAGCTCGCGCGTAGCTGCAGGATCGCCGCCCGGCAGCGACGACTCGCCGTAGACGACCAGCAGGTTCCCGGCAGAGAGCAGCGGCGACAAGCGCCGCTGTGGCCGCCGGCGCGGCAGCTTGGTGCGACCGGACCGACCGAGTGCGTCGACGTGCTGGATCTGCCGATCGATCATCCGGTCGAAGGCGGCGATGAGCCCGTCGAGGCCCCGCGTGTCCGGCTCGAGCATCTGCAGCGCGCCGACGATCGCCTCGAGCGTCGACAGGAAATCGCGCTGCGGTTCGCGCCGGATCCGATAGCGACTCGGATCGCGCGGGTGCAGGCGGACATGGCGCAGGGACTGCAGCCACGGGTTGTCCGTGTACAGCCGCCGTGCGTGCGCCCAGGTGCCGTCGAGCACGATCAGAGTCGACGGTCGCTCGGCCGCGGCGATGGCCGCGATGTCGATGGCCCGCGGGTGCGGATAGAGCACCGCCGCATCGGCCGGAACTTCGATCGGACAATGCAGATTGCCGGCCAGATCGCCGTGCGCCACCTGGATGCGGGCATGCGGCAGGATCAGGTCGACGAGGCGGGCGGTGCCGAACGGATGCAAGCGCTCGCGCGGGTGCTGCAGGATGACGATCCCGGTCCGCGTGTCGACCACCGGCAGGTCGTGGCACAGGCACATCGACGCCGGCCGCATGCAGCGGTAGCACATCAGGCGCGGTGCGGCGGCGAGCTGCGTGGGGGCAGGCACGGGGTGGCTGGCAAGCATAGGGGAATAACCTCCAGGTCAGTTGCGCACGTTCTTGGTGTTGGCTCGGGTCGCAGCTGGCGTCGCCGCTCGTCCTTTGCCGAATGCAGATGCGCAACCAACAGACGAGGATGGGGCCCGAAAGAGAATCGCGAACGGGCCACATCATGATTCTGCGCGGAGGGGATCCCGACTCGCGCGTCTTGCCGCACGTCGGTTGCTTGCGAGGGAGTCAGGACTCCAAGCGCGGTATCTCCCAGCGTCGGGTACAGGGTCGCAAGGGGCGACTGACCGGCGAGATTACCTTCCTAGAACGCCAGCGACCAAGTGCCTTGGTCGCCATCGTAGATGAGCATCTTGTCGATCAGGAAATCGCGACCGAGCAAGACCTGGAGACCCAGGGGAGCAAGCTTGCCACACATCGTTTGGGGAAGGTCGAAGACCTGAACGACGCTTCCCATTTGCACTTCGATCCTGCAGGCGAACAGATCGACTTTCTGATTGCCGCCCACCCCGTGTTGGAACCCCTGCCCGACCGGCTGCAGCTGGAGGTTCTTTCGCAGGAGATCCTCATCAACGCAGGTCGTGTCTGCTCCAGTGTCCAGCAGGGCAGTTCCCGAGACTGGAGGCGGAGGCTGTTGACCCGACTTCACCATCTGATCGGCAAGCGCAGATGGCACATTGATGACGACGGGGATTCTGATGCCGAACTTTGCGAGGACGGTGGCCGGTGAACAACGACTAGACTTCCAGCAGTCGTCTGCCCAATCTGATTCTGGAATCGACCCCTAACGATCGACACGAATCGCTCCGACCACGAGGGCGGGATTCGATCTGGGCGCGTCTTCCTTGGTGATCTGCTTGATGATGAAGTCCTGCTTGACTCCGCGAGCTGTTATCCCTGCTTGGTAGGCGGCCCCAGCAGTATCGAAGTGCCCGATCAAACTCTCGTCCGCGATGGTTGCCCACTTCCCTTCGAGGCCGTTGCGAATCCATTCGTCACGCTTCCGATCGAAGAACGCGATGTTCTTTGCGAGGGGAGAATCCATGGGGGTGCTCGATGCCGTGGACAAGGGGCGAAGAGAGTAGGCCTCGGGCCGGAGGCTGTCTACTCGCTCGAAGCATACCTTCGGCGGAAACTGCGTGGAGGCTTGAGGTTGGGTGGCATCCGTTGGCTCGCTCCGTCCGCAGACACCGGAGATTCCGGGACCGGCCCACCCCAAGGCGCAAGGCGGAGCAATCAGCTCAGACGGCGTGCCCGCGCCCTGCACCATGGCTCGCGAGGTCGGCGCCGCACCTCCTTGCGCTCGTCGATGTTGGCACAGGCGCTGAGGCTGTGCCACGACCCGAGGGTCGACATGATCTCGAACCGGATACGTGCGCCATCGTGGCGAACACCTGCCGCCTGCTGGCCAGCGACGTGCCCTTCCTGTTTCAACCGATCCGCCCTGCTGCTGCGTTGACTTCAACCGCGCTGAGCAACCACACGAGTCGAGGAATGGAGAAACGGTCGGTCCGCAGACAGACTCGCCCGAGCGGGGCGGCGGGTGCGCAGGTTCGTTCCGCCGGAGGCTCCGCGAAGGTCGAGTGCTTTCCGGGCTCCAGGAAACTTCCACCTTCGAGACTGCACGCTCGCGGCGTGCGAAAGGCCATGGGCGTCAGAGCGCCTCCCATCTCCGTGGCAGTGCCGGGTTGCGGGCTGCGCCCATCCGGCCGGGGGAAGAAGGACACCGGACCCGGCGGATTCAGGCTATCCTGTCACCGCCACCATGCCCGTCATCCGTGAACGCCGCTTCCTCCGTGTCAAGCTGGACATGGTCACGCGCTGCCAGCTGCGCTGCATCATGTGCCACTTCGCGCACCCTGACTTCCGCGAGAGCGCGGTCACCATGGGCGGCGAACTGCTGGAGAAGGTCGCTTCCGAGCTGTTCCCGCGCGCGCACGACGTCGTGCTGTCGTCGAGCGCCGAACCGCTGATGGCCGCCGACCTGCCGCGCGCGCTCGAGCTGTGCCGGCAGTACGGGGTGCCGAGCTTCCACTTCAGCACCAACCTGCTGTCCATGACCGATGCGATCATGGACAAGATCATCGACGTGCAGATGCCGCTGCTGACCGTCAGCTGCGACGGCGGCACCAAGGAGACGTTCGAGAAGATCCGGCGGCCGGCCAAGTGGGACGTGTTCCTGCGGCGGCTCGATCTGGTCAACGAGCGCAAGCGCGTGCGCGGCACGCATCTGCCGGAACTCAGCATGACCTGCGTGCTGATGCGCAGCAACATCCGCGAAGTGCCGGACATGATCCGCTTCTTCCGCGCCCGCGGCATCCAGTACATGAACTTCGTGCACATGGCGATCATGGGCGGCCTCGGCGTCGAGCACGAATCGCTGCAGAACGATGCGCGGCTGTGCAACGACACCATGGCGGTGGCGCGGCTGGTCGCCGCCGAAGTCGGCATGAACGTGATGATGCCGATCCCGATCGCCGAGAACTTCGCGGCGCAGGGCACGGTCACCGACCAGCGGCGCAGCGACGAGGGCGGCGGTCTGGCCCTGATCGCGCCCGCGGCCGAACCGGACGCGATCGCCGACCCGACGACCGTCGCCGACTACCTGAACCACAAGAACAACGAGTTCATGCTCAAGGCCAAGCGGAAGCTGCACCACAACCGGCCGTGCTACTTCCCCTGGTACTACATGCACGTCAATCCGGACGGCACCGTGTTCCCGTGCGGTTGCTGGTTCGAGTTCAGCACCTTCGGCGACTTCAAGACGCAGACCTTCGCCGAGATCTGGACCGGTCCCAAGTACAAGGAGCTGCGCCGGCAGCTGTACCACATGCAGCTGCGCGACGTCTGCGCCAACTGCTCGGTCGCCAACATGGGGCGGCCCGACGTGCGCGCGTCGTTCAGCCACCGCGCCAAGGTCCACCGCCAGGCAGCCGGACCGGGCTGAGCAGGCCGGCAGTCCGGCGGCAGTGACAAGCCGCGGCCGCGGCGCCATGATGGTTCGATGGCATCCGTCGGGCCGGGATCGCTGCGCGTCACCGCCGCTGCGGCCCTGCTGTGCTGTCTGGTGCCGGCCGTGCCGGCGCAGGGCGGGCCGGCGACCCCGCGTTCGTTCGACGAGACGATCCGGCCGCTGCTGACCGAGTACTGCATCACCTGCCACTCGACGCAGAAACAGAAGGGCGACCTCGACCTCGAACGGTTCACGTCGCTGGCCGCGGTGCAGCAGCAGCCGAAGGTCTGGCAGCGCGTCGTCGAACAGCTCGACGATCACGAGATGCCACCGAGCGACAAGCCGCAGCCGGACGCTTTGCAGCGCGAGCGGTTGCGCAGCTGGTGCCAGACCGTGCTCTTGGACTTCGGCAACGCCCACGCCGGCGACCCGGGGCCGGTGGTGCTGCGCCGCCTGTCGAACGCCGAATACACCTACACCATCCGTGACCTGACCGGCGTCGGCTCGCTCGATCCGGCGCGGGAATTCCCGGTCGACGGCGCCGCCGGCGAAGGCTTCATGAACGTCGGCCAGGCGCTGGTGATGTCGCCGTCGCTGGTGACCAAGTACCTCGACGCCGGCCGCAGCATCGCCGAGCACGCGGTGCTGTTGCCCGGCGGCATCCGGTTCTCGCCCAGGACCTCGCGCCGCGACTGGACCGAGGAACGGCTCGCCGAGATCCGCACGTTCTATCGCGGGTTCACCGATCCGGGCGGCGGCGAGGTGGTCGACCTGCAGGGCATCGTGTTTGCCACCAACGAGGGTGGCCGGTTGCCGTTGGCGAAGTACGTCGCCGCTGTGCTGGAACTGCGCGGCACCGCCGACGGGAGCGAGGCCATCGCCGCGCTGGCCAGGCAACGCGGGCTGAGCCCCAAGTACCTCGGCCTGCTGTTGCAGACGCTGCAAGCGCCGCAGTCATCGCTGCTGCTCGATCCGATCCGCGCCGCCTGGCGCAACAGCAAACCTGCGGACGTCGATGCACTCGCCGGCGATATCGTCGCGTGGCAGAAAGCGCTCTGGACGTTCCGCAGTGTCGGTCTGATCGGCAGGACCGGCGGGCCCAAGGCGTGGCTGGAGCCGGTCAACCCGCTGGTCGCCGGGCAGGATGTGCGACTGGCGGTGCCGGCAGCCGCGGACGGCAAGGCAGTGACCTTCTATCTGGTGGCCGGCAATGCCGGTGACGGCAGTGATGGCGACGTTGTCGTGTGGCAACAGCCGCGGTTCACCAAGAAGGGCCGTCCGGATCTGCTGCTGCGCGATGTGCGGCGGGTGACGCGAGAGCGGACCGAGCGGCGGGCGCAGCTGTTTGCGACCGCGACGGCCGCCCTGGCCGCCGCCGCGGCAGCGAGCGACAGCACAGGCTCGATCGATCTCGAGGCACTCGCGCAGCGACACGGTGTCGCCGCCGCTGCGCTCTCT
>Ga0209488_10000291_pt1 | contig 40989 bp, 31 predicted proteins | sample Rivendell_Oct201_8_FD_188349 | JGI IMG/M metagenome (GOLD analysis project Ga0209488, IMG submission 188349) | Vadose zone soil microbial communities from the Eel River Critical Zone Observatory, Northern California, USA -... | ecosystem: Environmental > Terrestrial > Soil > Vadose zone >...
AACGTCAACGTCTTCCAACTCCACTCCGGCATCACGTTCCCTGGTATGACCGGCAAACAGGCGGCGCAATCGGCGCCGGAATCTCAGCCCAATCAGAGCAATCGAAAGCAAAACTGCAGCGGGTTTCTTGCCGTCCACCAGATATCCGCCGGCGGTAGTCAGGATATACATCAACACGATGAACGAACCGCCTGTTGCCAGCAGTCCATACAGAAAGAGAGTCCGGCGCTCGCTCTGCGGCGGCATTTCCTCAGCCACAGCACCGAAACCCGCCACACGCTTGATCCACTGCCCGACATAGCGAAAGGCCTTTCTTCGCAGATTCGGAATCTCCAGGTAATCGCTCAGCAGGTAGTAGCCGTCGAACTTCATCATCGGATTGAGATTGAGCAGCGTTTTGATTCCGGAGCTGGTCATCACCATCAGGCCCGCATAATTGAGCCAGGTATCGTGGTCTGCCACCCGCCATGCAATGACGGCAAGAGCCCAGAGAAATAGTTCGAAATACGGACCTGCGATGCCAACCCATAGCCGTTTTTTCTTTTCCGGAAACAGCCAGGAGTCGCTGACGTTGCAGTAAAGAGCCGGTTGAAAGTAGATCAGAAGGAAACCAATCTCGTGTACCTCACCTCCGTAATGAGTGCAGGTCAGGCCATGCGCAAACTCGTGGGCCGATACCACAAGAAAAGCGAGCGTTATGAAGATCAGGACTGCAGAGAAACCGTAAAGCCGAGGGAGATCCGCCAGAAAGCGATTCCAGTTTGAGATGGATATCCCGACAGCAAGCAGAATGAGAACGGCGGACAATACCAGGAATTGCGGCGAGTAAAAACACTCCACCGGAGAACGCAGGCGGACAAAAAGCCGTGACGGATCGAACAGCTTGTAACGAAGATAGAGCGGATTCCCCTGAAGGCGCGGATTGCTCACCCGAGATCTGCGCTGTCCTGTTTCGAGGAGATCCGTTTTTTCGAGCTTCCGAATGAAAGCGCGAAGCATCTCCACGGGAAGAACGGCTTCAAACCGTTCTTCGACCCGTTTTCGAATGACGTCCAGCGTTGTCTCGCCATCCAGTTGTTGCGCGATAAACTCTTCCGCCTCCCCAAGACGAAAGAAGTTTCCGGAAATTGGATCCTTGACGACAAAGCTGAGGGTGCCCGCCGTTTGACGGCAGCGAATTATCAGATCCTGACGAAATTTGGGTACAGACGAAATCATGTTCCCCCGATTACGGTCGTATGTCGAAGAGGTTGCCCGGCTGGACGAGCAACCTCATCCGATGTGAATCTACGGATCAGCCCAGCTCTGAACCGCAGATCAAACACAACTACCTACATCCCGCAGACGCATGGCTTCCATGACTCTTGTGCGAAGCATGGCTTCCATGGCTCTTGTGCGAAGCGTGGCTTCCATGACTCTTATGCGAAGCATGGCTTCCATGACTCTTACCCGAGGCATGCGAGTGTCCCGAGTGACCCGAATGTCCCGAATGTCCGGACCCGCATGGCGGGGGCGGCCCGATTACACCGGGAGCAATGCGTTGCTCGAGTTTTTCCAGCTCCAGATTCAGGTGTCGCATTAGTTCTCACCTCCTTTCTTTTTTGGATTGAGTACAACAGCGAAGAACTGATTCTTTGAGATCAGAAGAAGTGAAGGCGAATCGGACGCGCGGAGAATGAGAGGGGGTCACCGCAGGTCTGTTCAACATGGATTGCCACATAAGAAGTATCGGTGCGATTTCAGACTCAGCGGATCGGTTGGCAAGAGAAATACCAATTGGCGTCCGGGAATTTGTCCTAGGAGTTGCTACCGTTTATCGCAACGGACATGCAGCCATCGGACAAAACATGTGGCAAATTCATTACAGTGGGCGGCAATCGCATACCACTTCAGGTCTCTTCACTGCCGGGGTCGTTACAGCTTCGGAGTGGCTTCAGCCACTCATCCGCAGCGCGATGTCGCGCATGTTGCCCGCGTCCGTTTCGGCGAAACACAGGTTTGGTTCACCTCATGCTGGATGGCATTGGATCACGGTGGGTCGCGTGTCGCCTCCTGTATGAAGAAACAAAAACATCTCCGACTGTCGCTCTACACGGCGCCTGAACTCTCGATCGGGCGTGCCCCTCTGACTCCACAGAATTGTCAGTTTGATCCGAAACGGGTGAGATACCTGGAAGGGATGGTCGCCTATCTGAACACTTTATTCGAAACCCATCGAAAAAATTATTCCGAGGCTGAGGCCCGAGTGCGGCTTGAAAAGTCTCTTGCACAGCTTCCGTACTCGGAACTGGTCCAGTTCGATCCGGATCAGAATCCATCGGTGACCGAAAATCCTGGCGCCCGAGACAGGATCGGATTCAACAAAGATCGGTTGCGGATTACTTTCCTGGATGGCTTTCGCCGCTGTGCCGAGAGTCCCTCAATCCAATCGGGGGAACTGACGCCAGTGATATCGGGAATTGTCGCCAGACTTTCCCGTGGCCTTACCGAAAGTGACCTATGCCGAATTCTCAGGGAGTCCGACGTGGATCTTGCGTCTGTAATTGAGGGGCTGCGCAACTTCGGGATGATCGAAGAAGTCGATCCGACAGAGTCGATCGTGCCTCTACCGCTGTTGGAGGGAAACACGGATCGCCTCTCCTGGCTGGGACATGCGTGTGTCCTTTTCCAGACGGCCCGCTCCTCGATCTGTGTCGATCCCTTTCTTCGGCCTCACATCCGGTGGACCGAAAGGGATCTGATGTCGTCCTTTTCCGATTCCTACGGCGACCGCTTCTTTTTTGAACCGTACAGCCATCAACTGAAACAGCTGTCACCGGCACAACTCCCTCCAATAGATGCGGTCTTTATCACGCATCAGGATATCGATCATTGCAACCTGGGAGTTCTGATGATGTTGCCCGAGGATATTCCCATCATCGTACCGGACTACCGCGCGGATCGCATGTGGGAGACCGACCTCATGAACGTCATCCACAATATCCTCGGGAAGCGCCGGAAAGTCATCCGCCTGGCGCACGGTGAAACGATGACGATCGGCGATATCCGCGCCACGGCCTTTCCATTTTTCTCGGAAATGCCGTCATCGTTACAGACTTCCTGGAACTGTTATCTCTTCGAGACCTCGAAGTCGGCAGTGGCATGCACAGCGGACTCCGCAATTACCGATGAATCCATCGAGTTTTTGATTACGAAGCTTCGAGGCCAGTCGAAACCTTTCACGCTTTGCGCTCGATCCATTCATTCCGGCAAGACATCGCCCGGTTTTCGCGACGAAACCGAAAGCCTTTTTAACTTCAGTCGGCTGTGGGCCTGGTACATGCCCATTTGGGATATGTTTCAACCGGTAGAGGAATCGGGCGTCAGCGTACCCCGATTTCAGCAGCTGTCGCAGCAAACGAATTTCCGCTTCTATCTTCCTTATGCGATGGGAACCGCCCCCTGGTTCCGCATATCGGATACGAACGATCCTTTGTATATCCCCATGGCCAATCTATCGGCACAGGAACTGCAGATGATTTCCGGGACGTTGAAAGCTATTCCCGGCGGCCCTTCCTTGTTTCCAGGCAAGTTCGGCCGGCCTTTCTCGCTTACTGAAACGGCGTAATAACTCCTGGTCAGATTTCGAAATCCCGATGCGACTTCGCCCAGTCTCCTTATTGCAAGGGGAAGATACGGGCTGACGGGACAACTTCCTCCACGAGCCCCAACAGATGAGGATGGCAGGTGAAGAGAAGAATCTGATGGGACTCGGCCAGCTCGCGAACGGCGAGAAGAGTATTCCGGCAACGCTTGGGATCAAAGTTGACGAAGACATCGTCGAACACCACCGGAAGCGGATCGACGTGCGTGGCGTATTCGCGAACCAGAGCGAGACGCATAGCGAGATAAAGCTGCTCCGCGGTACCCCGGCTCAGGAGTTGAGGTGGCAGGCGGACGCCATCGGCGCGCTCAACCAGGATATCGCCGCCATCAAGCGGCGCAATCACGCGGCTATAGCGGCCCTCGGTCATCACTTTGAAAAAGACCGATGCCTGCCGCAGGACTTCGGGTTGGCGTTCGGTCTCGTAGACTTTTCGGGTTTCGTCCAACAGTGTTTTACACAAAGTCAGAACGGCCCATGTCTCGGCCGTCGCATCGAGTTTTGCCAGAATGAGTTCCTGCCGGCCCAGCATGCGTGAACGTTCCTCACTGCGCTCCATGATGGCAATGCGTTCGTCCACGCGCGCGGATTCGTGACGCACATCCAGCAGGCGCTGCTCCGTGGAGGCCAGTTCCGCCTTGGTGGATTCGAAGGCTTCCTGGTCATTGTCACGCATGTCGAAGAGCATCGCAGGCTCTTCCAGGTCCGCAGGAATTCGTTCGAGCTCATTCGTCAATTGCAGTCGCTGCTTGTACGCTTCGCCTCGCGATGTGAACTCCAGTTCGTTCGCTGCCGATGCCTCGGCAAACAGTGCCGCAATCGCTGCGTTCTGCGATTGAATATGAATCCCGAAGCGCAGCATGTCTTCATTCGAACGCTCGACGGAATCCTCGAGACGCCGCAATTCGTCGGTCACTTTGCTGAATTCTTCGAGTTCCGCAACTCGGCTGTCGATGTCTTCCTGGTAAACCTCCGGCTTCCCGGTCAGCCTGCGAATCTCCGCTTCAATGCCGCGCGCTTCGTTTTCGACTTTGCGGACCTCCTCGCGACAGGCGGCGAGGCGTTCGGCACAATCGGCGAGCTTCAGGCGAGTCGCACTGAAGCCCGACAATCGTCGGCGATACCACCACAATGGGGTCAGCGAAACGGCGATCAAACCCACCGCGGTATAACGGTGCCCGGCAATGGCGATGCCGGCGGCGCCGATCCAGATCAAGGCAATGAAGAGGTAAACGGCCAGCGGTGATGGTGGCCGGACTCCGGCAATCGCGGATTCATGCGCGGCATTTTCCTGCGTGGTCGCGTTGAGACGTTCGATGGATGCGGTGTACACGCGGCGGGCCGCATCGACGCGTGGAATCATGCTGCGCAGCGATTCGATGATCCGAACGCGCCGGTCGTATTCGCCCGCGTCGGTTTGTGCCCGCATATCCATCAGCCGCAGGCGCCGCTGATCCGCCTCCCGCCGGGCCGATTCCTGTTCGGCTTGAAGGACCTGAAGCTGATTTCGCAGCAGGGCCAGCCGCTCCATTCCGCCCTCGGGAAAACTTTCGACAACCGGCAGCGCTGCCAGGCTCCGCTCGATCGCCTTTCGGCGCTCGACCATGGGGCGAGACTTCAATCGCTTTTCGTACTGCGCCGCGCGCTGCCGGAGATCCGCGATCACTTCTTCGACTCCGGTCACTTCGGCAGCCAGCCGTACTCTGGCCTCATGGGCGGCCCAGTATTCTTCAGGCTGGTGTTCGGTGCGGTCGAGGTCATCACGCACGGCTTCCAGTTCCTTCAAGGCAACATTAATCGAGCCATTCTGCCCGCGTGGAAGAAACAGCGCGCTCTGGCGTGCATCGATATCCCGTTGAACACCGGCCCACTTCGCAGCGCCGATTCCGAGTCCGGCGCCGGTGATGTGCTGCGCCACTTCGTTGTCCTGCAGGGTATGGAACTGTTCGAGTTCCTCGAGACCGAACGCAAACACATTGTGGTAGAGCGTGCGGGTCGTGCCACCGAGGAGCTTGTCGAGTTCGGCATCGCTGCCCTGGACTTCGCCGTCGTAGATTGTCACGGTTCCACGAACGTGCCGTCCGGCCTTGCGCTCGATGCGTATCGGCCGGTCCGTGACGCGCACGTCGAGCCATCCGCCCTGGTTGCCGCCATTCAACGGTTCGTATCGGCGCGAACTTCCCCTCCGGTCAAATCCGAAAAAAATCGAGCGGATGTACGCCATCAGCGTGCTTTTCCCGGTTTCGTTCGGGCCGTGAAATACGTTCAATCCCGGTCCGAGGGACTCCCAGGTTTTGTCGTTCCAAACTCCGAAGCCTTCGATGTGAATGTTCTCGATTTTCATGACGAACCTTCGCTAGGAATCCAGCAACAGATCGACACCCATCGATGTGGCGCGTTCGATCCAGTCGCGCAACCGCGCATCGTCGGGCTGGTTCAATTCCTTGCGCCGGAACAACGGGCCAAGGTTATCCATGAGCTTCTGACGAAGATCAGGATCCTCGAGAGCATGGTCGGCCAACTTCAGAAAGTCGCTGATCATGGACTCGGTGCGGGCCAGCGATTCAAAATCCAGCTCCGGACCGGTTGCGATTCGCACGGTTTCCGCAGGGAGCACCGACTGCAGCTGCTCCAGCAGTTCATCGGCCATACCATCACGCTGCAGATCGCGGTGAAGCGGGCCGTTTCCCCGCAGAGTGCAGCGGACAACGGTTGGGCCTTCGAAAGCCGCGGCGGCTTCGGCAGCGCCATTCTGCATCGCAGCAATCAGCTTGTCCATTCGTGAGAGCTCGCGAATGGAAAGCTCCACATGCGCCCATCTCACTCGGCTTGTCTCGATAAACTCCAGGTGCGCCACGCCGCTTCGATCGACATCCACCTGCAGGCAGCCCCGCGGTCCGGTTTCACGCGCGTTGCGTCCCTGCGGGTTTCCGGGATAGGCCACCGCCGCAGGTTCGGCAGCGAGTATGGAGCGCGTATGCACGTGACCGAGAGCCCAGTAATGAAATCCGGAAGCCGTGAGTTCTTCCAGCGTAACCGGGGCGTAATCCGCGTGACCGGTATGGCCTCCGACATTGGCGTGAAGCACTCCCACGGAGTACGGAGAGTCCTCATCCGGCCGCATCGTGGCCGCAAGGTTTTCCGTGACGCGCTCACGGGCGTAGCTGACACCGGTAACGCGCGCGATTTCCTTCCCGCGCCGGATCACCGATTCGGTGATGGGTTTTCCTGCAAACGTTGTGACGTTCGGCGGTAGTTGAAATTCGCTTCCCCAGCCGTTGAGCGGGTCGTGATTTCCATGAACGATGTAAACCGAGATATCGCGCTCGGCGAGGCGCTCCATCTGGCGCCGGAACGCCACGAGCGCACGCAGACTGCGGTCGCGGGAATCATAAAGATCGCCGGCAATGACCAGAAAGTCGGATTTCGACTGAATTGTGTGATCGATGATGGATTCAAGCGCGCCGAGAGTCGCCGATTGAAGCGTATCGCGAAGCTTCGGAGACACATTCGCCAATCCGCGGAAAGGACTGTCCAGATGCAGGTCTGCTGCGTGGATAAAGCGCAAAGACTCCATGGAAAGCTTGTACGCGAGGTTGCGGACAGCTCAGGTCCGGCTAATGGAAGACGGGGGCACTATCGATTGCATTCCAAATTGGGAAGAAACTGGGGGCGCCGGATCGGGGGTAGTGTCTCAGTTGGAAATCGCGCCCACAGATTGCCCTCCTGGGACACGAGCGGCTGCGAGTGCAAGCCCGGCAGGGCGCAGCCATCTAGAAAATGTCGGGCAGCGGGATCGCGAAGCAGATCCCGCGAGGGGTGGTAGCTGTAGGCCAAGGGAAAATTTTCGATTTGGCTACCACCCCGGCGCTTCGCGCCACCCCTCCTGTCCCAGGAGGGGAGCCTGAGTTTCAAACTGAGCCATCACCGATGAGGGAATCAATGGTGGCCAATCCGGATTCCCTCACCCGGCCTTCGGCCGCTTCGATTGACTAAGCCACGACCGGGCCAAGAAGGTCCGCAATCTGGTGTTTGTCCTGCGATCCCACCAGACGTCCGGCCTCCTTCCCGTTTCTGAAGAGTATCAGCGTGGGAATGCCGCGCACGCCATACTTCACAGCAACATTGGGGTCGTCATCGACGTTGAATTTCAGGACTTTTGCATTCTGGCCGTAATCCTCCGCGACCGCGTCCAGCACCGGGGCCATTGCGCGGCAGGGGCCGCACCACGGCGCCCAGAAATCGATCAGCACAGGCTCTTCGGACTGAAACAGGATGTCCTCGAATTCACTTTCACTCACGTCACGCACCAGGCGGCTCATATTCTGTCCTCCGATATATAGATATACATCGATATAACTCCGCAGTCAACCCGGGCGGCCGGCTACGGATTGGGCGACAGCCGACGGATAACGACCGCGCGCGTGGCCATCACTTCCTGGCGGAAAGCCGATGAAGGATTCCCCAGAATGAACTCATCAATATTTTCAAGCGCGTCCTGCCACATTCTCTGAGCGACGTAGACGTTGATCAGAGTGATCCGTGCCGGAAACACCGATGGATCCAGCTCCAGCGCATGCTTCAGGTCTTTCTCGGCATCCTTATAGGAACCGAGGCGGAATTCGACACTCCCCACCATATATGACGCCATCGCCGACTTCGGATCACGCGCGGCTGCTGCGGCCAGCAGGTTGTAAGCCTGACGGAAAATCGGTGGTGCCGAATCACGGGTCAATGGATCCTGCAGTTTCTCGTCGGCAATCAGGACGTACAAGCGCCCCAGGCTCATCAGCACTCGAAAGCTTTCGGGTTTCAGTTCGAGCGCAATGCGATATTCCCGTTCAGCGTCGCTGGGCCGATGCACCTCCTCGTAAGCCGCCCCCAGTTCGCAATGGGCATCGAACCAGTCCGCTGCGAGTTTGACGACTCTCTCGAGGTGCTGAACCACCTGATCGTAATGCTTGTCGGAGTCTGCCTTAATGGCGAGCACGAATTCGTCGAGCGCTTCCTTTGGATAACCTCTCAGGCGCTCATCGACAATCACAACGGTGTCTTCGGGTGTGAGCCAGTAGATTTCGTTTTGGGCGCAGCTCTCGCTGTTCGTATTCTGCTCGATGTCCACTCTCTCCCGGAGTTCCTTAAATCCCGGCAAGCGGACGACGACGTCATACTGACCGGGCTGAAGACCATCCATAAAAAAACGGTTCGTTAAGTCGACATAGGAATGCGCAAACTCCTGTTCTCCCATTCTCGACAGCAACAGCACTTCAAATTTGCCTGGATAGTCCCGAACGGGAATAATCAGTGTTCCCCGGAGGGTTAATGACGTGCACACAACCGCCTGTGCCTGCGCGATTCCGGAAACCGACAGAACCAAAGTGAATGCCAACAGAAGTTTCTTCAACATGGGGGTATTCAAAGTCGTCGTGGTTATAGCGTGAGTAAAACACGCGGTCAACCCTAATTGACCCGGCAAATGCTCTGGAAATCGCTGGCTCATCGCCATACAATCCCGCTACTCCGATGCGCACCCTAATCTCGTTGTGGATACTGCTGACCGGCTCCTCGATGTTGCTATCGCAGGATCAACCGGCCATTGTGCCAGATTCGATCAAAGTTGAAGTTCCCCTGGTGTCCATTGACGTTACCGTTGTGGATGCCCAGGGCAAGTCCGTCACCGAGTTGAAGCGAAGTGATTTCATCGTTCTGGAGGACGGCGCGCCGCAGCCGATCCGAAATTTTAGTCCGGTCAAGGCGCCGTACAGCGTCTTGCTTCTTCTCGACTGCAGCGACAGCACGCGGAACCGGATGACGTTGTTGCTGGACGGAATGGCGAGATTCATCGATCAGCTGCGAACCAGCGACAACGTCGCGATTGCGGCCTTCGGATCCGACGTGCACACCATCCTCGACTGGAGCCTGGAACGGAAGCGGAAGATCAATTTCAGCGACAACCCCATTTGCCGCTCCACCGATTTCTACGGCGCAATCGACTGGGGGGTTCGCAAGATTCACGGCATGACGGGACGGAGGGGAGTGGTGGTTTTCAGCGACGGGTTCCACACAGAGGTTGCACGGAAAGATATGGTCGTCAACGGAAACAAGGTCCGCCGCGTCGTTCCACCTTCGGAGGATCGTGATTTCCAGAGAGTCTTGAAAAGGGTTCGTGAAAGCGGCGCGACATTTTATTTCGTCGCGGTCGATACCGATCGAAACCCCGGCAAGGAATATGCGGGGCCCTTACCCGACCTCCAGCAGATCCGAGCACGCATGGAGTTGCTCGCCGATAGTTCCGGCGGCCGCATCGTATTCCCGAAGGAAACCAGCGACGTCGTTCCGTTATTCCTTCAAATCGGCCGTGAACTGGGCACGGCCTACAGCCTGGCCTACACGCCTCCGCATCCAAAAGACGGAAACTATCACTCGATTGAAATCCGGGTTCGAGGCGAAAGCTATCAGATTCAACAATCGCGCAAGGGTTACACCGGCAACTGAGCCCTTCCGCTAGCGCGAATCCGGTTGTTGTTCCAGCAACTGGAGGCGGCGAGCCACACTCAGGCGCGTGGCTGTCACCTGCTGACGATACGGCGATGTGGGATTCTCCAGAAGAAATGTGTCGAGGTTCTCAAGTGCGTTCTGCCAGCTCTTCTGCTGGACATACACATTAATCAAGGTGATCCTGGCCGCGGCAAGCTTCGGATCCAGCGTAAGAGCCCGCTTCAGTTCCCTTTCGGCAGCGGGATAGGATGCGGTTCGAAAGTCAATGGCTCCCAGATAATAGAATCCAGTAGCGAGCTTCGGATCCAGAATCAGAGCCTGCGACAGATTTTCACTGGCGCGATTCAGCGAGGGCCGAACGAGTTCCATCTTCTCGCCTGCCAGAATTCGAATGTCGGACTCTTCAACCAACAGCCGGCCCAGCGCCATTAGACAAGCTGCGGAGTCCGGATTCAAATCGTGCGCTTTCAGGAATTCCTTTTCCGCCTCCGATCTTCGTTCCAGGTCCTGATATACAAGTCCGAGATTGAAGTGCGCATCGTAAAAATCCGGGACAGCCTTCACGACCCTTTCCAGAGTTTTCGCAGCAACATCCGGATGACCATTGGAAATCGCCTGCAGTCCTGACGCGTAATCCTCGAGAATCTTCTTCGAATAGACGGGCTCTTCGTCCTCCCCGGAGTCTTCGTCGGGATTTCGCGACAATATAATGTTCAGGTCATAGGGAGGTCGGACCCGCAGCGTCCCTTCGGCAATCAGGACGAAACTGCCCGACTCCATCAGAGACTCTCTTACTCCCAGACGGACGTGCTCTCTGGCTTCACGATATCCGGGCAGGTGTACGACAACGTCATAGTAACCGCTCGTCAGATTGATGAACACGTACTGCCCCGCGATGTCGACGTTCGTGAAGGCAATGATCTGTTCTCCGTCTTTGGTCTTCAGAAGAACTTCAAAATTATCGCGATGGTTTTTCGCGGGCACGATAATGTGCCCGCGAATCGAATAGGAATCCGGAATTTGTTGGGCGTGGACGTTACTGACGGCTCCGAGCAGAAAGGTCAGCAGTAACCCGAACAGGCGCCTCGTTGGCATGTCATTCTCCGTAGCCCGCACTTATATCGTGCCCGCACCCACCGGTCAATACGCAGAGCTGGCTATCTCAGGGAAGCCGCCATAGAATGCGGCGTCAGGAACATGCGCCCGCTAATCTTCCTGCTGTTTTTACTGTCCTGTTCGACGTGGCTGTTATCCCAGAGCGCCCCGTTCACCGTGAATTTGGATGTGCCGCTGGTTACGGTGGATTTTACAGTCAAGAACTCTACGGGAAAATTGATTACCGATCTGAATCGTTACGATTTCGAAGTTCTCGATAACGGCGAGCCTCGCGACATTCAGAACTTCTCTCCCACCAGGACTCCGTACAACGTCCTTCTTCTTCTGGATTGCAGCGGAAGCACCCGAGACCGTCTTAACCTGCTTATTTCTGCCCTGGCCCGATTTGCGGATCAGCTGCGAACTCAGGACAAGGCCGCCGTGGCCGTATTTGGCGAGAAAGTCGACGTGGTCATGGACTGGAGCACCGATAAAACAAAAGCGATTAATATTCCGGACTCACCCATGTGCAGCGGTACGAATTTCTATGACGCGCTGGAATGGACGGAGAAGAAATTACACACAGCCTCCGGCCGTCGCGGCGTGTTGGTCTTCACCGACGGAAGAGAATCCAATGCCGCGCGCAAAAGTATCATTGAGGATGGACTCAAATTGCGTCGCGTTGTTCCTCCGTTGGAAGATCGGGCGTTCATGAATACTCTGAAAGGCGCGAAAGAGAGCGATGCGCCGTTTTATTTTGTCGCCGTCGACACCGACATCAACCCCGGCAAGGCATACGGTGGCCCCATTCCCGACCTTCAGCAGTTCCGCGCCCGGATGGAAATGCTGGCTAAAGAGACCGGCGGCGACATCGTATATCCCAAAACGCCCGCAGAAGTGGTTCCTCTTTTCCTTCAGATCGGACGCGAGCTGGGATTCTCATACAGCCTGACTTTCACACCTCCGAGAACCCGGGACATCAAACCTCACAAATTTGAAATACGAGTCCGCGGCCAGGATGATTATTCCGTTCAGCAGTCACGAAGCACATATACGACCAACTAACCTTTCGATCGATGCGATAATTCTCACTGTGCTTCGATTCACTCCAGAAAACCGGCTGACTTTGCGTGCATAAAACCACGGGACGTTGGAGGCTTGGATTTGTACTGGCGCTGTTGACGGCGGTGCTTTGGGGTGTCCTTCCGATCGCACTCAAGATTGTTCTGAAGACACTCGATCCCTACACGGTGACCTGGTATCGATTCGCGGTCTCGGGATTGATACTTGGCGGCATCCTTGCGGCGACCGGAAGCCTGCCGAAGCCGTTTTCATTCGGACGGCGCGAATGGCTGCTGCTGGCAATCGCATTTGGCGGCCTCACCGGAAATTATGTTCTCTACATTGTTGCGCTGGTCCACACCTCTCCGACCATCACGCAGACGGTGGCGCAGCTCGGGCCCATGCTTCTGTTGCTGGGGGGCCTGGTGGTTTTCAAGGAGCGATTCTCCGGATTGCAGTGGCTTGGATTCGCCGTCCTGATGACGGGACTCGTTCTGTTTTTTCACGATCGGCTGGTGGAACTGCTTCACCTGTCGACCGGACTCGGATTGGGAGTCACGCTGTTAGTCATCGCCGCATTCATCTGGGCCGCGTATGGACTGGCTCAGAAGCGATTGCTTCGATGGCTTGGGCCGCAGCAGATTCTTCTGGTCCTTTATATCGGCGCAATCGTCGTTCTGTTTCCAACCACGGCCATCGGTTCGATACGCCACGTCAATACCATCCAATTTTCGATGCTGGCGTTCTGCTGTCTCAACACGCTCATTGCCTACGGGGCTTTCGCGGAAGGGTTGAAGCATTGGGAGGTGTCGCGCTTCGGCGCGGTGCTGGCGACAGCTCCGCTGTTTACGGTCGCTGCGATGAGGATCGTCGGAAGATTTACGCCGGATCTTGTGGCGCCGGAGCGGCTCAACGCGCTCAGCATCCTTGGGACGCTTCTCGTCGTTGCCGGATCGGTGACCTGCGCGGTCGCCCGGCCTGGGGAGTGAAACGAATCCCTCTCCCACAGGGAGAGGGTGGCGCCCATCAGCAGATGGGCGACGGGTGAGGGAATCAGTATTCGCTAAAATTGATTCCCTCATCCGGCGCTTCGCGCCACCTTCTCCCTGAGGGAGAAGGGTCCTATTCAGTTCCCGTCCAGGATCCGGATCGTTTGTTCCAGGACCGGCACAGCCTTTGCCATTTCCTGCTCGCGGACCTGAGCCATGGTGTCGGCGTCAGTGTGAATCATCGACAGAATTCGCGGCCGAACCGGACCCGGTGTAATCACCGCATCGATCTCCGTTCCATCAATGAGCGTTACGCCCAGCGTTTCAATTCCGGCAGCCGCCATGGATCGATGATCGCTGTCCGGATATTGCGACATCGGAAACGAACGCAACGGAAAGCGATCCGGTGCTGCCGCCTTCTGCAGTGCTGCCAGCAGCGGACCGTCGGCTTTCGACGGTGTGACAAAAAGCGTATTGCCATAGCCGAAGATATCAAAGTTCATGGCCTGGGCCGGACGCGCCGCCGGATCGAGAGTCTGAAAATATGCGCGCGAGCCGATGAGCCCCGCCTCTTCCAGATCGAAAAACACAATCGAGACAGTCGTCTTCGCCAACGGGCTCGCCTTCAAGCGTCGTGCCAGTTCCAGAAGCACCGCGCAGCTGGCGGCATTGTCGATTGCGCCTTGTCCACGCGCCACGCGATCGTAGTGCGCGCCGAGAAGCAGCACCTTCGATCCCGATTTGCCCGGAATGGTCGCAGCGATGTTGGCGCCGGAACGAGTCCCCTGCACAAATTCCTCGACGCGAAAATCCACGCCGATGCTTTTCAGATCGTTCGCAATTGCGGCGCGACGTTCGGCCGTTGTCGCTCCCTTTGAAATCGATGCAGTGGTGTCGTGAAGTCGATCGGCAGGCCCGCGCTCAGCCTGTGGAAGGATCAGAAGTAAGGCAACAAGAATTCGCTTCATCGCAGATTCCGGGAACGAATCATAACCTTAATCCCGAAATTCCCCTCTGCGATTTGGCTTATTTCAGCAGGCCCCCGTTGATCTGGCGGGCCCAGACAACGGCGGCCATGTACTTTTCGCGGATCGCGGATGAAGGCAGGCCATAGAATTCGACATTGTCCCAATCCGCCTGCTCGTAAGCGATGGTGCAACGCAACGCCTGACCGATCGGGCCGGAGCCTTTTGTCAGCGCAGACTTGATGTTCTCCGACAGCGGAAGTTCCGACAGCGCCTGTTCCATCGAACAATCCAGAAGCGCATCGAGGAGCGAAAACAACCCCGCGGATAGAAATGACTCTTCCTCAGACGTGCCCATGGTCTCGCCCAGCAGCTCGCACATCCGCGCTCGAATCAGGGCGCTGGTCATCAGCTCTCGCGGTTTGTTGTCGACTGAAGACAACAACAGGGCGCTGGACCAGGTTCGAACCATTTCCAACCCAACCAGCCGCACGGCATGCCCCGCGGAACTGACCTGACGTCGCAGCGCCACGAACGCAGAGTTCGTATAGCGGAGAATCTTGTAGCTGAGAGCGACATCCTGGGCGACAAGCTTCTCCACTTCGGAAATCTGAATTCGCGGGTCGTGCAGCTTTGAAAGCAGGCGCAGCATGGTCAATCGATTTACTGGAATGCTCTGTCGCTTTACTGCCGGCTTGAAGAGAAAGTGCCCCTGGTAGTAATCGAACTGGAGTGCCTTGCAGAATTCCAGATCGTCGTAGGTATCGACGCCCGCCGCGGTAATGGTGGATTTGAATTCCCGCAAGCCCGCGACTCGATCCTGCAGTTCGTCCGGCTTGTAATCGGTGACATTCACAACGAGGGTGTGCGACGGATGACTGAACGTTTCCAGACACTCCGTAGACAGATTGCCGGATAGTGCCAGGCGATATCCTTCGGAGGCAATTTCACGCAACTGCTCCAGAGTCCCGTCCGCTGCCTCGAACGGCTGAGAGTAGCCCAGCACGACGCGGGATTTGGGCAGCGCTTTCCAGAGACCTTCATCCAGAGCTTCGCGATTCAACGGCACCAGACCCTTGGTTTCTCCCACGACCTGGTCCAATCCCGGGTCGTTGAACATCTTGAAGAGAGTTCGCACCTGGTGCTGTGCCACTTCGGAATCGCCGTTTTCCTCGAAGTAGTTGGATCTCAACTCGTATGCGGCAACGTTCATCGCCTTCCCGTATATGGGCTGTCGGCTTACAAGGCAATCCGTCTCGGTCATATCCGGTGTATCGGATAACTGCAGGAATTTCCTTAGTCAGGATGAAAAGAAAACCGGGGAGACTCCCGGTCGGCATTGGTTTCAGGCCAGCCTTCGGAGAAAACCTTTGGGATTCCACGTGACCAGAAAATTCTCCTGGCTCCGGTCGATGACGAACTCGGGATGCTCCGCACAAAATGTGCCGATGGCTTCGAAGGGGCCGGGATTTGGTCCGACATCCAAACCATGGTGGCAGATCCCGTCCTCGACAATGAAGTAGCCGCCGGGTTGGATCAGCGCACTATAAGCTCGCAATACTCCGAGTGTGTTCTCGTAGGTATGGGAACTGTCGTCGATGATCAGAACCTTCTCGCCACTTCGAATCCCGCCGGTAACTTTTTCAAAGCGCGCGCAGGCATCGCCCGTTATCAGGGATATCCGCGGATGGTTGCGGACCATCTCTGGAATTCGCGTGTGGTCCAGGTCGACTCCAATCACTCTTCCATGATTGAGAAGGTCGCAGAGGTGTGCCAGTGCCAGAGTTCCGCCGCCGCAGAAGTTGCCAATTTCCACGATGACGTCCGGTCGCAATCGATGGATCAATTCCTGATAGATCCAGAAATCCAACGGACTTTTCAGCGCTTTCACACCGAAGTACGTGGTGTGCTCCATGATGCGCTGCTGGATGATCGGCAATACTTCGCGCAGCGGCAGGTCCAGAGAGTCTTCCATGAATTTCATGATCGGAGGTTCCTCGCTCGGATCTTATCTTGAACCGGCAATTGGCGACCTGAGCGTTTCTGGAATTCGATTGGCAGGTTCGCATACAATGCGCCAACCGAGGGGTACATCTCATGGGACGTTTCCTGGCTTTGCGATCCGCGTTGGCGCGCAGCGCTCGATTCCTGCTGTCGCGAATTTCCTGGCTATTTCATCAGGTTTTTGGCCATTGGAACTGGCAAGCGCCGTCCTGGGCCGCATGGACCGGACGACAAGGCACGCGCTTCGCGCGATATCTTGCCGCCGATCGCAAGCGCGCCGGCGCCGTCCTCATCGTGCTCGTTGCCCTGATCGGCGGGTTCCTCTATTACCGAAGCCTGCCAAAACCGCATTACGTCGAATACATCGTCGTCTCACCCCCTCTGACGGTATACGACGAAAAGCAAGTCGCGCAGATCCGGCCCATGCGTGTGGAGTTCGCCGAACCGGTCGCACCGCTCAAAGATATTGAGCGCGCCGTAACGGCGGGCATCTCGGTTTCTCCAACGATCACCGGCACCTGGTTCTGGGTCAGCGACCATGAATTGCAACTCACCCCCCGCGACGATTGGCCCATTGATGCGACATACAAAGTCCGCATCGCTTCGAAGGGATTCCTGGCCGATGCCGTCCATATCGAAGACTACAGTTTCAAATTCGCAACCGCACCCTTTACCGCCAGAATCACCGACAGTCAGTTCTATCAGGATCCGCGCGACCCCAATTTGAAGAAGCTCGTCGCGACAATTCAATTCAGCCACCCCGTGGATCCGACGCAATTCGAAATGCGCGTTTCCCTCAGCCTGGCGGGCGACGCCGCGTATCTCGGCCTGAAACCCGACAGCCGGAACTTCACGGTTATTTACGACAAGCTGAAACTTGCCGCCCACATTCATTCCGCGGCGCTGGCCATGCCGCGTGACGACACACCGATGACGTTGAAGCTTGACAGCGGAGTTCGCGCGGCGCGCGGCGGAAACGATACTCCCGACAAACTGGAGGCCGTCGTCACGATTCCAGGCCGCACCAGCCTGCGTTTTTCCGACGCGCGAATGACGCTGGTCGACAACGCGAAGTACGAACCCGAGCAGGTGATGTTGTTGAAGAGTTCGTCGCCAGTGGCAGAGAAAGGCATGACCGGGAAAGTAACCACCTGTGTGCTGCCGGAACGGCATCCCAATCAACCGAAGGAAGACCTGAATCCATATCGATGGACGAACGAGAGCGAGATCGGAAACGAATTCATCTCCAGGTGCGAATCCCTTGCGCTGACTTATGTGCCTTCCGAGGAAGGCGGCAACACCTCGCACGGATTCAAGTTCAAGGGACCGGTTGGGCGATACATCTACGCCGTAGTCAAGGATGGTGTCGAGGGCACCGGCGGCTATATTTCCGGCAAGCCTTATGTGGCCACATTCGTCGTCGAGCCTTATCGGAAAGCGCTCACGTTTCTTGGTCAGGGCGCACTGCTGTCGCTCACCGGCGACCGCAAAATTGGTTTCATGGCGCGAGACGTCGACCGGGTTGAGGTTGAAGTCGGCCGCCTCATGCCGAGCCAGCTTCAGCATCTGGCTTCATCCATGTGGGATTACTCCCATCCCCGAGTCGGTGAGGATCTTGAAGGCAGGATCGTCGAACGCTTCAGCGCCAATCGGGATTTCAGCGGCAAAGAACCCGGAAAACCCAGCTACGACAGCGTCGACCTGAGTCCGTACCTCCAGGACAAGACTGGAAAGCACGGGCTGTTCTTTCTGCACCTCCGCTCTCTTCCGGCAAGGCCGCGGCCCGGAGTGAATTCGTACCGGACTCAGCCCGGTGAGGTGGAGGACGAACGATTGATTCTCGTCACCGATCTCGGCTTCGTGGTGAAGCAGGCGAAGGACGGCAGCCGGACTGTGTTCGTGCAGTCGATCCGCACCGGCGATCCAGTGACTGGAGCTCGCGTCGAAGTGATCGGACGAAATGGAGATCCCGTCATGGCTTCCGCCACGGATGCCGGAGGCCGGGCCCAATTCCCAAAATTTCCCGACACATTGAAGCGAGAGAAGAGCCCGCTGTTCCTCGTCGTGCAGAAGGACGATGACTTTTCGTTTCTCGCGTTTCGCACCAACGGCCGGCAACTCGATATGTCGCGCTTTGATACCGGCGGGGTCGAGAACGCCGAATCGACGGAGCAGCTCTCGAGTTACATCTTCTCGGACCGCGGTATTTATCGGCCCGGCGAAACGACGCATCTCGGACTCGTGACGCGCACTGCAGATTGGAAGTCGTCTCTGACCGGACTTCCCATCGATGTCGAAATCACCGATTCGCGCGGCACCATCGTCAACCGCAGCTCCATGAAGCTTTCTCCGCTCGGCTTCGACGAGATTGCCTACACCACTCAGCCCGCCGCGCCGACGGGTACCTATGAAGTGTCGGCCTATCTCGTGAGGGACGAGAGGCGACGCGATCTTCTGGGCAGCAGTTCGTTCAAGGTTCAGGAATTCGAACCCGATCGCATGAAGGTTCGACTCACATTATCCGATCAGCCGATTCCTGGATGGCTGAAACCCGACGACGTCAAAGCGCGCATCGAGGCCCTGCATCTGTTCGGCGAACCGGCCAGCGCCCGCCGCGTCGAAGGAGAGATGAGTCTCACGCCGGTGCTGCCGGAATTCAGCCGCTACAAGGATTATCGATTCCAGATTGGCGAGCGCCTGCCTGAGCCCTATCACGAAGCCCTCGCGCCGTCCGTCACTGACGACAAAGGCGCCGCCGAGTTCAAGCTCGACCTCGGGCGTTTCGTGGGCCGCGCGTATCGGCTCAATGTGCTGGCGCGCGCGTTCGAAGCCGAAGGCGGACGCAACGTCGCTGCACAGGACAGCGTCATCGTTTCGGAAGCTCCTTACCTGGTTGGAGTGAAACCGGATGGTGATCTGGGATTCGTCAAGCGAGCCAGCGCGCGTCAGGCCAACTGGCTTGCGGTAAACCAGCAGCTCGATCCGGTTGCCGCAGACGGACTGACGCTCGAGTGGGTTCAACGCAAGTACGTATCGGTCCTGACGCAGCAGGACAACCAGACCTACCAGTACGTTTCAAAACTCAAGGAAATCGTCCGCGATACGAAAAGCGTGAAGATCGCTTCCGGCGGCACCAATCTCGCCATTCCAACGGATGAACCCGGGGAGTTCGTTCTGGTGCTGCGCAATGCCGCGGGCTCGGAACTGAATCGCCTCAACTACAGCGTTGCCGGCCAGGCCAATGTGTCACGTTCGCTGGAACGTAACGCGGAACTGCAGGTGCAGCTCGACAAGGCCTCGTATCTCGGCGGCGATACTGTTGAGGTGAGCATTCGGGCGCCCTATGTCGGCGCCGGCCTGATTACGATTGAACGCGAACGCGTGTACCACTATCAGTGGTTCAAGACGACGACCACGAGCTCCGTCCAGCGGATCACCCTGCCCCGCGATTTCGAAGGCAATGGATACGTCACCGTGCAGTTCCTGCGCGATCCGGCATCCGACGAGTTGTTCCTCAGCCCTTTGTCTTATGGGGTCGCGCCGTTCGCTGCCAACCTTTCCGAACGCACTCAGACTGTCACTGCAACTGCTCCGGCAGTCGTAAAACCCGGAACCACGATGACCATTCACCTGTCGACTGCGGAGACCTCGCGAGTCGCAGTCCTCGCCGTGGATGAAGGCATTCTGCAGGTGGCACGTTACAAGAACCCGGATCCTCTGGGCTATTTCTTCCAGAAGAAAATGCTCGAAGTGAACTCCACGCAGATCCTCGATCTGATCCTGCCCGACTTCAAACGCTTTCTCGCCCTCGCGGCGCCGGGAGGCGATGCGGATGGCGGATTCTCGCGGCATTTGAATCCATTTGCGAAAAAGCGGAAACCTCCGGTCGCGTATTGGTCGGGCCTGATCGATGTGGGGCCGGGAGGCCGGGATGTGCAATACACCGTGCCGGATTACTTCAACGGCAAGCTGCGCATCGTGGCAATCGCCGTGAACGCCAGGCGTGTCGGCGTCTCTGAAGTCGACACCGAGGTGAAAGGCGATTTCATCCTGACGCCGAATGTTCCGGAAATGGTGGCGCCGGGCGATGAGTTTACGGTTTCGGTCGGTGTATTCAACAACACCGTATTCAAAGCTGCGAACGGCGCCACTGCGCCGCCGATACAAGTGGATGTTCAGGTCAGCGGCGGACTCGTGGCGGTAGGTCCTTCGCGTCTCGATCTGCAGATTGCCGACAAGAAGGAAGGCGTCGCAGAGTATCGCTTCAAAGCCAACCCGGTGTTGGGCGCCGCGTCACTCAAGTTTGTGGCGCGCCGCGGCACGTCGGAGGCACGCATGGACGAAAGCATCAGCGTCCGTCCACCCGTCGCCTATCGAACCTCGCTCACGCTCGGCCGATTTGACGGCAGCAAGAACGAGACGCCCCTGACTCGGGATTTGTACAGCGATCAAAGAAAAGTTGAAGCCGCCGTCTCCTCGCTGCCGCTGGTATGGGGACAGGGGCTGCTGGCTTACCTCAACGACTATCCTTATTACTGCACCGAGCAAATCGTGAGCAAGGGTGTCGGCGCACTGATGATTACGTCGCGGCCCGAGTTCGGGCAGATCAAGGGCAAAGAAACGCTCGCGGATCTCTACTCCGCATTGCAAAGCCGGCAGAACGATGAGGGAGGTTTTGGCCTGTGGACCTCGTCTCCGGAAACGGCGGAATTTGCATCCGTGTATGCGGCCCATTTTCTGATCGAGTCCAGGGAGAAGGGGCAGAAGGTCCCGCCGGAAGTTTTGCTGAACGTCAACAACTGGCTCACGCGGATGGCGACGACTCCTGCAAGCACTCTTGAAGGCGGGCGGCTGCGCGCCTACGCGGTGTACCTGCTGGTGCGCCAGGGAATCAAACCAACTGCTGCAATTTCCAACGTCGAGCAGGAACTGACGCACCGCTACGAGAAAACCTGGCAGACCGATCTGGCCGCGGCGTATCTCGCATCGGCGTATCGGCTCATGCAACGCAATGACGAAGCGGACCGCATCATCAAGAACGTTCCGTGGTCGCAGCAGAAGCGCGACTGGAATGGCGAAGTCTACTATGCGCCGGTCGGTCACGACGCGCAGTTGCTGTACCTTCTCGCTCGCCATTTTCCAAACCGGCTGAGCAGCGTGCCGCAGGCCGTGCTCGACGGCATCGGCAAAACGATCAGCGGCAACGACGTGAACTCGCTGTCGGCGGCGTACACCCTGCTGGCCCTCGATGCCTATGCCAAAACGGCCGCATCGACGGTGAAACTCGGCATCAGCGAAATCACCCGGGACAATCGCGAACGGGCGCTGACTCTGCCCGCCGGCTCGATGCCACGAATCGGTTTGTCGGAAGCGGCCGCCAAAGTTCAATTCAGCAAGGATGGCGCGTTGCCGGCGTATTTCCAGATCAACGAATCCGGGTTCGATCGAAACGTCCCCACGGCTGGAATCAGCCAGGGCATCGAGATCATTCGCGAGTTCGTCGATGCGAAGGAGAACGTTATCTCGCAAGTGAAAGTGGGCCAGGAATTCTTCGTTCGCGTGCGTATCAGGACGACGACCAGAGACCTGGTGCAACAGATTGCGGTCGTGGACCTGCTGCCCGGAGGCGTCGAGGCGGTGTTGGAACTGCAACCTCCGGCCGACAGCAGCACGGGCTTTGATCCTGCGGCGGCGCCGAACCGCGCAACGCGGCCCATGGTGCTTCCCATTGGGGTGCCGGTCCGATCCAACTGGATGCCGCAGCACGTGGATGTGCGCGACGATCGAATCGTGATGTATGGCGATGCGACGCGAAGTCAGGAAACCTTCGTGTACCGCGTTCGAGCGACCAATGCCGGAATCTTTCAGGCGCCGCCGGCATTTGCCGAAGGCATGTATGACCGCAAAGTCACCGGCATGGGCCTGGCCGGAAAACTGGAAATCGTGAAACCGTGAGACTCGGCTTATTGTCGGAAACGTTGGTAACGCGAGATTCCCCTCCTGAGTCAGGAGGGGTGGCGCGAAGCGCCGGGGTGGTTCCAGAGCGACATCCTGCAGGAGTGCAGCTTTGGAACCACCCCTCGCGGGATCCGCTTCGCGATCCCGCTGCCTGCTTTTCTAGATGGCTGCGCCCTGCCGGGCTTGCATTCGCTCCGCTCATGACTCAGGAGGGCAAGCCGTGAGCTGGCGCAAAGTCCGAGCCCTGCAGGTTCTCGCGTTGCTCGCGTTTACCCTGGCCCTCCTCCGCTTCTGGCCGCACGATCCGTTGTCTTCGCGCGTTCCATTGTCGACGAGTGTCTGGTCTTCCGATGGCGAACTCCTGCGGGTGACACTGGCTTCGGACGATCAGTTCCGCCTGTGGACGCCGCTCGCGCAAATGTCGCCGGACCTGGTCCAGGCATTTCTGTTGAAGGAAGACCGCTGGTTCCACTGGCATCCCGGAGTTAATCCGGTCGCCATGATCCGCGCGGCATTCCGCACGTGGCGCGGCCAGGGACGACAGGGCGCCTCGACTTTGACGATGCAGGTCGCGCGAATGATCTACCGGCTGAATACGAGAACCCCGGCCGGAAAATTGCGCCAGATCGTCGCGGCGCTTTGGCTCGAAGCGCGTTATTCGAAGCACGACTTGATGGAAGCCTATCTGAATCTCGCACCGTTCGGAGGCAACATCGAAGGAGTTGGCGCCGCAAGCCGGATTTATTTTGGCAAGTCTCCCGATCGCGTCACGCTGGCCGAAGCGCTGACACTGGCGGTGATTCCGCAACGACCTTCGACTCGCGCCGGCCGGCCATCGCAAGACGGCAACGAGGATAGTCTGCAAGCCGCGCGGGCACAGCTTGGTGCGGTATGGTTGCAAACGCATAGCTCGTCGGATGGAACCCAACGCCAGCTGGATCTGGACATCGTGGCACGAAAGCAATTCGCGATGCCGCAGCAGGCGCCGCATTTTGTCGATGCGTTGCTCGCCAATGGTTCGGCCCGTCCGAAAATCGAGACCACACTCGATGTGAGTTTGCAGAGACTTGTTGAACGGCAGATTCAGCTGTACCTGGGCCAGTACGGCAATCGCGGCATCCGCAATGTGGCGGCGCTGCTGGTAGACTCCCGCGACATGTCGGTGAAGGCGTGGGTCGGATCGGCGGACTTCAAAGATGAATCGATCGACGGCCAGGTGAATGGCGTTCTGGCCAAGCGTTCACCGGGCTCCACCTTGAAACCGTTTATCTATGCCCTCGCGCTCGATCAGGGCGTTCTGCATCCGCAGACGATGCTCCGCGATGCCCCGACATCGTTCGGTCCATTCACTCCGGAGAATTTCGATGGACGCTTCTTTGGTCCGATCAGCGCGGAGGAAGCACTCATCCGCAGCCGCAATGTTCCCGCAGTGTGGGTTGCCACGCAGATCAAGCAACCCAATCTCTATCAGTTCCTGCAGAACGCCGGAGTGAGCCAGCTCCTGCCGGAAGCGCACTACGGGCTGGCACTCGTTCTCGGCGGCGGTGAAGTGACGATGGAAGAACTGACCGGACTCTACGCCATGCTTGCGAATCAAGGTGTGCTCCGACCGTTGCGCCTCGACGCCACGAGCAAACTGGACGAAGGAGTACGTCTGCTGAGTCCCGAAGCCAGTTTCATTACGCTGGATATGCTGCGCCACAATCCCCGGCCTGACGACGACGGATCGATTCCACTCCGAGGGCGCTGGCCTGTCGCATGGAAAACCGGCACATCCTGGGGATTTCGCGATGCCTGGTCCGCCGGCATCGCCGGACCTTATGTGCTGACGGTCTGGATCGGAGATTTCAGCGGACAAGGTAATCCCAGCTTTGTGGGAGTCGACGCGGCCGCACCGCTGTTCTTTCGTATCGCCGACGCGCTGAATCTCGCGCGCTCGAAGGAATCGATTCCGCCGCCGGCGCCGCCTGCGGGTGTGAGCAAAGTTGCGGTCTGCGCGGCGAGCGGCGATCTTCCCAATGCCTACTGCCCTCGCACGGTCGACACCTGGTATATCCCCGGCAAGTCGCCGATTCGAGTCAGCCAGCTGCATCGAGCGATCGCCATCGATACGCAAACCGGGCGTCCAGGTTGCCCGCCGTACTCGCCGGAAACAACGCGGTTCGATGTCTATGAGTTCTGGTCGTCCGACATGCTGAAGCTCTTCCGCGAAGCAGGAATGCCGCGACGCGTCCCGCCGCAGTTGCCGAACTGCGTAACGGAAGGGACGGGCGAACCGCCGCGCATCGCGTCTCCGCTGCGCAGCGTCGCCTATACGTTGCACCGACGGTCTCCGGAAGAGGTCATCCATCTGGAGGCCAGCGTTGCCGCAGACGTGCACTCGCTGTTTTGGTTCGACGGAAGAGCGCTCATCGGCAATGTTCCAGTGTCGTCAGGTGCCATGCCCTGGCATCCCGCGACGGATGGCGTCCATCTGATTCGAGTTGTGGATGACCAGGGCCGGGCGGCAGAGCGAGACGTGCAGGTGCAGATTGTGCCGTAATCAGTGCAGCAGTTCTTCTCCCCAGCGAATGGCATCCAGGTACGAACTCGCGACCTTCAGCGAATCGATTCCGATCTTATCCAGGGCGCCCCAATCCGCCTGCTCGAATGCCAGCACTGCGGCGAGAACGTTGCCGATTGGTCCCTTGCCGGCAAGCAGCGCCTCCCGAATCTCATCCGACAGCGGAAGAAGTTCCAGAGCAGTTTCCATTGAACAATTCAAAAAAGCATCGAGAGTGGAAAACAGGCCTGCAGTGAAATAAACGCCGTACTTTCGAGAGGGCCCTTCACCCAGCAACTGGCACATGCGGGCCCGAATGACGCTGGTCTTGAGAAGTTCGCGCGGTTTGTCCTCGAGGCTCGACAGCATGACCATGCTCGACAACGTGCGGATGTGATCGAGCCCGACCATGCGCACCGCATGTTTGATGGACTCGATCTTTCTCGGTATTGCCATAGCAGCCGAATTGATATGGCGGAGCAGGCGGTAGCTCAGAGATGGGTCCTCACCCATGATGGACTCCACTTCCTCGATCGTCACATCGGCATGCTGCAGCCTGGAGACGAGTTTGCACAACGTCATGCGATTCGTCGGCATCGTTGTCGCGGAAACGATGTTCGGTTTGCAGAAGAAATATCCCTGGAAATACTCAAAACCCAGCGACCGGTAAAACTCGAATTCCTCCACGCTCTCCACCTTCTCTGCCACCAGCGCTGCAGAACTCCTGCGCAGAGACGGGAGTTCGCGAATCAGCCGGTCGAGATCCACCTGCCGGACGTCCACTTTGATGTAGGAACAGTACGGAAGGAAAGGCAGCAACTGCTCCTGAAAATTGAAGTCGTCCATGGCAAAGCGGTAGCCTCTGGCCCGGAGAGCCGCAAGGCCGCTGAGAAATTTCGCGTCGGGAATCGAATCTTCGAGTATCTCGAGAACCACGCGGTTCCGCGGGAGCAATCCGCAGTTCGGGCCCAAAATGAAATCCCGCGTGAAATTGATAAATGCCTTCAAGGGCCCGACGAGCCGGCCCAGGCCGATTTCGACAATGGCATTGAAAACAACGCGAGATGTCGCGTCGTCTCCGTTGCCGAAATTACATTGCTCCGACTCGAGGTCTCGAAAGAGGAGTTCGTAGGCAACGGTGCGCTGAAGGCCGTCGCATATGGGCTGCCGCGCAACAATGGCCCGGTATGCCTGGGTTTCGTTCGGATAAGTTGGAATTGTCTTCGACACTCTTCGGAGTCATCGTCCAACCTCAATGGAATCTTTAGCCCTGCCCTTCAGGAATCCATTGAATGATTTCATGTTTTCCTTTCCGCGAAGAATGCGGCGTAATATACGTCAATCAGACAGCTTTGAGCCCGATAGGAGAAGATCATGAAACGCCCTGTAACTCTGACGACTCTGTGCCTGACAATCGCAGCTGTGTTGTGGCTGTCCTCGACGTTAACGGCCGATGTTGTATCGGGTCGCGTCCTGGGCACGGATGACAAGCCGATCCCGACCGGCAGCTTCTCGGCAAAGGACGCCAAAGGCAACATGACGGTTTTCAAAACCGACAAAACCGGCAACTTTTCGGTGTACCTGGATCCCGGAATGTTCACGGTGAGTAATGCCGCGGACGCCACCGTTGAGGGGGTGATCGAAAGCTATCCTCAGCCAAGACAGCAGGATGTTCATCTCAAGAAAAAAGCGGGGAAATAAGCCATGGCCGCAGATGGAACAGCAACACCTTCCCGAAAATCGCGAATCCTGGAAGTCCTTGAGGTACTCGCAAAACTGATCGGAGCGTCGGCTGTACTGGTGGTTGCGTTATTTGCGAATTCACTTCAAGGGCGCCTGACCGGGCTTTCCATTCAAAGCCAGAGAGAGCAGGCCGAGAGCCAGCTCCGCGCCAACATGTTCAGCAGCCTGGTCGCCCCGCTCGGAGGTCAAAACGGGCAGCCTATGTCTGCCGAACGCGAAGTTCTTCTGACAAAACTTCTGGCCTACAACTTCAACGAGAATTTCGAAATGAAACCGTTGATGGAGGACGCTGCAGATCGCTTGGCTGCCGAATCGAAGAAGAAAAGCAAGGATGACGATGACCCACGGGAATCCATCTGGAGCGTGTCGCGACGAATCGCGGAACGCCAACGGGCAGCCATTTCCCGGGAATGGTCGAAGTATTACGAAACTCAATCTTCGAAGCTGAGCCCATTCGCATTTTTCCTGAGTCCATGGAAGACCTCCGCCGAATCCCCGGCGAAGGGATGCGAAGTCTACTACGTGAATTTCGACTCCAGGCGACCGCAGAACGGCGAGCCGATCACCACGAACGAGAACTGCCAGATTTCCGCGACGTTTCGGGACATCATCGATCTGAAGTCACCGGATGGAAATTACAATCTTCGCATTGTCGCTGCCAACCCGGACTGGACGGACCAGACCATCAAACTAACCACTCAACCGTTTCTGTCGGCTCAGGCAAATCCCAAAGCAACGGACACCCAATACGTTTTCCATATGACATGGCTGGATCTGCCGCTGACCGATAACACCTTGCTATCGGACGGCAATCGCTACGCCGTGTATATGCGAAGCTTCTACAACAGTTTTCAAACGGTGAGTATTACGGTGATGTGGTTCCCGAAGGGCTACTTCACGCCGCGCGAACGCCCATTGAACTACAGCGAAGTCCAGGAACTCATGGGCAGAAAGTCGCAGTAACGGTTTACGGTCAGGGCTTCCCGACTACGCCATCGATCACAGCCATTTTTTCCGGGATGACTGCGCCGCTGCTGTCGAACAGTGCCTGGCCGTTCCCGTTCGCAGTCGGTTCCCAGATGACTGTCCCGAGACCGCGACTGTTCGGCAGACTCCGCATGGTCTCGATCGATTCCCGCGTTTCAAATCCGACTTCGGCAATCAGGAATGACAAATTCGGATAGCGCACCACCAGATCGTCAAAATTTGCTTTCCAGCCTGACGGCGGGCCCTGCCAGCGCGTGTAGCAGGATTCACCGAGAATATCGAACTGCACGCCCTGCGCCAGGGCCGCGTCGACCCACCGTCGTGTGGCGGCATTGTCGCCGCCTTTGTCGATGTGCAGCATCACCTGGATCTTCGGATCGACTTCCTTCACTCCGGCAATCCCTGCTTTGAGGAGACGTCCGAGTTGGGACCAATCTCTGGTGCTGCCTCCATGATCCGTCATCATTCCCGGCGTGATCTCGTTGCCGATTTGAACCATGTCCGGTTCGGCGCCCGCATTCCGCATTTGCGTGATCGCGTCTTTGGTCCAGTCGTGCAGCTTTGCGACGAGTTCATCGAACGGCAGATCCGCCCAGGCCGACGGCGTGAACTGCTTGCCCGGGTCGGCCCACGAATCGCTGTAATGAAAATCGATCAGCAGACGCATTCCCATCGCCTTGACGCGTTTCGCCATGACGATAGTGTGCGGAATGTCGCAGTATCCCTGCGCCGAGTATGGACGGTCGCGCGGCGTAGCCTGGGTGGGATCGTTGAAGACGCGGAGGCGAACGGTATTGAATCCGTGATCCTTCAGGATCGCGAGGATATCTTTCTGCACTCCGCGATCGCTGTAATGGACGCCACGATCTTCCGCTGCCTGAACGAATGAGATGTCGGCGCCAACGATGAAATCCTGGGGCGCGTTGGTTTGCGCGCCGGCGGAGAGCAGCGAGGCTGCGAATAGAACCAGAATGACTGTTATGCGTTTCATAGTGCGGATTCTTATCCAAAAGTCCTTCTCCCTCAGGGAGAAGGTGGCCCGAAGGGCCGGATGAGGGAATCCGTATTTGCCAAACACGGATTCCCTCACCCGCCGCCCATCTGGTGATGGGCGTCACCCTCTCCCTGTGGGAGAGGGATCCTTCACTTCGCCAGCATGGCGAACGTGTAAATCGTGTCGCCGGCGCCGACGACCAGATACTGAGTGCCGTCGAGCTCATAGGTGATCGGCGTGTTGCTCAGGCTCGCGTGCATTCCCGCATGCCAGAGGATCGAGCCGTCCTTCGGATTGAACGCAATGAGATTCGATGCGTTATCGCCGGCAAACAGCAGATTCCCCGCCGTGCTCAACAGCCCAGACCGAATGCCGCCGCTTCCCTCCCACTTGTGCGACCACTTCACCTTGCCGGTCTTATAGTCGATCGCTTCCAGCATGCCTTCGGACCAGCCACCGCGATCGTTGCCGCCCCAGCCTTCCGGTTTGTCTTCCGTATCGTAGAAGTAGTACACGCTGAATGCGCGCGATGCATTCACATAGAAAAGTCCCGTGTCCGGACTGAAGCTCGGAGGCGGCCAGTTCACGCCGCCACCTTGATTCGGCGACACCAGCGCACCATCGAACTGCGGTTCTTTTTTCGGATCGGGAATCGGCTGACCTTTCGCGTCGACGCCCCTTGCCCAGTTGGTTTTCACAAACTCGGTGCTCACAATGTTCTTTCCGTTCGTTCGGTCGAGCACAAAAAACCATCCGTTGCGGCTGGCCTGTGCCAGCAGTTTGCGCCGCACGCCGTTAATTTCGCCATCGAACAGAATCGGGATTTCGATCGCGTCCCAGTCATGCGTGTCGTGGGGCGAAGCCTGGAAATACCAGGCGAGTTTTCCGGTATCCGGATTCAGCGCGACGATGGATTCGGTATACAGGTTGTCGCCCACGCGGCCTCTTCCTGCAATCACCGGCTGCGGATTTCCGGTTCCGAAGTAATACAGATTCAATTCCGGGTCGTACGTGCTCGGTCCCCAGGTCATACCGCCACCGTGCATCATGGCTTCAACGCTGGGCCAGGTCTTTGCTTCGGGGTCGCCCGGATTCGGATGCGTGTACCAGCGCCATTGCAGTTCGCCGGTTTCGGGATCATGCGATTCGACATAGCCGGGAATATCCAGGTCGTCGCCGCTCACCCCGACGATGACGTGATTCTTCACAATCGTCGGCGCCACAGAACCGTAATAGAACTGTTCGAGATCGCAGATTTCCTTGTGCCAGCGTTCTTTCCCATCCTTGATGTTCAGCGCGATGAGGTTGCAATCCGGCGTCTCCACGTAAAGCGTGTCGCGAAGTACCGCGGCGCCGCGATTGCCGATATGCCAACCGCCCTTCGATCTCCAGGAGAAATGCCACAGCTCGCGGCCGCTGCGCGCATCGACGGCCCAGACGTGATCCGGAATCGTCAGGTACATCACACCGTTAATCTGCAGCGGTGTGCCTTTGATCTGTGCGGAAGTTGCACCGCCGCCTCCGGCCGGGCCATTGCCCGGATTCGCGCGATACACCCATGCGAGCGTGAGGCTGCTCACGTTCGAGGAATTGATTTTCGTCAGCGGACTGAAATGCCGGCCCGAATAATCGCCGTTGTATGTCGGCCACATGTCGGTGGGCAATTGCAGCAGCTTGGCGGGATCCAGCGGCGCCTGGCCAAGAAGCGCGGCATTCAGCAACAGAAGTCCGATGACGATGGCGATGATGAAGAGCGCAGTCGTTTTCATTTCAGCGACTCCAGGTACCTCACGATGTTGTGCATATCGGTGTCGGTGTAGTGGTCCAGCAGTTCATGGTGTGCGGCAAGCGGATCGCGCACGTCCACTTTCACGTTGGTTCCGCGGCGAAACGTCTGATACTCGCCGGAGGCATCGCGCAGCGACACATTGAAGTCATCGATCCTCACCAGCGTTCCGGTAATAGCCTTGCCGCCGGACGGAGTGACCGTCACCTCGGTGGTTTTGCCGCCTCGGGCGACGGTGGGAAAGAGGAACCGTTGCTGCAAATTGATCGGCGTTAGTCGCGTTCCGATGCCCGCGAGATCGCCCGTCGGCGAATGACAGGAACTGCACTTCCCCGCGCCGTTGAAATACGTCTTTCCGGCATCGACGTTGCCGGTGAGAACGTTGGGCGGCTGATTCGTATTTCGATTGCTCGAAGTCGCTTCGATGCGCTGATGCAGGAAGTGCGACAGATCCAGCACCTGAGCCTGCGTGAGATCTTTGGGATGACCGTCGAGCTTCTTCATCGCGGGTCCGATGTCCGCGCCCAGGCGATCCCGCAATACAACGACGGAGCGAATGAGATCCGGGCCGTTCTCCCCGCCTTTCACATTGCTGCCATGACAATTGATGCAGTACTGCGCGTAGACCGCGCGGCCTCGCGTCGCCGCGGCGTTATCGATCGCCTGGCGCTGGCTTGGCCCGGCCTGTCCGGCGAGATACGCGCTGACGGCGGTGATACCAATGGAAATCGCCAACAGGTACCGCATGGCCTATACGTCGCAGATCTCAATCGCCTTGTTGAGCGTTGCGATCGGATCGTGTCCCATATCCGGTGAATACTCATGCGACAGGAATCCGGTGAACCCCAGGTCGACGATGGCTTGCGCGATGAAGCGGTAATTTAGTTCCTGGCTCTCATCGATATCGTGGCGTCCGGGATTGCCTCCGGTGTGGAAATGTCCGATCCATTGAAAGTTGTCCCGGATATTGCGGACTACGTCGCCATCCATGATCTGGGCGTGATAAATGTCGTAGAGAATCTTCACGCGCGGCGAATTGACGCGCTTCATGACGTCGACGCCCCACGCCATGTGGTCGAACATGTAGCCGCGGTGATTCACTTTGCTGTTGAGCAGCTCCATGCAGATCGTGACGCCTTTCATCTCGGCATAGCCCTTGATGTTGTTGAGAAATGCAACGCAGTTGTCCGCGCCGTCCGTGTCCGTAATCCCGGTACCGCGATTGCCTGAGAACGTGATGACGTTGGGCACACCCGCCACAGCAGATTCGTCGATGGCGCTGCGGATGGAGCGATCCATTTTTTCATGGTTCTCTTTTCGATTGAGCGCATTCGGGATGCTGGCCGCGTCTGGTCCTGCGGGCTGATACATGGACGGAACCAGTCCGTATTTCTTCAGCGTCGGCCAATCCGCCGGTCCCCGCAGATCGAAGCCTTTGATACCGAGGCGCGCCGCCTCGCGACTACATTCTTCGATGCTCATACCTCTGGCAAAGACGCCCTGTGTCACACCCTGCTTCAATCGGCCTTTGCGGGCCACGGGCTGCACGGACGGCGTGCCCTGCGCACCCAGTAGCGGGATTTGCGACAATGCCAGCGACCCAGTAACCGTGCCCACTGCACTTAGAAATTCTCTTCGGCGCATCGATTCCTCCTGCCCAGTAAATTTGGATTCGCCGGAGTATAACTCCGAAATGGGACAATCGCAGATGGTATTGGATTGGAGCATTGTCGTCCAACGGCTTTGCCCAACGATAAAAAATGCATGAACAAAGGGGGGACTGGAGTCGAATTCGAAACACAAACCTTAAATGATTCCTTGGGCAAAGCCAGCTGATATAGACTCGGCGACAGTTAACGGAGGTATTCATGCGGTTGAAGCTCATTGCGCCATTGATGGCGATCGTCCTTATTGCCGTTGCCTTGCCGGTTTTCGCGCATCACTCGTTCTCGGCACAATACGACGCGAACAAGCCCATCACGCTGAAGGGCGTGGTTACTCGATTCGAATGGACGAATCCTCACGCACGAATCTTCATCGACGTGACTGACGAGAACGGCAAGGTGACAAGCTGGAACCTGGAGTTGGGTAGCCCCAATATTCTCGCGCGCGCCGGCTGGACGCGCAAAGCGCTGGCGGTTGGCGACAAGGTTGCCGTCGAAGGAGCACTCGCGAAGGACGGTTCGAAAATGGCAAATGCCAGGACCGTCACGCTGGCGAGCGGCAAGACCGTGTTCGCTGGGTCATCCGGCGGAGACACCCCCACTGCGGCTCCGCCACCTGCCCGATAGATTCAGGAGATCTCCATGCGAAACTTCCAAACACGTGGATTAGTACTGCTGACGTTTGTGGTCTTCGGAGTGATTTCGCTCGCGGCGCTTTCGTTGGCGCAAGGGGGCAACGCAGCCGCACCTGCCGTTGGCGGCGGTGGTCGCGGCAGAGCCGCCGTTCCGACCGGTCCTACTCCACGAACGCCGGACGGGAAACCCGACCTGTCCGGACTGTGGAACGGCGGCGGCTCCGGCGGCAATATCGCGTCGGCCCTTCCTCGTGGTGAAACGCTCCCGCTGCTTCCCTCGGCCGCAAAGCTACTGGCGAGCCGGCAGGCGAAGGACGATCCGGAATCGAACTGCCTTCCCGCCGGCGTCCCGCGCGGGGCTCCTTATCCCTGGAGATGGGTCACGGCTCCCGGCTACGTTTATTTCCTGTTCGAAGGAAACATTCACAGCTATCGACAGATCTTCACCGACGGCCGTAAGCATCCCGCCGATCCCGATCCGACCTGGTACGGACATTCCATCGGATCGTGGGACGGCGACACGTTTGTCATCGACACGGTGGGATACAACGACAAGTTCTGGTTCGATTTCGTCGGCACGCCCCATACCGAACAGCTGCATACCATCGAACGCTTCACGCGAACGAATCTCGGCACGCTGGTCAACGAGGTCACAATCGATGATCCCGGCGCGTTTTCGAAACCATTCAAAGTCACGTTCACGGCGCGGCTCGCACCAAAAGGCGATGAGCTGATGGAATACATCTGCCAGGAGAATAATCCGGACGTGCCGCATCTGGTGGGTCCGGCCGTCGCGCCGTGATTCCGAGCGAATTCCAGGGACGCGCACCGGAACTCCTGCGGAGTTCCGGTGCGCGTCCCTGGAATTCGTGCCTGTCCCGGAGATTATTTCGCGCTGCCGCGATAGAAGTACGTGGCGACCTTCGGGCCTTTCGCGTAGTACTTCTCAAGGGTGACGAGCTGAAAACCGGCGGCGGTAATCAGCTGCTCCATGTTTCGATTGAAATTGCAGCCACCGGCCAGGAACTGTTCCACTCCATTTAGCCGGTCCTGCCAGCGCTGCACCGATGGCTCGGGCGATCGCCCGTGTTCGACGAAGAAAAATCGCCCGCCGGGTTTCAACACCCGGCGGATCTGGCCCAACGCGGCAGTCACATCGGGAATCGTGCACAGGGTGAATGTGGAAACCACGGAATCGAAGCTGGCGTCCGGTGCTGAAATCTCTTCACCCTTCAGCGGCAGGTACTCCACGGGAAACGGCGCTTCTTCAACTCTCTTGCGTGCCAGTTTCGCGCCGACCACCGAAGGGTCGACGGCAACAACCTTCTTCACTCCTGCTGGGTAGTGCGGCAGATTCAGGCCCGATCCAAATCCGACTTCGAGGACGTCACCCGTCACTTCGGCAAGACATTTCTTTCGCTCTTCGCGAATGTCCGCCGTACCCATCACCACATTGAGAATTCGCGGGAGGATGTGTTCGTCGTAGAGACCCATGCCGTGTATCTTAACGCCCGCCGGTTGACTGTCAATCTCCTGCGGAGCATGATGCATCCAACCGTCAATAGAAGAGGACCACCATGAAGGAACTATTGCTGTCCGCGCTGCTTCTGGGTCCGGTCATCGGTCCGGTACAAACGCCGTCCGGAGTGGTATCCGGTCAGCTCGCCTCCACAGATGGACGGCCCGCGTCGGGAGTCCGCGTCAGCGCGATGGTGGTGCCGGATTCGAATCTTCCGGTATCGAATGCGACAACGCTGGTGAGTTTTGTTTTGACGGATGCTGCCGGTCGTTACCGTCTCGAGAACGTTCCGCCCGGCCGCTACTATGTCACGGCAGGGCTCGTCGAAACGCCGACCTACTATCCGGGTGTGTCTGTGATAAGTGGCGCCACAGCCGTCAACGTACCGGCAGGGGCGACAATCACGAACATCAATTTCACCATGGCTGTACCGCCCGGAGTAACCGTCAGCGGACGTTTGATTCGGCCACCGGCACAGTCTTCGAGTTTTCAGTCATTGCAACTCATTGGGGGTAATTCCGCGAATCCACCCGCGGCCATCAAGGCTGATGGAACATTTCAGTTTTCAAGGGTGAGGCCGGGGACCTACACACTTCTTGCCAGCGGGATCGGCCTCTCGCAAAACATCAGCATTGTCGTTACGGACAAAGACATAGCGGGAATCGACATCGTGATTCCTATAACGGTCAGCGTGACGGGATCGGTGACGGTTGAAAATGGAGGCCTTCGCCCCCGCTTTACGCTGTCGTTCGCATCATTCAAAGGGGGAGTGAACAATCCAGTTACGGGCATGTCGACCAATGGCACATTCACGACTCAAGTGTCGGAGGGAGAGTACCGCATCACGTGGTCACAAATTCCTGCCGGCTACTTCGTGAAATCCATCACTGCGGGAACGGTGGACCTGCTGGCAGGCCCACTCGTGGTTGCATCGGGAACCACGGCTGATCCCATTTCTGTGACACTGGGTGTGGCAAATCCCGTCCCATGGGTCAAGGTCAGCGGGCGCGTCATCAGCCCGCGTCCTGGCTCCGCACTCCCTGCCAGAGTCACGCTGATCGGTGGATCCGCACTGGAACCTTTGGATGTGGCCATCAACCCGGACGGCTCATTCGAGTTCCCCAGAGTTTTGCCGGGATCCTACACCGCCCGTGTGACTCCGCCCTTGCCGTTTCCTGCGGCATCTGTGTTTGTCACCAATAAGGATCTCACCGGCGTGGAGATCGCCATTCCCGCAATGAAGGAAATCACGGGGCGAGTCGTCGTGGAGGGTTTAGGACAGGTGACGCCACGCCTCAATTTTTCCCTGATAGATTCTGCCGGTACCGGTGGGATTACCGGCATTGCACAAACCGACGGAACATTCCGGGTGACGCTGCCGGAAGGCGAACGCCGCATCGCGCTGAATGTGCCGGGTTACACCGTCAAGTCGCTGTCGTACGGCAATGTGGATGTGCTGCGAAATCCCTTGCTGAAGATGGCCGGCACGGACTCCACGGAGTTCAATGTCGTTCTCCTCCCGATTGCCGGAGGTGTTGTTGGCGGAGTTCCAGGGGGAGTCATCGGCGGGGTACCTGGAGTTACCTTCATCGCACCGCCACCTCCTCCTCCGCCGCCACCGCCACCCGCCACACTCTCTCCATTGCGCCTCGGGGGTGATGTCGCACAAGGCAATCTGATCTACAGCCCCGCGCCGGCATATCCGGATGCAGCCAGAACAGCCCGCGTGTCGGGTATGGTCATCCTTTCAGCGACGATCTCGCCGGAGGGAAATGTCGAAAGCCTGAGTGTTGTCGCCGGAAATGCGTTGTTGAACCAGGCAGCGATCGATGCGGTCAAGCAGTGGCGATACAAACCCACGATCGTCAATAACCAGCCCACGCGTGTTCAAACCATGATCACCGTGAATTTCTCACTGCAGTGACTCCGGTTCGTCTCATCCCGTACCGGCCGGAGTTTTTGGATCGCTATATCGCGTGGCGCGACGAAGCGCATTCGGTCCGGCACAATCCGCTCTTCCCGGCGACCCGCGAAGAAACGTCGCGCATGCGCCTCGCCGAAGGCTCGGATCTGAGCGAACTGAAGAAGTACGACAACTATCGCTGGTTCATCGAAACCGGCAATGATGTTGTGGGCAGCGTTGCCATCAAGAACATCAGTCACATGATGCAGTATGCGGAAATCGCGTACGGCATCGCCGAATCCCACCAGGGCCGTGGCATTGCGACATCCGCGGTCGCGGAGTTGATCCGCAAGGCATTCACCGAGTCCACACTGCGCAAATTGATGGCATATGTTCACGACCAGAACCATGCCTCGTGCCGGGTTCTCGATAAACTCGGGTTTCAGCGAGAGGGATTTCTTCGCGAGCACTACGTCATCAACGGACGCGTGGAGAATGAGATCCTCTTTGGCTTGTTGAAACACGAGTGGCACGACCCTGACTCAAATAAGCGGATTGCCCCTCCTGGTCAGGAGGGGCGATCCGCTTACTTGAGCCAGTGAGGAGCGTCGCGCGCTACTCCCGCGACTCGAACCGCTTCGGAAGAATCTCCACCGGCACTTTGTCGACGCCGTGCTTCCACTCCACGTCGAAAAATCCCCGATACCCAAACAGCGGCCCCCAGGTTTTGTTGTGCACATTCACGTCGATGCGAAATTTCCCAATCTCGTCGTCATACCACTCCCGCACATCTGCAATCCCTGCGAACAACAACGGAAACGAAAACCCGATCAGTCCTTCATAGAATCGTTGCGCACCCGACTTCAGGCGGACGCCGCCGGATTCGTCCACCGTCATTTCAATATCCACCGCCAGGTGCTGATGCGTTCCCAGGTAATCCACAATCCGCCGGCGCTCTTCGCTGTAAATCATGTAGGCATCGAATCGTCTCGCAGTTCGCGTCTGGAATCTGCGGATCCACGTCACGGTTTCGCGTCCGAACGAATCCTGAAAGGCATAGTTCTCGATGGAGAACGGCACGTTCTTCCCCTGCTCAGGAAACATGATGCTTCTCCAGCTGCCGAGATACAGAAACGGAAGCGTGTACGGCATGCCATGCCACACATTCTCCATGATCCCTCGGCCAATGCATGCCACGCGATCGCGGCTGCTGAAGCCAAAGCGTTCCTGGATTTTCGGATGGAGCCGCTTGAAGTCGGATCCCAGCACCTTCTGATAAATGGAGTTCACTGGCTTCTGTTCTTTCGAAGGCATCGGCTCGCGGACGGCAGATCTTTTCCGCAAAGCAATCCAATCACGGAAAGAGAAATCATCGGAAGGTTCAAAGTCACCGGATTGAAGGCAGCACCGAGAAAGCGAGGCGATTCGAATCCCACGAAAGCCAACGCAACAAGCATCAACGCCACCGTGACTGCAAACAAGGGGCGGACTCGCCACGCCACCAGCATCAGAACTCCAAACGCAACCTCCGCAATTCCCGCCCAGCGAACGCCGACCAGGATGGATTCCGCGGACCAGCCCGCAGCGGCCAGCATCGCGCCTTCGTCGGGATTGCGAAAAAGTAATTTTGGAACGAGTCCCTGGTAAATCCAGATGAACGCCACCGTCAGCCGGCAGATTGCGTAAATGATGCTCTGCCGCATTGAGGTCGATGGATCGATTTGTTTTTCGATCCACAGTCGAAGCCGGTCAAAGCTCCATGCCGTGGCCCATCCCATCAGCGGCCGAAACGCAATCGCATCGAATGCGCGGCCAATCACTCCGAAGCGTGTGGAGTAGTCGTACCAGGTGAGAAACCGAATACCGCGCTGCGACGGTATGTACTTCCAATAACCCGAACCTTCGCGAATCAGTGCTTTCGGATCGTCCGACCAGAATCGCAGCGCGGAGGTTTTCGATCCGTCGGACTCCTGCGTTCCCGTTGTTTCGCCCCGACCGGATATCTTCATGCCGAACCCGATGCGCGTGGCATACAGGAATTGCTGGGGCTCCGACAGATTCGGACGTGAAAGGTACTCGATATCGGTGAAGCGGAGATCCCATCGCCGATGCGATACCGGCACTTGCGTCTTTGCCCACAGTTCGTCGATCGAGGAATCGATCGCGATTTCGACGTATATCCCTTTTTCCCCGTGTTGGGATTCGGGCAGCTCCATGGGGCGCTATTCTGACTGGAATCACGCTGCGGCGCTCCAACAAAAAAGTCGCCGAAGGCATCCGTACTGTAGGCGCCTTCGGCGACTTCTTTCCAAACAAACGGAGACTTTTCGGATTCGCTTATTTCCGTTCCTGATTGTCGTGCTTCTGCTTGTAGATGTCGCGGCTCGACTTGTTGAGTTCTTTCTCCAGGCGCTTGCGTTCCTTCTCGGTCAGCTTCCCATCGGCTTTCGCGCGCTTTTCGTTCGCTCGAATCCGCGCTTGTTCAGCCTTCAGCCGCGCCTTTTCCTGCCTAGTGAGCTCTCCACTTTTCACGCCCTGTTGGATCCGGTCTTTCTGGTTCTCCTGCCGTCGATTGATGCGCGGATCCTTCACCCGGGCCGCAGCCAGGCCGCTGGCCGGAACCATCACTACGCACAACACCACACCGCACAACATACTGACAATCGTTCGTTTCATTTCATAACCTCCTTGTTTCGATCCCTTCACGCTCGTCTTCAATGGACAGAACCTCGCCGCAAAAGGATTAAAGGAAAGTTGGAAGTTATTGTTTACGGGCGACCACATGAATTCCGGTGCGCGTCCCTGGAATTATTCCGGTAGGCCGAACGAGAGGACTCCCGTCACGGTGGAGATGGCGACGTACTGCTTGCCGTCGAACTCATAGCTCATCGGAGATGCCTTCCAGGTTTGGTTGGTCGGGTATTCCCACAACACCTTTCCGTTGGCGGCATCCGCCGCCATGAATGCGCCGCTGTTTTCACCGAAGAACACGAGGCCCGTTGCCGTTGAAATCACGCCCGCTGAAGCGGTCTGCGCGCCGCTGATCTGCGGCAAATCCCAGGCGATCTCGCCGGTCCGAATATTGATGGCGCGCAGGGATTTCGTGAAACCTTCGCCAGGCACGGGATTCGCCGCGCCTCCCATGAAGCTCCTTCCGGCCTGCCACTCCATGTTGCGCTTCGTGAAAAGATTGCAGCGTTCCAGCGCCTGAAAATAATACAGGCCGGTCGCGGGATTGAACGACGTGGAGAACCAGTTCGTGCCGCCCTGAAACCCAGGACAGACGTAGGTTTCGCCATTGGCGTTTTCTTTCAGGTCGTTGAGGATGGGTCGTCCCTTCGCATCGAGGCCCTTCGCCCAGTTGAGGTTTTTCAGAAACTGCTTGCCCAACAGAAACTGACCGTTCGTGCGATCGAGCACGTAAAAGAATCCATTGCGATTTGCCTGAAGCAGCAGCTTGCGCGGCTGCCCCTGCCAGTTGGTGTCGACGAGCACCGGGGCTTCCTGCGCATCCCAGTCATGGATGTCGTGCGGCGTGAACTGGAAGTGCCAACGGAGCTTCCCCGTTTTGGCTTCGAGTGCCACGACGGAATCCGTGTAAAGATTGTCGCCCTGACGCTCGTCGCCGTAGTAGTCGAGGCCGGGATTGCCGGTGGGCCAGAAAATCAAATCGAGCTGAGGATCGTAAGTGCCGGTCATCCAGCTCGCGCCGCCGCGATGCTCGGTAAGCTTCCCGGTCCATGTTTCGGAAGCGGGCTCTCCGGGATTCGGCACGGTCCAGAAGCGCCATACTTCCTTGCCGGTCGTGGTGTCGAATGCGGCGATGAATCCGCGCACGCCCTCATCGCCACCGGCAGTTCCGGAGATCACCAGATTCCCAACCACCAGCGGCGCGCAAGTGCCGTTGTAGTTCTGATGCCAGTCGGCCATTTCGGTCTCCCAAAGCAGATCGCCGCTGGACCGGTCCAGCGAAATCATGTGGGCGTTGTCGGTCAGCATGAACAGGCGATTGCCGGAAACAGCTACGCCGCGATTGAATCCGATTGCCGCATTGCCAGCGATTCCCGTGGTGCGCGCGCGGCGAAAGTGCCAGAGCTGGCGGCCGCTGCCGGCATCGAGCGCCCACACTTCATTGGCGCTGGAAACATACATGACGCCTTCGACAACCAGCGGCGTGCTTTCAATCTGCGTCACATTGGAAATCGGGAACGACCATTTCGGCGCGAGCCGCGACACGTTGGCTTTGGTGATCTGAGTCGATGTGGTGAAACGATTGCCGCTCGGATCGCCGTGATAGGTGGGCCAGTCTTTTTGCGAGGTCACCACGCGATAGCGATCACCTGCGGTTTTCCGCAGCAGATGGATGCGCCTGTCGTCGGAAACCAGTTGGAGATCCGACATGCCTTCGCCGAGCACGCGGCCTTCGATGGTTTGACCGTCGGTGGTCTGCACCTTCTTGCGTGCGGTGACGGGCGTGACGGGCGGCGCCTGTGCCAGCGTGGCGTTGATGGCGGCGGCTAAGAGAAGGGCAAATAGGAATGTGCGCATAGTGCCGAACGATATCACGGAATAAATTGGGGTCAGACCCCTCGTTTCCCTATTTCTCCGAAATAGGGAAACGAGGGGTCTGACCCCAATTTATTCCGACTTCTTTTTTGATTTTCGTTTGATGCCGGCGCGGCGCTCGAGTTCGTGAATGTAATTGGAGAGAACGTCCACGCGGGCTCTGCAATAGCGGAACTGGCCTTCGGGACGGATTTCAATGAGGCCGGCATCGGTCAATTCCTTCAGGTGATGCGATACCGTCGCCTGTGAAACCGGAAAGCGCGCCACGATCCGGCCGCACGCCATCTCGTCGGTAGCGGCAGCCATTTCCTGAAAGATCTCGAACCGGCGCGGGTCGGCCAACGCCTTGGCGATGCGTTGAAACTGGCTTGCGTCCATCATCGAGACCACTATACTGGATGCCATGGATCTGAAAGTAATCTTGAAAGATATTCTC
>Ga0209488_10000292_pt1 | contig 40928 bp, 43 predicted proteins | sample Rivendell_Oct201_8_FD_188349 | JGI IMG/M metagenome (GOLD analysis project Ga0209488, IMG submission 188349) | Vadose zone soil microbial communities from the Eel River Critical Zone Observatory, Northern California, USA -... | ecosystem: Environmental > Terrestrial > Soil > Vadose zone >...
GAGGCGTGTGGGCGCACGGAGAACGAATAAACGCAAAAATTCGTGCTCCGCACGGCATTACGACCAAATCAGATCGAGTTTTCACACGGCCTGGGCCAATAGCCGACAGGGCTTCATTCATTTTCGCCGCTTTGCCAAGAGCTTCGCAACTTCACGGGCGTGCTTGATGAAAAGCCGCGCGACCGAGCTGAGCGTACGGTTCTTCATGGTGATGATCCCAACGGGCACGGGGGCCGTTGGCAGTTGGACGAGCAAAGCCTTGACCTCCGTGCGCCTGCTGGGAAATCTCAATGCGGAAGCCGAGAACATCGTTAGAAAGGGCCCGGTCGCCGGAAGATTGAACCGCGCCTGCGGGGATTCGGTGACCACAATTGCGCGGGGGTAATCGAGCCCACTGGCGCGAAAGGTTTCCATTGCAAACGATGCGACGACGCTGCCAGGCGGTGGCAGCACCCACGGTTCGTTCACCAATTCGGCAAGCTCAATCTTGCGCCTCCGAGCCCATGGATTTTGCGCGCCCGCCACGATTACAATTTGGTCATCAAATAGAAAATTAAACTCAAGCCGCTCGTCGATGAGGGGGCGCCATTTCGCTGCAATCAGGAGATCGACGTTACGCTCAATAAGTTCGCGATCCAGTGACTCTGTGTATGCGGTGACGAGGTGAAACACGATTCGCGGATATTGCCGGGAAAGCCGTTGGATTACGGCAGAAACAAAGCTCCCAGCGAGAACGTGGTTGCATCCGATTCGCACTTCTCCGGCGGTGGGATCGGTGAGAAACTTGATGTTCTTTACAGCTTGACGGAGGTCATCGAAAACCGCCGCTCCGCCATCGAGCAGGATCCGACCGTACTCGGTCACCTCGACGCCCTGGGAATTGCGGTCGAGCAATCGCACGCCGATAGTGCGTTCCAATTCAGCGATAGACCTGGAAATGGCGGGTTGAGTTGTATTGAGAAGCGCGGCCGCCTTGCTCATGTTGCCGGCCTGCACCACGGCCATCAGGACATGAAGGTCGTGCAACTTCACCCGGAATCCGATGCGGTCGCTCAACTGCATCTCGGCACCATTGCAGGACGGATATACCCGTATCAAAACATAACATTGTTCGGCGAGTGCGGCTCGACGTATTTTCGCCGACGCTCGCATAAGCTGGCGAGCTTAACCCGCGCGTCTGTCGGATTGGGACAGAGGAGGGCGCCATGAAACTTCCCCGCCGTCGATTTCTGCATCTGGCCGCATGTGCCGCGGCGCTGCCGGCCACGTCGCGCTTCGCTTGGGCGCAGACCTACCCATCGCGGCCGGTGCGCATCGTCGTCGGCGTTACCGCTGGCGGCGGTGTCGACATAATCGCGCGCCTGTTCGGTCAATGGCTGTCGGAGCGGCTCGGCCAGGCATTCGTCATCGAAAACCGTCCCGGTGCAGACACCAATATCGGCACTGAGGCGGTCGTGCGTGCGGCCCCAGATGGGTACACGCTGCTCCTGGCCAGCGCGAGCAACGCCATCAACGCGACGTTTTACGACAAGCTCGGTTTTAACTTCATCCGTGACGTCGCGCCGATTGCGGGCATCATGCGTGTGCCCAGTGTCATGGTGGTGAATCCATCGGTTCCGGCCATGACCGTCCCCGAATTCATCGCTTATGCCAAGGCCAACCCGGGCAAGATCAATATGGCATCGGGTGGCAGCGGCGCCCCCTCGCATCTGGCGGGCGAGCTGTTCAAGATGATGGCCGGCGTCGGCATGATTCACGTGCCCTATCGGGGATTGGCGCCTGCGCTTACTGACCTGCTTGGCGGGCAGGTGCAGGTGGTGTTTGGCGCTTTGACTTCGTCAATCGAATATATTCGGGCCGGCAAGTTGGGTGCACTGGCGGTGACCACCGCGGCGCGCGCGGAGGTGGTGCCTGACGTTCCGACTATGGGCGAGTCCTTGCCCGGCTACGAGGCCAGCCAGTGGTACGGCATCGGAGCACCCAAGAACACACCAAATGAAATAGTCGACAAACTTAACAAGGAGATCAATGCCGGTCTCGCCGATCCTAAGATCAGGGCGCGGCTGGCCGACCTGGGAGGCACACCGCTTGTCGGCTCGCCGGCTACCTTCGGCAAGCTCATCGCGGACGAAACCGAAAAGTGGGGCAGGGTGGTCAAGTTCACTGGCGCCAAGCCGAACTGATCCGGGCGATACCGGCGGGACATTCCATAACTTCCCATTCTCGGAATCACACACAGAGGTCATCGGGCTATAGGGACAACGTGATGAAATTTCCCCGTCGCACATTTCTGCAACTGGCCGCAGGCACAGCCGCGCTGCCGGCCGTCTCGCGCTTCGCCTGGGCACAAGCCTACCCGACGAGGCCGGTGCGCATCATTTTTGGCTTTGCCGCCGGTGGCGCTGGCGACATCACCGCTCGCCTGATTGGCCAATGGTTGTCAGAGCGGTTCGGCCAGCAATTTATAGTGGAGAACCGGCCGGGCGCGGGCGGCAATATCGGAGCTGAGGCGGTCGTGCGTGCGCCCCCGGATGGTTATACGCTCCTCCTGGTCGGCAACTCGTCTGCGATCAATGCGACGCTCTACGATAAGCTCAATTTCAATGTCGTCCGCGACATCGCGCCGGTCGCGAGTATTAGCCGCGAGCCCAACGTCATGGTGGTGAACCCATCGGTTCCGGCCAAGACGGTTCCCGAGTTCATCGCTTACGCTAAGGCCAATGCAGGCAAGCTCAACATGGCGTCGGGCGGCAACGGGTCCCCGTCCCATGTGTCCGGCGAGTTGTTCAAGATGATGGCCGGCGTGAACTTGGTCCACGTGCCATATCGCGGCGCGGGTCCCGCACTCACCGATCTGTTCGGAGGGCAGGTGCAGGTCTACTTCGCCGTCATGGGTTCCTCTGTCGAGTACATCAGTGCCGGCAAGCTGCGCGCGTTGGCGGTGACCACCGCGACGCGCTCGGAGGCGCTGCCGGACATTCCGACCATGAACGAATTCGTGCCGGGCTATGAGGCGAGCGCCTTTTATGGCCTCGGCAGCCCCAAGAACACGCCTGCGGAGATTGTCGACAGGCTCAACAAGGAGATCAACGCCGCCCTCGCCGATTCCAAGATCAAGGCGCGGCTTGCCGAACTGGGCGGCACGGTGCTTCCCGGCTCGCCTGCCGACTTCGGCAAGCTCATTGCCGACGAAACCGAGAAGTGGGGCAAGGTGATTCGGGCGGCCAACATCAAAGCGGAGTAAGTTCGCTGGGCTCGCGGGCCGATATTCCGTAACGTCCCGTTCAGCGACACGTTTTGTTCCAGACAGCCAACATTCAGGCTAATAAACCTTTCGCAGTGCGACCGCTGGCGAAAGAGCGCCGGCGCGTTGCGTCAGAATGCGGTTGCTCATTGTGCATCGCAGCGATCGGTGGTCTGGGTCAAAACCAGCCGTCACACTGCCCGCTCAATGCCAGGCGTTCCGGGTCAGAGGCCCTTCGCCAACGGCTTAGCGACCTCGCGGGCGCATTCGATCAAGAGTTGCGCCAGCGGGCTCAGCATTCGGTTTTTGAGCGTGAAGATTCCGATTTGCCGGTGTGGCGTGGGGAGGTCGACGGGCAGTTTCCTGAGTGCCGCATGTTTGGCGGGGAATTTCAGGAAAGAGGCGGGGACGAACGTGAGAAAGCCTTTGTCGACCACCAGCCTGATCCGCACGTTGGTGGCATCGGTATAGACGGTTGCGCGTGGTACTTTGAGCCGGCTCGCGCGAAAGGCTTCGGCAACCAGCGTACTGAAGACGCTTCCAGACGAATGCCATGTCCAAGGCTCGTTCACAAGCTCGGCTAGGTCGATCCTTCGGCGGCGAACCCACGGGTTCTCTTTGCCCGCCACTACGATCAGCGGCTCCTCGAAGAGTACCTCTGCATCGATATCCTCTTCGGAAATGACGCCGAGTGTCCCCGAAAAGAAAAGCTCGATGCGACGTTCGCGCAGTTCGTCGATTAGCACCCGCAAGTTGCCCGGCACGACATGATACGCGACGCGGGGATATTGCTGCGACAGCCGATCGATGACCGCCAGAACGAGGCCCTCGGCTATGGCGGTTCCGCTTCCAATACGCAATTCACCGACCTCGGGATTGGATAAAAACTCTATGTCCTGGCCGCTTTGCTTCAGCTCATCAAATACGGCGACGCCACGCCGGAGCAGCGCGCGACCATACTGGGTTGGCGCGACGCCCTGAGCGCTGCGGTCGAGGAGCCGCACACCGAATGCATGCTCCAATTCCGCAATCGATCGAGAAATCGCGGGCTGGGTTGTGTTCAACAGCGCCGCCGCCTTCCGCATGCTGCCAACCTGCACAACAGCCATTAAGACATGAAGGTCATGCAGCTTCAGCCGGCGTCCGATCCGATCGCTCAACTGCATCTTGGTCCCCGATCGCGGTCTTGATATAGCTATATCAAAAAATAGCATTATCCGCTTATCATGCCACCGGCTATTTTCCCGGGTCAGGCCCGCGTCCAGGGACCTGCATCACGTAAACTCCAGCCGGAGGAGGCGATCATGTACGCGCCGCAGAGGAAACTTGCCCACCGTCGCCAATTTCTGCATCTGGCCGCAGGCGCAGCCGTGCTCCCGGCCGTCTCGCGCTTCGCCTGGGCACAAACCTACCCGACACGACCGTTGCGCGTTGTCGTTCCGTTCGCACCGGCTGGTGTGACTGACATCCTCGCACGCCTGATGGGTCAATGGCTGTCAGAGCGCCTCGGCCAACCATTCATCATCGACAATCGGCCAGGCGGCGGCGGCAACATCGGTACCGAGGCAGTTGTTCGCGCACCCGCCGACGGTTACACTCTCCTCGTCGTCGGTGCGTTCAACGTGATCAACGTGGCGCTCTACGACAAGCTCAATTTCGATGTCATCCGTGACATCGCGCCGGTCGCCGGCATCATTCGCATGCCCAATGTAATTTTAGTGAATCCGTCGTTTCCGGCAAGAACCGCTCCCGAGTTCATCGCTTACGCCAAGGCCAATCCAGCCAAAATCAACATGGCGTCGGCCGGCAACGGGACCCCGTCCCATGTGTCCGGCGAATTGTTCAAGATGATGGCCGGCGTGAACATGGTCCACGTGCCGTATCGCGGCGCTGGGCCCGCGCTCACCGATCTGCTCGGAGGGCAGGTGCATGTCTATTTCCCCACCACGGCTTCCTCCGTCGAGTACATCAGTGCCGGCAAGCTGCGCGCGTTGGCAGTGACCACAGCGACGCGCTCGGAGGCGCTGCCGGATATTCCGGCCATGAACGAATTTGTGCCGGGCTACGAGGCGAGCGCCTTTTATGGCCTCGGCGGCCCCAAGAACATGTCTGCAGAGATCGTCGACAGGCTCAACAAGGAAATCAACGCCGCCCTCGCCGATCCCAAGATCAAGGCGCGGCTTGCCGACCTGGGCGGCACGGTGCTTGCGGGCTCACCGGCCGAATTCGGAAAGCTCATGGCTGACGAAACCGTGAAATAGACCAAAGTAGTCAAGTTCTCGGGCGCGAAGCCCGACTGATCCGGGCACTCTCGGCGGACATTCTATCGGGTCCAAGCTGACATGGCGCCTACGACTATTTTTTCGCCAGCGGCTTTGCGACTTCACGCGCGTGCTCGATGAAGAGCGTCGCGACGGGGCTGAGCGTACGGTTCTTCAGGGTGATGACCCCAATTGGCGTGTCGGCCATTCGCGGTTCAACGGGCAAGGCCTTGATCTCAGGCTGTCGAGTGGGAAATCGCAATGCGGACGCTTGCAAAATTGTGAGAAATCTCCCCGTCGCCGCCAGACTGATGCGCGTCGTCGCGGAATCGGTAACCACAGCCGCACGCGGGTAATCGAGCCCGCTGGCGAGAAAGCCTTCCGTTGCCACCGTCGCAATCACGCTTCCAGGCGGTGGCAGCGTCCACGACTCACCGAGCAGTTCGGCAAACGCAATCCTGCGCCGCCGCGACCATGGACTTTGCGTGCCCGCTACGACGACATAGGGTTCACCAAAGAGAAATTCGAAGCCCATTCCGGCAAGGAGGCCAGATCTCCGGGTGATTAAGAAGTCAACGTTTCGGTCGCTCAGCTCATGATGCAGATGCTCCACCCGCCCGGTCACTATATGAAACTCGATGCGTGGGCAGCGCCGCGAGAGTCGATCGACGACGGCAGATACAAAACTCGGAGCCAGAAAGGGGTTGCATCCAATTCGCACTTCCCCGGCGGTGGGGTCGGCGAGAAACTCGATGCTCTTCAGCGCCTGCCGCAGCTCACCGAAGACTGCTATTCCGCCATTGAGCAAGGCGCGACCGTAGGCGGTAGGCTCCACACCACCGGCGTTGCGGTCGAGCAGACGCACACCCACGGTTCTCTCCAGTTCTGCAATCGATTTGGAAACGTTCGGCTGGGTCGTGTTGAGGAGGGCAGCCGCTTTGTTCATGCTGCCAGCCTGCACCACCGCCATCAGGACATGGAGGTTATGAAGCTTCAGGCGGTGTCCAATTCGATCGTTGATCTGCATTTGGGATCCTATGCCAAACCGATATAAGCATATAAAAAAATGGAACTATGCGGAATAGGCCCGTCCGGTTAAAACTCACTGAAGCCTGTCGGTAGCGCTTCGAAAAAGTTCTGAGACGGAGGACGCCATGATCCTTCCCCGCCGCAAATTTTTGCATCTGGCCGCGGGCGCTGCCGCGCTGCCGGGCTTCTCACGGATTGCGAAGGCGCAATCCTATCCGACGCGGCCGGTGCGCATTGTCGCCCCGACGGCCCCTGGTTCCTCGAACGACATCATCGCCCGCATAATCGGTCAGTGGCTGTCGGAACGCCTTGGTCGGCAATTCATCATCGACAATCGGCCGGGCGGCGGCAACAGTATTGGTACCGAGGCGGTTGTACGTTCGCCCGCCGACGGATACACACTTCTGCTGTGCAGTAGCAGCAATGCGGTCAACGCGACGCTCTACGACAAGCTCAACTACAATTTCATCCGCGACATCGCGCCGGTCGCAGCCCTCGTCCGAGGTCCCTACGTCATAGTGGTGAACCCGTCGGTTCCGGCCAAGACAGTTCCCGAGTTCATCGCCTACGCCAAGACCAATCCCCGCAAACTCAACATGGCGTCATCCGGCACCGGCACCGGGGGCCACATTGCGAGCGAGCTGTTCAAGATGATGACCGGCGTCGATATGGTGCACGTGCCCTACCGCGGAGGCGGGCCGGCGTTCAACGATCTGCTCGGTGGGCAGGTGCAAGTCATGTGGGCCGGCACTGTCGGAACGATTGAGTATATCAACGCTGGCAGGCTGCGCGCGCTCGCTGTAACCGGCGCGACGCGCATGGAGGCACTTCCCGACATACCGACGGTGAGTGAGTCCGTGCCGGGCTATGAAGCGACCACCTGGTTCGGCATCGGCGCACCGAAGGCCACGCCCGACGAGATCGTCGAGAAGCTCAACAAGGAGATCAACGCTGTCCTCGCCGATCCCAAAATGAAAGCGCGACTTGAGGAGATAGGCTATAGCGTGCTCGCGAATTCGCCTTCTGAGTTTGGCAAATTCATCGCCGACGAAACCGAGAAATGGGCAAAGGTGGTCCGGACGGCCAACATCAAGCTGGACTAGGTAATAACGCTGCCGAAATTCCATAACGTCCGTATTGCGACTCGTGCCTGTAAACGGAGTGAGTGTATTGCAAAATCCCGGCGCCGCCGACGGGCGCGTCGGGTCAAAAGCCATGTGGCCCCTCTCATGCGTTGGAAGATTTTCGTTCTTGAGAAAGGCGAGCGGCAGGCTTCGGGTCGTCCAGAACAAAGTTTTTCGCCGCCTGCCGCACCAAATTCAAGAAGCGCCGAACCACGGCGGACGAATCGCCACGACGCGAGACGAGGTTCAGGACCGCCTTTAGTTGGGTTCGATCTTCGAGAGGGCGGTACAGCACTCCGTCGATATGCATTTGTTGCAGCGAAGCTGGAACAATTGTGATGCCCGCGCCGGTCGCGACGAGAGCAAGCAGCGAGGTGACACGAGACGCTTCCTGGCCTACGCGAGGACTGAACCCTGCCGCATTGCACGACATAATTGTCAGATCATGGAAGCCCCGGCTGATGGGACCGTAAACAATGAATGTTTCTCGAACGAGGTCTCTCAATCGCAGCGCTTGTCTGCCTGCAAGCGGGTGATTCTGGGGTAGCGCTAACAGCAACGGTTCCTCCAGTAACCGGATTACGTTCAGCCCCTCTGGATCGACAACGGGTGTTCGAATAAAGGCAGCATCGATCCTATCGTTGCGCAGTTGTTCGACCAGCTCGCTTCCGAGTTGCTCCTCAAGTTTCACTGAAACTTGCGGGTAAGTTTCCCGGAACGCACGAATGACGCGCGGCAAAAATGGATGAAACGGACTTGTGGGCGTGATCCCAATGCAGATTCGGCCTTGCTCGCCGCGCGCAGTACGGCGGGAGGTCTCGGCCGCGTGACCGAGCTGGCCCAGTATTGCGCGGGCACTTTCGAAATAGACGCGACCGGCCTCGGTCAATTCGATGCCACGCGCCTTGCGGCGGAACAATTGGACATCAAGCTCACGTTCCAGCGCTTTGATCTGTTGGCTCAGCGGGGGCTGCTGAATGCCAAGCCGTAAAGCGGCGCGTGTGACATGCCCTTCCTCGGCGACGGCAATGAAATAGCGTAGATGCCTGAGTTCCATGATCATATCCATTAGATATGAATTTCGATGTTCACTGATTATGGATCGAATACAACGAAAATGCTATCCGGGTTTCATCACGTAGAAGTTCTGTTGCAGATGGAGGACTTCCATGATGCTTGCCCGTCGGCAATTTCTGCGCCTTACCACGGCGGCTGCGACGTTGACCCTCACTTCGCATATCGCACGAGCGCAAGCCTACCCGACGCGGCCGGTGCGTATCATTGTGGGCTTCGGCTCGGGCAGCGCCTTCGACATTCTCGCGCGTCTGATCGGTCAATGCCTGTCGGATCGGCTTGGGCAGCCATTCATTATTGAAAATCGCGGAGGTGCAGGCGGAAATCTGGGCACCGAGACCGTGGCGCGCGCGCCGGCAGACGGTTACACGCTCCTGCTCTGCGGTTCGCCGGACGCCATCAACGCGACGCTGTACGACAGGCTTGGTTTCAACTTCATCCGCGATATTGCGCCGGTTGCGGGCATCGCGAGGGGGCCGAATGTCCTGGTGGTACACCCCTCGTTTCCGGCCAGGACGGTCTCCGAATTCATCGCCCATGCTAAGGCTAATCCAGGCAAGATCGACTTTGGCTCGGCCGGCGTCGGCAGTGTGTCCCATATGGCCGGCGAATTGTTCAAGGCCATGGCGAGCGTGAACCTAGTGCACGTTCCATACCGTGGCCTGGCGCCCGCGATCACCGACCTGATCGGCGGACAGGTGCAGGCGATCTTTGCCACCATGCCTCCGTCGATCGAACTCGTCAAAACGGGCAAGCTGCGCGCGCTGGCGGTGACCTCGACGGTGCGTTCCGAGGCACTTCCGGACCTGCCGACTATCGGCGAGGTCCTGCCGGGCTACGAGGCGATTTTTGTCGCGGCTCTCGGCGCGCCTAGGAACACGCCCGCTGAAATCGTCGAGCGCCTCAACAGGGAAATCAACGCCGTCCTCGCCGATCCGAGAGTGACGGCCCGGCTCGCCGACCTCGGCAACGAGCCGATGCCGATGACACCCGCTGGCTTCGGCAAGTTCATCGCCGACGAAACCGAAAAGTGGGGCAAGGTGATCCGGGCGGCCAATATCAAACCGGAGTAATTGTCACTACGCCAAGCGACCGACGCGGAGGTCACAGCGTAGTACGGCGCGCACATCGGCCATTCTTTTGGCGGAAGTCGACGCCATCGAGAACGGCATCGCCGATCTCTCCGACTCGATGTTGAAGGGCCATATCGCCGAGCTCAAGGCGATCGAACCATGGGCGACATGGGCGTGGCAAGACGCACTCGGCCGTCACGGTTCGGCGGCGTTCGTGCGGAACAGTTGTGCAAATTTTTCGAGATCGCCCAGCCCTAAGTCCGACACTGCCCAATAGGCTGTATCGTCAGCCGTCCAGGTCACAAGGTTATAGCCCTGGATCGTGCGGGCTTTTTGGGCGCCGGCATCTGCGTTGGCAACGGCTGTGAGGCTGATGAAATGCTCGCGGTGCCGATAGACCAGGGTCGGAACGGCTTTGCGCTCGACGATGTCGATGCGACCGCCGACCAGTGGGAAACCATCCGGTGCCAGGTCGACGACGCGCGGCGCCTGGGGGATGCGGCCATTGAACCAAGGTTTTACGGTGTGCCGATCGGACGACGCGACGTCGATCGGCTGTGGCGCCATCAGAGACCGCAGATGGCCGGCGATGGCGGCTTCCCCGTAGGGATCGACTTGGTGCTGCGCGAACCGGGTTCCTGCCAGAAAGGCGCCGCTACCTGAAACCATGACGCCAAGTGCGACCGAAGCCGCCAAAGCCCGCCAAGTCGGTTGGAATTGTGTCGGTCGGATTTGTGTGGGCCGGTTGTCGTTGTGCGCAAGCCCAATGGCGCGACCGATCCGATCCTGCAATCCGGCTGGGGTCTCGTCAGGCAGTCGCTCCGCCAAGACGCGGCGCAGCGCTTTGATCCGCGCATGCTCATTTGCGAGCGCAGGGTCTTGTGCGATACGCCGTTCCACCGCCAGCGCATTGGCGGGATCGAGTTCGTCGTCCGCATAGGCGTGCACCAGCAACAAATCCTGCTCGCGATCGTTGTTGCTCATCGATCTGCTCCAATGGTTTTAATCAGGCGCCGGCGGGCGCGTGCTAATCGCGACATGACGGTGCCGATCGGCACAGCTGTCACCTCGGCGATCTCGCGATAGTCGAGGCCTTGCACGTCGCGCAACACCAGCGTCTCGCGGAATGACACGGGCAATGCTGCAATTGCGGCCCGCAGCTGTTCTGCATCGGCCTTCGCGATCAGGTCGGTTTCCGGCGTCGATGCCTGGTCTCGCCCCATGGTTTGCGACGCGCTTTGCAACCCTTGCGCATCATCGAGCGCTTCGAGATCGTCGATCGCAACCAGCGGCATGGACAGGTTCTTGCTCATCCACGTATAGGCGGTATTGCGCACAATCGTCAGGGTCCAGGCCCGGGTACTTCCGCCAGCGAATCCCGCAATGGCACGAAACGCGCGCAGGCAGGCGTCCTGCACGACATCCTCGGCGTCGGTCCGGTTGCCCGTGATCCAGCGCGCAAGTGCGTAGGCGTCGGCGAGATGGGGCATGACCACGCTTGCGAAACGCGCTTTGTCGTCGTTGCGGGTGGCGTCTTTGGCGGTGGCGTCGTTGCCGGTCACCTTGCCTCCTTGCAGCACAGACTCGAAGTTTTGCGGCAAAATTCCCGATTCTTACAAAATTACCACACGTGGGGTCGGAGCCTCATTCGTCCATTTAATACAAGACCGATTGGCGCGGTACTTTATTCCCGAATCCGATGAAAAAATTTCATGCGCGTCGATGAGGCGACACGGGAATAAGGCGGCCTGCGCGCAAGTCTTAATCGTCATCCAGCACCGATGATCCCCCAAAGGAGAACCACTATGAACCTGCTTTCGCGTCGCGATTTCGTCGTTTCCACAGGGTTGGCGGCTGCACTTGGCCTTAATGCGCGCCTGGCCGTGTCGCCGGCCTTCGCGCAGCAGACGCGGGACCCCGCCAAGGGATTCGTGACATATAAGATTGGTACCGCGGAAGTGACTGCCCTCTACGACGGCATCTGGGAAAAGCCGCACGATCCAGCCTTCATCTCCAATGCATCAATCGACGACGTCAAGGCCGCCATGGTCAAGGCCGGGCTGACGCCGGATTTCGTTTCCATCCCTTTCACCGTGATCGTCGTCAAGAACGGTGGCAAGACCATCATGTGCGACAGCGGCACCGGCGGCCAGGTGCAGCCGACGGCCGGCAAGCTGATGGGCAATATGAAGGCCGCCGGCATTGATCCGGCCAAGATCGATACGATCCTGCTGTCGCATTGCCATCCCGACCACATCTTCGGCCTAATGGAAAAGGACACCAACAAGGCGGTCTTTGCGAATGCCGAAATCATCATTTCGGACGTCGAATACAAATTCTGGACCGACCCTACCGTCATCGACCGGCTGCCCGAAGCGCGCAAGGGGCTGGCGCGGCGCATCCAGGCCGTATTCCCGAACTGGAAGAACATCCGCCAGGTCGAAGGCGAGCCTGAGGTCGCACCGGGCATCCGCTTCGTCAATGCGCCCGGCCACACGCCGGGCCATCGCGCTTTTCACCTGGCCTCGGGCGCAAGCCAGCTCATGATTTCCAACGACACCGCCTATCAGCCGGCACTCGTCGTGGCCAATCCGGGTTGGCGCGGTCAATACGACCAGGACCCGGCTGTTGCCGAAGCGTCGCGCCGCCGTCTGCTCGATCGGGTCATCGCCGACAAGTCGATGATCTGCGGCTACCACTTCCCATTCCCGGGCGCCGGCACCATCCAAAAGGACGGCGCCGGTTATGCGCTGACCGTCAACAAGGCGTGAAGGGAGTTCATCATGCGCATGCGAATTCTCGGAATTGTGCTGTCCACGATTGCGGTGACGGCGATGGTTCCAACTGACGGCGCTTACGCCGTCGACATCATTACTTCGACCGATGCGCCTGACCTCACGCAGGTTCGCGCCAAGATCAAAGCCAAGGATTTTGCCGGAGCCTTGGAAGACCTGCAGCCCTTGCTGCAATCCCATCAGCACGCCGATGTGTACAATCTCATGGGATTCAGCCTGCGCAAAACAGGTGACTACAAGCAGGCCTACACGTTCTATCGCAAGGCGCTCGACTTCGATCCCGAGCATAAGGGCGCGCTCGAATATCTGGGCGAACTCTATGTCGAGACCGGGCAGATCGAGAAGGCCAAGGAGAACGTTGTCCTGTTGCGGAAGCTTTGTCCAAAAGGTTGCGAGGAACTTGAGGATCTCGAAGCTGCCATCACCCATGCTTCCCACAAGACCAACTGACAATGTGGGTATCTATCCAAGAGGCGGCCGCGTTTCTCGGCCGCCTTCTCCTTGCGGCAATCTTTCTCCATGAGGCGTGGAGCAAACTCACAGGCTACGCGGCGGCACTAGCCTATATGAAGGCCTTTGGGGTGCCGGGGTGGCTGCTACCATTTGCTATTGCGGTGGAAGCCGGTTGCGCGTTCCTCATCGTGATCGGTTACCGAACGCGGCTCGCGGCATTCGTGCTGGCCGGCTTTTGCGTCGCAACGGCCGCACTGTTTCACACAAAACTTGGCGACCGAAATCAGCTTCTGCATTTTGAAAAGAATCTCGCGATGGCGGGCGGATTTCTTGTGCTCCTCGCGCACGGGGGCGGCGCCTGGGCGATCGATGCATGGCGCCGGCGGCGGTGACCATTGTCAGCAAATCGATCATGGCGACCGTATGAGGAATATCATTGCACAACTATAAGTTATAATTAATTTCGAAGCCTGAGTGTGAGATCGGTAACAAATCCACCAAGAAGTTCCGAATACCTTGGTATCGAAATGCCGTACCTATGATCGATTGCGTCGTTGCCTGTGTTCTGAATATTTATTCAGGGAGGTTCGATGCTTGATTCTAACCATCGATGGTACGGCCAGTCGCAACAAGTGCTGGGATATAGCGCAGATGCGTTGGCTCGATAGCAAATCGGTCGCTATGTCGGTGCCATCCGCAATGAGGCAAGGCAAGAAACCCATGCGATGCAATGGATTTTTAACCGTCTTAGGAATTGTTGCAGTTGGAATTGTCGGCCTTGTTGGTCATTCCGCTTCCGCCACTGTTCGTATCACTGACGATTACGGCGGCCAGATTGGTTCCTATATCAACCGCTACCAGGCGGTGCGCGCTTCGGGCGAGAAGGTGGTTATTGATGGCCCCTGCATGTCGGCCTGCACATTGGTTCTTGGTGTCGTTCCAAGCGATCACATTTGTGTTACGCCACGTGCCCGGCTCGGATTTCATGCGGCTTGGCGCGGAAGCGCAAAAGTGGGCGGGCCCAAAGTCAAAGCCGACGACGGCACGCAGCTCCTGATGGAGATCTATCCGCAGCAAATTCGCGATTGGATCGGCCGGCACGGCGGTCTGACGACCCAGGTCATCTACCTCAGCGGTCGTGAATTGGCCGGGATGTATCAACGCTGCGTGTGACCCTGTCGGTCCATCTGACTACTTCTCCATGCCGAAATTCTTCAGCGCCTGGTCGATGGCTGGGCCCTGCAGAAAAGTGATCAAAGCTTTTGCCGCTTTCGGATCCGCGGCATTCTTGCCCACGGTAGCCTCGATGATGGCGGGCACCTGCAATTGCGGAATCACCGCGCCGAGATTCTTAAGTTTCTGGTTTGGAATAATCTCGCTCAACGGATAGATATTGATTTCATATTCCCCGGGAGCGAGCGGGATCTCCGTGCGCACGGTGCTCGAATCCCGAATCTTGTCGGCGATGTCGAGTGTCGACAGAATTTTCCTGACCGTCATCAGCGCCGCACCGGTCGGAGCGTATCGGACTGATTTCGCGTTCAGCATCGCAGTCTTTATAGCGGCCGGCGAGCTGACAACGAGCGTCGGCACCTCGCCACGCAAGCCGAACGCCACCGGCACGCTTGCGATTTGGAATCGACCGGGCACAATCTTGCCTGCGGCCAGCAATTCGTCATCCACGTCCGGCAGCAGCATCGCGACTTCGAAATCCTGACCTTTGAGGATTGTGTCTTTCAAATTGCCGCGCGCGGAACCGTATTCTACGACAATCGGTTTGCCGATTAGAGCTTCTGCCTGCTTGAGCACCGCGTTAAGGGGATCCCGGATTGCGGCAGTCGCGATCACCCGCACGTCGCCGGGCTTGGCGTCGGCCACTTTGGGTCCCGTGAACTGTGCATTGGCGGCGAGAACGGGCAAAAGAACCATAGCGGTTCCCATGATTGCAGTGATTATTTTCATCGTTCGCTCCCTCTGTATCGTTTTGTCATGCCAAATGCGGAATCTTTGGCCGCTCTCCGCTCGCCTTGCCGCTGATCGGGGCGCGCGGCAGGCGCATTGCCCCTGGCTCCATCACGAATGTGTATTCGAGAGAATACCAGGGGCCGGTGATGTCCGGAACTGGTGCAGGTCCGGATTCGTGGCGTACATAATTGCCGATGAGGCGGCGCGTCACGCCGAATTGCGCATCGGTTTCGAGAAACTTGTCGTCCTGCACGTAGATTTGCGAGACCAGCGTCTTGAAGCCTTCGCGGTGTGCGAGGAAATGCAGGTGCGCCGGCCGCATATTGTGCCGGCCTTGTGCACGCAGGAGATCGCCGACAGGGCCGTCGATCGGGATCGGGTAGCCGGCGGGTTTCACGCTGCGAAACGCGATATGACCGTCCTTGTCGGTGACGAATATGCCGCGCAAATTCATGTCGGCCTGCACCGGATCCTGGTTCTCGTAAAATCCTTCCGCCGAGGAATGCCAGATTTCGACTTCCGCGCCTTCGATCGGATTGCCGCCGTGATCCCGGAACCACGCTTTGACGAACAGGGCCGGGCCCGGTGTCGGCGAGCGCACGATCGAGGCGCCGTTTTCCATGCGTGGCGAATTGGGCCGCCAGAAGGGGCCGAGCAGATTGGCATCGGTCTCGATCTCGCCGCCCTGGCCGTTGTTGAGGAGGCAGATCAGTTGCGAAAAGCCGAGCGTGCCCGACATCAGCACGACTTCGTTATGACTTTCGGTGGTCTTCTTGCCGAGCGCCGCCACATAAGCGGCGGCGGCCTGGAATTCCTCCTCGGTGAGTTTCACCTCACGCGCGAAATCGTGAAGGTGGCGTATGAATGCCGACATGATCTCCTTGAAGCGCCCCGGAGGTGCGCGCTCCAGCTCCGCCAGAACGGCCGGGGTCACGTCTTTTTCTGTTTCGATGATCATCGGGTACTCGTTTTCCGTGTCGGATGTTGTTCCGGCCTCACGATAGAAAAACTGGCGCCGATAGTCCAATCATCTGCGCGCCATTGCAGCGTGCAGTCGCAGGTCTGTGATGTGAGCGACATGGCGGGCGACCAGGTACTGTGATAAAATGAGAAATCTGCGAGCAAGATCTGTTAGCAAGATCTCTTGGCATTATCTCTGGGCAATATCTCTTGGGAGGCAACTTATGCTTGGTCGAGGTTTGATCGGCGCTGCCGCATTGGCGGCGCTCACCGCGTTGGCGACGGTCATGATGACAACGGGCGCCGCGCAGGCGTTCGAAGATTCGAAATATCCTAACTTGAAAGGGCTCTGGACCCGCTCTGTTCAGGGCGCTCCGCGCTTTGACACCAGCAAACCGCGCGGCTTGCCGCAGCAGGCGCCGCTCAAGCCGGAGTTCCAGAAACTCTATGAAGTGAGCCTCGCCGACCAAGCCACCGGTGGCCAAGGGAACCACACGGTCTATCGCTGCCTCGCCTGGGGCATGCCGGCGATGATGAACGGCTACGGCACGGGTATAGAATTCGTGGTCCTGCCGGAGATCACCTACATGATGGTCGACGACGGCAACGACTCGGTGCGGCGGATTTTCACCGATGGACGCAGCTTCCCGGACGATTTCGAGCCGACCTACACGGGTTATTCGATCGGCAAATGGCTCGACACCGACGGAGATGGAAATTTCGATACGCTCGAAGTCGAGACACGCCTCCTGAAGGGACCGCGAGTCTATGACAATACCGGGCTTATGCTGCATCCGGACGACAAGAGTGTGATCAATGAGCGCATCTATTTGAGCAAGACGCAAAAGAGCGTCCTCGTTGACGAGATCACCGTGACCGATAACGCGCTGACGCGTCCCTGGAAGGTGACCAAGGCTTACAATCGCGATCCCGATCCGCAACCCTATTGGCGTGAGGACGTCTGCGCGGAAGGCAACAACCACATCTACATCGGGGGCGAAAATTACATGATCAGCGCCGACGGCCACCTGATGCCGGCGAAGAAAGGGCAGAAGCCGCCGGATATCCGGCACTTCCGGACCAACTAATAGCCGCAGACCGCCAAAACGCTTTCGATTGAATTCCAAGGAGACGTTCAATGCATCGTCATTTTTCGCTCGGCGCTTTCGCCGTTGCGGCCGCGCTGTTGACGACTTTCACGGGCGCGGGCGCGTTCGATGAATCGAAGTACCCCGACTGGAAAGGCGCGTGGGAGCGCAAGGCTCCGCCGCGTTGGGTTCAGCAAGGCGACAAGGCTCCGCTGACGCCCGAATACCAGAAGATCATGGATTGGAACACGGCCGACCAGAAGGCCGGCGGGCACGGCTGGGAAACTTCATGGATGTGCCTGCCGCCCGGCATGCCGCGCATCATGAACGTCTATGAACCGATGGAAGTTATCGTCACGCCGGACACGACCTACATTCTGATCAGCCACATCCACGACAACCGGCGCATCTACACGGATGGGCGCGACTGGCCGAAGGACGTTGAGGATTCCTTCAAGGGCTATTCGATCGGCAAATGGCTCGATACCGACGGCGACGGCCGATACGACACGCTTGAGGTCGAGACGCGCCACATGAAGGGGCCGCGCGCCTACGACACCGGCGGTCTGCCGCTGCACGCCGACAACAAGACCGTTGTGAAGGAGAAGATCTACAACGAAAAGGGCAACAAGGACGTTATGATCGATGAGATCACGACCATCGACAATGCGTTAACCGGCCCATGGACGGTGAAAAAGGTATATGAGCGCAAGAAAGATCCCAAGCACAATTGGATCGAAGAGGTCTGCGCCGAGAATAATCCGCACGTGAAGGTCGACAACGACAACTACATGCTCAGCGCCGAGGGTTTGCTGATGCCGTCAAAGAAAGGCCAGAAGCCGCCGGACCTGCGGTATTTCAAGTAGTACAGCACGAAAGCGAATTGCTTCCGTGCTGTTTTGCGTAGGATGGGTTGAGCCCTTGCGAAACCCATCAACCACAAGCCGAGGCCTATCATCTTGCGACCCTTGGGGTTGATGGGTTTCGGTAAATCGCGTGAAGAACGCGCTTTACCTCAACCCATCCTACGATCCGCGCACTACATCGTGTCAAATCCCGCGATTATAAAAATCGCAATACCGCTCGATGTTCATCGGCAGATTGGCCGCATAATTTCCGAACTTCTCGTATTTCGGCAGCTTGATGTCGCGCATGGCGTCCGCATAGCACTTGCCTCCGGCTGCTGCCTCTTTGACCGCAGCAGACAGATCCTCAAGATAAGAGAGCGCGGTGCGGGCATCATCCTTGGTGCCGAACCGACCGCCGGGGCCAGGGTGGCCGGGGATCATGCGGTCCCAATCCATCGCGATGACCTTCTTCAAGCTGTCCTGGATGTCGGGCAGGTAGTTGTCCGCCATGCCGCGGAACTGGACGCCATCGAGCGGAATCCAATCGACCGTGAAGATGATCTTTTCTTTCGGCAGGCGGATCACGAGCGTTGAATCGGAATGGTTCTTTCCCACATAGTTGAGTTCGACCGTCGTGCCGCCCAGCGTGATGTTGCGCTTGGCGCCGGTGACGACTTCATCCGGAACGACCACGTCCGGATCCTTGACCTGCTGGATGCGGGTCCTGGCGTTCTGATGCGCCACGAACCGGGCGCCGACATCCTTGAACGGCTTGCCGCCGGCGATGTGGTCGAAATGGCTGTGGCTGTAGATCACGTATTTGATCGGGGCCTTGGTGACCTTCTGGATTTCCTCGATGTAGGCCTTGGCGGCCGGGCGCCGCAGGCCGATCGGATCGGTCGCGATAACGCCGGCCGAGGTAACGACGAACATCGACTGGTGTCCGCCGTACCGGAAGATGTAGACGTTCTCGGTGCCGTCGACCTTGGTGGTCGCGAATGGCGGCTGTGCTGGTGCTTGCGCCTGGGCGCTCGCGGTGAGTGCGGCAAAGGCCAGCGCGGCGATGCCCGTTGAGTGAAGTCGTGACATGGTTCCTCCCTTTGGAAACGGTTGATCCGAATCTTGAAAGAATTTGGACCGGCTGAAACGTGGGGGACTTTCATCCCCGGCGTCAATCCTTTGTTGCGGTTTTTGACTACACGTTTGTGTCAGGTCCTGCTGTGTCAGGCCTTGCTCAGGTCCTACGTCCCCACAGGCCGCGATAGCGTCGGCCCATGAACTGGAGCGCGAACTGGAGCGCGCCGGGACAGCCACGGCGAAATGTGCTCTAAGCCCATCGTTTCGGCAAGGTGGCCTATTCCGGAAACGCGGGGCTATCGGGGTTAAACGCAAGCGGATATCAGGTACGCTACCGCCAATCCATCGGAGGGCTGCATGGCGCTGTCGATTCAACATTCGAACGCGGTACTCGGTGCGGAAATCAGCGGCATCGACTTGTCGCGTTCGATTGCACAGGACGATGTCGACGCGATCGAAAGCGTGTGGCGCGAGCGGCTCGTGGTCGTATTCCATGGGCAGAAGCTCTCGGACCCCGAACTCATCGCGTTCAGCAAACGGTTCGGCGAACTCGATCCGCCGGGTGCCAATCCTTACGGGGAACCATTCCTCAAGGAATTTCCCGAACTCAATGTTATTTCCAACGTCGTCGAAAACGGCAAGCCGATCGGCGGCCTGGGCGACGGTGAAGCGGTCTGGCATGCCGACATGACCTATGTCGACGTGCCGCCCAAGGCTGCCATGCTGCATTCGCTGGAAATTCCGCCGACAGGTGGCAACACGCATTTTGCCAATATGTTTGCCGCCTACGAATCTTTGCCTGCTGATTTGAAAAAGGCGGTTGCCGGCAAGATCGCCGTGCACGATGGGTCGCGCAACAGTGCAGGCCAGTTGCGCAAAGGATATCGGGAAGTCACCGATGTGCGCGAGACCGTCGGCGCGCACCATCCGCTCGTGCGCACCGAACCGAAGACCGGGCGCAAAGCTCTGTTTCTCGGTCGTCGGCCGAATGCCTATGTGCGTGGCCTCGACGTGGCCGAGAGTGACGCGCTGCTCGACGCGCTCTGGGCGCATGCCACAACGCCGGAATTTGCAATGTGTCACATATGGCAGGTCGGCGACGTGCTGATGTGGAACAATCTCTCAGTCTTGCACCGGCGCGATCCGTTCGACCCGAATGCACGCCGCATCATGCACCGCAGCCAGATCAAGGGTGACGAGCGGATCAATTGACGAGTGAAGCGATGACCATCATCCCGGAAAGCGTCCGCCAGTGGTTCACGAAGCCCGGCTTTGTCCAGTATGTTCGCCATGCCTATGCGATCGGCGGATACGACGTCATTCCGAATATCGGGCTCGACCTGGATGAGTATGGCCTCGAATGGGTCCGCACCTTCAATTTGCGAAACCGGCAGACCGGTATTGAATATCGCATGATCGAACCAGAAGATCTGTGCAGCGTGATTGTCAAATGCGAAGAACGCATCTGCGCATACTACCGCACGCCGGGCGCCTGCATTTGATGACACAATAGCCGGAGTCCCCAATGAAGCTGCAAGAACTCACGTTGCGTTTCCTCCGCGTGCCGCTGATCCAACCTTACGTATTGTCGTATCGCACCTATACGGCTTTCGAGCCGATCATCGTCGAGGCTCACGGCGCCGACGGACGGATCGGATGGGGTGAGGGGCATATTTCGCCTGGTTCGAGCAGCGAGACGCTCGAAGGCGGCTGGGCGTTCTGCCGCAAGCATGCCGCCGCCATCATCGGCAAGGACACCATCGATGCAAAAGCGATTATCGCGGCGCATCAGAAAGACAGCAAAGTCGCCGCAACTGCACTGCTTACCGCCATCGAGATGCTGGAGGGGCATCCGCTCCTCAACGTCGCAACTGAAGCCCGCCTGCCGCTGCTTACGCCGTTCAACAGTTCTGCTCCCGGCGAGATCGAGGACGAGGTCGAACGCCGGCTCGCCGAAGGCTTCCGTACCTTCAAGATCAAAGTCGGTAAAGACGCCGATGCCGACATCACGCGTGTCAAGGCGATCCAACGTGCGATCGGCGGGCGTGCCACCATGCGGCTCGATGCCAACCGGGCTTATTCGGAAGCCGATGGCTGCCGCTTCGCCGCCGCGCTCGATCCCGCCGGCATCGAACTCTTCGAGCAGCCGTGTCACTCCGATGATTGGGACGCCAATGCCAATGTCGCCAATGTCTCAACCGTTCCGGTTATGCTCGACGAGCCGATTTGCGCCATTGAGGATATCGAGCGTGCGGCGACCATTCGCAACATCGGCTTCTGCAAACTGAAGCTCAAGCGCTTCGGCGGCCTCGATGCGCTCAAGGCGGCGCTGGAAAAGGTTCGCGCTTGCGGCATGGAGTCGGTCCTTGGCGACGGCGTCGGGATCGAGCTTGGATGCTGGATGGAAGGTTGCGTGGCGCGGACAACGATACGCAATGCCGGCGAATTCAATGGCTTCCTGAAACCGAAGGCCCGGCTGTTTGCCGAACCGCTCAAATTCGATGCGGGGGCGCTTGTGTTGGCACCTGGATTCACGCCGGTCATCGACCGGGCAGTTCTTCTAAGCCACGAAACCGCCTGCGAGCGGCACGTCGCACCAAGCCTGGTACGGGCTGTGACGGCGTAGGATGGGTAGAGCCAAAAAAAAGCGTTCTTCACGCGTTTTTTTGGCGAAACCCATCATCTCCCTCGCGGCAAGATGATGGGTTTCGCCGACATCGCGCTAAAGCGCTCTGCCGGCTCTACCCATCCTACGACGCGCGACCTACCGTCCCGGGGGCACGCCACCGATGGCGCCCGCGATCCTCCAGGCGTTGCCTTCCTTGCGGTAGCAAATCTGGTCTGAGATCAGCGGCAGCACTGAATCGATCTGCACGTAGCCCAATTTGCCAGACGGGGTCACGATGCGTAGCGAATCGCCATGGACGGCTGCGGTGGGTGAATCGTCCGGGTACACGCGCACGAGATGCAGGCCCAGTTTTTCCGTGACGGCGGCGGTTGGTTCAGGGCCCGAGCGCACTTCGATACCGGCATTGGCCGGATAGCCCCATTCTGCCGGTTCGGTGTCGGTGGCCTTGGCGAGTTCCTCCGCCGCCTTGTCGTCAAAGGCCGGCTCCCCCGGTCCGCAGATGGCGCCGGTCTGTTGTGGATGCGGGTCTGCCGTCGTTTCCTGGGCATAGCCGGCCAACAGGTCCCAGCCGGGTGCGTCGTTGCCTTCAAGACCAATCGCGGTCGCGAGGTTGTCGATCCCCGCCTTACTGGCGTCCGCGACGTCCTTGTCTTCCGGGATCCAGAAGAATTTCTGCGCAACAACGCGCGCCAAGGCGGCACGGTCTTTTTTGCCCGCAATATCGGCAATTTGCTTGCGGAATGCTTCAAAGCTGGGGTCGGCGACCGTCTTGGGCAATGTGATCGTGACCGGCTTGTAGGCCTTGGGCGGAGCCGGGCCCTGTTGCGCCAGGGCGGCGGACGGCCCCAACAGGCCCATAATGATGAATGCGGATGCTCGGAGCATCCTTGGCGCAAAGGCGGTGGCGGCTGGTGGTCGCATACTTTCTGTTCTCCGGGTTGGGGCGGAATCGTTCTAGCCGAAATCGTTAAAGCGAAATTGGGACCGCTCTGCGGCGGCTTGAAGACTTTCGAAAACTCCAATGGGAGGGTGAATCGGGTGGCTCTAGCACGTGCCGGTTCGGGCCGTCTCCCCACCACCCGGTCCCACTAGCACAGATCTTGGGTACTTGCCTTTCGTTGCCTGCGAAATGAAGGTTGTGCCTTGCGTCTCCTTTTCCAGGTGCCCCCCATGCCGTCAATGCTTACTTATCCTATGTCTTGCCGATCCTGCTTTTGGTCGGTTCCAATGTGTTCATGACCTTTGCATGGTACGGGCACCTGCGCTTCAAGGAAGTGCCACTCGTTGCGGTGATGCTGGCGAGTTGGGGGATAGCCTTGTTCGAATATTGCATGGCGGTGCCGGCGAACCGTTGGGGCAGCGAGGTCTATTCGACCGCCCAGCTCAAGACGATCCAGGAGGTCGTAACGCTAGTGGTATTTGCAGGCTTCTCGGTCGTCTATTTGAAGGAGCCAATCACGTGGAACTATGCGATTGGGTTCTCGTTGGTAGCAGCTGGCGCGTATTTCATCTTTCGCGGACCGCTCTGATGTCGAAATCTGTCGGTCCGTTCATCTCGTTTTGCTACGACAATGTTTGCGATAATTTAATCTGTGATGTTGCAAAAACCACGTGACTATTGTGGCAGAATGGACAAGTCATTAGTCGGTCGAGCATGAGATCGAAACATGGCTCTGGATGGCAAGGTTGCCGCAGCTTTGGCGCTGCATCGGTTCGGACTTGGTCCGAGTCTTGGTTCACGGTCCGGCGCTATTGCGGCGATTGAATCCGATCCGCGCGGTGCCGTGCTGGCGGGACTTGATCGGCCAAATGCCGGCCGGATCGTCAATGCGGAATTGTTGAGCAGCGGAGAAGCGGCGCGTTCCGCCATCGCGTTTCAACAAGCCCAGCGCGAAATGCGGCGCGAGGCAAGGAAAACCACTCCCAAGCCGACCGATCAAAATCAGGACCCCGCTGGCGGCATGGCGGCGGCGCCTCCGGCTCCGCGTAATCGTGGACCTGCGGCCAAGTCGGACATGCGCGCGGCTGCTGGTATTGCGCCCCAGCAAATCTACCTGACTGAGGCCAAGGCACGTTTTACGGCGGCGCTCGATGCCGACATCGGCTTCGTGGAGCGGCTGACCTGGTTCTGGTCGAACCATTTCTGTATTTCTGCCGACAAGGGGCAGGTGCGTCCATTGGCGGGCGCCTACGAGCGCGAGGCGATCCGCCCGCATGTGCTGGGACGCTTCGCCGACATGTTGATGGCAGTCGAGTGCCATCCCGCCATGCTCATCTATCTGGATAATGCGCGCTCGATCGGGCCGAATTCGGCGGCGGGACAAAATCGCGGGCGCGGCCTCAACGAGAATCTCGCGCGCGAGATCCTGGAACTTCATACGCTCGGTGTTCGCACTGTCTACCGCCAGGACGACGTCACCAGCTTTGCCAAGATCATCACGGGCTGGAGCACCGTTCCGCCGGTGCAGGATCCGGCGCGCGGCGGCGAGTTCATGTTCAATCCACGTATGCACGAGCCCGGCACGCAAATCGTGATCGGCAAGAGTTATGCTGACGGCGGCTACGATCAAGGCCGCCGTGTGCTTGCCGATCTGGCGCGGCATCCCGCGACCGCCAAACATGTCGCCTACAAGCTTGCGCGCCACTTTGTGGCCGACGATCCGGCGCTCGCGCTGGTGGAGCGGCTCACCAAGCGCTTTCGCGACACCGAAGGCGATCTCAAGGAAATGGCCAAGGCGCTGGTCATGGCGCCCGAATCCTGGGAGCCGTCGCGCGGCAAGCTCAAGCGCCCGGGAGAATGGATCGTCGGCACGTTGCGCGCCGTCGGCGTCAATCCGCCCGACATCGCACCGGTGATGCAGGCGCATAACCTTTTAGGCGAACCGCTGTGGCGTCCGCCTGCTCCCAACGGTTTTGCGGATGACGACGCGACTTGGCTCGACGGCCTGTCGCAACGGCTGGATGTCGCCAACCAATTTGCCCGCAGGTTGGGTGGCACGCACGATCCCAATGCCGCGTTCGAAGCAACGATCGCGCCGTTGGCGTCGGCGGAGACCCGTCAGACGATCGCGCGGGCGGAGAGCCGCCAGCAGGCGCTGGCGCTTCTTTTCATGGCGCCAGAGTTCCAGCGGAGATAGTTCCATGACGATTGATCTCCATTCCCCGTCACGCCGCGAATTGCTGCTCGCCTCCGGCACGCTGTTCGCATGGGCCTATGTTCCGAAGCTCGCTCTCGCGCAGGGTCGCGATCCGCGCCTCCTGGTGATCGTATTGCGCGGCGCGCTTGACGGCTTGGCGGCTGTCGCGCCGGTCGGCGAGCCCGGTTGGGTACCCTTGCGTGGCGACAAAGCGCTGGTGCTTGACGGTGCCACGCCGGCATTGCCGCTCAACTCCATGTTCGCGCTCAATCCCGCCATGCCAAACCTGCACCGGATCTACAAAGCGGGCGCCGCCACGATCGTCCACGCGGTGGCGTCGCCCTATCGGGAACGGTCGCATTTCGATGGGCAGGATGTGCTTGAAAGCGGGCTCGCCCGTCCGGGTGCGGTCGCGACCGGTTGGCTCAACCGTGCGCTCACCGCGCTGGTGCCGGCCAATCGTGCGAATCCGAAGGCGCGCGATGCCTTTGCGGTCGGGCCGATTGCGCCTTTGGTCGTGCGCGGACCGGCGTCCGTGATGGCGTGGACGCCGCCGCGCCTGCCGCCGACCAGCGACGATACGATCATGCGACTGCTTGATCTTTATCGCCACACCGATCCGGCGCTTGCGCGTGTGCTGGAAGAGCGTCTTGGGCTGGCCACGATCGCGCGCGCCGGCGGCATGGATGCCAGACCCGACGGCACGGCGCCCGCGCGCCCCGCGGGAGGGCAGGGCGCCGCGCAAGGGGCCGCACAAGTGCGCGCCTACTTCGCGGATTCTGCCGGCGCGGCGGCGAAATTCCTGGCGCGGCCCGACGGGCCGCGCATCGGTGCGCTCGCCTTCGACGGCTGGGACACACATGCTGACGAAGGCGCCCTCAACGGCCGCCTCGCGGCACTGCTCGGTGCGCTCGATGGCGCCATCGCGGCGATCGAAACCAATATGGGGGCGGCGTGGCGCGAGACCGTGGTGGCAGTGATCACCGAGTTCGGCCGCACGGCCCGCATCAACGGGACTCAAGGTACGGACCACGGCACCGGCACGGTCGCGTTCCTGGCCGGTGGCGCGCTCAAGGGCGGCCGCGTGGTGGCGGATTGGCCGGGCCTCAAAAATCTACACGAGAATCGCGACCTCAAACCGACCACGGACTTGCGCGCCGTGCTCAAGGGCCTGCTCAAGGACCATCTGCGCATCGAGGACAAAGCGCTGGCCGGCGATATTTTCCCCGACAGCGCCGCCGTGAAACCGATGGCGGGGCTCTTGGCCTGAGCCAGTAACTTAACTTAAGCGAAGTTCGTAGCCCGCATGGCGCCGAGGCAACGTGCCTATGCACGGTCACTTGCGCCGGTTGGCTATTCGATGCCGCTGTCGTCCAAAGCCCTCCGAAAATAGGCATCAAGGTCCCGTGAACCCCACAGAATTCGAGTATCGTAAAGATGGCTGCGTGGGCCATCCTCGTCGCTTAGCGCAGGAAAATAACGTAATTTCCAAATGTCACGCTGCGAAAATGAGGTCGTATTTCCGCGCGCGGACGGCCTATCATTGTATGAAAGGCAGCAAGTCGTTCGCAGTAATTCCTGATTTTCTCAATATAGTCATTTGCAACTTGCCGGCTTTGACTCTGGCGTTGAATACGTGTCGCAATATGGGCAAGATCTCTTAGAGCCGCAGTTCGATAGACAAGACGTGGCACTCAAGACTCTTTTGGAGCGTGTTCAAGGTCGTCTAGATAATCCTGGACGAATTTCCGGGCCTCTTCACTCGTGTGGCTTCCGCCCTCGGCTTCAGCAGCATCCAACATGTTGCGCAGCGCGGCGAGTTTGGCCAGCCGTATGGCGTGACGCACCGCGTCCTCTGCGGTCGGAAAGGTTCCGGCGTCGATTTCGGCGGCGACCCATTGCGCCGCATCAGGGGTGAGTTCGACCTTCAAGATCAACGTTCCTACATTCTGATATCAAATGATCATGGTTTACTGATCCGCATTTGGCCATAGCGGGAATTGTGCGAGGCCGTGTGCTCCCACGCGTAAGCGGTTGTGGCCGGCTTGATTCACCCTCTACCATAGCATACCATCAAATCTCGTCGATGCGCAGATTGCGCAGCGCCAATCCGCGTCGGCTTATTTGAAGAAACTTCGGCTTATTTGAAGAAACTAGGGGCACACACATGACGAATCTGAAACTTCCCCATCGAAGACAATTTCTGCAACTGGCCACGGGCGCTGCCGCGCTCCCGGCACTCCCGCGGATCGCAAGGGCGCAAACCTATCCAACGCAGCCGGTGCGTATCGTCGTCGGCTTTGCTCCCGGCGGCGCGGCCGACATTATTGCGCGCCTGATGGGTCAATGGCTGTCGGAACGGCTCGGCCAGCAATTCGTCATTGAGAACCGGCCGGGTGCTGGTAGTAACATTGCAACCGAAGCGGTCGTGCGTGCCGCTCCAGACGGCTATACGCTGTTGTTGGTGGTTCCGCCGAACGCGATCAACGCGACGCTGTATGACAAACTGAATTTCAACTTCATCCGCGACATCGCTCCCGTCGCGAGCATTATTAGCCAGCCCCAAGTCATGCTGGTGAACCCGTCGTTTCCGGCCAAAACCGTTCCCGAGTTCATCGCCTACGCCAAGGCCAATCCGGGCAAGATCAATATGGCGTCTGTCGGCAGCGGAACTGACACCCATGTGTACGGCGAGTTGTTCAAGATGATGGCTGGCGTCAACTTGGTTCACGTACCCTATCGCGGCGGGGCGCCCGCGCACACCGATCTGCTCGGCGGGCAGGTGCAAGTCTACTTCGGCGCCATCGCCTCGTCGATCGAATACATCAAAGCCGGCAAGCTGCGAGCGCTGGCCGTGACCACCGCGACGCGTTCGGAGGCGCTGCCGGACATCCCGACCGTGGGCGAGTTCGTCCCGGGCTACGAGGCCAGCGGCTGGTGGGGCGTCGGCGCGCCCAGGAACACGCCCGCCGCGATCATCGAGAAGCTCAATAAGGAGATCAATGCCGGCCTCGCCGATACTAAGATAAAGGCGCGCCTTGCCGACATGGGTGCTACGCCGATTGCAGGCTCGTCCGCTGACTTCGGCAAGCTCATCGCCGACGAAACGGAGAAGTGGGGCAAGGTGATCCGGGCGGCCAACATTAAGGCGGAGTAAGGCCGCTCCGATCGCGGCCCGATATTCCATAAATCCCGATATAGAAGGTCGCCGTCGAAGAATGGTGGCCAATCATCTCCAATGCAAATTGTCGCCGACGGCGGCGCAGCGCTCCATACCTCGCCCTTTGGCCTCCGCTTAGAGCGCCGAGTTGCGCTCCTGCCCGTCAGGGACGCCGCACGCCGGGCACCGACGAGATGTCGCGATGCGGCTCGCCGCAGATGTAATCTTCGACCTCGATGTCATTGCGAAGGGTGTAAACGAAGCGCGTCTGCCAATCCCGCGTGTAATACTCCGGATCGTGCACGGTGACGACGATTTCGAGCTGGTTCGGACTGATCTTGCGGATACGCTCTGTCGTTTTCAGTTCGTCGGTATGCGGTGCGCCCGTGGCATCAAGGAAGGTCTGCTCTTTGAAGCCGAGCGTCTCCACCACGAGCGTGTCGCCTTCATAGCGGCCGAACGAATAACCGCTGTAGTAGGGGAGTATCATCAGCTCCTCGTGATTCGGTACGGGCGTGTCGAGGGCGATGGCACGGATTTGATGATTGAGCTCATGGGTGATGATGACCTGACCCGGAGCCGCCTGCAGTATTTCGAACGGGTAGGGCGTCGCCAGATTGCGCACCGGGCCGTCGGGCGTGCAAACCATGCGCGCCTCGTCCATGATCGAGCCGTTCTTGAGACCCGTCATGTTCTTTTCGTAGGCGGCTTTGCCTTTGGGGGTGAGCGGCAGTTCGCCACCGCCGACAAGCTGGATCTTGGCGCGATATTCGGTGGTCCAATAGACTCCGCGAAGATCGGGTGCATCGGCCCCGTAGACGGATGCGGAAAGTGACGCGGCAAACATGGCAGCGAACACCGGCAAACCGATGCGATCGTGAAAGCGAAATCGTTTCATCATGCCCTCCAGGAACAGACTAACTTGTTTGGTCTTGATAGCTTCGTTGTGTGAATCACCAAGAGATCAACGGGCTCGGTCGACTCCCTCTCCCCTTTGGGGAGAGGGGGGGCCGAGGTGTCGATGAAGTGCGATTTGATTGCTTCCAGGTGGCTTATCGAGGCTTCCGGGCATCAGCCCGGTCGAACAGTCTGGTCCCCCCTCACCCTAGCCCTCTCCCCAAAGGGGAGAGGGAACAGACCGAGCCAGCCTCAGCGCCATCGATTCATCACCGATTCACAGAGCTCGGACCCGCGTCTACTCAGCAGCTCTCAAAAATCCGGCCTTGTAGCCCTCGGGACATCCGACTCCCTGTTGTTGTAGTACTCCATCCGATTTTCGGCACAGACGCCTTCCGCCACGCGGGCGCCCCCTGGCGCATAGGTCAGCGTGCCGGTCCAGGGCGTCGTGAAGACACCCTCGTCCTCGACTGTCACATGCGCCTGCAGGAACTTGCCGCCGCGGTGGCGGGTCCAAACATCGCCTTGAACCAGCCAATTCTCTTTGCTGTGCCTATCGAGTGCGTCTTTCACGTCGTCGTAATCGCGCAGCCGATAGCGTTCCACCACGTGTAGCTTGTCTGTATAGGGCGTACCGAACAGGTCGATCATCGCGTACTTGCGATCAGTCTTGACGCCGACGGTGTCGATCACGAGGGTGTCACCCTCATAATGGCCGACGGAATCTCCGTACCAGGACGGCTTCAGCGGTGAGGTATGGGGCTGGTTCAGGCGCACCCGGCGTACTTCACTATTTCCGCTGTACAGCATCGTGATCCTGTGCGGTTGCTGTATCATCTGCATTGTAGCCTGCTTGTAGATGAACAGCATCGGAAACGGCCAACACTGGTTCGAAGGGTTTGGAGCCGTAATGCCGGCAAGCGATATTTCGCCGAATCGCTTGACCACGGCTGCCGCCCACGGCTGCAGGATCGGACTGTTGTAATCCCCGACCAACTGGTCGTAGTTGCTGATCCCGACCTTGCCGGCAGGCAAAGCCAGCGAACCGCCCGGGCCGGACGGCCCCTGCCCCGCCCAGCGGGACAGGTTCGTTATCGGGCCTGGGCCCGATGCGGGCGGCTCAAACCAGGGAAAGCCGGGATGGGTCCATACGCGCGTCAAGTTCGGAATTGACGCGGCGTGGTGCGCTTCGCCGCCGGCCGTTTGCGCCATGGCAGGTATCGCGGCCACGCTCGCCACTGCTAGGAAAAGAAGGAAATCCCGCCGCATACACATCGGTCATCTCCCGTGTTTATCAGCGTTGCTCTTCCTGATCGGGTGGGAAGTTTCCGTATCTTATGCGAAAATCGCGAGCGGTGCCAGTGCGGTGGATTTCGCCAGGAAACGCTACTCCTGGAAATAAGTCGGGGTCTTGTAGCCCACCTTCTTCCTCGTGCCCGTGTAACGCTTATATAGCTCCCGCTTGACCGGGTCGCCGTTGGCCATGTGGACGTACGGGCAAACATCGACGCAGATGTGGCAATATTCAGCGCGCAAGCGTGAGAAGACATAACACTTCTCAACGTCCGTGAGCCAGCGCCTTACTCCCTCCGTAACGGTGAACCCCTCGCGCGGAATCGCGTCGGCTGGGCAGTTATTGCTGCAGAGATTGCAGTGCAGACAGGTGTCCTGGACGCCAAATACCAAAGGTGTGTCGACTGCCAGCGGTATCGTTGTAGAGACTATGCCAGGACGATGACTGGAACCGAATTGCGGATGCACCAGGCTTCCATGTTTCCCCAGTTCACCAAGGCCCGCAGCAATCATCGCAGGAATGGCCTGGATGTCGCAGGCGCCGTTGTGATGGGCCCAGGCGGGATAGCCGAGCGAGCGGATATGCGCAGCCATCTCGGTCGCGACTTCCGCGCATCTCAAATAGGCGTTGCTCGCCTCCTGCTCGATCGCTCGCGGTCCTCTGAGCGCTTCCGCATAATTTTCCGCGATGATCATACAGATAACGTAGCCATGCGGCAGGTCGAACCCCTTCCGGATCATGATCGGTGTCAGGAGAGCAATTCCAACGTCATCGGCGCCGATTTCTCGAGCAAACGTCTTGATGTCTGTGGCGGCACGTTCGACGTCGTCAATCTCGGTGCGCGTAGGGTTCACCGGCCCATCGCGGAATTTTGCCAGATCCGACCAGCGCTGTCTTTGTGCCATTTGTTCTGGCGGACGATGCTTGTACAAAGGGATCTCGTCGAATCCGTGGTCCTTCATGAGCTTGACCAGCAATGGGTCCTTGTACCCCTGCTCGCGGATTCTGGAAGCGCCTTTCATGAGTAATTTTCCTCGAAGTTCTCCCGAGCGAGCTGACCAAACATGTGTCGGCGCATGCGCTTCAGATCAAATGCCCAAAACAAATTTGCGCAGCGCGGCGCCGATTTCGTTCGGAGAGTCGTCCTGAAGGTTATCGTCACCTGCGATGCTTGCCCGGGGTCCATCCGCGGCCGGCGAGTAATCGCTCGCCGGCGGCAAGCGGCCCATCTTCGAGCGGCGTTCCCATCGTATCGTTCCAGCGGTTGAGGAAACCGAACAAAGCGATCACACCGACGATCTCCACTATCTGCTCTTCGGTCCAGTGCTTGCTCATCTGCGCAAACATCTCATCGGTGACAGCGTTGGGCACCGAGGCTGCTGCGACAGCGACGTCGAGGGCCGCGCGCTCTGCCTGGGTAAAAAGCTGGCTCGTTTGGTAGTCCCAGATCGCGGCGGCCCGTTTCTCGTCAACTCCGAAGTGCATGGCGCCTTCGATGGTGTGCGCCATGCAATATTGGCACCCGGCGGCGCGACTGGCGACGTGGGCAAGGAGCCGCTTGAACCCGCGATCGACCTTGCTCTCCGGGTCCCAGACGGCGGCCGTCATCTGCGCCCACGCCTGAACCATCTTGGGCTTGCGCTGCATGATCAGGACGCTGTTGGGTACGAACCCGAGCGACATCCTGGAAGTCTCGAATTGCTTTTCCAAGGCCGGATTTGGGGGGAGCGGAGCAAGTCGTGGCGACGGTCTCACATGCTGGTCCATGGCCGCAATCCCTCACCGCAAAACACACGCCTCGTGCCGTCCGCAAGCTTGTTCTGGACATTCTGTAATGATCACTGCATAATGTCAATGCTATCCACGAGCCGGGTTCGAGCCGGGTCGGCTCACGCGGTGAATGGGAACTCCAAATGGCAAGACCGATAGGTTTCGATGAGACGGCCGCACTAGATGCGGCCATTGAGTGCTTTCGCCGGCGGGGATATGAGGCAACCTCAATCGGCGATCTCACGGGCTGCATGGGAATTGGTCCCACCAGCCTCTACAATACATTTGGCGACAAACGCACTCTCTTCATCAAGGCGCTTGAGCGATATGTTAATTGCTCCGTGCGGGCGCGCCTGAAACGTCTGGAGAGTTCGTTACCGCCGAAAGAGGCCATTCGAACATTGATTGAAGACGTCGTCGAGAGGTCGCTGGCCGACCCGGCAAGAGGCGGATGTCTGCTGATCAATTCGGCGCTCGAAATTGCTCCCCATGATCCGGAACTCGGCGCCGAAATCGCGAAACGCCTGGGCGAGATCGAGGGATTCTTTCGACGTTCGATAAGTGCAGCGCAATCGAGCGGCACTATTCCCCGAAAATTGAATTCAAGAGACCTCGCGCGCCTTTTGCTCGGAGTTCTGCTTGGCTTGCGCGTTCTTGCCCGCTCGAAGCCTGAGCGAGCTCTACTCGAAGGCGTGGCGCGGCCGGCGCTCGCGCTGCTCAATTGAACTCTCGACAAGAGCGTCTGAGGTTGCGGCGATGGGCAATATGGGTTTGGCGTTCATAGCGGGCATCTTGTCGACGCTATCACCTTGCGTGCTGCCGTTGCTGCCCATTGTTCTTGGAACCGCAATCAGCGAACATCGGGCTGGTCCGGTGGCTCTTGCCGCCGGAGTAGCCCTCTCATTTGTCACCGTGGGCCTGTTTGTAGCCGTTATCGGCTTTTCTATCGGTCTCGATGACGGTGTGTTTCGTGCAGTCGCCGCAGTTCTGATTACCGGAATCGGAGTCGTCCTCATCGTTCCGCGCTTCCAGGCGCAGCTTGCGCTTGCGGCAGGGCCTGTGGGCGGATGGATCGAGCAGCAATCGGCCGGCTTTTCAACAAGCGGCCTGGGTGGTCAGTTTGGCGTGGGATTGTTGCTGGGCGCACTTTGGAGCCCTTGTGTAGGTCCTACGCTCGGCGCAGCCTCACTCCTGGCTGCGCAGGGCCGCGATATCGGCCATGTTGGGTTGACCATGCTGGCGTTCGGCCTCGGTGCCGCGTTGCCGCTCCTGCTGCTTGGTGTTCTGTCACGCGAAACTCTTCGTCATTGGCGGGACCGGATGCTTGCCGCGGGCAAGAGCGGAAAGATCGCGATGGGGCTTGTTCTGGTCGCGACCGGAATCCTCGTACTGACTGGGCTGGACAAGGTGTTCGAGGGATATCTTGTCGAAGTATCCCCGGACTGGCTGACCAATCTCACCACGCGAATATAGCCGGTGCTGAACCTATGTATTCTCCTTCGACAAGCTCAAGCTCGCCGCAAGATAGCGGCCACCTGCACCTCGCCTTGATTGAATGCGTGACGACCTTTCGTTACGTATTCAAGCCGCAAACGGCAGTGGCCGAGGCGAGTGAACCACGTGACGGATCAACTGGGGTTTGAACCGCAGTCCCGCGGGCGTTCAGCTTGAACTGGCGGGCAGGGTACGGAACCGTACGAGCAGAAGACGCAACAATCCCCTGCCTTCGGCCGCAGTCGAGCACCACAACCCGTACATTGGTAGAAGAACCGGCAGGCGTCGGTTGGCATCGCCTCCAGCTTCGCGGTCTTGCAGTCAGGGCAGGTGATTACGGATTCCAGGACCATGGTTATTCCTTGGAGGCGGTATATAGCATCGATTGTTGTAGAGTGCTGTTGATAGCTACTTGCAGGCCATCATGTTCCAAAAAAATGAAGGCCGAACTGTCGATTGAATTGTCAAGGTGCAGGGGACCGGTCGCGCCGCGTGAAGCGATCTTCGCGAGGCGCTTTCCGCCTGAAGGCGGTACTCCGAACGTTTGGAGTACGTCCCGCGTTTACGCGGCCTTTCTTCGTCTGGAAACGTGTTTCAACACGGCCACGAGTTCTCGATCGCGAGGAGCATGAGCATGAGCATGAGCATGAGAGCGCGTACAGCACTGATCGCGTCGCTTACTTTTGCGGCGGCGCTTGGCGGCGCCGGGGCGGCAAGCGGGCAGGCGTTTCCTGCGCGGCCGGTCACGATGGTGATCGCGTTCGGCGCGGGCGGGCCTGGCGACACCATCGGTCGCATCCTGGCCGAGCACATGCGCGGCACGCTCGGTCAGCCGGTCGTCATCGAGAACCTGCCCGGCGCCTCCGGCACGATCGGCGTAGGGCGCGTCGCGCGGGCGGTTCCGGACGGCTACACGTTCACCCTGGGCAACTGGGCAACCCATGTACTCAACGGCCCGATGTTTTCGCTTTCCTACGATCTCGCGGCGGATTTCACGCCCGTTGCGCTGGTATCGAACGATCCGCTGACGATCGTGGCAAGGAAGTCATTTCCCGCAAATGACCTGAAGGAATTTATCGCCTGGCTGAAGGCCAATCCGGATGGCGCGACCCAGGGCACGACAGGCGCCGGCGGCATTTCGACGGTTGGAGGCTTGTTTTTCCGCAAGGAAACCGGAACGCAATTTCGCTTTGTGCCCTACCGCAACGGTCTCGCGGCGGCAATGCAGGACCTGGTGGCCGGCCAGATCGATTTCATGATCGATACTGCCGCCAATTCGCTTCCGCAGATTCGTGCCGCGACCATCAAGGCCTATGCGGTCACTGCGAAAACGAAGCTTGCGGCGGCGCCCGAAATTCCGACGGTCGACGAAGCCGGTCTCCCCGGTCTTCATGCGCAGAATTGGCAGGCCATCTTCCTGCCGAAGGGCGCGCCGCGCGAGGTCGTGGCGAAACTCAATGCCGCAACCACCGCCGCGCTTGCCGACCCGAATGTACAGCGCCGTCTCGCCGACATCGGGCAGCAGATCTATCCGCGTGAGCAACAGACCCCACAAGCACTCGCCGTCTTGCAGAAAGCCGAGATCGAGAAATGGTGGCCGATCATCAAGGCGGCAGGCATCAAGGCGGAGTGAGCGGGGGATTCGTAGCCCGCATGAGCGATAGAGCACTCTTGCGCGATATCGCGACATGTGGGACGGCCAGCCCCGGATATCGCGCACCCTCATTGGCGCGCTAAGGCGCGCCGATAAGGGTGCGCTCATCCGGGCTACAGTTCTTGCTGTGCGCTTTTGCTACAGGCGCTGGCCGGCGAGCCAAGCCGTGATGGTGTCGGTCAGCGGTCCGAAATTGTCCAGGAACTGGTGGCCGCGCGGATTGGGCCCCTTCGAGTTCGGAACCAGAACATATTTGATGCTCGGGACCAGCGACCCCGTCGAGGTCGCCGCCGATAACAGCATGTAGGGTTCGAACGGTGCGATGACGGCGTCGGCGGCATCGCGCACCATGAGGACCGGGCGGGGGATGCGCTTGATCCAGTAGGTGCCGTCGGCCGTGCTCGAAGCCTCCGTGCGATAGCTCAGGAAGTGCTGGCCGGTGAGCGGTTCCTGTACGCCTTCGGTGCGACGCATCTGCAATGAAAGCGTCTCGCGCTCCTGGCCTTCGCGCAAGGACTTCAGCGCGGCCTCCGACAACGCGTGGAAAGCCTCTTCATTCTGCACGAGCACGTTGCGCGACTTCCACGGCAGATTCCCGAACATCCCGCTGAGCACCACCGCCTTGATGTCGTGCTCCCAATTGTTGGCGGCGTAGTACTGGACCTGGATGTTGCCGAGGCTGTGCCCATAGAGCACAAGCGTGGTGTAGCCGAGCGCGCGCGCCGTATAGACCGCCGCCTCGATGTCGCGGCGGACCTCCACGAAGTTGTCGGTGTTGATGAGCTTGTCGTGCTGACGCGTGCTGATGGTCAGCACGCCGTAGCCTTTCGCTGCGAGCAGCGGACTGATCGAGCCGATCGGGGCCCCGGAAAAATTGCCGCCGCTGCCGTGCACGCCGACGATGAGCGTGGTCGCGGCAACCGGTTTGTCCAGCGGCTGCCAGAGCGCGGCATCGACCCGGAAGCCATCAATCGCCTTGATGGCAAGGAAGCGCGGCGTCGCTCCGGAAGAGGCATTGAACGCCTCCGGCAAGTTCGCGGGGCGATCGATGAAGTCGTATTCGATGCTGGCCGCCCTTTCGGCATACGCGCATGTTGCGGCGAAAAGACCGATGACGGCGAACGAGACCACAACAACCGGATTGCGCATTTTACATCTGCCCCTTCGCCCTGAATTCATTCTGCCAACGCAAGCGCATGCCGACACGGTCAACTTCCTTTCCGCGGATGACGACCCGGTTGATCTTTCGCACGTTGGCCACGCTGTCGAGCACGTTGGCGTCGAGCACGATGAAGTCGGCGCTCTTGCCCGGCGCCACCATGCCGAGCTGATCGTCGAGCCGCAGGGCCTTGGCGGATTCGCGGGTCGCCGCCAGCACCATTTCCATCGGGGTGAAACCGTTCGCCGCCATGTTTTCGAACTCGAGCATCGAATGCATCCCGAGCCAGCGGTTCTCATCGCCGGCTGAGTCGCCGCCCAGAACTTCGCGCACGCCCGCGGCATGGAGCTTGCGGGTATTGACGGAGTCGAAGACGCGCCCGAACGTGTTGGGTGGCGTGGCGGCGCGCTTGCGTTGATCATAGAGATCCTGCCGCGCCCGGATGAGCGCCGGCGGAATCGATTCTTGCACCAGGGGCTCGTCGATCCAGGCCGGCCTGCCGTTTTCGCGGATGAGAGAACCGCGATTGATGCCGCCCAGGTTGGGGGTGATCCAGATGTTGTTTTCTTTCGCGAGCCGGATGAACTCGTCGTCGACTTCCTGGTCGCGGATGCTGTGCAGAAAACCTTCGACACCAGCGCGCACCAGGAGTTTGGCGTCCGCCAGGTTGAACACGTGAGCGATCGATCGCAGCCCCAACTTCTTGGCTTCGTCGGCGGCGGCGGTGAACATTTCTGGCGTGAGTTTTGTCGCGCGGCCGCCACGATCGTCGACCCATATTTTGATGAAATCCGGTTTGCGGGTCGCGAGTTCGCGCACGTATTTGCTTGCGTCCTCCGGGCTCCTCACCGCATAGGGCACGTCGTTGCGCGAACGATCGGCAGGCCCCGATCCCGGATAAGCGAGCCCGAGGCCGACGGTGAGAATGCGCGCCGCGTTGGGAATGGTTTCCTCGCGCAGCTGGAACGCGAGATCGCCCATGTCGGTGCCGGTCGAGAGCACGGCGACGACGCCGTGGTAGGCGTAGCGCTCCAGGTGATCGACGTAATTGGCGCGTGTGAAATTCGCTTTCGACATGGTGCCGGCGACCGCGTCGAGGAAGCCCGGATGGCCATGCGCGTCGACGATGCCCGGCATGACAGTCTTGCCGGTGAGGTCGACGCGCGTTGCGCCCGCCGGCACCATCACCTGGCCGCGCCGGCCCACTTGTGTGATTCGCGTGCCCTCGACGACGAAGACGGAATCTTCAATCGGCGTGCCGCCGTCGCCGGTGATAAGTCGCGCGCCTTCATAGGCGGTAATGCCTTGGGCCTGGCTCTGCCCCGGAATTGCGGCCATCACGATGAGGCCGGCAAGGACCGTCAACATCCGATAGAGATTCATCCGACGGAGATTTTTGTTCAATCGGCGCATCGATTCCTCCCGGAAACGTAATGATGTTGTTTTTCTGGAACCATCGTACGCTGGTTGGTCGATGGGGTTCAACCTCCAAGGTGCTCCGCAATAAGGTTCGCGACGGCATCGGATCTGGTCAAGGCAAGGTCATGATCGCCGCCCGGCAGAATGCAGAGCTTCGCATTTGGTATTCGCTTCTCCAACTCGCGACCGACCGCAACCGGACTGATGGGATCTTCGTCACCCCAGATCAACAGCGTCGGTGCCGAGATATTCTCAACCGGAAGCGGCGCGGCGGCGCGCTCCTGCAAGATCCAGTCGGCCGCCGTTGGAAACAATTTCCGATAATCCGATCGCCAATCGGCCGCACCGAAACGCGCCATATCGACACCCCCCGAAGTTGCCACCAGCACCAGGCGCCGCACGATTTCGGGTCGGCTGAGCGCGACGCGAACTGCGACCACGCCGCCCATGGACTGGGCAACGAGATCGACCGGTACGTCAATTCTCCCTACAACAAGCTTCACGAGGTCATCGATACTGTTTATCGCGGGATCGTGCTGCTGGTCGCCGAGACCGGGCCAGCTGAACATTACTTTGTTCCAGTCGGCCGGTAATCGTTGCGCGACAGGGTCCCAGAACTTTGCCGATCCGCCGGCACCCGGCAAAAATAGGATGTTGTGAACTTTCATCGTGCGTGCCTGGCTTGAGTCGTGATGGTGCGGATGTTGCTGCAAGCAATTGCAGTAACGGTTTGCGAGAGGTGTCTCGCGGCCGATCGGCAGGACGATAGCACATTAAGATTCGGCAACGTCATTGTAATCTCACTGCAATGTTGGTGAACCTTGGTGGAACGCGACACTCACGGCGCGTTCAGTCCTGATTGGCATAATGCGCGTGCTGACCCGATCGCAATGTCGCGATCAAACCCGACAGGAGACCTCACATGAACCGCTCATTCAAAGTTGTCACCGCTGTTGCGATCACTATCCTGGGAGCCACGGCGACCAGCGCTTTTGCAGAAACCAGCTGGGAACGCCACCACCCGCGGCGCGATCAAGTCAACGACCGATTGGAACATCAGAACGCGCGTATCAACCGCGAGCTTCGCGAAGGCGAGTTGACACGCGGGCAGGCGCACCGCCTGCGCATGGAGGATCGCACGATCCGCAACGAGGAACGCGCGATGGCGCGCTTCAATCACGGCCACATCACACGCGGCGAGCAGCGGTTGCTCAATCAGCAGGAAGACGCGGTCAGCCGACAGATCGGCCGCTAAGGATTTCTTCATAACGATCGAGAGCGTGATGCCGAACGCGAAGCGCCGGCGTCACGCATCTACAATTATTTCATTCACTCCGTGATTGCCGCAAAGGTATTTCGCTTGCTGTGGTCTCGGGCCGCGTGCGCATCACGAATACGTGAGGTTCGGAATATCTGCAGGTGTTCGCCGGTCTTCTTCATCGACAACAGCAATCTCAACGGTTGTCGGAACGAAGACATTTCATTGCAGCAGGAGTTGATGATGGCGAGCGATAGCGGCCGCAAGGCTGATTCTTTTGGCGTGGACCGAAGAGGTGCGCTTGAATGTATGCTATGGGCGGGAACAGGCGTGTTGTGGACAATATCCGCAGGCGTGCCGACCTCGTCTTTGATTGGAAGTGCGAAGGCGCAGGGCGCCGGACTAAGTTTTGTGCAAATTTCCGATAGTCACATCGGCTTTGATCGCCCGGCCAATCCCAATCCGCTGGCGACTTTGGAGGAGGCCATCGGCAAGGTTCAGGCGATGCCGGCCAAGCCTGCGTTCATGATCCATACCGGCGATATCACACATCTATCGAAGCCCAAAGAGTTCGATGATGCCGCGCAGGCGCTCGGCAAGTTGAGGCTCGACGGGCATTACGTCCCGGGTGAACACGATGTCATCGACGAGGGAACCGGCAAGGCCTATCTGGAGCGCTATGGTAAAGGCGCGCGCGGCGCCGGCTGGTACGCGTTCGACCAGAACGGCGTGCACTTCATCGGCCTCGTCAATGTCGTCAACCTCAAGGCCGGCGGCATGGGCAATCTCGGCGACGAACAGTTGGCTTGGCTTGCCGACGATTTGAAAGGAAAGAGCAGTTCGACACCGATCGTTGTGTTTGCGCACATTCCGCTTTGGACCGTCGCGCCCGACTGGGGCTGGGGCACAGAAGATTCCGCCAAGGCGATCGCTCTGCTGGCGCGGTTTGGCTCGGTCACCGTGCTCAACGGCCATATCCACCAGACGATGCAGAAGGTGGAAGGCAACATCACGTTCCACACCGCGCGTTCGACTGCATTTCCACAGCCTGCACCGGGCACCGCGCCGTCGCCCGGTCCGAAGCTCGTGCCTGCCGGCGAATTGCGCGGCCTGCTCGGCGTCACCAACGTGACCTATCGAACCGGTATGGCGAGGCTCGCCATCACCGACACCGCATTGGCCGGCTGAAGGAGCAAGAAAATGACGCGTCTGAAATGGTGTCGCTTGCGCGGCACGGGCATCGTTATGCTCGCGATGGCGGGCTTGTTCGTCAGTGCGGCGGCCCAGGCTGAGGAAGTAACGGTGACGATCGACAATTTCACCTACAAGCCGGAAGTCCTGACGATCAAGCCCGGGACCACCGTCACTTTCGTCAACCACGACGACATTCCGCATTCGATCGTGGATAACGGCGGCAAGTTTCGGTCGAAGGTTTTTGATACGGACGAGAGCGTCAGGATGACCTTCGATGCAGCCGGCAACCTGACCTACTTTTGCGGCCTGCATCCCCACATGACGGGCCGAATTGTGGTCGCGCCTTGAATATCCGAGTTGGCGGAAGTCGGACAAGTCCGACTTCCGCGCACAAGCATGGCAACCGGCCTCGCATAGTGTTATTGGCTCGCATAGTGTTATCGGTACAAGCGGCTTGGCCAGGATCTCAAAGTGGAATTGAATTGATCGATGGCATCTCGACATCGTGGCGCCGACGCACTCGCAAGGTCGATGGCAAGCGCCGGCGTCCGGTACATCTTCACGCTCTCCGGCAATCACATCATGCCAATCTTCGATGCCGCGCTCGATGCCGGCATCACGCTCATTCACACGCGCCACGAGGCAGCGGCCGTGCACATGGCCGACGCCTGGGCCCGTTTGAACGGGGAGCCCGGCATCGCGCTTGTCACGGGCGGCCCCGGCCATGCCAACGCGGTCGGCGCGCTCTGCAGTTTGTATGCGTCATCGGCAACGATGCGCGCTGGAATGCCGAATATCAGATCCAGTTACGTCAATACGGCCGTGATCGGCTGTCCGGCTGCGAATTGTTGCCGACGCGCTACGACCAGGTT
>Ga0209488_10000293_pt1 | contig 40927 bp, 29 predicted proteins | sample Rivendell_Oct201_8_FD_188349 | JGI IMG/M metagenome (GOLD analysis project Ga0209488, IMG submission 188349) | Vadose zone soil microbial communities from the Eel River Critical Zone Observatory, Northern California, USA -... | ecosystem: Environmental > Terrestrial > Soil > Vadose zone >...
CAATTGTGGAAGCCAGGCGCCGGTCGAGCCTGCCGTAGTCAAGCGAATGGCCGATTCGCTGATACACCGTGGTCCGGACGACGAGGGTTTCTACTTCGAAGGCCCATTGGGCTTGGGTTTTCGTCGACTCTCTATTATTGACCTCGCTGGCGGGCATCAACCCATGTCCGATCCGGAAAAGTCGGTTTGGGTGGTGTTCAACGGGGAGATTTACAACTTTCCGGAATTGAAGCGCGAGCTAGAAGGCTATGGCTTCAATTTTCGCACGCAGTCGGACACGGAAGTCATCGTCCACGGATATAAGAAATGGGGATTGGACGTTTTTAGCCATCTGAATGGCATGTTCGGGTTGGCGATTTGGGACGTGACGTGTAAGCGTTTGGTCATCGCCCGCGATGCATTTGGCATTAAGTTGGTTTACTACAAGATAAAGAACGGGTCGATTTCTTTCGGTTCTGAAATTCGCGCAATTCGGGCGGCCGACCCGGAAAAAATCGAGATCGATCCTGCGTCTTTGAATCTGTTCCTTCGTTATCGGTTTACTCCGTCTCCGCATACGATCTATCAGGGAATACACAAACTGGCATCGGGAACGATGATGGTCTTGGAGAACGGCTCAGCGAAAGTGGAGCGCTGGTACAAGTTCAAGGCGGAGCCACTTTCGAAGATGCCCTCAGACGGAGAGGCGAAGGAAGAATTGCTCGCGATTTATCGGAGGGCGATGAAGCGTCACCTCCTCAGCGATGTGCCCGTTGGTCTCCTTTTGAGCGGAGGTTTGGATTCCGGTTTGCTCCTGGGATTGATGAACGAAAATGGTGCCGGATGGCCGACATATACCATCGGCTACGGCAAGAGCTTTAAGGATGACGAACTGACGGAAGCCGCCGAATCCGCAAGGATATTCGGGGCGAAACACACTTCAATCGAGATTGACCGCCGATTATTCGACGAGTCTCTTCCGCACATAGTGTCCTGTCTGGAGGAGCCGGTAGCGGCGTCTTCAATTGTTCCCATGTATTTCGTCAGCCAGCGAGCACGGCAGGATGTGAAAGTCGCCTTGAATGGTCAGGGGCCTGACGAAATCTTTGGTGGGTACAAGCGCCATCTGGGAATTCGATACGGACGAGCGTGGTCAGGGCTACCGCTATGGATGAGGAAATCGGCGAAGGCTGCCGTAAATCGGTTGCCGCGAAACGAAACGCTAAAGCGGGGCGTTTATGCCTTGGATATTGACGATCAGCTTCAGCGGTACCAGCAGGTACTATCTCTGGCGCCTGGAGGCGAAATCGACTCGCTGTTTCAGGATGGGCTCCTGCCGGAAAACTCCGGCAATAGGATTTTGGATTCCTGGAAGGACCTAGTTCCCCTTATGGAGCACACGGACGAACTTGGGGGATTTCAATTCCTCGAAGTCCGTTCAACATTACCCGACGAATTGCTGATGTATGCAGACAAACTTTCGATGGCACATTCCCTGGAGGTTCGCGTTCCATATTTGGATCGTGAAGTCGTGGAGTACGCTGAGAGGCTTGATGCGTCGTTCAAAGTTCGTAGGGGTCAGAGGAAGTGGCTTCATCGTGAAGTATGTCGAGGCTATCTGCCTGGGAAGATACTTTCACGGAAGAAACGGGGCTTTGCCGTTAACGTCGTAGACGACTGGCTTAGGGAATCATTGGGAGCGGAGAGGCCGCTTCGTGAGAACCGAGACTCTCCGCTGGACACTTATATCCGCAAGGACAAGTTGGACGAACTTCAGCAGCAACATTCTTCAGGTCAAAGGGACAACCATAAATTGTTATTCAGTCTGAAGGTGTTTGAGCAATTTCTCTTAAGCAAATGAGCAAGACAGACGCGATTGAAATTCGGATCCGAGGGAAAAACGTTTACGTACCGTCCGCTGAGATTTGTCGACACACTGTAATCGTCACAGGGGGCTGGCTTAAGACCGCGAGACTTCACGACGAAGAATTGGTGGAAGGGCAGATTGTACCTAATCCCGCCGCCTTTCTCGACGAGCTGAAAAGGCAGAAAATAGGAGCAGATCTGCTTACTTTTGCGCAGAAGCCCCCAATGACAACTCCGCTTCACCCCTATTATTTCGAGTGGGACAACTGGGCAGCGATACCCATTGTTACGTTCAAGGACTGGTGGGAAGGACGGTTGCCTCAGGAAACCAGGAAGAATGTGAGACGTGCGGCCAAGCGCGGTGTTATCGTAAAAACGGTCCCGTTCGATGATGCATTGGTGCGCGGAATTAAGAGAATCTACGACGAAACCCCGATCCGACAGGGGCGTCGATTCTGGCACTATGGAAAGAATCTGGAAGCCGTCCGACATGAGAACGGAACGTATCTGGACCGAAGCGAGTTCATCGGTGCATATATCGAAGATGAGCTCATTGGCTTTATCAAGTTCATTTACACTGATGATGCGGCCATCCTGATACAGATTTTGACTATGAATGCCCATCACGACAAGCGGCCTATGAACGCTCTTTTGGCACATGCCGTGGACGTCTGCGAGCAACGAAAGGTGTCCTTTCTCGTGTATGGCCAATACGTTTATGGCGCGAAGCAGGACAGTTCTCTGACTGAATTCAAACGGCGAAATGGGTTCGAAGAGATCAAGTTCCCTCGTTACTATATTCCCTTGAGTCTTAAAGGGAAGGCAGCGCTTGGGTTGCGAATGCACCGGGGAATGCAAAACCTGTTGCCGGTTCGCGTCTCTAAGTTTTTGCGTAAAGGTCGCAGTGAATTGTGGCGATACTTAGGTAGGTCTCGCGGGAAGGTTACTCAAGAAGCCGGTGAGTCCTGAGCGGTGGTTTCAAGTTTTTGTCTTGCCGGTGTAGCTTAAAAGTAGAGCGGCTGATTTGTACTCAGCAGATGGAGTGTTCAAACCCTCCCGCCGGCTCCAGATTCAGTGTCCTATTTCACCGGATTCAAGTGATCGATGGAACCTGCAGCAGGCGTGATTGGAGAGGGAATACCCCAATATGCCGCTAATTGAGAGTTGTTTGAATTCAGGGATGTATGTGTCGGCGAGAGCTGAAGATTCGCGACGCTTTGATTTGAGCCGACAAATGTTTGTCACAGACCGGGATTGAAAAGCGTGCGACTATCGCAAGCGCCCTGGTGGTGCATTCTTGTTCTATGAAACCCCTAGTCTCGATTTTAATCCCCGCGTACAACGCGGAGGAATGGATTGCGGACACAATACGATCCGCCCTCGCTCAGACTTGGCCGCGAATAGAAGTCATTCTTGTGAACGATGGCTCAACGGATCAGACGCTCGCTGTGGCCCGCCAGTTTGCCTCTTCTAATGTATCTGTCATAACACAGGAAAACCGGGGTGCGGCCGCCACCAGAAATGCAGCTTTCTTGAACTGCCAGGGCGATTATATTCAGTGGCTGGATGCAGACGATTTGCTGTCGCCGAATAAGGTCGCAAGCCAGATCGCGGCAGCCGCGCAAAGCGGTAGTGTCCGGACTCTGATTTCCGGGCCGTGGGGAGCTTTCCGGTACCGCGCAGAGAAGGCGACATTCATCAGCACGTCGCTCTGGGCGGATCTGTCTCCTGTGGAATGGCTCCTTCGAAAAATGGGCCAGGGTCTCCATATGCAAACGTCGACCTGGCTCATAAGCCGCCAGCTGACCGAGACCGCTGGTCCCTGGAACATTAATCTCGTCACGGACGACGACGGTGAGTATTTCTGCAGAATTCTGCTTGCAAGTGATGGTGTTCGATTTGTACCAGACGCTCGAGTATTTTACCGAATCACGGGATCGAGCCGTGTCAGCTACATCGGTTTCTCACCGCGTAAGATTGACGCGCAGTTTCTTTCAATACAATTGCATATCCGCTATTTACGTTCACTCGAGGAAAGTGAACGCGTCCATGCAGCATGCGTGCGGTATTTGCAGACCTGGTTAATTCATTTCTACCCGGAACGGCCGGATATCGTTCATCAGGCCAGGGATCTCGCCGAAGAATTGGGTGGAAAACTTGTAGATCCAAAGCTGCGATGGAAATACTCCTGGATTGAGAAAGCCTTCGGCTGGGAGGTGGCAAAACGTGCGCAAATATTGCTGCCAGAGGCTAGAAAAACATTGTTCAATTTCTGGGACAAGGCAATGCACCGCTGTGGACTAGGTAGATAAGAATCTGGCAGAGCTTCGATGAAGGTTGCATTATTGACCGCTGGTAAGGATCCTCACTACGCATTGGGGCTAGCTCCGGCCTTGGCAGAAGCCGGTGTGGAATTGGAACTTGTCGGCAATTCCCAGATGCAGCAATTTGGTAATATCAAACGTTCGAGCATACAGTTCTTCAATCTCAGGGGCGATCAACGAGCCGACGCGGCATTTCTTGAAAAGATTCGCCGCATCTTCGTCTACTATGCTCGCCTCCTCCACTTCAGCTGGCGGAGTCAGTCGAAATTGTTTCACATTCTCTGGCCGAACAAGTTTGTCTATTTTGACCGGACGTTACTGAACCTCTACTACCGTAGTCTGGGAAAGAAACTGCTGTTTACCGCTCACAACGTCAATACCGAGGCCCGGGACCAAAGAGACTCGGCAATAAATCGACTGACGCTGAAAATTCAATATCATTTGATGCATCATGTTTTCGTTCACACTCCGGAAATGCGAGAAGCACTGTCAAAGTTCTATGATGTTCCGCTCGAAAAAGTAACGGTTCTGACATTTCCGGTAAACAACGTAACTCCTCACACAGGTGTGTCACGAGAGGGAGCAAGACTTCGACTTGGTATTTCTCCTGACGACAAGACGATACTTTTTTTTGGAAACATCGCCCCTTATAAGGGACTGGAAGACCTCATTCTGGCGCTCCCTCCTCTGCGGCATAAGTTGGGTTCATTTCGAGTTTTGGTTGTCGGAAATATCAAGAGTGGCGAGGCAGAATACTTTAGAAACGTGCAGGAACTTATCCTGTCTTCGGGAGTCTCCGATCTGGTCGACCAGCGAATCGTATATCTTCCTGAAGACCAGGTGGAACTGTATTTTAAGGCGGCCGATCTATTGGTACTTCCGTATCGTCGAATTTTTCAGTCTGGCGTTCTTCTGCTTTCGTACGGTTTCGGACTTCCAGTCGTTGCGACGGATGCAGGCTCGCTTCGAGAAGAAATCATCGAAGGGAAGACGGGTTTTGTATGCCGTCATGATGATCCAGCGGACCTGTCAAATACAATTCATCGTTACTTCGACAGCGAACTTTTTGCGGAACTGGAGACCCGAAGGGCTTGGATTATCAAGCATGCAAATACAGAATATTCCTGGACGAAGTTGGCGGCCACAACGTGCCAGATCTACGAAGGACTAGCCCAATAGCGATTATGGAGATACTAATTGTAAAACTTGGAGCAACTGGTGATGTGGTGCGGACCACCCCGTTGCTTCGACGATTCGAAGGCCGGGTTACATGGGTGACCGCCTCTAAGAATAGGGCCCTGCTTGAAAACCTGGAAGGCTTGCCGATCGAGCTTCGAGTAATTAACTGGGAAGATCATTGGACTCTTGAGGGGAAATCATTTGATTTGGTAATCCACCTCGAAGACGATGCCGAGACTGCCTCGATTCAAGAATCCATACATTGGGATCGGCGTTTTGGTGCTTATGCTAGCGGTAATGGGCAAATGTCCTACACCCAGGACGCTAGCGATTGGTTTGATTTGAGTCTGATAAGCTCCTATGGCAACAAGAGGGCGGATGAACTCAAACTCCAAAATCGCCGGACCTATCAAGAATTGATTTTCAAAGGTTTGGGATTGAAATTTGCGGGGGAGGAGTATTTCCTCCCGCCCACGAGAGAGTCAGAATTGAAAGGTGATGTCGCCATCGCATCTGAGGCGGGGATCGTATGGCCGATGAAGAAATGGGCACATTACGATTGGCTTAAGACTGAGCTTGAGCGAAGAGGCCTAAAAGTGAATATTCTCCCGACCAGAGCCACGTTGCTGGAGCACCTTGCGGATGTCCGAGGGCATAGGTGTCTGGTCAGCGGGGACAGTTTGCCCATGCATCTGGCGTTGGGCAGTCGCATTCCCTGCATGGCTTTGTTCAACTGCACCAGCCCTTGGGAGATTCACGACTACGGTATTTTGCGCAAGCTTGTATCGCCGTTGCTGGGGGAGTTCTTCTATAAAAGAGGATTTAATCAACGAGCGACAAATGCGATTTCACAAGACGAAGCATTGACTGCTGTACTTCAATTGGCCGGCGTCAACTAGAAAGGACAAAACGATGTGGATTGCACATTGCCCAGATAACATGTTCGGTATCGTTAATGGCAAGAATCTTGGAGCTGAATCCTGGCGGCGTGTTCATGTTGTCGGCCGATTGTCTGTGGCGCTCTGTAATTCACTTTTCATCTACCCCCGGGGTGTGACTTTGCGAGGTAGGAAACCTTTATGAGTCGCTTCGATGAGTGGGAAAAATTCTGGCAGCAAAAAGCGAGAGAAGAAATCTCAGACCACGAATATGACCGGGGAAGTAGCCCACGTGGCGATGATATCGAGAATCTCTCAACACGGGAGATGCTCGAATTCGTCGCTCCAGGACCGAGTGACGTTATTTTCGATGCGGGCTGTGGGAGCGGAGTGAATTTGTTGAGATTTCATTCAAAGGTGAACCGATTGATCGGAATGGACTACATCGGTGGTGCCATTAAGCGATGCGAGGAACGGATATTCGCTGGCGGAATCAAGAACGTTGAGTTGATCCGAGGGAGCATTACCGATTTGCCGTTGCCAGATCGATCGATTGACAAGGTTCTTTGTATGAGCGTGCTGCAGTATCTGGATGATGAAAAGGTCCGCATCGCCTTTAAAGAATTTGCTCGGGTCATGAAGGGAGAGCGCATTCTGATTCTGCACGTCAAGAATCTTTCTTCAATTTACATTTCAACCTTAAGGGTTGCTAAAAGGATCAAACTTCTGCTTGGAATGCAGGCGAATTTGGAGTACGTGCGACCCTTTAGATGGTACAAGATGGAACTTGCTAAGGCAGGTTACGAGATCCTCAATTACAACTCTTTCAACATCCTAATGGTGGACTTCCTGCCAAGAAGACTTGTCGTCTTCCTTCAAGGAATCGAACTGCGGAATCGAAACAACGTATTTTTTCGTTCTGAATTTATCCGCCGGCACGGTTCTGACTTGAAGATCAAGGCCAGATTCAAATAGCAGCATTCGGTCATACCAACAGCTAATGCGAATATGGCTGTTTCCTGTGCGCGATGCAAACAAGTCGGTTGTAACCATGGTCCAAAAAGAAGACATCTAAATTATGCCAGGAATTGCAGGAATCATTTGTCCCAACCCTCACGAGGCAATGAGCCGAGACCTAGATCTCATGGTGGAGGCTATGCGACACGAGCCGTTTTATACGGGGAATAAGTACGTCAATACGGATCTTGGCCTGTATGTTGGCTGGATGTCTCACGAAGGTTCGTATGCGGACTGCATGCCGCTGATTGACAACGAGAGAGGGATTGTACTTATCTTTAGCGGAGAGAATTTCCTTAAATTGAATACGACCTCCCGGATAAGCAAAACTGACCGACCCATCAATAAAGATACGGCTCAGTCTCTCATCAGCCTCTACACTGAAAATAGAGATGATTTCCTGAAGAATCTTAATGGGTGGTTTTGCGGACTGCTCGTGGACCTTCGCTCGAAAAAAGTAACCCTCTTTAACGATCGTTATGGTATGAGTCGGGTCTATTTTAATGAAGGGAATGGAGAATTTCTCTTTGCATCGGAAGCCAAATCCATATTGAAAATTCGTCCTTCCTTACGAGTGATCAACCCGAACACCTTCGCTCAATATCTGCGCTTTAATTGTGTGATGGGAAATAGGAGCCTGTTTGAGGGCATTTCACTGCTGCCGCCGGCTTCATCCTGGGAATTTGAACGCAGTGCGATTCCGCAAAAACAGAGTTATTTCGATTACTCCGACTGGGAAAGTCTAACCACCCTATCGCCGGATGATTTCTATGACAAGTTCGCCGCGACGGTTTCGGATGTTTTTCCCGGCTATGTTCAGGGACGCCAAAGGGTCGCCTTCTCGCTGAGTGCAGGCTTGGACACTCGCGTAATCATGGCCGCAACAAGCGATCCCGGAAAGGCGCTGCCATGTTACACATTTGGTGGACCGTGGGGAGAATTGTTCGACATTCGAGCAGCACGCAAATTGGCGCAAATTAGTGATCAGCGCTTCGATGTAATCAGAGCTGATCAAGCGTTCTTTCGAGACTTTGCGAATTTCGCGCGGAGAAGCGTTTATATTTCCGACGGAACTTATGACGCATTTGGAGCGCACGACGTATATTTCAATCAGATAGCGCGAAAAATCGCACCCATTAGGCTGACTGGAAAGTTCGGAAGTGAAATAGTCAGAATCAGAAAACTGATTCCTCGTTTCAACTATCCACCAGGTCTGGTTAATCCTGACTTCCAAATGATTCTTGACGAATTGCCTCCGGCCGACGCCTTCAATCAAAAAGCGCATCCGCTCACAAGAGTCGTCTCTGAGGAAATCCCTTGGTACGAATATGGTCGCGTCTCGATCGAACAATCGCAAAGTACGTTGCGAACCCCCTACATGGACAACGAGGTTGTGAAGCTGATGTATCAGGCTCCGCACGAAGTTCGGGTTGCGGGCAGACTTCAAGAGCAATACGTACGCGAGAAGAATAGAAAACTTATCGATGTTCCGACGAATATGGGCAAGTTTGCAAGTAGCAATCAGATGATATCAAAGCTCCTATACGGAGCCCTGTGGGCTATGTTCAAAGTTGAGTATATCTATTTGTATGCCACGCCTCACTGGATGACACGAATTGACCGTGCACTCGAAGGACTCAGACTGGAACGAATTTTCGCCGGAAGGCAGAAGTGGGAGGGACACCGGATTTGGATCAAAACCGAGTTTCCTGAATTTGTACAGCAAACACTCCTGGATTCCGGAGCACAATATACCCGCTACTTTGAAAAGTCGACCGTACACAAAATGGTGGCACGCCACATAGCCGGTACTCACAACTATCTGAACGAGATTAATAAGGCGCTTTCAGTCGAATTGATTTGCTCCACACTGCTCCACCCATGAACACGAAATCGAGTTGATGGCTGAATCGTACATTCCATACCGAGGCGTTGAGACCAAGAACTCCCAAATTTTGACGACGCGGCGTGGTCCCCTGAGCCAATGATCGACAATTGAAATTACAAGATCTTTAAGGAGTCCTCGAGTGAGTCCCAATCAGTTAGTCTCAATACTGATCCCAGCATACAACAAGGAGGAATGGATCGCCGCCACCATTTCTTCGGCATTGGCTCAAACTTGGAACGATACCGAAATCATTATCGTAGACGATGGATCCACAGACAGAACTCTGGAGATCATCAGACGATTTGAGTCAAAGAAAATGAAGGTGTTCCCTCAGTTGAACCAGGGCGCTTGTGCCGCTCGCAATAAGGCATATTCCCTAGCGCAAGGCACCTATATTCAATGGCTTGATGCAGACGACCTTTTGCATCCCCAGAAAATTGAGGCTCAAATGAGCCAAGTTCGAAATGGTACGGATTCGCGTTGCCTGTTGACCGCAGCATTTGGGTCATTCTATTTCAGTCAGGAACGGGCGCGATTCCAGTCCAATGGTCTTTGGCAGGATTTGTCCCCAGCAAACTGGATTATCACTAGTTTTGAGCAAAGGGTTTGGATGAATCCCACTTCATGGCTAGTCAGCCGGGAGCTAACCGACGCTGCAGGCCCTTGGGACTTACGGCTTGCTCCTTCGGGAGCAGATGACGGCGAGTATCTTCACCGAGTCCTGACCAAAAGCCAACATGTCAAGTTTTGCAGCGAATCAAAGTGTTATTACCGAATTGGGAATCTTTCAAGCCTAAACCACAATAGTGAGAGAGCTCTCAGTTCTCTTTCTCTTGCTCTCATTCTCAGCGTGCAGCACTTACTCAGTATCGAAGACTCTGCCAATGCGAGGAAAGCCAGTTTGCAGTTCCTTCAGGACTGGTTTGTATACTTCTATTCTGGACCTGCTAAGCTAGTCGAAGAATTGCGGGCGTTTGCTCGCAGTCTGGGCGGGCATTTGAGCGAGCCAAAGTTCAACTGGAAGTACGCGCCAATCCGGCATGTTTTCGGCTGGACAGCTGCAAACGCTGTATGCAAATACGTCCGGACACGAAGAATGTTAGCCGAACGGGGGATGGACAATCTATTCAGCCTCCGCTCGAAAGTGGAATGAGAGATTGACCTTATACCTCGGATAGAGAGTGGATCTGTTGGTTGGAGCCGGTGCCTGCTGTTTTCAATAGTGAACAACCCATAGAGAGAACTCATGCGCGACATGCCCTTTGCGCAGAGCTCCGTTCTCTGCGATTCGATTGAGAACAAACGCCGCCAGCCTTCGACGCGTCTAGAACGTCTCAGGATTAGGATGGAGACTTTTAAGGGTCGCAGCAAGACAGCGATGAACCTTAAGAGAGATTTGGACTTCTGAAGGAAGTTTTTGCCGTCAAGTTCGTTGATTTCCGACTGGTTGCTAGCAAGGCTGAGCAGGTGAGTGCGATTGCCGTCTGACTAGCGTTTACAAACTTTTTGAAACGATCTCCATTTACACAATGTCTCCTTCTCTAGCTCTGTTTCTTTGGTTCATTCTTCTCGTGGGGCTACTGTGCCTCGACCCTGCAAAGGAACCTAGTACCTCGGTGGCTTTGTGGGTGCCTTTGATCTGGCTCTTTATTGCTGCATCGCGGTTGCCTTCCCAATGGATCGGAGGCCCAATTGGACAGACTGCCAATCTGCTTGAAGAAGGGAATTCTTTAGACCGGAATATCTTCATCGGCCTGATTTTGCTGTCAATCGGAATACTGATTTCACGGTCCTTTCGATGGGGGGACTTCGTTGCGGAGAATATTGCACTGACGTCATTCCTTTTCTTTGGTCTGCTAAGCATCTTGTGGTCTGACTTCCCATTCGTCGCTTTTAAACGCTGGTTTCGAGACTTGGGCAGCTATCTAGTGATCCTAGTCGCTCTGTCCGAGGCTCACTCATTCGAAGCCGTTGCCTCGCTGCTCCGACGCCTCTGTTATCTTTTGATTCCGCTGTCCATTGTACTCATCAAGTACTATCCCGCAATGGGAAGACAATATGATATTTGGACAGGTACGGCCACCTATACGGGAGTTGCAACTAGCAAGAATATGCTCGGGGTAGTGTGTCTAGTCAGCGGACTCTTCTTTTTCTGGGATACCTTGAATCGTTGGGGAAATCGCAAATTAGGGCGAACGAGATTAACCCTTCTCGTGAACTTGTCGTTCTTTGCCATGACGCTTTGGTTGATGGACTTGTCCTCAAGTGCGACATCGCGTGTGTGCCTGGCACTCGGTTGTGTGGTGCTTCTGGCAGCTCATCGGAAAACGGGTACGCTTCCGGCTTCCCTCAAATTTCTGATTCCGATCGGAACTTGTCTCTATGGGATACTCGCATTTGGCCTAGGGGTGGACATCAACGCGGTTGTCGCTGAAGCCCTTGGACGGGACCCAACACTCACCGACCGCACGCGCATTTGGAGTGTCGTTCTCAGTGTGGCCACGAATCCGCTTGTTGGAACCGGCTATGAGAGCTTCTGGCTAGGTCCCCGCCTTCAAAAAATCTGGCAGGTTTTTCCAGGAATAAATGAAGCACACAACGGGTACCTCCAGATGTATCTTCAACTGGGTTTCATAGGCCTCCTTATTCTTGTCTGGATGCTCATTTCTTTTTACGCCACAATTTGGAAAAAGCAGGAGTCTCTTTCAGGGCTAGTCTCACTCAATCTAGCGCTCTGGACCGTTTTGGCTTTTTACAATGTAACCGAAGCTGCATTTCAAGTTGGTTTGTTGTGGCTAACGCTACTACCTGGAGTATTGCTTCTCAAAAGAGTGAGAGTTGAACCGTCTAGGAGCCTACTCGGAAGTGATCGCTCAAGTAATGTTGTCTTGAAGGTCAGGAATACCAGAATGGTTTTACGATCTCTAGGCAAGGACGAGCGAACCCAAAGAAATATCAAAGGCGGCGGAAGCACTGCCTACGACAAAAGCGTCTGAATGGAAGGCGCATAGGTTTGGTAAGCGGATTGACCTGATGGCCCATCATCCGAAGTTTCAAGGCGAAGATGAAATGCATGATAAATGCTTGTCACGCCTGTGAGGAAGAAAAACCTCATTGCAACCTTCGACTTTGGCGTTTTCTGCAAGGGGATGCTCTGTCCCCGACCGAAAACCACGATTTCACAGAAAGAAGTTCTGTCTGCCGTCCTGTAAGTGGCTGATGCAAAATAGAAGGGGCCCAATGATGTGGATTGCGTTTTGCCAGTAAGAGATTCCGGCATCCGCAGTAGCATGTATTTTGGAGCTGCATTCTTGCTGACTGTTTTCTATTACGATCGATTCTAAAATTCATGGAGGAGAAAAAGGGTACCGGTTTATTGCCCCCCCGAAACCCGCGTGAGCGCAGGGAAACCGTTTGCCTCAGGATTGAGGCACTGAAAACTTTACCCCGGTGATTATTATGAGCACAAACAAAAGCACACAGGAATCAATGGACGCGTCGTTCTTTGACGAGTACACCTCGCACGACGCGATTATGAAATACACCCGCGCGACGGCGGGACATGGCATCAGCTATTTGCTGGATCACGATTACAAGAGAATTTATCTCAAGGCGCTTGAACTCTTGCCGGCCGAGGTCAAAGCTCGGGGGTTGCGTATCCTGGAATTCGGTTGCGGCGGCGGGATGAATCTTGTTCATCTGGTGTCGGTTCTGAAACAGACCGGAATCAAAGTGGATCGAGCCGTGGGTACCGATTTTTCGCCGGTGTTGATAGACGCGGCAAAACGCGAGGCAATTAGCTATCTCCCTCCGGAGGATCAGGGCAGGCTCGCTTTCCATGTCGCCAAGAACGAAAGTCTTATCCAGGATATCGCCGCCGTCAGCGGCGCCGACCGTGCGCAGCTAGTGAACTCGTACGATTTCATTTTGGGCGTAAACACCATCCGCTATTGCCATCGGTTCGAACGCGAAATGGATTGCGCGCGTGGGATTTATGAATTGCTCGCGCCGGGCGGCGTGTGTGTGAATATCGATATGAATGACCGATTTCCCGCGTTCCGCAGCGACTTGAAAAACAAATTCCGGAAGGTCAAAGAAGAGGAGTGTTACATTCCGTCGTTGACCGAATACGCCGCACCGTTTGAAAAAACTGGGTTTGAGATGATTCGCACAGAGAATTTTTGCTGGATTCCTCATTCGGGAGGCAAGTTTATGTGCGCGGTGCTGGGCGGCCTGACGCCCATATTGAACACATTGGCGCGAACTCGGGCGATGCGGTCGCTCGTGGTCGTGCGCAAACCTGCCGACCCCAAAATATAACAATTCCCCTTCATGGAAAAAGCGATACTTCTGACGGAGCCTATCGAGCTTTCGGAGGCTGGCAAGCTAAGCCGGGTGTTGGATTTCTTTGGTGTTTCCGCCGACCGGTTGTCTGTTGCTGAATTTCTGACATCTCGAGATGACGGAAATAGCGACTCTAAATTCAGACTGCTCTGTACGAGCGGTGCGTTCCTCAAATTACAGACCGCCCTTGAATCGAAGGCAGATGGAGTCAGATTCTGGCAGAGAAATGTTCACTCCGCATTTGTCTATGCGGCGGGTAATTTCCCCGCTGTTGGCGAGATCGCTGCAAAGATTACGGGTCATGAGTCGTCACTTGAACAGTCAAGCCCGGCTACGGAATGGATAATCACGGACGTTCTTCCAGAATTTTGTGGGTCCATGAGCGGAGTCCGGGTGAAGGCAATAGCGAATGGCCCGGAAATGGGATTAAACTTTGGCCGGTCAAACTCGAGTGTGGTCAATCTAATTTCGAGTGGAAACCAAGCGGCCTTTTTCAAATTTGTCCACCACACCATTCCGATTTTCCTTTCGACCGCCACGAACATAATTGACATTCAGGCCAGGCTGGAAGGACGCGAGTTTGACATCCGGCAGTATTTTTTTTCCGCGACCCCGCTGGTTCTCTATATCAAGTGGGCCTTCGCGCAAAACTGCTGGCAATCCCCGGGAACTGCCGCCTGTCTCGTGATTGACGATCCTTTACTTAAACCGCGTTACGGGTTTTTGAGGTTTCAAAATCTGCTGGACTTGATGCGGCAGCACAATTTTTCCACGAGCATCGCCTTCATCCCCTGGAACTGGCGGCGCAGCCACGCGAAAGTTGTGCGGTTGTTCAAGGACAATCGCGGAAGAATTTCGCTTTCCATCCATGGTTGTGACCATACGGGCGGCGAGTTCGGCAGCGTCGACAGCGGTCGGCTTGCCTGGAAATCCCGCGAGTCATTGCGGCGAATGGGTCGCCATCAATCCCGGACGGGAGTACCGCACGACGCGGTCATGGTTTTTCCGCAGGGTGTTTTTTCTGCGCGGGCGATGGAGGTGTTGAAGCGCAGCCACTTTCTGGGTGTCGTCAATTCCGAGGTTTTCAGTAGCGATTCCAAGCCACCTCTCATCAAGATCGAGGATTACTGGAATGTAGCCGTGATGAATTACAGCGATTTCCCTATCTTTACGCGGCGCTACCCGTCGGCGGGCGTGGAGAATTTCGCCTTTGATATTCTGCTCGGGAAGCCGTGTCTCGTTGTTGCCCATCACAATGATTGCCACGATGATTGCCGCCACATTGTGGCTTGCATGGAGCGCCTGAACCAACTGAACGCACCACTGCACTGGACCAGTTTGGGGGAGGTAGTTCGCCGCAGCTTTCGGCAGCGAGAGGTTTCGCCCGGCGTCGCGGAAATCGAAATGTATGGCAGCGAGGTGCGGATTGAAAATCTCACAACTTCGAAAAAAATCTTTCGCTTCGGCAAACGAGAAGGCGTGGTGAAAAACATCAACGCCGTTCACGCGGCCGGTCAGCCAGTCCCGTGGAGACTTTCAGAAGGCGGACAAAACCTGGCTTTTGAAGTCGAGTTGAACCCTGGACAAAGCGAAATCGTGACGGTGATGTTCCAGGAATACGTGGCATTGGAGGGCTTCGAGGGAGAGACCGCGCTTTACAAGCTGAAGGCACTGGTGCGGCGCTATCTGTGCGAGATGCGTGATAACTATGTCACGCGCAAGTCGTTTTCGACCTGAAAGAGTCGAGAATATCCCCTGCTATGTACCACCGGTTTCCCGCCAGAGGACGATCCTTCCCTTCAATGAACACGACAGTCCGGTTGGCAGTTCCAACAGAATCCAGGTAGTTGATTGGTAAGCGTCCAGTTGTGCTTTCAATTACCCACAAGTCTGGCTAAATGTAAGCGTTCGGTTCTAACCGTATTGACTATTCGAGAGTCGGAGTAGTGTCCACTACTCCGAGTTGTGGACACTACTTACATCAGGCCGTTTGAGCCATCTCAGTAGTGCGTTGAAGTTCGACGTTCCAAGGCAGCAGTTCTTCGATGCGTCGTATCGGATGGTCGGCGATGCGAGCCAGGACGTGAGTCATATACGCCTCCGGATCGAGGCCGTTCAGTTTCGCTGTTCCGATCAGGCTGTACATTGCCGCGGCGCGTTCGCCTCCAGCATTGGATCCCGCAAACAGGTAGTTCTTCCTTCCCAAGGCGACGGCACGCAGTGCGCGTTCCGCCGCGTTATTGTCGATCTCCAGATTTCCGTCACCGCAGTAACGTAACAAGGCAGGCCAACGCCCCAGCGCATAGTGGATCGACAGCGTCACCTCGGACTTTCGTGAAAGTTTCGACAATGAGGCCTTGAACCACTCCTGCATGGATTCCAATATCGGCCGTGACCGGTCGTTCCGGATTTTCTGTCGCTCATCCGGAGGCCGGCCGCGGATTTCCTTTTCGATTCCATACAAAGTAGCGATGCGTTCGAGTGCTTCCTTGGCGATCGGCGAGGCGTGCGCTTCAAACAGATCATGGAACTTGCGTCGGACGTGCGCCCAGCATGCCGATTCGATGACGGATCCGGTTTCGTAGAGCCGATTGAATCCAGCATATCCGTCCGCCTGTAATGTACCGCAGAAACTGGCCAGGTGATTGGCTGGATGTTCACCCTTGCGGTCCGGGGAATACGCAAACCACACCGCCGGAGCCGCGGTACTGCCTGCAGGCCGATCATCGCGCACGTAGGTCCACAATCGTCCGGTTTTCGTTTTGCCGTTGCCAGGGGCAAGGACGGGAACCGGTGTATCGTCCCCATGCAGTTTCTTTGCTTCGACGACATATCGCCGGATTGCATCAACCAGTGGTTCCAGAGTGCGGCTGGCGCCACCGACCCAACCGGCCAGGGTGGAGCGCTGCAGTTCGACTCCTTCACGCTCGTATATATCGGATTGCCGATAGAGCGGGAGATGATCGGCATATTTGGAGACCACCACATGAGCCAGCAGCGCCGGCCCTGCCAGGCCACGATCGATCGGCCGGTGCGGCGCTGGTTGCTGCACGATTCGGTCGCAGCGATTGCAGCTGAGCTTGGGACGCACCGTGCGGATCACTTTGAAGCGGGCAGGAACATATTCCAGCGTTTCCGACACATCCTCGCCTAATTTCCCCAGCGTTCCACCACAGTCTGGACAGGCCTTCTCTTCCGGTTCCAGAGTTTCCGTCTCGCGCGGCAGCGTATCGGGTAAAGGACGGCGGGCTGGTTTACGCAGCGGAATAAGCGATTCCAATACCGCCGGCACGGGCCGGCTGGCACGGTTGATTTCCAGATCCTCCAACCGTAGTTCCAGTTGATCGATATGGCGAGCCAGCCGTTCGGAGCTGACGCCGAATTGCATCCGCTTCAGTTTCAGGATGAGCAACTGCAGACTTTCGATTTCGTTCTGATGGGAAATCAGCGCGGTATGCTTTTCGATCACCAGAGCCTTCAATGCATCCAGATCCAGCACATTCAGATCCGGAAGGATTGCATCGACTCGTGTCATGCGACACACAGTGCATCGATCTGCGGACAACTCTGGTCTCTATCGAGAGCGCTTTTACACCGACACCTCTGGCAAATGTGTGCGCTGTGGTCTGCGCCAATCAATGCCTTCCAACAGCATCGAAAGTTGCGCCCGCGTCAGCAATGCCGTGCCGTCAGTGGCCTGCGGCCAGATGAAACGTCCGCGCTCCAATCGTTTCGAAAATAGACATAATCCGTCCCCATCGAACCAGAGCAGTTTGATCAGATCCCCGCGTCGTCCACGGAAGACAAAGACGTGACCGGAAAACGGATTCTCTTTCAACGCCGTCTGTATGGTGGCACTCAGTCCTGTGAACCCACGCCGCAAATCCGTGACACCGGCAGCGATCCAGATCTGCGTCCCGGTTGGCAGCGCAATCATCGCAGCAGGCTTTGCAGCGCCACGCGCACGCACTCCGGATCGGCGACACCTTCGATGCGTACTCGTGCGTGACCCAAATCGATATCGATGATGCCGCGGCGCACGGGTTTGGATTTTCCTTGCCGCTTCACTGGAACTGCAACCGCATCCGAAATCTTTACCGGAAGCAACGAGGCAGATGCGACCGTCTCCAATCCACCGTTGCGATACATCCGCCGCCACGCGAACACCTGGTTGGCATTCACTCCGTGTGTGCGCGCGACCAGCGCCACCGAGGCTCCCGGCTTTAGCGTCTCTTCAACGATCTGGCGACGCTCCTGCTTGGATCGGAACAATCGTGTCCGCCCGCTCTTCAACGTCACCAATTTCTGTGTTGCTCCCATCGATCCTCCCCTCGGCATGGATTCGCCAACTGTGAAGGATGAGGGGGCCGGTCCAGATTCGCTATACGTGACTCACGGTACGCTTACCCTACTCCATCCGAATTGCTAGATCAACACGGCTTCAACCGGACGCTTACGCAAAAGGACCACGAAGACAATCAGAAAAGAGATTGCTCAGGAATGCAAACGTAGGATCAAGAAGTTCCGGCAGCTTCAGAGGGAGATAAATGCCCTATTGGTTGAATCACTTCGGAATGCTCCGTGGTTGCCGAAGCATTGAAATATTTGTGGGTAATTGAAAGCCGGTTGAGCTTTCAATTACCCGCAAATATATCAAGGCTTTGGCAACCAGGGAGCTCTGCGAAACGCTTCCGGATTTCGAATGTGCTCCATTGACTGTTCTGTCGCATCGATGGATCACTGCAAAGTGATCGAAACCGTTGGCGGAGTATTATCACCGGAACCGTTGATCAGCGGATGGGGATAAGTATAGGGTGTGTAGTACGCCGTCCAATTATTTGGCGAAGAGCACTGGTAGAGCGTGTTCGTGTCTGTGGCCCAATAAGCCACATTGGGCGTACAGGACGCAGGGCGCGCTGAGAGCGGGCCGCTGCCCACGCCGCTCGAGCCGTTGAACGATGGGGTCCAGTCATAGAAGTCTCTGTTTGGAGCGATATGCGCATTGTTGGTTGTTACCGCTGCTTGATTTGTCCCATTGTGGTTATTCAGCCAAGCATAAAGTGGATCAAGAGCTTGGTTAACGGGACCTACCGGAGTCTGAATGTATCCTGAAAGAAGTTGGCCTGGGCCTCGGCCAATCTGGTCCGCGCACGGATAGGCCTTTCGAATTTCGTAACCATCGCCGCTTGTCCAACTGTGAGCAGTTCCCTGTTGTGCGTATCCAGTTGTAATTGTTGTCGCTGTGCTGGAATTGATGGCGCTTCCCCATCCTTTCGTTGTATTGATTGCTGAATAGCCTACCCACTGGTTCGGTGTCCAGTTTCTTGTCGTATCGGTTAGGATCTCGATCGCACCGCCCGCTCCATTGTAGGTTCCCGTTAGATACACCCCCCCTATGTTTGTGTCGAAGTCCGATCTCCCGTCACAACCCGTACCATCATAGTTGCGGCCCCACGGAGCCCAAGCGTTGTTCGAGTCCCTATAGTTATTGACTTGTACGAGAGTTAGATAAGGGGAACCTGGAATGTCGTTAAAACTATTGTTGAAAATCATCCCAGTCCCTCCGCGAAGGAAGACCCCAGTGTACATATTTTGGAGCGAATTCACCTGGGCAGTGAAGGTATTGTTATAGATCTCATACTGCCTTCCGCTTCGGAGCCTCCCGCTAGACTCAAGGCCGTGCATTCCGACAAACGGACATCCAGTATTGTAGCGGAACACAAGCCTCCCGCCAGCTTCCGTGTCAAAGCACCCTGTTGGGAATATCGTACTGGGGTAGTTAAAGGTGTTATCCTCGATAAAGACCGCCCTTGCCTGTCCAAGAGTATCTGGCTGCGCCCAAGAGTTGTCTCCGAAGTTTCCGACGCCTTGCCATGAATTATGCTGCACCAATACAGGGAATTTGTCTGCAGCATCGTTGAACGTATTGTGGTCAATCACACCCCAAGAATCGTCGACTGGATTAACCCCCGTAACTCCAAGGTTAAATGTGATGTGATCGACTCGGAATTGATGGGTACTCCCCGAAATTGATATGTGTTGAGCGCTCTCGCCGCAATTATTGACTGCCGGTAATCCGTTGATTGTCAAACCGGAGATACGAACAAACACGTTAGAAGAAAGATTCACTCTAATGAGGGGAGTAACTCCCTGGCAATTACTGTCACCCTTCGTTGTGCTGTCCGTTATTACGGTATTGCCGGCACCTTGACCGATGAGCGTAATACCTTTCGTGATCGAAAGAGCGCTTGTCCAAGTCACGCCCAAAGGGCAGGAAGGAATTACTACCGTATCTCCGTTAGCAGCGAGCGCAATCGCGCTTGCCACGTCGCTCTCAGAGCAGGAGGGGGACGTGATTGTTGAAGCATGCAGTGGCACCGCACACGCAATTGCTAGAATCATTAAAATCAGGTTAATAACTATCTTTCTATTCATGTTTTTTACCTGCGCTGCTCCCGTAATTTGTCAGACATGCGAAATACCCATTCAATTAATCATGCTACAGGCAAGCTGGCCACGATCTCTTAACTCGTCATGGATTACTAACGGAGACAACCAGCGAACTGGTCCCCAGATTCCCCGCGGCGTCTAGCGCGTCGGCACTGATCGTGTGGCAGCCGTTCGAAGCCGTTATCGAATTCCAAGTAACCGAATACGGTCCGGCAGTGAGCTCAGGTCCCAAAATCACACCATCCAATTTGAACTGTACGCCGACTACTCCCACATTATCGGAAGCATTAGCCAATAATGTGTGGATCCCTGAGACCGTGATTCCGCAAGTCGGCGCAATTACCGTAAAGCCGGCCGGCAGCGCTGCCGAAATGCCACCGGGTAGCGTGACGATCACGTTACGGCTGCCTGTCGCAGCGCCGATCGCGATGTCCACTGAGACTGAAATGCCGGTCGGTGTGACCGAATTCACGGTGGCCGTCACTCCTGTTCCGCTGAAGGTGACGCCGGTCGCGCCGGTCAGGTTCGTTCCTGTGATCGTCGCATTGAAGCTCGTGGCACCCTGAGCCGCCGATGATGGGCTCATTCCCGAGATTATCGGCAACGGAGGATTCACGTTAATCACCACGTCGTCGGTGGCGGTCAGCGCAGAATCGCTGACCGTCAGGCGGAGCGTGTATGCTCCGAAAGCCGAGAACGTCGCCGCGGTGCTCAGCGAAGTCCCACTCACAAATGTCACCGTGCCAGGTCCGGATATTTTGCTCCAGTTCACCGTCAGCGAACCGCCGGTCGGCAGGCCATCATCGATGACTGTTCCCAGAAGCAATGCGGTACCCGGCAGTGTAATTGCCTGGTCCGCGCCTGCATTCACCACCGGGGCTTGATTGCCCGGAACCGCAGAATTCACGGTGACGATCACATCATCGGTTGTAGTTAAGGCACTGTCGCTTGCCGTGAGGCGCAATGTGTAGGTTCCAGCAACGGAGAACGTGACGCTGGTGTTGAGCAACGCATTGTTTCCAAATGTAACGGTGCCCGGTCCGCTCACCTTGCTCCAGGTCCTGGTCAGCGTGCTTCCCGTTGGGAGTCCCTCATCGGTAGCGATTCCGGCCATGACCGTTCCGGCTGGCAACGTAATGGTTTGATCCGGTCCCGCATTTACGAACGGCGCCTGGTTAACCGGAACCGCATTGACGACAACAACGACGTCATCGGTGGTAGCCAGCGCGGTGTCGCTGACAGTGAGGCGTAACGTGTAAGTACCGGAAAGGGAGAATGTGGCCGTTGTGCTAAGAGCTGACGCATTACCAAACGTCACTGTGCCCGGGCCGCTGACTTTGCTCCATGTTCGCGCCAGGATACTGCCCGTGGGGAACCCATCGTCAATCGTCGTCCCAAGCAGGGTTGCGCCGGACGGCAGAGTGATCGTTTGATCGGGCCCGGCATCCACAACCGGCGCCTGATTCGTTGCGATTGCGATATTGACTGTAACCACCACATCATCCGTGCTCGACAGCACGGAGTCGCTGGCAGTCAGACGAAGCGTATAAGTGCCGGGTAACGGGAAGATCGCGCTGGTGCTCAGAGCCGATGCATTTCCAAATATCACCGGACCGGGCCCGCTGATCTGGCTCCAACTGGCAGCTATTGCACTGCCTGTGGGCAGCCCATCGTCCGTCGCCGTTCCGACCAGGATCGTTCCGGCCGGTAATGAGATGGTTTGATCGATACCGGCATTTACTACCGGGGCCTGATTCGTTGGGGCCGATGGATTCACAACAACGACCACATCGTCGGTGCTCGAAAGCGACGAGTCCGTTGCGGTCAGGCGGAGCGTGTAGGTGCCAGCCGCAAGGAACGTCGCCGAGGCGGACAGGGAATTGGAATTTACAAAGATCACCGAGCCCGGTCCACTGACCTTGGTCCAGCTGACGCTCATTGTGCTGCCGGAGGGGAGACCGTCATCAACTGCGGCTCCGAACAGATTCACTCCGGCCGGCAACGTGATGGTTTGGTCCGCACCCGCACTCACCGCCGGCGCCTGGTTTGCGGATACCGCGGGACTCACGGTCACGACAATATCATCGCTGGCCGACAGCAGGCCGTCGCTGACAGTCAACCGCAGCGTATATGTCCCGGCTGCAGAGAAAGCCACCGCGGAAATCAAAGAGGAAGCGCTGCTGAACGTGACCGTTCCTGGTCCACTCAGCTTCGTCCACGATGCAGTTAATGTCGCCCCCGGCAGGCCGTCATCGACTGCTGTTCCTGTCAGGATGGTTCCGGCGGGAAGCGTAACGGTCTTGTCTGCGCCTGCGTTCACGACGGGCGCCTGGTTTCCTGCACTGACATTGACGACCACATCGTCGCTGCCTGCCAGGGCACTGTCGTTGGCCGTCAAACGCAATGTGTATGTGCCCGGTGCGGAAAACGCCGCGTTTGTTGAGAAGCTGTCCGAATTGCTGAAAATGACGGAGCCGGGGCCACTTACCTGTGACCACGAACCGATTACGAGCCCGATAGGATTTCCGTCATCCGTCGCCGAGCCTGTCAGGTTGATTGACGCCGGTAGCGTAACGCTTCTATCGGGACCGGCGTTGGCAACCGGCGCCTGGTTCGGCGGCATCGGAGATTTTGCGGTGCTCGTATCGTTGTCGCTTCCGGGAAGTATCGTCGCGGTCGAAGTTGGGGTTCGCACAATTTTAGTGCTGGTGGCCGTCAGAAGATTTGTACCGCTGATTGGAGTAACACCGTTCATAAGCCATGCGGAAGTTTGTCCTGTCGTAGGGTTATACCAGATCAGGTCCGCCTTTCGATCACCGTTGAGATCGCTTGCAGCGGTGACCCGCCATTTGGGATCGGTGAGCAGAGTCGACCAATTGACCAGGCTTGTCCCATTCATCTGCCACGCCACCGTTTGCCCGCTGATCGAGTTGTACCAAAGCAGGTCGGCCATGCCGTCTCCGTTTAAATCGGCCGTTGACGTGACCTTCCAGACAGGATCGATGAGCAGAGATGCCCAGTTCGTTAGCGAACTTCCATTCATGATCCATACAACAGTTTGCCCAAGTATGGGGTTGTACCAGAGCAGGTCGCTTTTCCGGTCTCCGTTGAAATCAGCGGTTGCAATCACATTCCAGTTGGGATCGACGACAAGGGAACTCCAGCTTGTGAGCGTGGTTCCATTCATGAACCACATCACGGTTTCTCCGCTGATGCGGTTGTGCCAGAGCAGGTCGGCCATGCCGTCGCCATTGAAGTCGGCAGTTGCGGTGACTTTCCATGCGGAATCCGTAAGAAGTACCTTCGTGCTGATTACGCTGGTCCCGTTCATGAGCCACTGAGAGGTCTGGCCGGTTACAGTGTTGTACCAAATCAAATCGGCTTTGCGGTCCGCGTTAAAATCTGCCGCTGTGGTCACCGTCGAATTGGGATCGGAGGGCAATAATGCCCAGCTTGTCATGCTGCTTCCGTTCATGATCCAGATCGCCGTCTGACCATTCACGGAGTTGTACCAGAGCAGGTCGGCCATGCCGTCGCCATTGAAATCGGCCGTAGTGATAATTCTCCAATTGCCATCGCTTTGCAGAATCGTATTGGTGGCTGGGTTGGTGCCATTCATCAGCCACGCGCTGGTCTGGCCGGTTGCAGGATTGAACCACAGCAAATCCGATTTGCCGTCGCCGTTGAGATCTGCTGTTGTCGAAAACCCATCTTGCGCACTTGCGACACTGACAAAACCAGCGAGCACCAATATCAACGTCAGTAATCCCTTGAAGACGAAGTGCAAGTTTTGGCTATGTGTATTCTTCATGGTTACAGTCTCGCGTCCTACAATCCTGCGTCCGGTGCAATTGTCTGAAATGCTGAGTCGTATGTGGTCAACACTTCCGACTTGTTTTTGTGTGTCACGTCGGTGAACGCGAGCGAATTCGCTAAGGCACAGGTATCGTGGTGGCGAGTTTCAATCGCGTCTAAGCGAAGCGACAAGCTTTTTGAGTCGTATTGTAGAATTGCGGTTGTGACGCAACCGCGCCAGTCATTGGAAATCAGCGAAACTGGATTGGATGAGTATGTGTGTGCCGCTACCGATATTGGGAAAACCAGAATTACCGCAAGTGTTGCGGCTATCGAAAGGTACCAAACTAGTCTGTAATCCAAGCGCATCGGGAACACACCTCGGCAACATGAAAGCAATTGAGCGTCCGTTTGAGTACTTTACCGGAGATTGGATTAGGGAATATCCGCAATAGCGTGAATAAAATGAGCCAGATAGAAAAGTTCGGTACGTACCTGGGTATGGACGGAATCCTTACCGGCAGGTGGCAATTACAACGAAGTAGATGGACTAAACTGCATTTCTACGGAGCTTAGTTCAGGAACTGAGCGGCGTCCGCTCTTTGAAAACTCCTGAAAGCCAGCACCCAAAACCAGTATCGGTGCTTCGGATCCGAGAGTTTAGGCTGAGGCTACCCACAGGTTTTATGAGGTTAATCTTCGTGTGGCCTTTAAACGATACATGTTTTTTGTGTACAAAAATTCCCGGTAAGGCGGAATTTTCCCGGTATGAGATTCCAACGCAGGGTTACGGGGTATTGAGAATGAGAATAAAACATGACAAAGTCTGCGTGGAATCATTAGGTAAAGAGGTGGCCATTGGCAATTCGTTCAAGCCATGAAGAATCCCGCGAGGTCCAGCCCTACAAATTGTCAGATAGGTTTGAGCACTTAGGAGGTACCGGGAGTTGAAATACGTTCTCATTACTCCGGCGCGAAACGAAGAGGCGTTTATTGAAAGAACGCTGCAATCTGTCACTGCACAAACAGTTTTGCCGGAGCGTTGGGTGATGATTGATGATGGCTCAACCGATCGAACGGGCGATATCATCGAAAGCTACACCGGGCGCTATCCGTGGATCGATTTGATTCGAAATCCTCAGCGTCAGGACCGGAACTTCGCTGCAAAAGCAAATGCAGTTAATGCTGCCATGGAACGCGTCAAGCCTCTCGATTTTGAAGTTGTAGGCAATTTGGACGCGGACGTTTCCTTTCCACCGGATTACATGGAGTTCCTGCTTCAAAAATTTGCTGAAGATCCGGAACTGGGCGTCGCGGGTACACCCTTCACCCAGGACCATGACTATGATTCGACCCGCGATAGTTTTGAGGGTGAAAATTACGTCGCCGGGCCGTGTCAGCTTTTCAGGGTGCGATGTTTCCGGGAGATTGGGGGCTACCTTCCAAATCGGGCCGGAGGAGTGGACTGGATCGCGGTGATGATGGCCCGAATGAAAGGATGGCGAGTTCGCTCCTTTCCAGAGAAACGATTTCACCACCATCGATCCATGGGAACGGCTGAAAGAAGTGAACTGTCGGCTCTGTTTTCATATGGGGAGAAAGACTACTATCTCGGTGGATCCCCAATTTGGCAGCTCTTTCGCGTGGTCTACCGGATGGCGAAGAAACCCGTAATAACGGGGGGGACTGCTCTTTTCCTAGGTTACAGCTGGGCCGCATTGCGGCGAGTCAAACGACCCGTTACGCCCGAACTTATACGCTTTCATCGACGCGAACAAATGAGGAAACTCCGGGCTATTTTTCTGTCTCTTCTCAAATTCAAGAAGGCGGAAAGCTTCCGTACGACACGGTAATTGCAGGAACCTCAAGCATTGACACTGAATTCCGTGAACTGGTGGCGGACTCCATTCCAATGATCCTTTCAGAACATGCAAAACGAAACATCCGCTGAGCCGACTCCGAAACGTGTATATAACACGCTCATTAACTTCATCCGCTGGCTGGATATCTACGGTGAGACTTCCTGGGACCACCAAAGCTTCTTTGCAGGGCCAGTCGGTGGACGAGCTAAGGCACTCTATTACCAGAATAAGATTCTGGGTCTGGGAGCCGTTGCGCCTATGATTTTCTTCGAGGCGTTCCTGCCTTCAGCTCGAAAATTGTTTCACCATCGTACGCGATTCCCGATAGCCGATGCGCATTACGCGATGGGATTCGCATACATGAATCAATCGACGCAGCATGCTGCATATCTGGACAGAGCTGTCCACTTCTTGAATGTGCTTAAGGACACAAGGAGCGAGCTCTACAAGGAATACTGTTGGGGTTATCCATTTGATTGGGTTACGCGAAACGGGGTCATGAAGCAGCAGACTCCTCTGATTACCTCCACACCCTACATGTTCGAGGCATTTCTGCAGGTTTTTGAGCTGGATGGAAGGAAAGAGTGGAGGGACGTATTGGCATCTATCGTTCGACACGCTTGTGTGGATATCAAGGATTTCAAGATCTCGGAGACTGCAAGCACGTGTTCGTACGGTCCATTCGATCAGGGAGGCGTTATCAATGCGGCGGCCTACCGTGCGTCTCTACTGACCAGCGCATCTCAGGTCTTCGGCGATGATCAGTATTGGAAGATTGCGGAGAGAAACGTGAATTTCGTTTTGGAATCACAGAACCATGATGGTTCATGGTTTTATGCCATGGACGGTGTCCGGGACTTTGTCGACCACTTTCACACTTGTTTCGTTATGAAGGGCCTCGCCAAAGTTCATTCAATTACTGGGCATCGAGGTTGCTTTGAGGCGTTGGGCAGGGGTGTTGAGTATTATCTGAAAAACCTTTTCGATGACGACGGCCTGCCCAAGCCATTCTCAAGAGCACCTCGGATGACTGTGTATCGGCGTGAACTCTATGATTGTGCCGAGAGCATCAATTTATGTCTGCTGCTCAGGGATAGGTTTCCTTCCCTGGCAGCAAAGCTCGAAATCGTTGTCGGAGGAATTCTTAACGACTGGATCAAGCCAGACGGTTCCTTTCGGTCGCGCCAATTGCTGCTCGGATGGGACAACATGCCGATGCATCGATGGGCGCAGTCGCAAATGTTTCGCAGTCTGGCCTACTATCTCCGTTCTTCGACCGAGACGGGGGCAATCCCTGGAGGCAAGCCGTAGCGGGAAATGGGAGTGTATTCATTTATGCGCGGCTTGATGATGCGAGATTCTTCTGCTGCCAATGGCGATTGATGTCAGCGACGATACAATTCAAAGACCTCATTCGTCCGGTGAAGATAGAAAATGGGCGCCGGATGGCGAAGCGCCGGGAATGAAGAGTCTGAATCCGATGAAATGCAGACAAGTGATATGAAAACTCAAACTGAAAGAATACTTGTCACCGGCGGTGACGGTTTTATTGGCAGTGCCCTCATCTGGGCTCTGAATGTACGCGGCCAGGACAATATTATCGTCACCGGATTTCTCGGCGAGAGCGAGAAATGGAAGAACCTCGTGCCATTGCGTTTTGAGGATTACCTTGAAGCCGATCGTCTTCTTGAAGTTCTGGATTCGCCGCGGATGGCTAATGTTGGAACCATACTCCATATGGGTGCGTGTTCGGATACGACCGAAAGGAATAGCCGGTACCTTATTCAGAACAACTACGAATACACCAGGCGCCTTGCGGAATGGGCGATCGAGGGTGGCAAACGGTTCGTCTATGCATCGTCTGCCGCGACTTACGGCGATGGCTCCGCCGGAATGAATGACGGGGAGTGCGATCTGTCAGTTCTGCGGCCTCTCAATATGTATGGATACTCAAAACATCTTTTCGACATTCACGCAGAACATAAAGGCTGGCTTGATCGCATAGCCGGGCTGAAGTATTTCAATATTTTTGGACCAAACGAAAGTCATAAGGGCGAAATGCGAAGTGTGGTTCATAAAGCTTTTCAGCAGATCCAGGAAACCGGGCGAGTCCGGCTCTTCAAGAGCAGGAACCCTGATTACAAAGATGGGGAACAAAAACGCGATTTCCTTTACGTCAAAGATGCCGTCGACGCGACACTTCATTTGGCTTTTTCGCCCAAAGCTACGGGGCTCTTCAACGTCGGCTCGGGATGTGCTTCCACGTGGATAGAACTCGTAACGCCGATTTTTCACGAGTTGAACGTACCCGTAAACCTGGAATTCATCGATCTTCCGGAAACCATCCGTGAGAAGTATCAGTATTACACCCGCGCCGACACCGCCCGTCTATTGGGCGCCGGTTGGTCCGGGCCAAAGTACTCTCTCAATCAAGCCGTCAGGGACTACGTCGGCCGGCATCTCATTCCGGGCCTTCCACTCCAGCCGGATCGTTAGAGGAAACCCGCGGATGAAGGCATTGCAGATCTCGCGCACAAAATCATATTTCTACCGGAGTCCTGGAGTTCAAATTGAAAAAGCCCACCCTTTCATCGGTCGGTAAAGCAGAACTTCTTTCCCTTGTTGACGCGCTAAAGGGGAAGAAGATCGTTGTCATTGGTGACGTCATGTTGGACGTCTATCTTCGAGGAACTGTCGCTCGCATTTCGCCCGAGGCCCCGATACCGGTAGTCGAAATTAACGAGAGCGATCGGAAACTGCCCGGAGGAGCTGCCAATGTAGCGGCAAATATCACGGCCCTGGGTGCCGAGTCTTCCATCATTGGGGTCACCGGAAAGGACGAGGCTGGTCGTGAGCTGGTCCGCCAGCTCAAAAAACAGGGTGTGCAGACTTCCGGCCTCTTAGTCTTTGCAGACCGACCAACCACTGAAAAGATACGCGTCATTGCGCATACACAACAGGTGGTGCGCATCGATCGTGAAGTGAAGACTTTTCTGACTCCCACACAACAGGATCAGATTATTGCAACAGCAATGAAGGCAATTCGTGACGCCGACGGGGTCATTTTCGAGGATTACAACAAGGGCCTGCTTTCTCCCAGAGTCATCCAGGAGACCTTGACTTACGCCAAAGCCCAAAAGAAACTCACGGCGGTGGACCCCAAATTCAATAATTTTTTTCGATTCAAGGGCGTCACTGTCATAAAGCCCAATATGAAGGAGGTCCTGGAGGCCCTCGGCCCCGAGGGCGTCGGACTCGGTTTTGAGGAAATCGGTTTCAAGGTAATAAAGAAGCTCGGCTGTCAGTCGGTCGTACTGACACGAAGCGAACATGGAATGACGCTCTTCGAAAAGGGTCAGCCGGCCCGAACCATTCCAACGATGGCTCGGGAAGTTTTCGATGTTTCAGGTGCGGGTGACACAGTCATCGCGACATTGGCACTGGGGCTTGCAGCTGGAGCCCCGCTCTTGCTCGCCGCTACTCTTTCCAACTATGCGGCAGGTATAGAAGTGGAGAAACTTGGAGTCGCGACAGTCTCATCTCAGGAACTGCGCCAACGGCTCAGGGACCAATGACTCAAAGGAAAACGCTGAATCCGAGTCAGCACTCCTTCGTGCAGCTGCAAATTCAGAATCCCGCGTTCTAGTCAAATGCATCCGTGAATGGAACGCAATTCTCAGCCGCAAGAAGGTTTGGAGAATCAGAATTCGGCTGGCACCGCCGACATAAGTCTGGGCGAGGCTTTTAGCTTGCGATCATGATTCCAGGAGTGCCAACAGCGGTCACTTCGGCCGTGGGCCTGTTCGCAACCTGGTTCGACCACACCGGGCGCGACGTCGCCACCCGTTTAACCCAGGTTCTATCGATTTCGACGGACACCGACCGCATCAACAGGGTCAGTGACACAATCAGCCTCTCGGAGTTCTTGGACCTTTGAACGATTCCAACGAGCCCCTCAAGCGGGCCCGACTCCACGCGCACGCTTTCGCCATCCTGGATGTAGTCGCAAGGGCAGGATGCAACTCCCGAATTGACGACGCTTCGAAGGGCGAGGATTTCATTCTGATCCACCGGGATCGGAGTCTTTCCAACGCCGATAATCGCATTCACTCCTGGGGTCACCAGGATCGGTAGCCGCGATTCAATATTGAAATGGCAGAAAACGTATCCGGGAAACAGTGGCTGGACCACTGTTTTTACTCGGTCGGACCAGCGCCGCTTGCTTTCGTAGGTTGGTAAGAAGACTTCGTAGCCTTTGCCTTCGAGTTGGAGTTCGACGAGGCTTTCAAATCGCGGTCTTACATGCAGTGCATACCATGAATCATTCATGATGAAAATGCGCCCCCAGCGCCAATATGGGTCTACATCCTGTAGTACCCAGTTATTCACAAGCTTAGACTTTTGTCATCAGCAGGATCTAAGTTCCATGTCTTGAAGTACCCAGTTAGTCATTTCTATAGATTTCTGTCAACAAAGTTGTGATACAAATACCGGCTGGCAGATTGGAAATGATTACAGGCGGTTAGGCGGTCAGGGAGAAGATGTAAACATTTGCGATGACAATTGTTTCTTCAGTGCCGAATAGCTGTCCATTTTCATATCGACAGTTCGCTACAAACCGTTAGCACCTTCGAAAGATTCGAAATCTGTGATTTGTATTGTTGGTAAGGGAACGGGTGGGAGCTGTGGAAATCCGGGTACCGGCATTGAATTGGAACCTGGTCGCCAGACTGAACGAGAAAACAAAAAGAGCCGATAAGAACAAGAGAAAGGGCTAATTCTGCGGATAGTGCAATCCGATAGTCCCCATGACGGGAGCGCAGGAGGCCGATTATGTCGAAACAAGGTTGTGCATTGCCAGATACTCAGGTACGCAAGATCCAGTGGCTGCTTTCCACCACGAGCATGTCTCTTCCCGATATTGCCGAACGCATTGGATGCAGTCGCAGTACCGTCGTGACGATCAACAGGAAGTTTCAGATTCGGAATTACGCCGGATCACGCAGCACCTGGGCACTGGTAACGGATTTCAAAACGGAGCAGAGGACCAGCTAGCCCTATCGGCAAGTTGATCGCTCCTAAGCGGAGCCTTTCCCAGCGGGATCCTTCGCTTTTGGGTGGGCCTTGTCGTACTCCCGCTTGAGGTGCTGGATGCCCACGTGGGTGTACTTCTGGGTGGTTGCCAGGCTCTCATGGCCCAGGAGTTCCTGAATCGCTCGAAGATCGGCTCCCCGTTCAAGCAGGTGAGTCGCGAAACTATGACGCAAGGTATGCGGCGTCACTCTCCGAGTCGACTTCAATCCAACGCGAAGTGCTGCAACCAGGCGCTGGATGTCCCGGGAATTCAATCTCCTTCCGCGCACACTCACGAATACGGGGACCGCCCCCTGGCCATCGCTGCCTCCAATACGGAGTTTCTCTTTCGCATTCAAATAATCCTGTAGTGAACGCGCGGCAAAACCTCCAAACAGAACGATGCGTTCCTTCTTTCCCTTGCCCAGGACTCGAACGGTCTGCTGGTCCATATCGATCTGATCGGCGTTGAGACCGACGAGTTCGCTGACTCTCAGTCCACTCGCATAGAGCAACTCCAGAATGGCCCGGTCTCGCAACGCGGTCAGGGAATCTCCCTGAGGCAATCCGACAATGGTGGCCGCTTCATCTTCACCAAGGAATGAAGGGAGTTTCTTCGGTAACCGCGGGGAAGCGATCAGCTCTGCCGGATTTGAGCGAAGTGCACCCTCGCGCAGCAGGAATTTAAAGAACGTTTTCAGGCAGGCCAGCTTTCGCGAAACGGAACTTTTCGAAAGGTTACGTTCGGTGTAGAGGTGATTCAGAAAATCGCGGATGACGACATGGTCTACCGCATCGAGGGCAATTTTCTTCGTCTTCAGGAAATCCGCGAAGTTCCGAAGATCGATCTGATAGTTCGATACGGTATGCACGGATGATGATTTTCGGCGGAGCGTTTCGATGAAGGCGTCCGCGTATTGTTCCAAATCAATCCTCCTGAATCAGCGCGTCCAGTTGCTGGAGGTATGCCGCTCGGAGGCCCAGCGTCACAGGGCCTGGCGCGCCGCTCGCAACGGGCCGGCCATCCACGCGCACAATGGGGACAACCTCACGAGTCGTGCTGGTCAAAAACATTTCATCGGCCTGTGCAATTTCACGAGGGTGGAGTAACCCTTCGACGACTTCCAGCCCCGAATTTCGAGCCAGAGCCAGAACGGTTCCCTGTGTGATGCCTTCGAGACTATTGGCTTCGCGTGAGGGCGTCAGCACTTTGCGTCCCTTCACAAGATACACATTGCTGGTGATTCCGTCCGAAATCCATCCCTCCGGCGTGAGCAGAATCGCTTCAAACGCGCCGGCCATTCGCGACTCGCGCTGCGCCAGCACCGTGCGGATGAGGTTCCCGGTTTTGGCATCTGCCAGGTGGAGGGTTCGATGGAGCGACGATGTCACCACGTCCACACCGTGTTCGTAAACGGACTCCGGAAGTTCCACCAGCGGAGTCACGATAATGATCACATTCGGCGATTTGCAGGACGCCGGGTCCGGGCCGACTTTTCCCACGCCGCGCGTGATTGTAATCCGAATCCGCGACTCCGATGAGAGCCCCGCCGCATCCGTCGTTCGCCGGACTTCAGAAAATGTTTCTTCTCGCGACCACGGCAATTCCAGTTCGATGCTGCGGGCGGACCGTTCCATCCGCCTGAAATGACGCGTAAACAGAAATGGTTTGTGTCGATGCGTACGCAGAGTCTCATACACGCTGTCTCCAAACAGAAAACCGTGGTCGAGAACGGGAATCACCGCCTCCTCGGCCGGTGTGATGACGCCATTGACACTGATTACGTCAGACACGCGTCGGTTACTCCGGGAAACCTGGGAAGGGAACCGAGAGCCCGCTCGCTCATCATGCGTTGCTTTTCCGCTTTTGGTGTGCGGCGCGGCAGATCCATGGCAGGCAACAATCCGAAATGGATGTTCATCGGCGCAAAATGTTTGTTCGGCGTGGAAATGTACCGGCACAGTGCGCCGATCGCCGTCACTTCCGGGAAAACCATGGGCTCTCGCGATCGTAAGGTCTGGACCGCGTTGATGCCGGCAACCAGGCCTGAGGCGATGTTCTCAATATAGCCCTCGGTTCCGGCAAGCTGGCCCGCGAAGAAGAGTCTGGGTTCGCGATGAGTCGCCATGGTCGCGGCCAGCGTTTGCGGCGCGTTGATGTAGGTGTTGCGGTGGATCTGCCCCAGCCGCAGGAATTCCGCGTTTTCCAATCCTGGTATTTTGCGAAGAACCCGCTTCTGGTCCGGAAACTTCAGGTGATTTTGAAAACCGACCAGGTTGTAACTTGACTGCATGCGGTCTTCCTGCCGCAGCTGCACAACAGCCCACGGCATTCTCCCCGAATGCGGATCGATCAGGCCCACCGGACGCATCGGCCCGAAACGAAGAGTCTCGCGGCCGCGCCGCGCGAGCTCTTCGATCGGCAGGCACGATTCGAAATAGTGTGCTTCTTCGAATTCATGGATCTTGACGCTTTCGGCAGCCACGAGGGCATCATGAAAACCTTCGTATTCTTCTTTATTCATCGGGCAGTTGACGTAATCGTCATCCCCCTTGCCGTAACGGCTGGCGCGGTATGCCTTGGAATAGTCGATGGTCTCGGCGTCAACGATGGGGCTGATGGCATCATAGAAGTAAAGATGCTCAGAACCACAGAACTCGCGGATTGATTCCGACAGCGCTCCGGAGGTGAGCGGCCCGCTGGCGATAATCACAAGCCCGTCGGCCGGGATCTCCGTGACCTCTTCCCGGACTAATTCAATATTGGGATGCCGCTCGATGGCCTCCGTCACCCGGAGTGCGAACTGCTCGCGGTCAACCGCAAGGGCAGACCCTGCAGGCACCCGGACGCTGTCCGCTATGCGCATCAACAGGGATCCCATTCGCCGAAGTTCTTCCTTCAACAACCAGGATGCATTGAACGGTTGATCCGACTTCAGCGAATTGCTGCACACCACTTCGGCCAGATGATCCGTGGTATGCGCCGGAGTCCTGCGGACCGGCCGCATCTCATACAGTCGTACGGTCACTCCACGCTCCGCGATCTGCCATGCCGCCTCGCAGCCCGCAAGCCCGCCGCCGATTACCTTGATGACGTCATCCATTTGTCTATCCGGCGCAGACGTTCGACCGTGCGCTGCTGTCCCACAAGGACCATCACATCGAACATGCCGGGAGACGATGATTGTCCGGTCAGCGCAACGCGCGCCGCACCCATCAATACTCCCGGCTTGATGCCGGCTTCCGCTGCAAGTTCGCGAATCGTTGCTTCGGTGGTGGCCTGCGAGTATTCCGAGAGAGCCTCCAGCCGAGTTGCCAGTGTCTGCAGGTTCGCCACCGCAGTCGTATCTCGGACCAGCTTGTCTGCGGCCACCGGATCGAATTCCACATCGTTGCCAATGTAGACGCGAGACTGGCGGACGATGTCGATGAGAGTTTTCGACCGCGGCCGGAGAATGTCCAGCAGAAGATGGAACCAGGACGACTCCGTCGTTTCGAAAGAGTCTCGCCACAATCCTGCACGGGACAGCTCCGGCTTCAAACAGGCGACGAGCCGTTCATGCGGAAGTTTTGAAATGTATTGTGCATTGAACCACGCGAGTTTGTCGGGATTGAACACGGCATTCGTTTTCGAAACGCCTTCCAGGGAAAATGCCCTGATGAGTTCATCCGCTTCGAACATTTCCTGATCCGAACCCGGCGACCATCCCAGAAGAGAAAGAAAATTCCGAAATGCTTCGGGAACGATGCCTTCCTCCTGATACGACATTACCGACGTTGCTCCATGCCGTTTGCTCAGGCGTGTCTTGTCGGGGCCGAGAATCAGCGGGACGTGCGCGAAAACCGGCAGAGATGCGCCGAGCGCCTTGTAGAGCAGGATTTGCTTTGGAGTATTTGAAATGTGATCGGCACCGCGAATGACATGGGAAATTCGCATGTCGATATCATCGACCACGACACTGATGTGATAGGTCGGCTGTCCATCGGTGCGAAGCAGGACGAAGTCCTCAATCGTGTCGCTTTCAATCGTGATTTCGCCGTACACCGCATCCCCAAATCGAACGGGGCCGGCGGGCACACGAAATCGAACGGCGGCGCCTTCCGCATTCCGAAGGTTGCGTTCCCGGCAAGCCGGTCCGTGGTTTCCTGCTTCGCAGACACAGCAATATGCCAGATCGGCGGTCAACAGCCGTTCGGCTGCGGATTTGTAAAGGGCCATGCGCTGGGACTGATAAAACGGGCCTTCGTCCCAGTCGAGTCCGAGCCACGCCATGGCATCGAGGATGCCCTGAGTCATTTCGATGCTGGAGCGCTCGATGTCGGTATCTTCGATGCGCAGGATCAGAGTGCCGTTGTTTTTTCGGGCGTAGAGCCAGTTGAACAGTGCGGTTCTGGCGCCGCCGACGTGCAGGTACCCCGTCGGAGACGGGGCAAAGCGCACGCGTACGGCGGAATTCATCTGGAATTCATCTGGCGTAGCGCGTTCACCGCTTCGCGCATGACGTCGGTGTTGGGATCCTTGGTGAGTTCATCCAGGGGCGCTCGCGATGATGCATCCCCGATCTGACCCAGAATTCGCGCCATCCTTGCCCGCACCTTCGGATCGGCGCTTCGCAGGTAGCCATTCAGTTCGGGAACCTTGCCCTTATACTTCCCCAGTTCGAAGATATATGTTTCGGCTTGATCGCCCTGTCTGCTGTTGAGCGCATTCGCCAGCTCGTTGATGTAGTCGTTGTGATTCGAAGACACCAGGGCGAATGCCATGGCAGTGCGTACATTCGCCTTTCTTTCGTTCTTCAGCGCTTCGATGAAGCCGGTCCCATCGTAATCCGTGCGCGCAAGACCCTCGGCCGCTTTTTCGCGATAGAAATCATTCGAACTGGAGATCAACGATTCGAACAACGGCTTGGTGCGAGGGTCGCGGAGCATTGCCAGGGATTCCAGAGCCTGCTCCTTCATATCCTGGCGTTTGTCGCTGTGATAGATGGCGTCCAGCTGCGGACGTGCGTCCTGATAACCCATGAGCCCAATCGCGAGAATTGCAGATTTCATGATTCCGGAATCGCGATCGCTGAGGTTCTTCTGCAACGCAGGTCCGGCTGCCGGATCGCGAATCACACCGAGGCTTTCGATAATCTCCCGCCGTACGACCTTGTGATCCTGGTTCTGAGGATCTTCGAGAGTGGAGATCATGACCGGCACGTAGTCTTTTGCCATCAGCGAACCCAGCGCGCGCGCGGCAGATGCACGGACCTCTTCGTTGAAATCCTTTTGCATCGCCATGGCCAGGGCGTCCTTCGATACTTTGTCGACGACCATGCCGTTTGGCAGGGGCGGCCGATCGGGTTGGGCAATAACGCCCTTCACACGATTGAAGATCGTTTGGATGGTTCCTGTGTCCGGAGCGGGAATGTACAGCCGCTGGATGGATTCAATTGCCTGAATCCGGATGTCTTTGTCCAGATCCGTGGCCAGACTCATTGCCAGTACCGGCGGAACATCGGGTCCGCCGATTCGAACCAGACCCGCCAGCATTTCCGCGCGCACTTCCACTTTCGGTTCTTTCTTCAGTGCGACGGTGAGTAGAGGAATGGCCTCTGTATTTCCGGGTCTCGCCATCTGATCAACGGCCGCCAACCGTTCTTTGGGGCTGGGGCTGACCAGTGACGGTCCCTGAAGGAGCAAACTAGCAAGAGCCAGTGTGGTGATCTGCAACATTCGGAATTTACCTCACGGAATGCCAGGCGCCGAGATTGCAGTCGCAGGAACCTACGACTTGTTCGGAGGCACTGGCGTCTTCTATTTGGACGGTCGTGTGGTCGATCTGGAATTTGTCGTGAGCGAGATCTTTCACCTGCGCGAGAACCATGCTGTAAGAATGACTATTGTTCGCCATTACCACGTGACAGCTCATGGCGACGACGCCGGAAGTCAGCGTCCAGACGTGGAGATCATGAACCGACCCCACACCGAGAATTTCCAGTAATTGTTCCTGAAGTCTGACGATGTTCACATGTGACGGTGTTCCTTCGAGAAGAATGTCGACGGCATCCCGAACGAGAACCCAGGAACTGGAAAGAATCAGCACGCCGACCAGCGCGCTGATTATGGGATCCGCAATACGGTACCCGCCGAACAAAATAGCCAGGCCGGCAATAACGGCCCCCACCGATCCCACCGCATCGCCCATTACATGAAAGAACGCGCCACGGATGTTCAGATTGTCGCTTCGGTTCCCAAACAGCAGGTATGCACTCCACAAGTTCGCAAAGAGTCCGATCAACGCGACAACGAGCATCCAGCCTGCCTTGATCTCAGGCGGGTTCGTCAGCCGGCCCCAGGACTCGTAAAAAATGTAGAGTGAGATCAGAATCAGGAAAACGCCATTCAGCAGCGCCGCCAGAATCTCGACCCGGTAAAACCCGAATGTCTTCTGAGGAGTTGCCCGGCGGGTGGAAAACCAGGTGGCGGCAAGGCTCAGGCTGAGGGCCGCAACGTCGGTCACCATATGCCCGGAGTCTGCAAGAAGAGCCAGCGAATTGGTATACAGAGCGCCGATGAATTCAGCGACGAGGAAAGTGCTTGTGATGATCAGAGCCAGCTTCAGGCTGCCACGGGCACTGCGGCCATAGCCTTCGGAATGATGATGCCCGTGATGTTCCATAACAACCGTAGTATATAATACGCGGTTTTCATGAGCACTCCACTTACGGTCTTAATGGAAGAAGAACAACTGTTTCGCGGATCGTGCCGCGCGTTCGCGGAGGAGCGGATCAAACCCCTCGTTCGCGAGATGGACGAAAAAGGAAAGCTCGACCCGACGGTGTTTCCGGAACTGTTCGAACTGGGCCTGATGGGCATTCACATTCCGGATGAATTCGGAGGAGCCAACGGAAGTTTTTTCATGTCCGTTCTGGCCGTCGAAGAGATTTCGAGAGTTGACGCTTCATTTGGAGTCTTCGTCGACGTTCAGAACACCCTGGTGAATAACGCTATCATGCGATGGGGGAGCGCCGAGCAGAAGCGGAAGTACTTGCCGAAGCTTGCCACCGAGCAGATCGGGGCCTATGCGTTGTCGGAAGCCGGATCCGGGAGCGACGCGTTTGCGCTGGCCTGCCGTGCCGCCGATGCGGGGGATCACTTCGTTCTGAATGGGCGCAAACTCTGGATCACCAATGCGGCGGAGGCGGGCCTGTTCATCGTGTTTGCCAATATCAATCCCGAAGCCGGGTACAAGGGCATTACAGCGTTTCTCGTGGATCGGGAAAGCCCGGGGTTCTCTGTCGGCAAGAAAGAAGACAAACTTGGCATTCGGGCGTCCAGCACGTGCGAACTGATCCTCGAAGACTGCGCGGTCCCCAAAGCAAATGTTCTGGGCGAAATTGGAAAGGGCTACAAGATTGCCATCGAGACACTGAATGAGGGTCGAATCGGAATCGGCGCACAGATGGTCGGCATCGCGCAGGGGAGCCTGGAGTGCGGTACCGCATACGCACGCGAGCGAACGGCGTTTGGAAAGCCGATAGCGGAGTTCCAGGCGATCCAGTTTCAACTGGCCGAGGCGGCAACGCAAATTGAAGCTGCCCGCCTGATGGTATACAACGCGGCGCGACTGAAAGATGCAGGAATGGATTTTCTGAAGGAAGCCGCAATGGCGAAGTATTTTTCGTCGCACGTCGCCGAGTCGGTGACGTCGATTGTTGTCGAAATCTTTGGTGGTTACGGGTACACAAAGGATTACCCTGCGGAGAAGTTCTTCCGCGACTCGAAGATCGGCAAGATCTATGAGGGAACTTCGAACATGCAGTTGCAAACCATCGCCAAGGTGCTGTTGCGGTAAATATGAGCAAGAACCTGCGGGTCCTCTATCACGATAATTGTTTCGATGGGCTGGCTTCTGCCGCCGTGTTCTCGCGCTTCTACTCGGCGGTCGTCGCGCCGGGAGCGGAAATCGAATACGAAGGGCTGGCCCACAAGGCCGGCCAGCTCATCAATGAGAATCTGTTTGGTCCCGACAACAATGTCATTGTGGACTTCAAATACAGCTCGTCGGAAAAGCTGACCTGGTGGTTCGACCATCACGAAAGCGCATTTCTTTCCGAAGCCGACGAGGCCCATTTTCGACGCGACGTCAGCGGACGGAAGTTTTATGACCCCGACTCCCGGTCCTGCACAAAATTCATCGCGACGGTTGCGGAAAAGACTTTCGGGTTTGCCGCAGCCGATCTTCAGGAACTGATCTACTGGGCAGACCTCATCGACGGTGCGGTGTTTCCCAGCGCGCAGGCGGCTGTGGAATTGAAGGAACCTGCCATGCGGCTCATGCTGGAAGTTGAAACGACGCGCGACCGCCGCCTGCTGCACAAAATCATTGGATTGATGCAGCGCAGCCCCCTGGACGCGGTCTTGAACGAGCCCGAAGTGAAATCCACGTTTGAAGCGATGTACGAGAATCACATCAAGTCCATCGATGTGATGCGCGAGCGCGCGAAGTGCACAAAAGGCGTGATCGAATTCGACATCAGCGACAAGAATCTCGATGGTTACAACAAATTCATCCCGTACTATCTGTTCCCCGACAGTATCTATTGTGTGGGTGTGAGCCGTTCCACCTCGCGGGCCAAGGTATCGGTCGGGTCCAACCCGTGGAGCTCCAGGGAAAAGAAGCACAATCTCGCCAGGCTTTGCGAAAAGTACGGCGGAGGTGGACACGCCGTGGTCGCCGCGATTTCCTTCAAACCCGAAGACCTGGAAAGCGCACGGACTGCAGCCCGCGAGATTGCACAAGAGCTGCAAACCGAATGGTAGAAGAACGCGATCTCGAATTCTGGCATGCGTTCCGAACGCGGCCTGTGGTTGTCACCTACGGTTTCTTTGCTCTGAATATTCTGATATTCCTGCTTATGAGTCTGGCTGGAGGAACGGAAAACGAAGCCACGCTTTTGGCGTTTGGGGTAAAGGCAAATGCTCAGATCGATCAGGGGGAGATCTGGAGGTTTGTAACTCCGGTTTTTATTCACATCGGTATCCTGCATATTCTCTTCAATTCCTACGCCATCTGGATCATTGGCCCGACAGTGGAAAAACTCTATGGCGGCGCCCGCTTCACCCTTATTTATCTCGTCACCGGAATCGCGGGTGTGTATGGAAGCTATTGGTATCATCCGAGAGATATATCGGCTGGCGCATCCGGCGCCATCTTTGGACTGTTCGGCGCATTGCTGGTGTTTGGGCTGAAATACCGGAGCTCCATTCCGCCGATGTTTCAGAAAGCCGTCGGCAAGGGAGTGCTCCAGGTGGTCGTGATCAACCTGGTGATTGGGTTTCTACCTGGCATCGACAATTCCGCACATGTTTCCGGATTGATAATGGGTGCGATAGTTGCCGCCGTCATTCCATACCAGCGCCCGGGTTCTTCCACTTCAAGTGCATTCAAAATTATTCAGGCAGCTCTCGCTATTGTCGTCCTGCTCAGTTTTTACGAGGTGGTAGTTCACTACAATGGACCGGCCATTTCCTTTCGTAACCTATCTCGAATTGTGGAATAATCGCCTCCTCACGTCATGTTGACCACCGAAGCACTTCTTAGAATCAGCAAAGAAGTTGGCGCTCCCGTTTCCCGTGTGGAAACCACAGTCGGCCTTCTTGAATCCGGAGCCACCGTTCCGTTCATTGCCAGATACCGGAAGGAAGTCACCGGGAATCTCGACGAGGTTCAGATCCGGGATATCGAGGAGCGGCGCTTTTACTATGAAGGCCTCGAGGAACGGCGCAGGACGGTACTTGGGACAATTGAAAACCAGGGGAAACTGACCGAGGAGCTGAAACAGCGCATTCTGTCGTGCTTTGTCCGCAACGAGCTTGAGGACATCTATCTTCCTTTCAAACCCAAACGGAAAACCAAAGCCGCTGCTGCGCTCGAAAAAGGTTTGGGCCCGTTGGCGGAGTACATCTGGGAACAGACGGGAACCGATCCGGTCGGTGTGTTCGCGCAACAGTTTGTCGTGGTGCCTGAAGTGGCCCCCGAGCCTGTTGAAGTCTTTATCGCTCCTCCGCCCATTATCGATGGTGCCACGGCCGCAGCCCAGGCTGAGGCGCCCGCGGTGACAGTGCCTCAGGCAAAGCCCGCACCGAAATTCCCAGTGAGTGTCGAAGAGGCCATCGAGGGCGGGTTGCATATTCTCGCGGAGCGCGTCGCGGAAAATGCGGTGTTCCGAATGCAATTGCGAGAGAAGCTGCAGACGGAGGGCGTCGTTCGAGCAAAGGTGGTTG
>Ga0209488_10000294_pt1 | contig 40638 bp, 27 predicted proteins | sample Rivendell_Oct201_8_FD_188349 | JGI IMG/M metagenome (GOLD analysis project Ga0209488, IMG submission 188349) | Vadose zone soil microbial communities from the Eel River Critical Zone Observatory, Northern California, USA -... | ecosystem: Environmental > Terrestrial > Soil > Vadose zone >...
AGGTCGGCGAGGACCAGCAGCAGACCGCCGAGCAGCGCCGATGCCGGCAGCAGCACGCGGTGCGCCGGCCCGGCAATCAGCCGCGCGAGGTGCGGCACCACCAGGCCCACGAACGCGATGCCGCCCGTGTTCGCGACCGTCGTTGCCGTCAACCCGCAGGCGCACCACAACACCCACCGTCGCACCTGCGGCGCATCGATGCCGAGACTGTGCGCGCTGTCGTCGCGCAGCGTCAGCAGGTCGAGTTCGCGCGTGCGCAGCGCCACCGGCGCCGCGAACAGCACGAAACCGCCGGCGGTGATCGCAGCGTGGTCCCAGGTGCGGGCATCGAGTCCGCCCATCAACCAGAACAGCACGTCGGAGCTGATCGAGTAGTTGCCGAACCTGGCAGTCACCACGAAGGTCGTCAGCGCGCCGACCAGCGTGTTGAGCGCGACGCCGGCCAGCAACAGCCCGGTGGTCGAGAACCGCGCGCCGGTGCCGGCAAACGTGAACACCAGCCACGTCACCAGCAAGGCGCCGAGCAGCGAGGCCAGCGGCACGGCCAGGATCGCTTCGGCGGCGACGCCGGTGACGATCGCCAAGGCGCCGCCGAACGCGGCGCCCGCTGCCGTGCCGACGATGTCGGGCGAGGCCAGTGGATTGCGGAACGCCGCCTGCATCACCGCGCCGGCGAGCCCGAGCGACGCGCCGCCGAAGATCGCGACGACCAGCCGCGGCAGGCGGACCTGTGTCACCACGAAATGATCGAGGTCGAACGGGTCGACGACACCACCAAGACCGAGCAGCTGCCGCAACGACGCGAACACGGCGCTGACTCCGGGCCCCTCCCGCGTGCAGCAGAGGTGCAGCAAGGCTGCGATTGCCAGCGCCACGAACAGCGTCAGCAGGAACGCCCGCGGCGCGAGGCGTCCCTTCACGGGCGCCCCCAGGCGCGCAGCTGCGCCTGCAACTGCTCGCTGGCCCCGGCAACGAGATGCGAGGTCGATGCCAGCAAGGCCGCCGGCACGAACACGATGCGCTGCCGCTGCACGCACGGCAGCAGCCGCAGTCCGCGGTCCTGCTGCAGCCGCGCGCGCGTCGAGTCTTCCTCACCCGCGACGACTCCGACGAGCAACGCGTCCGGCCGCCAGGCGAGCACGCTCTCGATGTCGAGTTTGCGGAACGGGCCGACGTCGTGGTCCGCCGCCACGTTCACCGCACCGGCTGCGCGCACCACCGTGTCCACCAGCGAGCCACGGCCGCAGGTGTCGAGCGCACCGTCCAAGGTCAGGACGTGCCAGCCCTGCACCGCCGGCGCCTCCTTCGCCAATGCCGCGACGCGCGCCCGCAGGTCCACGACCAGTTGTTCTGCCGCGGCGTCGAGGCCGGTCACCCAGCCGATCAGGCGGATGTTGTCGGCGACATCGCCGAAGTTCGAGAACGCCTGGGTGCGCACCACCGGCACGCCAGCGGCCTGCAGCAGGCGATGCGTCTCGGCCCTGGTGAATGCGTCGACGAGCACGAGATCCGGTCGCACGGCGAGCAACTGCTCTGGCTCGGCGCCGACCAGCGGCACTCCGGCCACTGACTTCGCGACCATGCTGTAGCGAGAGTCGGCGGCGAGGTAATGGACCCCGGCGATGCGTTCTCGCGGCGCGATCGCGAGCAGCACTTCGGCGCTCAAGACCGAACCGGCGACGATGCGTCGGGGCGGTGCATGGACCTGCAGATCAGCGCCGCCGAGTCCGGAAACCCGCCGCGGAAACGGCCAGTCCACGCGGTCGTCGAGGTCGGTCCGCCAAGTGATCGGCTTGAACTGGAGACGACTGTCGGCTCCATGAGGACCGCACGACATCACCAACAACACCACCCCGAACAGCAGCAGGAACGGCGCTGCGGTCAGCAGTGCGGGATGGATCGGGCGACGGGCCACCGGCGCATCATCGCGCCTACTTCTTCTCCGGCAACGGGAAGGACGGCGGCAACTCCGCATCCTTCTTCTGCTGCCGCTCCTCGAACGGCGTGTCGGCCAGGATCACCGTCATGTCGACCGGCGCATCGTCGGACGCCTGCCTGACCTTGAGCGCGATAGCATCCCCGCCCATGTGCGAGCTGACCAGCATCTGCAGATGGAAGCTGTTCGCCACCGGCACGCCGTCGATCTCCTGGATGATGTCGCCCTTGTGCAGGCCGGCCTTGGCCGCGACGCCCGTCGCCGGCACCGCCATCAACTTGGCGCCAGGCCCGAGGTACTTGGTCTCCGAGGTGACGCCGAGCCAGCCGCGGTGCAGCACTTCCCCGTGCTGCATGCGATCGATCAGTTCGGGGATGTCGGCGATCGTGGCCGCGAAGCCGATGCCGGAGTCGTACCACTCGACGCCGGCGTCGCGGCCGGCGGGGGACAACGGCACGGCGATGCCGAGCACGCGGCCCAGCACGTCGACCACCGGACCGCCGTAGTTCGCCGGCGAGGTGTAGGCGTCGATCTGCAGCGCGCGGCCGAACTGCCGCCGCACGGCGCTGACGATGCCGATGTGCACGGTCGGCTCGTCGACGCCGAACGTGCGGCCGAGCGCGAACGCCCACTGCCCGACCTTGACGTCCGGCGGTGGCACGAACTCGGCCGGCGTGAGGCCGGTGGCGGCGATCTTGACCAGGGCGATGCCGCGGCTGGTGTCCTCGCCCTTGCGTACGGCCGGCAGCGTGCGGCCGTCGGCGAGCGTCACGGTGATCGTCGACGGATCGAAGTTGAGGGCGAACCGCGACACCAGGATCCAGCCATCGGCGGTGAGCACGACGCCGGTCGTGCGACCCTGGTTCTGGTGGAAGCCGGGCTGCTGCAGCTGCAGCTGCGGCTTCTTCTTGTCCTTGCCGTCGTCCGGCGCCGGCTGCGGCGGCGTTTGCGGCGGCGGCGTCGGCTTCGGCGGCGTATCCCCCTGCCCATCGTTGGCGCCGTCGCTCTCCTTGAGCACGCGCCGTGCACCGCCGACGGTTTCGATGGTGACCGTGAACGGCGCCGCCTTCTGCAGCGCGGCACGCAGCACCGGTTCGAGCGCCACGAACTCGTCGGGATCGGCCTGCTGCGCGCGCAGCGCCGTGGTCAGCGTCATGACCAGCAGCGGCCAGCATTGCCTGACAAGAGTCCTCATTGCCGGTCCGCCGCGAGGATCATCGCCCCGTCGAGCACTTCGTTGCCGCGCTTCCACAGCACCTTCACCGTTTGACCCGGCGCGAACCTGGCCAGGACGTCGCGGAACTCCTTGCAGCTGCGGACCGAGAACTCGTCGAGCCGCAGGATCAGGTCGTCGGGACGCAGTCCGAGCCGGGCGGCCGGCGAGTCGGCCGTGACCTGGTCGACGTAGGCCGGTGGCGAGCTGCGGCCCGGCTGCTCGAACAGATGCACGCCGGTGTACACCGGCTTCTTCACCACCGCCTGCACCGCGGTCACCTTGCCGTTCACCCACTCGTCGAGGTAGGGCAGCAGGTCGCGGCTCGGGATCGCCGCCGAGATCGTGGTGTTGGTCTCCTTGGCGTCGAGCAGCCGGCAGTTGAAGCCGATCCAACGGCCATCGAGCGTGAACAGCCCGCCGCCGTACTGGCCCGGGTTGTTGCAGGCGTCGGTCAGGATCAGGTCGCCGTCGTATTTCACGTCCGACATGCGGTAGCGCAGCGCCGTGTTGGCGCGGCCGACGACCACGCCGAACGTGGCGCTGACCTTCTCGGAGAACTCCGCCAGCCGGAAGCAGTTGCCGAGCGAGACGACGAACTGGCCGGTGCGATACAGCGGCGCCGCGTCGGTCGGCGGCCACAGCGGCTGCAGTTCGCCGTCGACCTCCTTCGGGTCGATCTTCAACAGCCGCACGCCGAGACTCGGCTCCTCGGGCAGCAGTTCCGCCATGTGCACCGAACCGTCGTAGAGCACGACGCGCGTGCGGTCCTTCTGGATCATCACTTGTTCGAGCGTCAGCACATGGCCCTGCTTGCTGACGATGATGCCGGTGCCGTAGGCCTCGATGGTCCGCAGACCCGACGCGCCATGCACCTTGACGATGCTCGGCAGCAGCTTGTCGATCACGGCCTCGACCCGGGAATGCGGCTTGCGCTCCGGGAACGAGTAGGCCTTGCCGAAGTCCTGCCCGGTGAGCGCAGCGGCCACGGCCAGCATGGCTGCGGCGACCAGGACGCGCCGGGTCACCGCGGCCTCCGGAACAGTTCGGCCGGCGGTGCCTCGAACTCCGGTCCGGTCACCGTCCAGCCGTGCTCGAGCTTGCCGTCGGCGATGACGCGCAGCGCGTCGCCGACCGGCTGCACGCCCGCTGGGCAGACGTGCAGTTCGACGCGCGCCTTGCGCAGCGGATCGCGGAAGCTGTAGCCGGCCGGCCGGCCGTCGGCGAAGTACCACTGCTCCGGATCGCCGTCGCCGACGATCGCGAAGCGGAACGCCGGACCCGCGTGCACGTACACGCCACCGGCGAGCAGTGCGCCCTGCAGCCGCAGGGCACGATCGGCACCGCGCCACAAGAACGGGTTGGCGACGAACTCGCGGTCGAGTCGGGCCAGCTGCTCCGGCGACAGGTCCCGGGCGACGCCGCCCTCGAGCCGGAAGCCTTCGCCGTTGCCGGTGCGCACCAGCACCACCCCGTCGAGCTCCAGGCGCAGCAGGTCGTGCAACCGCAGGATGCGGACCGTCTGCTGCGCCGGCCCGGTCAGCGTCATCACCGCGCCGTCGGCCACCGTCTCGCCGTGGCCGAGATCGCGCAGCAGCGACTGCGTGGCGATGCGCCGGTTCTCGCGGCTGGCGAGGCGTTCGGTGTCGGCCTTGGCGTCGGCGCTCGAACCGGTGTCGAGCGCCGTCAACCTGACGAACACCGTCTGCTCGCTGCCGTAGCCACCTTCGGCCTGCGCCGCGCGGAAGCCGAGCGACACCCACGCTCCGGTCGGCATGATGCCGACCATCGTCGCCAGCTGGTTGGCCGAGCGCACCAGTTCGCCGTTGAAGTGCAGCAGCTCGTCGCCGAGCGCCACGCCGGCGGCGGCGACGACCGAATCCTTGAACGTCTGTTGCACGAACACGCCGCGGCGGCTGGTCTCCTCGCGCGGCGCCCGCATGTACCAGGCGCTCATGTCGAGCGTGCCATGTTCGGCGTGGCGGCCGGCGAACAGGTCGGCGAGGAAGTTCTTGATCTGGTTGCTGGCGATCGCGAAACCGACGCCGACGTTGACGCGACCGCGGTCGCCGATCGAGATGCGGCCGTTGATGCCGACCACCTCGCCGGCCTCGTTGAACAGCGGCCCGCCGGAGTTGCCCGGATTGACCGGCGCGTCGACCTGGATGCAGTCCGGGTAGACCAGGATCCGCTGGCCCTGGCCCTCCTGGTAGCGGTGCGTGCCGCTGACGATGCCGAAGGTCACGGTCGGCGTGAAATCGGTGGCCAGCAGGAACGGGTTGCCCATCGCGAACACCGTCTCGCCGACCAGCAAATGGTCGCTGTCGCCGAGCCGGCACCACGGCCAGGTCTGGCCAGGGCGCTCGGGCAGCAGGCGCAACATCGCCAGGTCGCTGCCCGGATCGACGCCGAGCACCACGGCTTCGTAGAGCTGGCCGTCGGGCAGGCCGACCTTCTTGTTCTTGTAGTGGTGCTTGCCCTTGGGCAGGTGTTCCTCGCGCCACGCCGCCTGCCACGCGTCGACGAACTGCTTGCGCGCCTCGTCGCTGGCATCCTGGTGTTCGCGGTTCCAGCGCTCGAGTTCGGCAGCCGGCGGCTCCGGCACCTCGGGCAACACCGACTCGTGCGGCTTGGTCTCCACCGGACTCTTCTCTGGCGTCGGCATCGGCCGCGGGCCGGGTTTGCGCACGTCGTCCGGCTCGCCGACCACGTGGAAGTTGGTCAGCACGAAGCCCGCCGGATCGATGATCACGCCGGAACCGCCGCCCGGCGACTCCATGTCCATCACCGAGCACACCGCCGGGCTGACCCTGGCGACCGTGGCGGTGCGCGCCGCCTGATCGCGCAGCACCGCCTGCAGGTCGGGATCCTGGCAACCGAGTAGGAATACGACGACAGCGCCGAGCATGCGGTTCTGGTCCGGGGTGGACTACTGCTGGACGACCCGCGCGTCGGCGAAGACGCACAGATCGCCGAGATCGAAGTTCTTGCCGAAATCAGCCTCGAGCACCAGGGTCCTGGCTTTCTGCAGGTTCAGCCGCACGGATGCCGGTGCCTTGCCGAGCGTCATCGGCTCGGACTCGAACGCCGGGGCACCGTCGACGAACACCCGCAGCACGGCGTGCGCCTGCGGGCCGCCGCGGTCGTCGATGCCGATCATGGCCTCGAACAGGTCGTACTTGCCGGCCAGGTCGTAGCAGAGGCGCGTCTTGGGCACCATCTCCAGGCCGTGGGCGTAGGCGTTGCCGCCGAGCTGGATGCCGGGGCCGACCGGCGAGCGGTCGACGGTCCAAGGCCAAACGCGGTCGAATGCCGGCGTCTGCTCGACCTTCGGCTGCAGCTCCGACAACCAGGTCAGCTTGTCGCTGGCTACGGTGATGCGGCGCACGTCGGCGCCTGGGATCGTGAGCTCGGCGCCTTCGTCGAGGCGCAACCGACACGTGGTGTCGGTGAACGCCAGCAGCTTGCCTTCGATCGAACCGCCGGCAGCGAGCTGCAGGCCGGCGCGTGGCCGCTTCTGCCGGTCGGGCGCGAACCCGGTGTTCTTGGCGAACACGATCGCCGCCAGTCCGTCGATGCCGAAGTCGCTGGCCTCGCCGTGCAGATCGAACTTCAGCAACTCGCCGACGATCGCTTCGACGCTGACACCGATGCGCTGCGCCTTGTTGTTGCGCACGACGTAGAGGAAGTCCTGCGTCGCGTTCGGCTCGGCGATGTCGGCGTCGAAGGTCGCGGCAGCGATGCCGTCGGCGCGCTGGAAGCGGATCGCGGCGACATTGCGCAGCGGCAGGTCGACGTCCCCGGCGAACGCCGTCGTCAGGCGCAGCAGCGCCGGTTGGTCGCCGGCAGCAGCGGTGCCGCCGAGTGCTCTCGCCAGCAGCTCCTGGCCACTGCGCAGCCGCACCGTATGGCCCTGGATCGGCTTCCTGGCCGCGACCGCGGCACTGAGATCGATCGACTCGAGATCGGCGAATTGCAGGGTCTGGTCGCCGCCCGGCGTCGCCACCCGCACCGTCCCCTGTTCGTCGACAGTGACGTGGCCGGCGAACGATCGGCCATCGACGGTCCGTACGGTTGCCGGCGGCACGGCGGCCGGCGGAGTGGCTGCAGGCCGCTGGTCCTGGGCGAAAGCCGCGACCGCGAGGCCGACGGCGACCAGGCCAGGAGCCACCTCCCTCCGACTCACTTGTCGCCGCCGCTCGTGCCCAGACGCTTGTAGTACTCCTCAAGCATCTTCTTGTACTGCGGCGGCAGACCGTTCTGCACCTCGGCCTCGATCTGCTTGCGGTCCTTGTCCTTCATGTCGCCCCAGCGGTCGGCGACGTTGGCGACCTTGCCGAGCGAACCGATGCGCGCCTCGCCTTCGACCAGCGCACTGTGGGTGGCCGGACTGCTGGAGCGCTGGTTGCCGCTCGGCGGCCCGCCCTGCTTCTCCTTCTGTTCGTACAGCTCGATCAATTCGTCGAGCTTGGTCACGAACTTCTTCTGCTGCTCCTGGGTCGGCTTGCCGGTCTCCTGCTTCTTGAGATCACGGGTGACCTTCTTCATGCCGTCGGCCAGGCCGTGCAGATCGCTGTCGAGCTGGCTGTCCAGCTCCTGGGCCCGCTGGTTCGCGGTCGCGCGGTAGCGTTCGCTGGCGGCGGGGAACCAGCGCAGGAACGCGCGGAACACGTCGCGCGCCTCCTGCGGCATCGGCACCTCGGCGAGCGCCTGCGCATAGAAGAACACCACTTCGTCGTCGAGCGGCGTGCAGTTGGTGTTCTTCTTCAGGTAGTCGTTGAGCGTCTCGACCGCGCGCTCCGGGTCGTCACCGTCGAGGAACACGCGCGCCAGGTGGTAGCGCAGATGGCCTTGCACCAGCACATCCGTGCTCGCCGCCAACAGCTTGGTCAGCTCGAGCGCCGCCTTCGGATCGCCGGCTTCGCTGAGCTTGACAGCGGCGTCGTACTGCGGCTGCAGCGACCGCAGCAGATCGTCGGCGGCGCGGCCGACGCCGACTTCGGCAGCGGCCTTGTCGAACGCCTGCAGCTGCGCACTGCTGGCGCCCAGCTGCTGCATGTGCGCCACGTAGGCGGCGCGATCGAACGGCTTGAACAGGTCGTCGCCGGTCGGCGACGGTTCCTGCTGGCCCTGCTGCTGGTTCTGCGGCGGGCTCGCCGGCGCCGGCTTGTCCTGCGCCGGCAGCACCACCGCCAGCAACGTTGCCAGCAGCGTGCCGTGCAGCAGCCGGCTCATCTCCCACCCTCGGCGGCGTTGTTCTCCTGGTTGAGCTTCACCGCCAGCTTGCGGGTCAGGTCGCGCACCTTGCCCTGCTTCTGCGAAATGTCGTTGGCTTCGCCGTGGGCATCGTCGGTCGCGCGCAGCTCCTCCGGGACGCTGTTGTCGTAGTCCTTGGTGCGCTTGTTGACGCGCTCCTGCAGATAGCGCAGCAGCTTGAGCTCGGCCGAGATCGGCACCAGCTGCGGCTGGCCGTTGCAGTTGCAGTTGCCGCCGCCTTCCTTCTTCTCGATCGTGCGTCGCAGCGAGTTGATCAGCAGGGCCAGCGTGTCCTCGATCTCGGCCTGCCGGGTCTGGACGTTCTTGCCCGACTCGTTGGTCCGGCAGATCTTGGCGACGGCGTACAGCTGGTCGCGCAGTTCGGTGACCATCTCGGGGAACACCGCCGTGGTGCCCTCTTCGTCGAGCAGCTTGAGCGCCTCGGCGGCGTCGGTGCCGAGGTCGAACTCGCCGGTGGCGATGCCCTGGCACTTCTCGACCAGCGACGACGGCAGCGCGCCGCTCGCGGTCAGCGCCTGGGCGCGGGTCTTGTCGATCACCTTGGTGTTGACCGACAGTTCCTTCTGCTTGGCGAGCATCGCCGCGAACCGCTCCTCGAGCGCGCGCAGCACCTCGTCCTGCATCTGCTGCCGCAACTGCGCCAGCTTCTCGTCGAGCTCGTCGCGCGCGGCGTCGAGGTCGTCCTTGGCGTCCTGCTGCTTCTGCTTGGCGGGCTTGTACTCCTTGAGCGTGCCGGCCGCGGCCTTCTGCTTCGGCACCGCCGCCTGCACGCGCTTGCGACCCGGCGTCGGCTTGTTGTCGGCGTTGTCGCCTTTCTCCTCGGACTTCTCCATGTCCTTGGCCAGCGTGTCGGTGTCGGTCTTGGTCTGCTCCTGCGCCTTGGCCTGTTGTTCGAACGGCAGCTTCTGCAGCTCGCGGTGCACCTGCTCCTCGAGCTCCTCGAGCTCCTTCTTGGCGTTCTGCAGCTGCTCGATCGCCTGGTCCTGGTCCTTCAGCGACGGCTCCGGCTTCTTGTCACCGAGCTGCGCCTGCGCCTTGCCCATCGAACTGGCGGCGCTGCCGGCCTTGCCCGCGCCGCCCTTCGGCGCCGATGGCGGCGGCGTCGCGTCCTTCGGCTGCGTCAGTTCGGTCTGCTTCTTCTCGATCGCCTCGAGGTCCTTGGCCAGCTTGGCGGTGTCCTCCTTGAGCTGACCTTCCTTGTCGGCGAGCGGCTTGGTCGCCTCGGCGGCGGCCTGCAGGCCGAGCTGGTTGGTGTCGGCGCGCAACTGCTTCTGCTCGGCCAGCAGCTGCTCGATCTGCGCCTTGGCCTTGGCGATCGCCTCGAGCTGCTTCTGCAGATCCTCGGTCTTGGCCGAACTGTCCTTCTCCTTGCCCTCTTCCTTCGACAGCGTGTCGACGCGGTTGCGGAACTCCTGCAGCCGGGCGATCTGCTCCAGCAGCTTGGCCAGGTCCAGGTTGCGGTTCTGCAGCAGGTCGAGCAGCCGGCTGAGGTCCTTCCTGACGCCGTTCATCTCGTCGAGCGACTGGCTCCAATTCTCCTGATCGAGCAGCTGCTTGGCCCTGGCCATGCCGTCGTGGATCTTGGCCTCCTGGATGAAGCGGTTGCCGGCCTGCAGCACCTTGCTCTCGTCGGGCGCGGTCTTGGCCAGCGTCTCCTGCAGCTTCTGCATCCGGTCGTGCAGCTCCTGGAACCTGGTGCGCGCCAGTTCCTGCTGACTGATCGGATGTTCGTCCTGCGCGCGCAGTCCGGTGCCGGACAGCGCTGGCAACAGGGCGAACAGAACGAACGTGACGAGTGCGAAGAGTCGCGTCATAGGGTCCTCGGCTTCACTTCTTCTTCGGCTGATCGATGGCAGGCGGCTGCGGGTCAGACGGTTTCTTGTCGCGGTCCGGGTGGAGCAGTTTGTCTTCCAGCTCACGCAGACGTTTTTCGACGTCGTGGATCGCTGAATCCTCTTGTTTTATCACTCCGCGCAGCATTTCGAGCAGGGCAGCCAGGGTCTCGGCATCTTCCATCACCTTGAGGACCGCTTGGATCCGCTGCTCGATCTGCTCGTAACCGGCTACCGCCTGCGACCTTGTCTCTTCCTTGCCGGTGTTGGCGAAGTCGTCGACCTGGCGCGTGGTGGCGGGGAAATCGTCCTTGGCAAGGGCGGCCAGCGGCTGCGGGATGATCGCCTCCAGCTGACGGACGTTGGCCGGCTCCATCAGCCGGTTGTTCTCGAACTCCCACAGGATCTTCTGGTAGCTCTCGCCGACGAACGCGACCCGGCGGCCGAGCGCAGTCTGCAGGCGGGACAAAGCCTTGAGCTGCTGGCGCGCGAGCGGCGCCTTGTCGCTCGCGGCCGCGGGGCTGAACTTCTCCTTGACCTCGAGGCGGGCGGTCTTCTCCTCCTCGTAGATGTGCTGCAGTTCCTGGCGCTGTTCGACCTGGCGCCGGCGCAGCTCCTCGGACAGCTTCTCGCGCGTCACCACGCGGAAGGTGATCGTCTCGCCGAAGCTCTCGTGCGGATCGCCGGGGCCGAAGTTGTCCTTGGCGGAGAAGCGCAGCGACAGCAGCATGCCCGGCCGCACGCGGTTGTTGGGCGACTTCTCGTCCAGCTCGGGGCAGACCTGCACCAGGTCGACGCTGGCGGTGGTCTCGTAGCGCACGGTGTTCTTCGGCAGCTCGGTGCCGTACAGCACCTCCACGGGTTCGAACGGCGCGGCCGCTGCGGGCGTCGGCGGCGCCGGCTGGCCCTGGGCGGTCGGATCCTTCGGCGGCTCCTTCGGCTGGCTCTTGCTCGGATCGGCAGCGTTGTCCTCCGCCACGCGGATGCCAGCGGCGACCGCGCGCACGCCGAAGTCGTCCTTCACCTTGAGGTCGCCGGGGATGCGCGCGCGCGAGCTGATCAACGACGAGATGCCGCGCAGTTTGAAGTCGACGGTCGGCGGCCGGTCGTCGGCGAGGCGCACGAGCCATTTCGGCGGCTGGCCGGCGCCGAGCTGATCGGTGTCGATCACGTCGAGCACCAGCAGGCCGGTTGCCTCCGGCTCGAGCTGGCCGCTGAACGCGTGGCCGTCGGCGTCCCTGGTCAGCGCGATCTTCTTGTCGTTGCCGAACAGCAGGAACGCATCGGTGATGGTCTTCTTGTCGCAGCGGCCGGCGAGCCGCAGGTGCCCACCGCGCGGCAGGCGGATCTCGCCCTCGGTGGCCGGCAGGGTCTCCGGCTCCTTGTCCATGTACGGCGGGAACACCAGCTCGACCTTGACGTGGTCGATCCGCGGGCGCTCGACCACTTCGATGCGCAGATCGCGCGACAGGCCGTCGCCGCCCTCGCAGTGCAGCGTCACGTTCTCGAGCACCGACTGCAGCGTCCAGCTGAACTCGCGTTCGCCGGTGCTGCTCATCGGCTCGACGCCCTGCTCGCCGCCCTGGAACCTGAAGTAGACGAACACCTGGTCGGGGATCGGACCGTCGGCGCTGACGCGCACGGTCCGGCTGTCGCCCTGCGGCATGCGCACGACGTCGCCGTCGTCGAGGAAGCGCAGCGTGGTGTAGCGCGGCCACTCGATGTTCGACAGGCCGAGGTTGCGCGCCGCCCACAGGCCGAGGCTGCGGCCGTCGAGGCCACCCCAGGCCACGAATGCAGCGAGCACGACCGCCAACAGCCCGCCGAACTTCTGCACGCGCGCCGCATCGAGCGCGGCGCCGAACGGGATCGCCGCCAGGCGGCCGCGCACGTCTTCGACCACCGCGGTCATCAGCGCGCGCGACTCCACCACCACAGCACCCGAGCCGAGCACGCGCTCGAACTGCAGCGAGCTGATCAGCGCCTGCCGTACGTCGGGGGCGCGGCGCTCGACCGCCAGCGCCATCTCGTCGTCGTCGAGCTGCACCGCGAGTGGCCGCAGCAGGCGGTCGCGGACGATGCGCACGACCACCGCCAGCAACCCGAGCAGCAGCACGAGCCGGAACGGCCATTCGAGCCGCAGGTGCCGGTCGAGCTGGTACGAGACCAGCGCGAACGCGCCGAGCACCAGCGCCAGCGCGCCGCCCGACTCGATGCAGATGCCGCGCCGCGCGCGGCGGCGGAGGTCGGCGAGCTGCGGACTGGCGTGGCCACCGCCGTGCAACGCCGGCATGACAGCACTCGCCGGTACGATCGGGTTGGCGTCGCTCATAGCAGGTTGAACCTCTTGCGCAGCAGCCACTCGAGGCCCAGCGCGGTCAGCATGAACACCACCGTGCTCCAGCCGTCCCACATCGGGTGCGGCGTGCGGAACGTGTCGGTCGCGCTGCGCGACTGGATCTGGTCGAGCGCCGCCAGCAACTGCGAAGGCGTGTCGAGCAACTGGCCACCGTTGGCGGCGGCCATCGCCGCGAGTTCGGCGCGGTCCATCGGCCCTTCGCGCTCGATCTGCGCCGACACCACCTGGAAGCCGATGTCGACTTCCTTGCCCTGGGCCTGGGTCGCGCGCGCGCGGTAGAAGCCGGTCGCGGTCGGTCGGTACTGCAGCTCGTAGCTGCCGGGCACCTGCTGCAGCGGCAGCAGCTTGAGCACCTCGGCCGGATGACCCTCGTGCTCCAGCGACAATTCGATCGACTCGACCACCAGCGGCTGGAACACCTCGTTGCGGGCCTCGGCGGTCAGCTTGACGGCCTCGCCGAGCTCGACCTTCTCGTCGCCGACCAGCAGGCGCAAGCGCGAGTTGCCGGCGTTGATGCGGCCTTCGTACAGATAGCGGATGCCCTTGACCCAGTAGCGGTTGTAGGCATCCTCGTACAGCGACCGCCAGCGATAGGTCTCGTCGGTGCCGCTGAACAACACCCGGCCGGCGCCGACGAACTGCGTCACCAGCAGCGGCATCGGATGCCCGTCCTTCTTCAGCTCCGGATTGGTGTGTTCGGCCAGCACCGTGGCGGCGGGTTTGGGCCGCTGCACCGGGAAGGCGAAATGGAAGCCGGGCAACCGGCCCCACAACAGCCGGCTCTCGTCGCGGTTCTCGGCGATGCGCGTGATCTTGGCGCCGAGGCCGTCGTCGCCTTCGGGGGTCAGCGCGTACGGCCAGGCGCGCGGGAACGCGAGGCCGAAGCCGATGATCAGCCGCTCGGCGCGCTCGATGTCCGGGACCACCGGCAGCAGCTCGGCGATCGGCCGGGTGATCGCCGCCGGCCGCACCGCGTCGAGCGTGAACTTCTCGCCGCACACCCACCACAGGCCGCAGCCGTCCTCGAGCACGTGCTTGCGCAGCAGCTCGCAGAACGGCGCCGTCAGCTGCGCCGGGTTCGGATCCATCAGCACCACGGCGTCGTAGACGTCGAGCTGCGGGCGATCGGCCGGCAGCTTGTCGATGCGCACGTCGACGTCGCCGTCCTGCGGGAAGTTCGCGTCGGCGCTCTGCAGCCAGCACGACACGTCGATCGTCTTGTCGCGGATCAGCAGGTTGCGCAGGATCTGGAACTCGTGGCTGGCGCCGCCGGCGAGCAGCAGCACGCGGGTCTTCTCGCCGAGCACGTCGATGGCGACGTTCTTCTTGTGCCGCTCGGGCGATGGCGGCTCGCCGCTCGGCGGCTGCAGTTCGACGCGCCAGGTGAACCGGCCGGTGGTGTCCGAGCTCAGCTCCTTGAACTCCGCCACCGCGGTCGACTTGTCGCCGCCGATCGCGAGCGGCAGCGTGCGCATCACCTGCTCGGTGCCCTTGTCGTCGATGCGCACCAGCTTGACGTCGATCGAGGTCGGTTCGTAGCCCTGGGCGGCGATGTTGGCGCGCAGCTCGAACGGATCCTTCTGGAACACCTTCTCCGGCGCTTCGATGCGCGTGACCTCGACCGACTGCGTCTCGGCCGGGTCGCCGATGCCGAGCACGAACGTGTGCGGCACCTTGCGCTGGTTGAGCAGGCGCGCGACCTCGGCGCCCTGCGGGCCGGTGTTGCGGCGGCCGTCGCTGAGGATCACGATCGCCGCGATCTCGGCGTTGCGGCTCTTGTCCATCGACGCGCGCACGGCGCCGCCGAGGTTGGAGAAGCGGCCGTTCGCCTCGATCCTGGCGACATCGAGCTGCGGGGCCGGCGGCGGGTCGCCGGCCCCGGGCGGGGCGGCGACGGTCGGCAGGCCGTCGATGCCGGCGGCGAAGCCGTACAGCTGCGCGGCGTTCCTGGCCGCCAGCTTCTGCACCAGCTCGCCGGCGCGGTAGCGCAGCAGCGCTTTGGCGAGTTCCATGCGCGGCACCGCGGCCGGATCACTGACGCCGAGATCGCGCCAGCCTTGCGCCAGCACCTGGGAGCTGTCGCGGCGATAGGCATCGAGATGGCTCATCGACTGCGAGGTGTCGAGCAGCAGCAGCGCGTGGCCGGGCCGCGTATCGCGCTTGATCGCGACGATGTTGGGTTCGAGCAGCAGCGACGCGGCGGCGAGCACCGCCAGCAGCCGCAGCGTGCCGAGCACGAACCGCTGGCCGCGCGACAAGTGCTTGCCGTCACGGCGGTAGATGAACACCACGAACGCGAGCAGTGCACCGAGACCGAGCAGCACCAGCAGCGCCAGGCCGCCGGTCGGGAAACTGGAGAACTCGAAGTGCAGCTCGGCGCCGTTCTCGACGGTGATGCCCTTCCATGCGGCCAGCCAGCGGAGCAACTCTTGCATGGCGATGCCTCTGCCGCTAGCGGCGGCCGAACCTCCACGCCAACAGCGACTCGAGCACCAGCCCGAGCAGCAGTGCCGCGGCCAGGAACCGCCAGACCTCGCCCTGGCCGGTGCCGGAGCCGAAGCCGGTCGCTTCCTCCTGGAACGTGACCCGATCCTGCACCTCCGGCGGAAACACCTTCTGGAACACGCTCGGCAACAGCCGCACCAGCCGGCTCTCCTCGATCGGCGGGTTGCGCGCCAGCATCAGCTTCTCGACCACTTCGCCGTGGCCGCGCAGTTCGATCTCGAACGCGCCGAAGCCGCGCAGCTCGGTCATCGGGATGTCGAGCGTCCACAGCGCCGGCGGCGCCGGCTCTTGTTGCTGGGTCGGCGGCGGCACGGCCGGCGCCGGCTGTTCTTCCGGCGGCAAGGCGGTGAAGGTCTTTTCGTCGCCGTCGCCGCCGAGCTGCTTGACCAGCACGTCGGCCTTGAACACGCCCGGGTCGAGGCTGAGCCGGTAGAAGCCGCGCGTCGACAGGTTGCTGGCGGCGAGATCGTGCACCTTGGCGGCGAAGTGGTGCACCTCCTGCACGATGACGACGTTGGCGTAGGTGTCGGGAAAGTTCGACCACTGCTTGTCGGCGGTGATCGACAGCGCCATGACTTCGCCGCCGCCGCCGCCGAACGCCCGGCTGGCCATGATCGGCGCGCCTTCGGCATCGTGCAGCCGGGCGATCACCGCCGCCGTGCTGCCGCTCTCCTCGAGCATCGGCAGGCAGCGCTTGACCAGCACCGCGCGGTTCAGCAGCAGCTCGAGGATCTCCGGGAAGCGCGCGGCGATCGGGTGCTCGCGCTTGGACAGGAACAGGTGGTCGGGCCGGTCGGGATCACCCGCGACCTCGCCGAACGCCAGCGGCAACAGCCCCTTGCCGTTTTTGTACAGCAGTTCGTTGTAGCGGGCGACGTCGACCTGCGGGCCGGCGAACACCACCAGCCCGCCGCCGCCGGCGACGAACTTCTCCAGCTTCTGCACCACGGCCTCGCTCGGGCACGGCACGTTGCCCAGCCACACCATGTCGAACTGCTGCAGGTCGATGTCGGCCAGGGCCGAGTCCTGCACCACTTGCGGTTCGATGCCGGAGATCGAGTCGCCGCCCGGGTCGAGGGCAACGGTCAGGAACAGCGTGCCGGCGTCGTTCTGGCCCTCGGCCGGGTCGCCGTCGACCAGCAGCACGCGCGACCGCTCGACCACCTCGAGCGCGAGCGCGCGGCGGTCATCGAGCGGATAGCGCTCGCTCGGCGGCACCTGCGCTTCGATGCGATGGCTGCCGGCCTGGTGGAACGTGTGCGTGATCGGGATCGCGACCTTCTGGCCCGGCGCCAGGCCCGGCACCGGCCGCACCACGCGGCTGCTGCCGTCGACCTCGACCGCCAGCTCGGTCGGCGCGCTGGCGTCGAGGCCGAAGTTCTGCACCTCGACCGCCAGCGCCGTCGGCACGCCGACCATCGACAGCCGGTCGGTGCGCCGCATCGCCACCACCGCCAGGTTGTCGGCCTCGCGGTCGCCGATCGCCATCGTCGTCAGGTGTTCGACGCCGGGCTTCATCGCCGCGAGTTCGGCGACCAGCACCGACCGCGGTTTGTCGTCCTCGGTCAGCCAGTCGGACGCCCGCAGGTCGGTGACCAGGTAGTAGTCGGTCTGGCTGGCTTCCTTGAGGTCGGCCGCGCGCTTGCGCGTCAGCTTGAGCAGCTCGCCGAGATCGAACGTGCCGTCGCCGACGCTCATCTCCTTGAGCATGCTGCCGGTGCGCTTGCCGAGTTCGGGGCCGACGCGCTGGCCCCACAGGTCCGGCTGCGTCGGCCGGCTGGTGCGCACCAGGCTGAACAGATCGCCGCCGCGGGTGTCGCCGAGCTTGTCGGCCAGCGCGCGCACCTGGTCCTGCTCCTTGTCGAACAGGTTGGTGCTGCCGCTGCGCTGCGTGGTCGACGCCGAATCGTCGAGCAGCACGACGTGGTGGGTCTTGCCGCCGATCAGGCCGCCGCCGCCGAGCTGTGGCCGCGACACCAGGAACACCAGCAACAGCACCGCCAGCGTGCGCAGCAGCAGCACCAGCCACTGTTCCATGCGCAGGCGCTTGCGGTTGCGCTTCAGCGCCGCCAGCAGATACTCCATCGCCCCCCACTTGACGACCTTGAACCGCCGGCGGTTCAACAGGTGGATGACGATCGGTACCGCGCACAACGGCAGCGCCCAGAGCAGCAGCGGGTTGAGGAAAGCGAACGCGAGCATCACCGCGGCTCCGGGTCAGCGTTGGTAGATGGGGGCCAGGGCGTACGGCAGCTGCAGGATGATCAGGGCGATCGCCGTGCCATAGGTGGTGCCGACGCCGTCACCGTCCCACGAGCCGTCCTTCTTCTGCTGCCTGAGCAACCAGGCCGACATCTTGCCGAAGTACTCGTCCCAGTCCTTGCCGGCGCGCTGGTAGAGCGCCTGCGACAGGTACATGTGCGAGTAGAAGTGGTGGCCGGTGTTGTCGGTGGTGATCTGGATGTGCTTTCGGCTGTACTGCAGCGCCTTCTCGGCGATCGGATCGTCGTAGGCGCCGGCGTTGTACAGCACCGCCACCGCCGCGGCGGTGATCGGCGGCCGCCCTTCGCCGCCGGAACCGGCGCTGTAGCGGATGCTGCCGTCGGGGTTCGCGCACTTCTTGATGTAGGCGACCGCTTTGCTGATGGTCTGCAGGTTGACGACGATGCCGGCATTGCGGCAGCCGCGCAACGCCTGGATCTGCGTCACCGTCACCGAGCCCTCGTCGCCGCCCGAGTCCGGCGTGTAGAGCCAGCCGCCGGCGCCGGATTGCGAGTTCTTGATCAGCTCGACGGCCTTGGTCAGCACCTTGTGCAGCCGTCCCTGGCGCAGCGTGTCCTCTTCCATGCCGTAGACCTGCGACAGGAACAACGTCGCGAAGCCATGGCCGTACATGCTGCGGCCCTCCTCCTGCGCCACCGAGATCACGCCGGTGTTGGCGTCGGCGCACTTGATCAGGAAATCGGAGGCCTGCCGCACTTCACGCCAATACTGGCCGCGGGTCGGCGTCGAGCCCGAGGCGATCAACGCCATGCCGGCGAGGCCGGTCATGGTCGCCGGATAGCTGCCGTAGCCGCCGGCGTTGCGCCAGCTGCCGTCGTTGGCCTGGCTGCGCGACAGGAACTGCAGGCCGCGGCCGATCGCGTCCTGGATGTCCTTGGTGATGCCGGGCGGGTAGACCTGGTCCTGGGCGCGAGCCTCCCCGACGCCGAGCACGGCGGCCAACAGCCAAGCGATCGACAAGCGCATGCTCAGTCCTTTCCTTCCATGAAGCGGTAGAGCCGCTGCTGTTCGTCAGCGTAGGCGCGCAGGTCCTGCACCTGCTTCCACAGATCGAGCCGGGCGAGATGCCAGTTCATCCGCACCGTGCGGTCGGTGGCGAAGGCACGCACGCGGTCGAGCAGTGCGGTGGCGGCGTCGCGCTGATCGGCGCTCGCGAGCGCCAGCGCCCGTTCGCGCGCGAGGTTCAGCAGCTTGGCGGCGGCACGCGTGTGCAGTTCGGGCGGGTGCGCCTTGCTCTCCTGCAGCCAGCTGCACAGCCGATCGATGGCGGCATCGGCATCGCCCGACACCACCAGGTAGCCGGCCTGCTGCAGCGGCTCGCGGCTGGCGGCGGCGAGCTGGCGCAGCGCCGACGCGGTGCTGTAGACCTCGATGCCGGCCTCGTAGGCGACGCCGAGCCAGGGCCCGGCGACCGTCAGGTTGGCGGCGGTGGCCAGCGGCTCGGGGCCGACGCCGAACGGTGGCAGCTTGAGCCGCCGCCAGTCCTGCCTGCCCTCGGCGTCCAGCACCAGCACTTCGCGCGAACCCGGCATCAGCACGTAGTCGTCGAGCACGCAGCCGCGGCCGCGCCAGTTGCCGAGCGCATCGTCGGTCGGCAGCTTCTTGCTCCACAGCCGCACGCCGCTCTGACGGCCGACGCACAGCAGATCGGTCTGGCTGGCGAGATAGAGGAAGCGCGCGTTGGCGCCGACCAGGTACTGCAGCTTGTTGTATTGCGCGTATGCGCCGCTGCCGTCGATGAACCAGCGCACGTCACCGCTGGCGCCGTCCAGGCACAGCAGCGCTTCGCCATCGCACGGCGCCGCCACCAGCAGTCCGTCGGCGCACAACAGCTCGCTCGGCAGGAAGCTCGGCAGCTCCTGCTCGACGAACTGGTTGCCGAAGTTCAGGTTCTGGGCGCGCTGCCGCGGGTTCTTGCTGGTCTTGTGGTGCGGATCGCGGCGCTCGTAGCGGCGCACCCACTTGAGATCGCCGGCGAAGGCATCGACGGCGGCGAGGCAGCCGGCGTTGGTCAGCACGTAGGCGATGCCGCCCATCAACTGCACCGGCGTGCCCGGGGCCTTGACGAAGTGCGTGCCGCCGGCGTGCAGTTTCGTGCACCACAGCGGCCGGCCGGTGGACCGATCGAGGCACTGCAGCGAATAGGCGCCGCGGCGCAGCGCCGGCAGCAGCAGGCGCTCGCCGAACACCGTCGGCGCCGCCTGGAAGGTCACGTCCTTGAGGCCGTCGTCGCCATCGAGCCAGTCCCTGCTCGACCACACCGGCTGCATGGTCTGCTTGTCGTAGGCGACCAGGTCGCTGGTCTTGAGCACGGCTTCGGCGTTGCCCATGGACTTGCCCTGGTAGCCGAGCACGGCGTAGTAGCGACTGTCGTCCTCGATGCCGCGCAGCAGCGCGAAGTCGTACGCCGGGACCCGCGCGCGCGGGCTGCCGCCGCGCGGCTTCATCAGTTCGAGTTCGCCGTTGCCCTGCTGCAGCATCAGGCCGGTGAACGCGTCGACGACGCGCAGCCGGAAGCTGTCGAAGAACACCGCGCGTTCGGCCGGGAAGCCGCCGCGGAACGCCACCTGGGTGCCGGTGCCGTACTTCCAGCCGAAGGGCGCGGAGTTGACGACCTGGCCCTCCATCATGGGCACGAAGCCGTTGTTGTTGTTGTCGTTCTTCTGCACCACCGACTTGTAGGGCGCGGGGTCCCGGAAGCGGAACTGCCACAGCGGCAGCAGCGCCTCGGTGTCCGCGCGCAGCCACCGCAGCTCGGGATCGATCCGGTCGGGCGTGGCCGCGATCTCGGTGGCGTCGCCGCGGTTGAACAGCGCACTCGCCGGCAGATCCTTGACGGTCTGCAGTTCACCCATGACGCGCAGCGATTCGTCGGGGAACTTCGCTGCCAGCGCCACCGCCGCATCGTGCGCCGCGCCGAGTTCGCCGGCCAGCCGCAGGGCCAGCGCGATCTTGAACCGGCACCACACCTCGCTGATGCCGAGCTGCTTGCGGTTCTCGCTCGGGTACACCTCGCACAGATCGCGCAGCACCTGCACCGCGGCGCGGTAGCGGCCCTCGTGCAGCAACCGGTCGGCCAGCGCCTGCATCGCCCGGCCGGCGGCCAGGGTCACGAAGTAGCGGTTGCCGACCTGCTCGAGCGCGCCGATGGTGCCATCCTTCTGCGCCTGCGCGAACAGTTGCTCGGCCGCGACCTCGTAGGTGGTGCTGTAGATGCCGAGCCCCGCGGCCGGCAAGGTCGCCAGCAGTTCCTGGCACAGGCGCCGCACCGGTCGGTACAGCCGACCGTTCTGCGAGAACACGCTCTGCGACGGGTCGGCGTTGCCCGCGCGCTCGCGGCGCTCGCGCTCGGCCTTGTTCTTGTCGCCCGGATCCTCGGTCCGCGCCGGCTTGTTGCGCACCACTGCCCGGGGTTTGTCGGCTGGCTTGTCGGCGGCCCTGTCCGGGGCAGCCTTTTCCGGGGCAGCGTGGTCCTTGCCCGGCTCGATCGCCGGCGCGCCGCCTTCACCCTCGGTCGGCGCCGAGTCGAACGCCACCGTGGTGCGGCCTTCGATGACCTTCTGCAGCACCTCGATCGCGCCGGCGAAGTCCTCGCGGGTCAGAAAGTCCTGGGCCTTGCGCAGGAAGCGGTCGAGGTTCTGGTTGACGAACAGTTCGACCGCGACGCCGCCGTCGTCGTTGGGATCCTCCTTGCCGGCGTCCTGCCCCTCGGTCGCCACCACCGCCCCGACCTGGACCGGCGCCTGGATGCGGAGCTGCTGCCCGCTGGCCGCCGGCGCCAACAGGGCGCTCGCGGCAAGGATGCTCGGCAAGGTGAGTCTCACAGGGGTCCGTTCCAGCAGGTGCCCGCGGGGGTACAGAGCACCGAGGGGAGGGATCAGTCAGGAATCTACGTCAACGGCTTCCAACCGGCGAGGTTCGCGGGACGTTTATCACCGATCCACTCGGTTGGTGCGCACCCTAGAATCCCGACCGATCCGAAAGCTCCCCCCTTGACGCCTTTCGTCGCCGGTGCCTTCCCGGCGACTGTCGCCGATGCATCACCGAATCCTGAGCCTTTCCCTGTTGCTGTTGCTGCCGCCGGCCATCGCGGTGGCGCAGGACTGGAACGACGACCAGCTGCTCGCCAACGTGCCCGGTTTCCAGGACGACACCCTGCCGAAGCGGCTGTTGCAGATCGGCAAGCTGCTCGAGCACCAGGCCGAAGCCCGGACGGCGATGTGCGCGCGGATCCACGGCGACCATCGCGAGTACCTGCTCAAGATCGAGCGGCTGCTCGGGGAACTGTCCGACGAACGCTGGCCCGTACGGGAGGAGGCCGAGCGCACCCTGGACGAGATCGGCGGCCGGGCGCAGAAGATGATCCAGCAGCGGGTCGAGAAGTTCACCACCCTGGAGGAGAGCATCCGCTGCAAGCGCATCCTCGAGGCGATCGCCGCCAAGGGCACCGAAGCCGAGGACCGGGAGATCCGCACGCTGCGCGGCCTGGTCGCCACCACGCTGTACATGCAGCCCGACCCGCGGCTGTTGCAGGCGCTGCGTTCGGCGCTGGGCCACACCGATCCGCTGGTCGTCGACCTGGCGATCCGTTCGCTCGGCGCCCACGGCGGCGACGAGGAAGCCGACGCGGTCAAGCAGATGCTGGCCTGGAAGGGCGGAGTCTACCGGCAGGCCACGCTGCAGGCGCTGGCGCGCATGCCGTGCCCGCGCGCGCTGGCGATCTGCGGCGAACTGCTCTCGGGCAAGGACCTGAGCCGCGGCGAAGCCTGCGGCGTGCTGCGCACGCTGCGGCAGCGCAAGGACGGCGGCGAACTGCTGGCTTCGCTGGCGGCGCACCATCCGGATCCGGTGGTCGCGGCGGCGGCGAAACTGCGCATGCCGGCGCCGCTGCCCGGCGAAGGCCCGAAGGTCAAGCTGGTGCTCGCCGACCGTTCGCCGCTCGAGACGATCTTCCGCGGCTGGGTCGGCGACGCCACGGTCGCCGGCCAGCCGGTCGAGACGCTGGCGCAGGGCGAGATCTCGTTCGCCGACGCCGACATCCTCGACTTCCCCGACCACGCGCTGCAGAAGGTGCAGAACACGCGCGTGTTCCTGAGCCAGGGCAGCCTGGTGACCGGCGAGCTGCGGTCGCTGGACCCGGACACGATCAAGCTGCACTCGCCGGTGTTCGGCGAGCTGACGCTGCCGCGCAACGAAGTGCAGGGCATCGCCATCGACCCGGAACTCGACCGTCTGGTCGGCGCCTCGACCGATCACGACCGCGTGCGCCTCAAGAGCAACGAGTTCGTCGACGGCCAGGTGCGTTCGGTCGGCGGCGGCAAGGTCGTCGTCGCGCTGGCCGGCGGCGGCGACAAGGAGATCGCGCTCGCCGAAGTCTCCGGTCTGTTGATGACGCGGCCGAAGACCCAGGAGCCGGACAGCACGGTCTACGTGCGCATCGATCTGACCAACGGCGACCGCGTGATCGGCTTCGTGGTCGGCAGCACCCCGAGCCACATGGCGTTCAGCGCGCCGCTGCTCGGCGCCGCGGTGGTGCCGATCACGCAGGTCAACCACATCGAGATCGGCGTCGGCGGCGGCGCGATGTGGGGCTTCACGCTGATCGCCGATTACAGCGACAACCGCGTGGTCGAAGTCGACGAGCAGGGCCGCGTGGTGTTCGAGATGAACGAGGTGTTCGGCGCCTGGGATGCCGAGTGCCTCGACAACGGCAACCTGCTGATCACCGAGTTCTCGGTCTCGCGCGTGCAGGAGGTCGATCGCAAGGGCAACGTCGTCTGGTCGTACGAGGAGCTCAAGAACCCCTACCGCGCCTCGCGCCTGGCCAACGGCAACACGCTGATCGCCGACACCTTCGCCGGCCGCGTTATCGAGGTCACCAAGAACGGCGAGATCGTCTGGAAGTACGACAAGGAGATCCGCCCGTTCCACTGCGACCGCCTCGTCAACGGCAACACGCTGATCGCCGACGTGATGAAGGACCGCGTGATCGAAGTCAGTCCCCAGGGCGAGATCGTGTGGGAGGTCAAGAACATGAACAACGTGCACGACGCCGAGCGGCTGCCGAACGGCAACACGTTGATCACGCTGCGCTCCGCCGGCAAGGTGATCGAGGTCGACCGCGACGGCAAGACGGTCTGGGAGCTGAGTTCGTTGTCGTCACCGAGCGCCGCCAAGCGGCTGTCGAACGGCCACACGCTGGTGGCCGAGAACGGCGCGGTCAGGGAATTCGATCGGCGGGCGAATGTCGTCTGGAAGAAGGAGATGACCTGGGCGGTGCAGGCCAATCGCTATTGAGCGGTCAGCGATCCGCGCGTCGAAGTACCGGCCGCCGTTGCTTCCCGAAAGCCGCTGCCTGGTCGCACCCAATCCAAAGCCCGGTCGAAACCCTGCATGCCGCATGGCTACTGGCCTGGCGGGTAGTGGTCATTTTGTATCCGAGCCATGCATGCGCGGCGGCGCTGCCCCTGAAGCAGCCGGAGCTACACGCGCATCAGCCGCCGATCACGGCCGCCGCTGCATCCGACATCACCGCGCCGAGCGCGTTACCGGCGCCGGGATCGAGCACCAGCGCCTGCTGGTAGAAGTGCACGCCGACGAGACCGGGAACGTTCGGGATCGGCAGTCGATGGTCGGCGAAGCCGCCACTGCCGAGCACCAGCGCCACGAAGTCGATGCTGACCCGCGCCGCGCAGCCCGGCATGCCGATCGGGCCGAGGTCGAGCGGCAGCGGGCCGAACGCTGAGTTGCTGTTGCTGAAGCCCGCGATCAGGAACGCCGCGTTCACCGGCAGGTGGTCGAGGTGGACCTGCAACGCCGCGCCGATCCGCGGCGTGTCGAGCGGCACCAGCGTGGTGGATGGCATGCTGCCCGCGCAGCCGGCACCGAAGATCACGTACGAGCTCACGGCGCCGACATGGGCGACGGTGTTGAACCCGCCAGCACCGATCTGGATGTAGCCAAGGCCGGCGGGCAGCGAAGGAACGTTGCACTGGCCGTAGCCGTTGCTACCCCAGGCGATGACCGAACCATCAGAGCGACGCGCTACCGTGTGGAGGGCACCAGCCGCGACCTCGACGTATGTCAGGCCCGCGGGCAGCCTCGGCACGCTGCATTCACCAAAGCCGTTGAGCCGCGACGGTTCGATCGGTCACGGATGAAGACCTGGTTGACGCACGGACTTCAAGGAGAAGCTTCATGGGTTCTGGGCATCGGGAGGGCGATAGCCCCCGAGGAGCGCCCTGGTAACAGCTGTCATGCCCCGCGGCGTCCGGCCACGCTGCCAACCGCGCAGCGTGGCCGGCGTCACTGCGTGAACAGCCGCCGCAGTTCCGGCGGCAACGCCATCGCCGCGATGTGCGCCCGCAGCTGCGCCATCCTGGCCTGGTCCTGATCGCGCGCCGCCGTGCAGTAGAGCTCGAGACTGCGGCGCAGCGGCGAGCGTTCGGCGTCCTCGGTCGCCAGCGAGAAGTACGGCCGCGCCGCCGTCGGTCCGTCGCGCTGCAGCACTTCGATGCCGCGCCGCCAGCCGGCGTCGGCCAGCACCGGCCGCAGCAGCGCCCAGTCGCCACCGCGCGGGGCGATCGCGAACGCGGCATCGGCATCCTCCTGGAACCGCTGCCACCAATCCCACAGCCCGCCGCGCACCGCGCCGCTCGCCGCCTGGATCTGCGCCTTCGCCGCGACGAAGTCGCCGGTGTAGAACAACCAGACCGCGCGCTCGACCGGCCACGCCGACCACCAGGCCCAGGACGCGCCGCCGAGGGCGAACAGCACGACCGCGACCACCAGCGTGCGCAGCCGCCGGCCGGCGACATGGAAGCTGGCGCGGAACCCGGGTTCGAGTTCCCAGCGCAGCAGCGTGCGCACGCGCTCCTGTTCGGGCGGGTGCCGGCGCCCGAGCCGTTCGAGCCGCTGCCACAGCCGCGTGCCGCGACCGTGCCCGTCCTCGCGCGCCGGCAGGTCACCGACCTTCTGCAGCGCCTGCACGCACGGCGCGGCACCGCCGAGCGCCTCGGCCGACAACACGTCGGCTTCGTATTCGAAGCGGTGCGCCAGCGAGCGCAGCACGACCAGCACCAGGCCGGTGGCCGCCAATGCGGCGGTCGCCATCCAGGCGCCCTGCAGCGACTCGACGTCGAGCTGTTGCAGCATCTGCAGCAGCAGCAGCGGCACGACCACGAACACGACCATCAGCAGGCCCGGGTGCCCGGCGCGCGCGTGCCCCACTTCGTGCGCCACGACGCCGCGCAGCGCCAGTGGATCGAGCACCGTCAGCAGCCCGTCGGTCAGCACCAGGTAGCGCGGCCACGGCAGCGGCCCGACCATCATCGCGTTCACCAACCGCAGCCCGGTGTCCATCGCCAGCACGCACTGCGGCGGGAAACCGAGCTGTTGCGCCGTCGCGCGCAGATCCTGTTCGAGATGCCCCGGCAGCGCGCGCGTGGTCGCCAGGAAGAACCGGAAGGACAACGGCAGCAGCACGCTGAGCAGCAGCAGGAAGGCGCCGAGTCCGAGCGTCGCGCCGAGCGAAGTGCCGGTCAGGAACACTTCCAGCCGCCGGTCGAGCGCCGCCAGATCGAGACCGACGCCGAACAGCAGCAGCGGCAGCGACAGGATCGCCAGCATGCCGATGCGGTCGCGCGCGGCCGGCGCGCCGGCCCCGAGCCCGGTGGCCCGCAGCAAAGCGCGCAGCGGTGCTTCGGCGGTGATGCGCAGGATCTCGAGCAACAGCAAGGGCGCGAGCAAGAGCAGCAGCCGCTGCGCTTCACTGCCGTTGCTGTCCTGGTCGGCCAGCGCCGTCAGCGTGCCCGCCGACAACAGTACGAAGTAGGCCGCCGGACTGCTGCCGGCGCACAGGCGCAACAACAGCAGCGGCAGCACGCCGATCGCCTGGCCGCGCGCGCGCCGTTGCCGCAGCACGCGGTCGGCAACACCGACCAGCAGCACCGGCAGCAGCAGCACCCAGCTCCACAACAGCAGGTGCCAGACGTCGCCTTCGCCGGGCAGCGGTGCAATCAGCACGTGCGCCAGCATCATCACCGCCAGGCCGAGCAGGAAGCCGAGCGGAAAGGTCACGCGCTAGTGGTCCTGCCTGGTGGCGGGGAACGCCTTGGCGAATGCCTTCTTGAACCGCTCCGTACCGCGCACCAACGCCAGCTCCGGGTCCTGCTCCCACAGGCTGCGCTCCAGCTTGACCGAAGCGTCGACCGACGGCGACGCCTGCAACTCGGCACACTTCTCCAGCGCCGCCAGCGCCCGCTCGGCCTCGCTCGCGAGACTCAAGGTGCACGCCTGCGCGTAGTAGTCGGTCGGCCACAGCGGCACACCGCTGCTCTCCGCCAGCGCCACCAGAGTCATGTAGGTGGCGGCAGCGGCGCGGTAGTCACGCAGCTGGTAGTGCAGCTCGGCGAGGTTGCGCAGCGCCAAGGCGCGGTCCTCGGGGTCGCCTTCGCTGCTCTGCTTCTGCCAGCGATCGAGATCCGGCTGCACGTACTGCTTGCGACCCCACTGGTGCAGGGCGCAGGCCAACGCCCGCCGCAGGTCCTTCGGTTCGAGATCTTCGTTCTCGACCAGGCTCACGGCACCGGCGATCAACTCGTCGCCAGGCGGCTCGGGAAACAGATCGCGCAGCGCCGGCACCAGCTGCACGCGATGCGTGCTCGGAAACCACTGCGGCGAGTCGAGCAGCAGCCTGGTGAACAGCTTGCCGGCGAACGGCTGCAGCGGGCGCAGCGGGTCGTACTGGCCGGCGAACGTCATCTTGCTGCCGGTCTGGCGCTTCAAGAACTCGAGGCTCACGTGCACGGCGAGCGCCAGCGTGCCCTTGGTGCGCTTGCTCGCCGGGTCGGTGGCCGCCCGCACATCGTCGCCGAGCAGCCGCAGGCCGATGCGTCCGGCGTCGAGCACGCTGGCCACGGTCTTGTCGAGCTGCGCCTCGTCGACCTGGTCCGAATCGAGCCAGGCATCGATCACGCGCCGCAGGTCTTCCGCCGGCCTGGTCTGTGCCACGGCCGTCGCCAGCAGTACGGCGCTGGCAGCGAGCGCACGCGAAACGGAACCCGGCCACGGCACGGACATGTGCTCGTTGTAGCGTCAGCCCGAAACCGGATACAGAGGTCCAGGACCATCCGGCGTCCCGAACGCACAGGTCACCAGCGCCTGCACCACCGCGTCCACGCGCAGCCAACCCGAACGGTCGGCGTCGGGCATCGCCTTGCGGTTGTTCGCCGTGTCGATCGTGCCCGGCAACACTGCCGCTGCCCGCACACCGCTGCCGGCGAGTTCGCCGGCCAGCGCCCGCACGTATTCGTGCAGCGCCGCCTTGCTGGCGAGGTAGTTCGCCATGCCGGCGCCGCCCGCAGAGGCCACGGCGCGCGCACCGGTGAACACCAGGCTGCCGGTCCGCCGACGTTTCATCGGTCCGATGACGGCGCGCGCGAGGCTGGTGTTGACCAGCAGGTTGGCGTCGAGCATCGCCTGCAGTTCGTCCGCAGGGTCCTGGCCGATGCCCGCCATCGCGAACGCGCCCGCGGTCGACAGCAAGGCGGCGATCGGCCCGAGCGCATCGCCGACGCCTTTCACCAGCCCGGCCGCAGCCTCGCTGTCACCGGTCGGCACGCAGCCGATCAGAATGCCTTCGCGGCCGAACACTTCGGTCAGCTCAGCCACCTGCCGTGGCCGCCGGACGGCGATGCCGAGCCGTGCACCGCGCGACTGCAGGTGCTGCGCGAGCGCGCCACCGACTTCTCCCGAGGCGCCGGCCAACAGCACGACCTTGCCAGCAATGGGGTCTGTGTCGACGGACATGAGGAGTGCGTCGGAGGAGGGAGTCAGGTGCCCGTCGACACAGACAGGTTGTTCATGGGCAAGCTACGTGCCGTGGGCAAGCTACGTGCCGCATCAAAACTGGACCTTGACCGCCTTGCGTTCTTCCGGCACTTCGACTTCCCAGTACTCGGCCTGCTTGAAGCCGAACATGCCGGCGAAGGCCGAGCCCGGAAACTGCTCGCAGCCGTTGTTGTAGCGCATCACCGAATCGTTGTAGGCCTGCCGCGCGAAGCCGATCTTGTTCTCGGTCGACGTCAGTTCTTCCTGCAGCTTGAGCATGTTCTCGTTGGCCTTGAGCTGCGGGTAGTTCTCGGCCACCGCGAACAGGCCGCGCAACGACTGGGTCAGCGCCCCGTCGGCCTTCATCAGTTCACCGATGTTGCCGGCGTTCTTCAGGTCGACGCACGTCTGCCGCGCCTTGACCACCGCCTCGAGCGTCTCGCGCTCGTGTTTGATGTAGCCCTTGGCGGTCTCGACCAGGTTGGGGATCAGGTCGTAGCGGCGTTTGAGCTGGACGTCGATCTGGCTCCACGAGTTCTTGGTCTCGTTGCGCCCGCGCACGAGCCCGTTGTAGATGCCGATCGTCCACAGGATCAGCAGCAGGACGATCGCCAACGGCACGATCCAGGCCAGGTTTCCCACAGGTACCTCCGAGGAATTCGACGGCGAAGTCGTGCAACCGCTGCGTACGGTTGTCACAGCGAGGCTTCGTCCGTCGGGCGCAAAGGTACGGCCCGGCCCGACAATGGCAAGAGTGCCGCTGCCGGGGTCACGCGCCGGGCGCCGGGGTCGTTGTCCCGTTCTCGCCAAGTTCGACTTCGCCGCTGAACACGGTGCGGGCCGGGCCTTCGAGGACCAGGGCCGGGCCTTGGCGTTCGACGAACAGGCTGCCGCCGCGCAGGCGTACCGTCACGCGCGGCCCCTGCACCCGGCCGGTCACCAGCGCCACGAGGGCGGCAACGCCGGCGCCGGTGCCGCAGGCGAGCGTCTCACCGCTGCCGCGCTCGAACGTGCGCTGGTCGAGGCCGCCGTCGGCACCGACGCGCACGAACTCGACGTTCACGCCGCCCGGGAAGGCCGCGTGCGCCTGCAGCGCGCGGCCGAGTTCGAGCACCGGCCACGACTCGGGTGCGCCGTCGGCGAACAGCACCGCGTGCGGATTGCCCGCGGCGCCGCGGTGCAGCAGCCAGTCCCGGCCACCGGCGGCGACGCGCTCCGGCTGCGCGCTGACCTGCACGCGGCCCAGGTCCGCGCGCGCACCGATGACCGTGCTGCCCGCGAGCAGCAGCTCGACGGCGCGCGGCCCGGCATCGGTGGCGATCTGCAGCAGCGGCCGCTGGCCGGCGGGCCGGCGGCTGCGCGCGTGTCCGAGTTCGTAGGCGAATTTGGCGACGCAGCGCAGGCCGTTGCCGCACATCGCGCCGCGCGAACCGTCGGCGTTCCACATCGCCATGCGCACGTCGGCGTCGGCATCGGACAGCAGCAGGATCAAGCCATCGGCGCCGATGCCGAAGTGGCGGTCGGACCACGCGCGCGCGAGTTCTGGCGCGCGTTGCTGCGGGAAGGCCTGGGCGATCGCGTCGACGAACAGGTAGTCGTTGCCGGCACCCTCCATCTTGACGAAGCGGACGCGGCTCACACGACCTCGAAGCGATCGCCCTTGCCCGGTACCTCGACACCGCGGGTCAGCAGGTGCTTGCTGCCGGTGACGTGGCGGGCCGCGCCGAGGAATGCCAGCGCCGGGGTCACGGCCGCAGACCCTCGAGCCGGGCGCTGTTCTTGAAGTGCATCTTGGCCACCTGCCGCAGCAGCGCGCTGCCGCCGATCTGCAGCACGTGCCGCGCCGCCGCGTCGACCGGTTCGCCGGCACCCTTGTGCAGTTCGGTGCCACAGGCTTCCTCGCAGCGATGGAACCCCTCGACGAAGTGCACGCGCGCGACCACCGATGCGGCACCGACCGCGGCGTGCGCCTCGGCGCGCGGCACCTGCAGCAGCGGCGGCAGCTTGTGGCTGCGCGCGCGCAGTCGGTCGGCCACCAGCCGTTCGTCGCCGAAGCGGTCGACCACCACCGTGGCATCCGGGTGCCGCTGCAGCAGCGCCGCGATCGCATCGGCGTGCAGGTCGGCCAGCAGGTGGTTGACGTTCGGATCGGCGCGGTGGCGCTCGTTGTACTCCGGCGGCTCGAGCTGCCGCACCGCACAGTCGAACGTGCGTTCGAGCTGCTCCGCCATCGGCATCATCCGCAGGTCACTGAGCGTCTTGCTGTCGGCGACCCCCATCGCCGCCAGTGCCGCTGCCTGCGCCGGTTCGGCGTACACGGCGGCGACCACCAACGGGCCGAAATAGTCGCCCTTGCCGGCTTCGTCCGAGCCGATCGTCGGTCGATCGAACGGCACCGGCGACGCCGGCGGCCCGGTCATCACCAGGCCGGAGAGGAAGCGCTGCTGGAACGCGTCGAGTTCGCGCCCCTGCAGCACCAGTTTGCCCGACGAGTAGCAGACCAGGTTGGCCCCGAGCGCCTTGACCGCGAACCGCGCATGGTCGACGCGACGCCATTCGGCCGCCGGCAGCTGCGCGCGCAGCGCCTGCTCCAGCGCCACGGCCGCCGCCGCGTCGATCTGGAACACGCGCGTGTCGTTCATCTGTTCACCGTCACCGTGCGCGAGGTCATCGTCAGCGGCAACAGGAACGGCTGCAGCAGGATGTCCAGGATCCCGTACTCGGTCGCGACCGAGTAGCTGGTCAGTCCGGAGGCCATGCGCTGCTCGTCGACCTCGTTGGTGCGCACCAGACCGAACAGGAAATAGAACTGACGCGCACTCTCGCTGCCGCTGCCGGTCGGACCGAGGCCCAGGCGATGTTCGTGGTACATGCAGCCAGGCAACAGCAGACCGGACAGGATCGCCGACCAGAGTCGGCGCCGGACGGACGAGTGACGCACGCCGGGGTTTTACCAGCTCGGCGCCGACGGCGGCGCGTCGTTCTCGCCGTCCGGTGGTCGTGCTCCGGCGTCGCGGTGCTCCGCGGGCGGCGGCGGCGCAGTCTGCTGCTCGAGCCGTTCCTGCTGCTCCATCCGGTCGCGGGCCCGACGGTCGGTCGCGAGGCGGCGGATCAGCGCCAGGGCCAGCAACGGCAGCGCCAGCACGAGGCTCAACGAGAAACACTCGCTGAGCAGCGTGCGGAAACGGGCGCCGGAGCGGTTCATCAGGTAGTCGAGCCAGGAATCCTGCAGCACGACGGTGGGCCGACCGAGCACGCGCACCATCGATTGCAGGAAGGTGCGGTCGCCGTCCAGATCCTTGACCACTGCGAGCACGCGGTTGACGCCGAACTCGCGCACCAGCCACGACACGTACGACTGGCTCTGCGCGTAGGCGAGCCGGACCTCCGCCTCGCCATGCGGAAAATCGGTCACCAGCTCGTCGAACGGCAGCAACCGATGCCCGGTCGCACGCCAGATCAGGCTCTCCTCGCTGTCGCCGAGATAGGTGTCGCCGGCGAGCGTCTGCGCCAGGCCTTCGTGGAACCAGCGCGGCAGTGCGCCGCCGTTCGGCGCGGCGTACTGCTGCAACAACACGTGCGTCAGTTCGTGCACCACGACGTCGTGCAGATCGGAGTGCGCGCTCTGCAGCATCTCGCGCCAGAGGATGTGGATCTCGTGACGCGACAGCAGCGCCAGACCGGGTGCCTCGTCGTGGTGACCGGCCCGCGCGTAGTCGGGCAGCGAGCTCGCGTCGGCGTGCACCAACAAATGGATCGGCGACGACGGCAGACCCGGGAACGTCGCGGCCAGCTGCCGCAGACCGGCCTTGACCTGCTCGCGCACCCGGTCGACGTGATCGGTCGCGACAGCAGCGTTGGCGGCGGCTACCGTGAACGGCTCGCCCGACTGCTGCGTGCCGAATGCGAGCAGGACCGCAGAGAAGACTGACAGGATCACAGGTCGGCCGCCGTCATAGGCCGCCGGCCCCGGGCAGAGAAGTCCTGCCCGCCATCCCCGCCGAGAAAGACCATGAACAAGTTCTGCAGACTGCTGTTGCCGCTCCCGATCGCCATCGCGTTGCTCGCCATGGTACCGCAGGACCCGCAGGGTGCCGACGATCCGGTGCTGAAGAACGACCTGACGCAGGTCGTGCGTTGCTCGCAACTGCAGTACGTCGATCTCGCCGGCCAGACCAAGGTGCTCACCGCGCGCAGCATGGTGGAAGTGCGCATGGCCGACGACGGGCCGCGCGGCATGCGCCTCGAGATCTACTACGAGAACGGCGACTACTCGCTGATCGAGGTGCAGGGTCTGCACCTGATCCGCCAGGGCCAGGATGTGCAGGACGTGCGGCTGGTGCGCACCAGGACCGCACGCACCAAGTTCCCGCGCATTCCGTGACCCTGAAGCTCGGGCGAGCGGGCCCTCGCATCGGCGGATCACCGACCGGTCTGGGGTTTTCTTCACCGGCAGAGCGGTGCCTGCCGAAGGATGCGACCGGGAAGCAGCGGCCGCCACGCCGACCTGCCGCATGTCGCCGCACCACGACGAACACCTGGACAAGCTGCTGACGCGCTCGGATCTCGACCGCCTCGAGATCACCGCCGGCCAGATCTCCGCCTGGATCGCCGAAAGCTGGCTCGAACAGATCGGCGTCATGCCCGCGGTCGGCGGGGCCGAAGAGCCGGTGTTCGCGATCGGGTCGCGCGACATCCGCAGCTACCTCGACGGCATGTTGGCGAAGATCGGCAAGCCCGCGGTGGAGATGTCACCGCTGCGCGCGCGGTCCGAACTGCTGCGGGCGCTGTCGTTGCGGCGCGGCATCGCCTTGCCGGTCGACGCGCTGCGCCTGGCCGCGCGGCAGGAGGCAGGTCTGGAGACCCAGGAACTGCCGGCGTCTGCCGAAGCAGCCGATGCGCTGCGCTGCGTCCGCGATGCGCTCGATGCGGAGATCAGGCGGGCCCTGGCAGCCGACGCTCCGGTGCCGCGGCCTGCAGCCGCGGACCGCGCGGCGTTCGCGCCATCGACCGCGGTGCCGTTGGCCGAGGCAGGGTTGCTGGCAGTCGCCGCTGCGGCCTTGATCGACGAGCTCGAGGCCACGACCGGCACCGCAGGGAGCAGGACTCCGCCGATGGATTCGATCTCGAATCGGGATGCCGCGACTGCGGCCACGCTGCCGCGCGCAATCGCCGACACCACCGTGGCCACGCCAGCGCCGGCGACCGGACCGGCAAGACCCGACGCGCCGACGGCCTTGCCGGCCGACCTGGCGCTGACGCCGGCGGCACCGACGTCGGCCGATGATGCCACCGCGGTCGCTGCTGCAGACACCATGGCACAAGCACTCGAGGACCCGGAAACCACCTCGGCCGACGGCAGCCCGACCGACGCCGTCGCACCGGTCCTGACCACGACGGGCCCGACGACCACGAGTCTGCGCCTGGCTGACTTGTTCTGCGTCACGGCCCAGGGCGCGACCGTGAGCTACAGCAACCCGCCCAGCGAGGTGAATCCGGATCACCTGACCGAGGCGGAGATCGCCGAACTCATCATCGACTCTTCGGTGCGCACGCCGGAAGTGCCCGCGGCGGTGTTCCGCGGCGAGCACGCGGCCGAGGGTGCCGGTGCAGCGGCCGGTGCGGCACTCGCGTCCGCCACCAGGGTACCAGGGTCGTCATCGCCGCATGCCGGCACACCGACGATCGTCGTCCAGCCATCGACCGTCAGACTCGACCTCGCCCCGATGACCGAGGAACTGGTCAAGCTGCGCACGGTGCTGACGGACGCGATCGGCCGCGAGTCGCGACTGGACCTGCAGCCGCTGGTGGCAGCACTGCAGGCGGACCAGGCGACGGATTCGGCGCACGCGCAAGGTCTGCTCGCAGCGGTGCAGGCGCTCGGCGGCGACCTGCGTGGCGTCACCGCGCAGATGCAGGCCACCAACAAGACCGCGCTGGCCGCGCTCGCCACCACCGCTTTCGCTCTCGACCGCGAGCCGGGCGACCACGCACCGGTGGTGCTCGAGCGGGCGCCGCGGCGCGCGGGCCTCGTGCTGTTGACCGTGGCGTTCATGCTCGCCGGCTGGGCCGCGGTCGTCTACTTCAAGACCCACGACCTGCGCACCACCATGGGCGGAGTCGTCGCTGCCAACGTGGTCGCCAGCGTGCTGCTGGCGTTCCGTCGCAATGCCTGAGCAGCTTCAGCGCGGCTGCGGAGTCAACAGGTTGGCGAGCAGGCGCACGGCGCCCGGATGCAGCTTCTTGAGCTGCCGGTACAGCGCCAGCGCGCAGTACACGTACTCGCCGCTGCCGGTGCGCGCATAGAGCAGCGCGCTGCGTTCGGGTGGCAGCCCGGGATCGTTCATCTCCAGCAACTCCTCGTACTGCTCGGTGTAGGCGCTGGGGAAGTGCAGGCCACGCTCCTGCTCCCAGGCGTCCCAGTCACTGGCGCTGACGACGTTCGGTCTGGTCAACAGCACGTGGTCGGGACGCAACACGCGCACCGGTGCATCCGGTCGGGTCACGCGGCTCTTGCCGACCCGGAACGGCACGAACGGCGCACCGCGGAAGTCCTCGCCCAGCGGATTGAACTCGACGTCCTTGTGGTAGAAGACGACCAGACGTTTGCCGCGTGCGGCGGCGAACTCCAGCAGCCGGCCGAAGCTGCGCCGCGCCGCCGGCCGGTCGCGCAGACCGCGGAAGTCGACGACGATCGTGTCGAACTCGGCGAGATCCCGGACCGCGAGATCGGCGTCGGTCAGTTCGGACCAATGCAGGCCGAACCCGCCGATGCCGACCACCAGCGTCAGCGTGTCGTCGTTGCCGCGGACGATGCCGACGCGCAGCTGCGCGTCGATGTCGACATCGACCTTGTGCACCGGCAGGGCGATCTGGTTGTCGCCGAGCACGATCCGCACCAGGTCGACGCCACTCTTGCGCGCCGCCGGTGCGTGCAGTTCGAAGCGGAACGAATCACCACGAAGGTCGCGCAACATCACCGCCTGGCGGTTGCCGTCGATCAGGTAGCCCGACGGTGCCCGGGCTTCGAGCGTGCCGTCGACCGGAACGAGGCAGTTGCGCTGCACGTCGACCGTGAACTTCACCGACCGGCTCGACCTGGACAGCAGCAGAGCCCGGGGCACGACCGAGAGCTGCACCGCCGGCCGGAGTTCGACCGCGGCATCGACGATCAGCGGTACCTCGACACCATCCACCAGCAGCACGGCGCGCAGTCGCACCGGGGGCACGAAGCGATCGCCGTGGAAGGCGGCGGCGGCAAGATCGACGTCGCCGCGGCCGGGCAGCGGCACGCGGAAAGCGATGGTCGTGTGCAGCGTGCCGGCAGGGGCGACCGACCGGCCATTGTTGTCCGGCTCCAGCTCCGCTTCGCCGGTGCTGACCGCTTCGACGCGCGCCACCACCACCGTGCGGTCGCTGCCGTTGTGGAGCCGCGCATCGAGTTGCAGCTCCTCGCCCGGAACCGCAACCGCGCCGGGCGCGGCTTCGACCTCGAGTTGCAGGCTGCAACCATGCAACACCACGCGCTCGAGCGCCTCCTCGCGCCGATGCAACCGCAGTTCTGCTTCGCTGCCGGCCGGCGCCCGCAGCGCCCGGAGGTCGCGCAGCGCCGCCAGCGCCAGCGTGACCAGTCGGGCGCGGTCCTGCAGGTTGGCGGCAAGCCCGTGGCCCAGGGTGGCAGTCAAGGCCGCCCGCCGTTCCTGGTCGAATGGCCAGAGCTCGGCGTCGAACACGCTGTGCAACCCCTCGACCAGTCGGGTCGGCACCGGCTCGCCCGACAATGGCACCGGCACGAACACCAGTTCGGGCGCGAACACCGTGTCGATCGGATCGATCGGCCCGGTGCTGGTGTGCAGCCTGGCCAGCACGTCGAAGGCCAGCCGCCGGAACGTGGCGCCGCGTTCCGGCTCCATCTCGTCCAACGGGAAGCGCAGCGCCTGCGGACCGGGAGAACTCGGCCCACCGAGGAACAACCGCTGTACGCGATGTGGCGGCACGCTGCCGGTGACGAACCCGGGATCGGCGGCCTTGGTCACGGCTTCGGGCAGCATCTCGACCAACGCCAGATCGTGGCCGTGATCCTCTTCGGCGTGGTGCGTGGTCAGCACGACGTCGGGGCGGATCGTGCGGATCAGTCGCACCAGATCCGCGACCGTTCCCTCCCGCCCCCACTCGGCGAAAGCCTCGGCCGCAGTGCGGCGGAAACCGCCGTCCTGGCGGTTCAGGTACCAGATGTCGGCGCCGAACACGCGACCGCCGGCTTCGGCCTCGAGCGTACGGATGCGCTCCAGGGCGTCGCCGGTCTCCGGCCCACGACTGTTCTGGCCGCCACCACCGCGCGTCGCCAACAGCACGGCCACGCGCACGCCGTAGCGGAAGCGCAACAGCGCGGCTGGCAGTACGTAGCGAGCGTCGGGATGGGACGCGACGAGCAGGGCCAGGGTGTCGCTGCCGGCATCGCGAACGCCCTGGTGCAGCGGCACCAGACCACTCGGACTGCGGCCCGGCTGTGAACTCCAATCCTGCGCCGGTGCTGCCGCGCACAGGATGATCGGCAACAACGCGCGGCTGCGTTTCACGTGCCGGAGGATACCGCCCTCGCGGCACCGAGCGACGCTGCGAATCGCCTTGCCCGGCGGCGGCAACCTCCGGTCAGAAGTGCGTGCGGAAGTAGTAGACGGCCACGCCGGCTGCAACGCCCACCGGGATGGCGATCAGCATCACTTCCGGGCCGAACGGACTGATCGAAGTCGTTTCGAAGCCGTCGGCACCGACGGCCGACCAGGACACACTGCCGAACAGGTGCTTGGTCAGGGTCGCCGCTTCCGGCAACTGCGACATGTCGAACGGGATCTCCTCGCGGACGGGCAGGAACGGCAGCACGCCGGTGACCAGCTGGTAGTAGCTCTCGAACGACGCCTTCCAGTCGGTGAACGACACGGCCTGCAGGTCCGGCGGCAGCTTGCCGGCGCAACCGGCGAACTCCTTGTTGCCGCGGATGTCGCCCTTCGGGTCGTCCTCACGCTCCATGCGTTGGAACGCCCGCTTGATGTCCCCCGCCGAGAAGCCGGAGACCAGCCAGCCATCCTTGAAGGCAAAGGTCGGGCTGAAGCTGTCGAGCGGGTTCCAACCCATGCCATTGGGCATGTCCAGGTTGAGCTTCACCGAGTACGCCTTCACTCCGCGCTTCTCGCTCTCTTCGATCTCGATCTTGCCTTCGGTCAGCTTGGCCACGCTCTTCATCACCTTGACGATGCGCTCCTGGTTGTTGACCTTGATCAGGATCGCCAGCTCGGGAGCCTGCATGATCGTGCCCATCGGCATCGACCAGAGGATCAAGGTGTCGCCGATCGAACCGAACAGGTCGTCGCGGATCGAGAACCCGAGCTGCTGCTCCACTTCGGCGAGCTTGCCCAGTCCCTGCTCCGCCATCTTGGGGTCGTAGGCGCGCAGGGCGCCGACCAGACCGTCGTAGATGCCCATCGCATCCATCGTGGTGGCGCTGAAACTGACGGCGTCCTTGGGCACCCACCTGAAGAAGCTGGTGTCGAGCTTCTTGCCGACGCCTGCCAGCAGACCCTTGCGATCCGCAGCCGGCGCCGCCGTGTAGCTCTTGTGCACGCACTTGCCGTCCTGATAGGTGCTGGTCGACCCGATCGCCTGGATGCCGCGCAGGCCCAGGGCCGCGACGGCACGGCCGATGCCGTCGACGTCGACCATCTGCAGTTCCTGCTTCAGCGTCGCAGCAACCCGGAGGCCTTCGATCACGAAGTCGATGAACGGGTCGACGCGCACGAACATCTCGCACTCGGCGCCCGCGGTCAGCAGGTGCTTCGCGCAGTTCTTGTAGCGGTCGGTGGCGGTCAGCACCGGCGCCCCCTTGGCCATGTTCTCGATGACTGCGCGCACGTCGTCCTTCAGCGTGCCGACGATCAGGCTGCTCTTGACCATCGCCACGTTGAGGCCCATCTCGCCGCCGTTGGCCTCGGCCGGGGTGAAGCTCAGCAACGTGACGTCGCCGACCTTCCCCTCCGCTTTGACCATGCGGTCCTTGGCCTGCATTTCCATCATCGTCAGACCGGTGCGGACCAGACCGAACCACTGCTCGGCGGAATCCCCGAAGTCGAGCTGGAAGACGAGGCCGATCCTGGGATGGACGTGGGGTCCATCCGCAGCGATCGCCAGCCGGGTGACGGCGAAGGTGCCGCCGTTGAGGCGGAGGTTCATCAACTTGTCGGGATCCACCGGCAACTGACCTGCCTTGTGCATCTCCCTGGCCTGGGCGAGGCCCTGGTCGATGTGCTGCTTCGCCATGCGCAGGGCATCGGCGAAGAACGTCTGCACCTCCTCTTCAGCCCACATCTTGGCCAACGGCATGTGCGCAAACTCCCGAACCGAGGTCGGGAGGTCCGGCACACTGACCGCCATGACGGTGTCGGCAGGGAGGTAGGGCAGGATCGAGCTTTGCGCGAAAACCGGCGCCAGGAGGAGGGCGGCGACACCGGCGTGAGCGATGGTCTTGGTCAGCATGGGAGCTTCGAGCAGTTGGCCAAACGTGGTTTGTGGGTTGGTCGCGGGGCTCGACGACACGACTGGCCGACGGGCGAGCGACTTTGTAGCCTGCGCCCCTCAGGATCTGTCATCAGAGGCAAGCGCGGGCGCGAATCCGATCGCTACTTGTTCATGTTGGCGATCAGTTTCTGCAGGTGGGCCTTGACCTCGGAATCCTTGCCCAGCAGCTGCTTGTGCAGCTTGTCGATGCCCTTGTCGACGTTGCGGCCCTTGGCGGCGGCGAACGCCGCGGTGACCTCCTGCAGGGCTTCGGTCACCTTCGCGTCCCCGCCCCGGGCGGCGAACGAGGCCAGCAGACCAGCCTGGTAGACGTTCTTGAAGATGTCGGACGGCTCCATCTCGCCGTTGATGCCGAAGGCACTGATGAAGCTCTTGATCTCCATGACGCCGCCCTTGCCCTGCAACTGCTGGCCGAAGAAGCCGGCCAGGTAGTTGTTGGTGAACCTGCCGGCAAAGGCGGCGATGCCGTACTGGAACCACCGCGGCACCTCGGCGCCCGCGTCCGCAGCGAGGCCGTGCACGTAGGCGAACCCCGCCGCTTCGCGGGCCACGTACATGCCACGCTCCTTGTCCCAGTAGCAGATCGCCGGCCGTACCTGGCCCTGGAACGGCACCTTCACCAGGCCCCTCTCCGTGGCCATGAAGGCCTCGTGCGAGGAGTACTCGTCGCCGAAGGTGTGCCCGAATTCCTTGAACTGGTCCAGGGTGCCCGCGGCGAGGATTGCCGGCCGATTGGCGGGCGTGGGGTCGGACTTGAAGAAACCGTCCCGGACGGCCTTGTAGCCGTTGTCGGCCTCGAGCGCGACCTCCTGCATCTTCTTGACCGGGAGCGAGCCGATCACCGTGCAGAACTCGGATCGGAGCATCCAGGGCCGGGCGGTATCGGCGTGGAATTCGTCCGCCTCCTTCTCGTCGACCCAGCGGTTCTCGGTGCCGATCGGAAACTGATTGTCCCTGGCCTTGTCGAGATCCTTGGCGTCGATCAACTGCCTGGTCACCGGGTGCCGCACCGACCCTCCGAGCAGCGCCAGCTTCTCCTCCTTGGTCACCCGCTCGCCACCGTGGTGGAACACGCCGTGCTTGGCATCCGCGACCTCCTCCTTCTCGACCCAGACACCGGTGACCTCGACCATGCCCTTGGCCTTGTACTCGGCCTCCATTGCCTTTTTCCTGGCGGCCTCCGAGTCCTTCCCAGGTATCCACTTGCCGTCGACATTGACGTTGCCGAGCGCGGTGTTGGCGCCCTCGTGGTCGGGGTTGATCTTGACCACGCTCTGGTAGAGGCGTTTTGCGTCGGCGGCGAGCCCCTTCTCTTCAGCCCACTTGGCCACCTGGAACAATGCCTCCGGGTCCTGCTTGGCCGCAGTCTCCTTGGCGTGGAGCTCGTTCTTGAGTGCAGGATTCTGGGCGCCGAGCGGAACGACGAGCGGAACGACGAGTACGAAACCTGTGAGCAGGATGGACAGGATTCTCATGGGTAGGACGTGCGCAAAAGGGCGTTGCTGAACGCGGAAGGTCTCTGGCGGGCATTCGAGATCGTAAGACGAACGGCGCGGCCGCGCCTCACTTCTACCTGGAAGCTCCGCCTGGTGCGGCCCGCCGCCGGTTGCCATCGGGGGCGAACCGGAGCCATGACTCCAGTTGCTGGCTCGGACGCAAGGTCAGGTACGGTGACCATCTGGGTCTGGTCGGGGTACGCCGCAGATGCAGCCCGGCCTGCTTGAGCGAGTGGTTGGCTTTCCGGGCATTGCAGGCCACACAGGCCAGTACGCAGTTCTCCCACGAGGTGTTGCCGCCGCGCGACCGCGGCAGGACATGGTCGATGCTGAGC